>Ga0302325_10000460_pt1 | contig 113821 bp, 103 predicted proteins | sample Palsa_T0_2_FD_201948 | JGI IMG/M metagenome (GOLD analysis project Ga0302325, IMG submission 201948) | Peat permafrost microbial communities from Stordalen Mire near Abisko, Sweden - Palsa_T0_2 | ecosystem: Environmental > Terrestrial > Soil > Palsa > Peat permafrost | place: Sweden: Abisko...
TTCAGCCGCTTGCGGTCCGAAGGCTTCAGCGTGATCGATATGCCCGTTCGCATCCGCCAGACTCGCACAGACAGTCGGTCGTGGGAATCCCTTTCAGGATTCAAGTGTCAGGCGTGATCCACTAGATATCCGCGTAGCAGCGCACTTCGCCGGCAGCGCCGGGTGTCGTGATGGCGCCGTTGCGCGCGGGGCCGACGTTTTTGGCGAAGCGCCACAGAGCGCCCGAGCCGAACGCGGCAGCCTTCGGTTTCCACGCCTTTTTGCGCGCGGCCAGTTCGGCTTCCGACAGCTCGACATCGATCGAGCCCGCATCGGCGTCGATCGCGATCATGTCGCCATCGCGCAACAAGGCGATCGGGCCGGCGTCCGCCGCTTCCGGTCCCACGTGGCCCACGCAAAGCCCGCGCGTGCCGCCGGAGAAGCGGCCATCCGTGATCAGCGCGATGTTCTCCACCCCCTGCCCCGTAAGCGCCGCCGTCGTCGACAGCATTTCGCGCATACCCGGACCGCCTTTGGGTCCTTCATAGCGGATCACGAGCACGTCGCCTTCCTTGAAGGCGTGCGCCTGCACGGCCGCGAACGCATCTTCTTCGCAATCGAACACGCGCGCGGGCCCGCGATGCTTGAGATGCTTGAGGCCCGCCGTCTTCACGATGGCGCCTTCGGGGGCGAGCGAGCCTTTGAGGCCCACGACTCCGCCTGTCGGCGCAAGCGGCGCGCTCACGGGCCGCATCACCTTCTGGTTCGGATTGAATGTCACATCTTTGAGGTTTTCTGCGACCGTCTTGCCCGTGACGGTTACGCAATCGCCGTGGATATAGCCGCCGTCGAGAAGCGTGCGCATCAGCATGGGCACGCCTCCCGCCTCCCACATATCCTTGGCGACGTACTCTCCGCCCGGTTTGAGAGAGGCGAGATAGGGCGTGCGCTTGAAGATTGCGGCGACATCGAACAAATCGAATGGGATGCCCGCTTCGTTCGCCATGGCGGGCAGATGCAGCGCCGCGTTGGTCGAGCCGCCTGTGGCCGCCACGACGGCGGCGGCGTTCTCGAATGCTTCGCGCGTGCAGATCGCGCGGGGACGAATGTTCTTCGCAAGCAGCGCCATCACGGCCTCGCCCGCCTTCAGCGCAAAATCGTCGCGCGCGAGCACTTCGGCCGGCGGCCCGGAGGAGTAAGGCAGCGCAAGACCGATCGCTTCGGCAACGCACGCCATCGTGTTGGCCGTGAACTGGCCGCCGCAGGCGCCGGCGCCGGGACATGCGTGACATTCCAGATCGAACAAATCCTCGGCGCTCATCTTGCCCGCCGCGTATTGGCCGACGCCTTCGAAGATATCGACCACCGTTACGTCCCGGCCCTTGAATTTTCCGGGCATGATCGATCCGCCATAGAGAAAGACGCTGGGCACATTGAGCCGCAGCATCGACATCATTATGCCGGGCAGGCTTTTGTCGCAGCCCGCGATGCCGACAAGCGCGTCGTAGCAATGCCCGCGCATGGTGAGCTCGACGGAATCCGCAATCACTTCGCGCGACACGAGAGAAGATTTCATTCCCTCATGCCCCATCGCGATTCCGTCGGTGACGGTGATGGTGCAGAACTCCCGCGGCGTTCCGCCTGCCTCTTTCACGCCGCGTTTGGCCGATTGCGCCTGGCGCATGAGCGCGATATTGCAGGGTGCTGCCTCGTTCCAGCACGACGCGACGCCTACGAAAGGCCGGTCGATCTCTTCCGCGGTGAGGCCCATCGCGTAGTAGTAAGAGCGGTGCGGCGCGCGCTCGGGCCCCTCGGTCACATGGCGGGACGGTAGCCTCGATTTGTCGAATTTGGTCATGGCGCGGGCTCTTAGTGAGACTGGAACTTCATCGCCTTTCGAGGCGGCTGACGCAATAGCGGCTTTACGTCGCCAGCCGTGCGACGGCCTCTTTCAGCCGCACCGCCATCGCCGCCGCATCGGCGCGTTTTTCCTTCTGCTCGTCGATCACCTCTTCCGGTGCGCGCGCGACGAAGTCAGCATTGTTGAGCTTGGCGTCGAAGCGCGCGATCTCTTCCTGCGCTTTCTTCAGCTCCTTCTCCAAGCGCACCCGTTCCCTGGCAAAATCGATCACGTCGCCCAGGGGAAGCGCCGCCGTGGTTTCACCGACAACGAATTGTGCAGAGCCCGGCGGGATAGTGTTCGTCGCGTCGATGCTCGCAAGCCGGGCGAGCGTGGCAATCGCATCGCGATTGCGTTCCAGCCGCGCGCGCGTGTCCGCGCTCGTGCCCTTCAGGACCAGGGCGACTTTCGCCGCCGCGGGCACGTTCATCTCGGCGCGGATCGAGCGCACGCCCGTCACCAGATCGATGACCCATTGCATCTCGTTCCGGGCCGCTTCGTCTCGCGGTAAGTCGGACAAAGCCGGCCATGGCGCCTCGATCAGCATGGTGGCGCGCGGATCAGCGTCCGTCTCGGTACGGACCCAAAGCTCCTCGGTAATGAACGGCATGTAGGGATGCAGCAATTTGAGAATATTATCGCGCACCCACGCCGCGGTTGCGCGCGTTTCGGCTTTCGCCGCTTCGTCGTTCCCGGTCAGAATGGGCTTGATCAGCTCCACGTACCAATCGCAGAAAACCGACCACACGAATTGATAAAGCGCGTTTGCCGCGTCGTTGAAGCGAAGTGTTTCAAACGCCTTGGTAACGGACGCTGCAGTTTCGGCCGTCTCCGCCACAATCCAGCGATTGACGGTGAGCGAGACTTTGCCGGGATCGAAGTCGGCGCGGCCAATGCATCCGTGCATCTCGCAGAAGCGCGCCGCGTTCCATAGCTTTGTCGTGAAGTTGCGATTGGTCTCGACGCGTGAAGCGCCGACGCGCATATCGCGGCCCTGCCCGGCCGCCAGAGCCAGCGTAAATCGCAACGCGTCCGCGCCGAATTCGTCGATCAACGTCAGGGGATCGACCACGTTCCCCTTCGTCTTCGACATTTTCTGGCCTTTCTCGTCCAGCACGCGCGTGTGGATAAACACCGTGCGGAACGGAACGTCGCCCATGAAATGCAGGCCCATCATCATCATCCGCGCCACCCAGAAGAAGATGATGTCGAATCCCGTCACGAGAACGTTGGTGGGATAGAAGCGCGCGAGCTCCGGCGTCTTGTCCGGCCAGCCCAGGGTCGAGAACGGCCACAGCGCGGACGAAAACCAAGTATCCAGAACGTCGGGATCGCGCCAGAGTTTGATTGTTTTACTACGCCCAGCAGAAATATCTTTTAGCGACTGTTTGGCATCTTCTTCGTCTCGGCCAATTGCAACATCGACACCGAGACGCGCGTATTCCTTACTCGCTTGGGTCAACGCCTCAGTCTCGTTCAATCCCACAAACATCGTTCTGGTAACGAACACGTCTTGGGTCGGCTGCGGCAGCATCACAGGCCCATACCACACCGGAATCTGATGACCCCACCACACCTGACGCGAGATGCACCAGGGATGAATGTTGCGCATCCAGTTGAAATAGACGCCGGCCCACTGTTCCGGCACGAAACGCGTCCGGTGAAAGTCAACAGCCTCGACCGCTTTTTCGGCCAGCGGCCGGACATCCAGATACCACTGTTCCGTCAGATAAGGTTCGAGCACGACGGTCTTGGTTTTTTCGTCATGCGGCACGGCATGTACGATCGGCTCGATTCTGTCGATCAATTCCAACGCGTCCAGATCCTCGACGATCTGCTTGCGCGCCTCGAAGCGATCGAGACCGCGATAGGCTGGCGGCACTTCGACGTTCAGGGTTCCGTCGCGAGCCAGGATGTTGAACAGCGGCAGATTGTGACGCTTGCCCACTTCGAAATCGTCGAAATCGTGGGCCGGCGTGATCTTCACCGCGCCCGTCCCCTTCTCCGGATTGGAGTGCTCGTCGGCAACGATCGGAATCAGCCGGTTTACGAAGGGCAGCCGCACGAATTTGCCGATGAGATCCTTGTAGCGCTCATCGTCGGGGTGGACGGCGACAGCCGCATCGCCCAGCATCGTTTCGGGCCGTGTGGTCGCCACCGTGATGAAGTGGCCCATCTGGCCGTCGATGGGATACTTGATGTACCAGAGATGGCCCTTGACCTCGATGCTTTCGACTTCGAGATCGGACACCGCGGTCTGCATCCGCGGGTCCCAATTGACCAGCCGCTTGTCCTTGTAGATCAGCCCCTGGCGGTGCAGCTCGACGAAGACCTTCAGAACCGCGCGCGAAAGCCCCTCGTCCATCGTGAAGCGTTCGCGCGACCAGTCGCACGAGGCACCCAGCCGGCGAAGTTGCTGTACGATGGCGCCGCCATATTCGTCCTTCCACTTCCAGACTTCTTCCAGAAACTTCTCGCGTCCCATCTGGACGCGGCTCTGCTGGCGCAGCGCGAGGTTCCGCTCGACGACGAGCTGGGTGGAAATGCCGGCATGATCGGTTCCCGGTTGCCACAACACGTCCTTGCCGCGCATGCGTTCGAAGCGCGCCAGCGAATCCTGAAGCGTATTGTTGAGAGCGTGACCGATATGGAGCCGGCCGGTGACGTTGGGCGGCGGGATGACGAGGCAAAAGGTCTCCGCGCCGGGCCTGCGCCCCGCGCGGAATGCGCCCGAGGCTTCCCACTGGGCGTAAATGCGCCCTTCCACTTCGGCGGGCGTGAAATTCTTGTCGAGCATTGCGATTGCCTCTTGAGCGGACGGGCCGCCGGTTTGTCAAACCGTCCGGAGGCCTGCACGTCAAGTGGCTGGCCCGGAGCGGCTGGCGTGCCGGCCCCGGGTTTCGATTACACGATCGGGGTCAGCGCGCCTTGCGCGAGCGTACGAACTCGGCTTCTACCGCCGCTGCGAGGAGCGGCGGGAAGTTCTTGTCCATCCACTCGGCGATCAAGGGCTTCACGCGTTCCAAGATGGCGTCGGTATGATCGCCCAGCCATTCCTGCAAAACGGGCTCAAATGCTTCGCGCACCGCGCGGTCGAACACTGCCTCGAGCGTGTTGCCGTCATGCGGCGCAATCGGGGCCACCGGATCGCGCGTGGTCGGCGCGGCCGACTCCGCACGCACAAATCTGTTCGAAACGTCGTCGAATGCCTTACGGGAGGTATCGGAGAAAATGCCTCCGGCCGCTTTCGGCGCGGCCTCGCTGCTGACAGCGGGCTCCTCGATTGACTGAAATACAACATCGTCCGCAGGCGCTGCGGCGACGGGCTGTGGCGCAGGGACCGGCGCGGGTGCCGGGACCGGCTCCTCGCGCACTTCCTGAGTCAGCTCAAGCACTTCGGGTTCGGCTTCGGCGAGCGCCTGAACGGCCGGCTGCGCGGGCGCAGACTGCGCTTCGGGGGTGTCCTCGGAAATGATCTTGCGAATGGAGGCGAGGATTTCCTCCATGGTGGGTTCATGTTGGGGACTTGAAGGGCTCGCCATCGTCATACTCCGGCACGCGCGTGGGATACCGCGCTAAGACCCTAAGACAGTTACCTAAAGAAGGAAAGGCGGAGTTAACGGCGACGGGCCTTTTTGTGCCGTGCCCAAGCAGATTATTAGTCCCCAAAGCCTAACCAGCGCGACGCGTTGTCGTTGTAATAGGTTCTCGGATCGTAAAGCCGCACGTTAAGCCCCAGTCCCCGGGCCGTCAGTTTGCCCGTCGCCGACAGAACCTGATAGGCGGCGACGCAGGTGTCGTGCTGCGAGATCACGACGGCCACTTCCGAGTTGAGCAGCTCCTGCTCCGCGTTGAGCACGTCGAGGACCGTGCGCGATCCCACCTGCTGCTCCTGCTTGACGCCGTCATACGCGACTTCGTCGGCCTGCACTTGGCTTTCGTTCGATACAATTGTGGCACGCGCAGCAACGAAGCTCTGCCATGAACTGCGTGCGGCATCCACGACCTGACGTCCGATATCGGCAACCGCCAATTGCGCCTGCGCGCGCAACTCCTTCTGCTGGCGAACAAGCGATTCATCGGCTCCGCCCTGATAGATCGGGACGGTGAGATTTCCGATGACGGAGGTGATGTGCCCGGCCCCGCTGATGCCCGACAAAGGCGAATCCTGCAGGTATTGATATTGTCCCTGAATTGAAAATTGCGGCGCCAGCGCACCTGCGGCGTCGTCGATGGCATAGTTCGCAGCCTTCACGTTTTCCTGCGCTTGGCGAAGCGCCGGATTCTGCTTCAGTGCGAGCGTGATCACGCCATCCTCGCTGGAGGGCAGCGGCGGCAAGGCGGGGTGGTCTTCAAGGGTCTCGGCAGGACGTCCAATGTAATGCTCGAAACTCGAACGGCTCACTTCGAGCTGGCCTTGCGCGGTGATGACGTCAGACTGCGCTCCCGCCAACCGCGCCTGGGCCTGCGCGACATCCGTGCGCGTGAGTTCGCCAACCTTGAACTGTTCCTGGGTCGCGTCGAGTTGCTTCTGGAGCACCGTTACATTGTTCTGCCGCAGCTTCAGCGTGGATTCATCGCGAACAACATCCATGTAGGCAGTGACAGCATTGAGAAGAACGTTCTCCTCCGTGTTGGCGAGTTCCGACTCGCCGGCGCGAACCTGGGCCTTTGCGCGTCCAACCTCGGCATAGGTTCGCCCGCCGCGGAAAATGGGCTCCGACAGGGTCACTTGCCCGGTGATGGGATGTTCGGTTGAGGCAGGAATCGGCAGGCTCGAATTTGTGCCGGTCGCGCTGAGTTCCTGATAGCCGTAGGTGCCACCCGCATTGAGCGTCGGTCGCCATCCAGCATTGGCCTGCGCAACGTTTTCATCTGTCGCACGAAGGCCCGCCCGATCGGCATCGAGCTGTGGATTGGTCTCGTAGGCGACGCCCAACGCATCTCTCAATGTGAACGTATCGGCATAGGCCGCGCCACACGTCGCAATCGTCGCCGCCAGCACCAGCGCGGAGGCTGCGCCCCGTACTGCCTTCATTGCGTCACCCCGCTTGCACGCACCCGACGCGCTGATCTGGGTATTCTAGAAGACAAATCCAACCTTCTGCCGGAATCCGGCCAGCAAGGGCGTCCAAGCGTCGAAAGCGATGCGGCTGCCGATACGTCCGTTTTGCCGCAGATAGAGGTTCGCCCTGCTCTGCTCACCCGATTGCACGACGGCGACCAGCCGTCCACCTTCGGCGAGTTGGCTCAGCAACGCTTCGGGCTCTGCTTCAATCGCACCATTGATGAAAATCGCATCGTAAGGCGCTCCCGCCCGATGGCCCTCTGCAAGGGAGCCCTGGACGATCGAAATGTTCGTAGCGCCGACCGCAGGCACCATATCGGAAGCGACCCGCACGAGATCGGCGTCCTGCTCCAGACCGATCACCTTTGCCGCGAGGCGGGCGATCACGGCCGTGGAATAGCCGGTGAGGCAACCGACATCGAGCACCTTGTCGGTTGGCGCGATCTGCGCCAGTTGTACCGACTTCGCGAAAGTGCGCGGCTCCAGCAGATAGCGGTTCGCGACGACCTCGACCGCACCATCGGCATAGGCCACGGCGCGCTTGGCAGTCGGCACGAAACGCTCGCGCGGGATATCCCGCATTGCCGCGTGAATGCGGATGTCCGTCACGTCATTCGCACGAACCTGCGATTCGACCATGTTCAAGCGTTGGGCTGCGTAGTCCGGCATCGGTGCGATTCGCATCATGTTTCGACGGTCGGCGCTTATACGTTGCTGCCGGGGCCATGACAACGCGCGCTAACCGAGTGTCATGATTGACGGTTTTGAGCGTGGCGCCATTTGCCCGCCGCGCAATCCTTCTGTTATAGGGCGCGTCCCCCGGCCACGTGGCGGAGTGGTGACGCAGCGGTCTGCAAAACCGCGTACCCCGGTTCAATTCCGGGCGTGGCCTCCAAATCTTCCGGGGTGCCCAGCAATTAACACAAATGCTGGGGTACCCTGTTAAGCATTCGTTAACCTTATGGTGGCACCTTCACGTCGTCTTCCCTTGAAGACACCCCACCATTACCCAACGCCTTGGGGCCGGGCTCACACCCGGCCCTTTTTTTCTTCCTGTTCGGCCCGGCTGATTCGGAAGTGCGAACATCGATGCACGCTGGTCCAGATTGCAGGGCGTCGTCTGCGGCGCGCGGCCAAATCCCAGCCAATCCAAGCAATTGTTCAGGACTTTTGCTGTAGCCATCGCACGGGCGATGCGCTAACAACGCGCCCCAAGTTCCTGGGTAGCTCAGCGGTAGAGTCCTCGGCTGTTAACCGAGTTGTCGTCGGTTCGAATCCGACCCCAGGAGCCAATCATTTTAAAAACGCCGAAACGACTCGACCGGCGTCGCGGCCATAGGGGCTGCGCCCCATTTCCTGCGCTCCCTACGGCGACCTCTTGAACGGAGTCGGCGGCCTCTTGTCCTTCAGTCCCATGCGTCTAAGCGCGTCGCCGACGCGTCTCGCGATCGATTTCCAAAATTTTGGTTGCTGGCGGACCCTCAACATCGTCCGACGGATCGACCGCTGCGGCGAAGGGCTTTCGAGTTGTATGCCAAATCGCGCCAGCTCTGCGTCGGTGTCCCTCAATACGCTCAGCCCGGTTTTTTCCCTGTTGAGCAGGTTGGTGCCGTGAACATTTTGCAACCACATCGGCCGCCTGGTGACCGGCAGATAGACCTTCCCGCTCTCGAATATGTGACGGTGACTGCCGCTTTGCGCGGTGCCCCACTCGACAGACGATCCGGCGCCGACGCGAACACAGCGTGACAGGAAGGCGTTGCCCGTCTGCGGCATGAGTCTGCATTCGCCGTTCGCGAATTGCACTCCCAGCGGGAACGAGATCCAGAAATCCCCATCCTGCGGATTGGCGCTAATCACCGCGCCTGTATATTCGCGTGCGGCCTCGCAAAAAGTGAGGCTGAGCGCATCGTCATTGTCGAGGCGCGTGGTCAACACCCACTGATGCTCAGGCTTGAGCCTTTCGACAATCGACCGCCTGAAGCAGCGTTCGAAATTGTCAGGCCTTCCCTCCTGAGTCTTCTGCCAGACGGGGACGATCCAGGGATGCGGAGCAATCATGTCGAGGATCGGCGCCACCTCCCGCTCGCGGTTCAAATCGAAACCCAGGAGCCACAGATCGGGGCGACGGGATTGGTTGACCAGGCTCGGAAGACAGACCGATTCGAAGATCGGTATACGCGCTGCGAGCCAGCCCTCCTTGTCACCTGCGCCACTGAGAAAACCGTCACGCTCGAAAGCGCGCATCACCATATTGAAGCGGGTCGTCACAACCTGGAGACACGGCAGTTCGGGACGGGTTCGCCCGGCGCGATAAATCGCATCGTCCAGCAAATCGTCCATTGCACGCCCGTGTTGCTCGAATGCGGAAAACATCGGCCGATCGGGGGTCGTGCGCAAGCGTCACACACGCTCCCGGTTCGAGGTCAATGCGCTCACACCTGAAGGATGCTCGGACGCCCAATTTGGCGCCGAGGCTCGGCACCGCGTGGAATGCCGAATTAACTTCCACCTTCGGCTTCACGGCCCTGAGGCATGCTATATGCTGGCGCACGGCAATTGAAGCAATGGTGGCTCAGAGGGCCGGATCGACCGGCCATCGGGGGAATGCCGGGTAAGATTAAAGGGGACGCGGCAGAATGGCCGAATTCGAGTTAGAGGAAGCGATCGAGCGCAGCACGCGTAACCGCGCGTCGCGCTGGCCGGAACGGGGAGCCCCGAATCGGCTTGAACCCGAGTGCTGGCCGGAATTGAATCCCGGCTTCAATCTCGTTCCGGGGTCGACCGTCTTCGCGATTGGAAGCTGCTTCGCTCGAAGCGTCGAACTGCACCTGATGGGTTTCGGGTTCGATGTTCCGACTCGCACCTTTCTGGAAAAGAACCCGGGCGCAGAGCATCTGACCGGCGACGATATTTTGAACAAGTACACACCGGCGTCCATCTATCAGGAATTGCTCTGGACGAAGCGCATTCGCGACCGCGACGGAGAAGTTTCGGATGCGGACATCGAACCATTCTTGCTCGCGCTCGACAACGGCAACGTCGTCGACCTCCAGCGACGATCGATGAGCCCGTTCGGAGTTGGCCGCGAGGATGCGTTGCTGCAGCGCCGCAGCCTATACGAACTGTTTGAAAAAGTGTTCGACAGCGACGTCGTAGTGATCACGCTGGGTACAATCGAGTGCTGGCTCGATCGAGCAACGGGCCAATTCGTCGAATTTGGCACCTATATGAGGAAGCACAACGACGGTAATCGCTTTGCCTTCAAACGATTGACCTTCCAGGAGGCATACGAATTCACGCGGAAAAGCATTGACCTGATCGACGAAACCGGAACGAAAAATGTCCTTATCACGGCTTCTCCGGTGCCATTGGCGCGCACCTTTACCGCGGACGACGTCATAGTTGCCAACAGTTACTCCAAGAGCGTGCTGCGGGCCGTGGCCGGGCAGATCGCAGAAGAGTGCCCGAACGTCGATTATTTTCCCTCCTATGAAAACGTCATGCTGACCAAGCAGAATCACGTTTGGGCCAATGACCTCACGCATATCGAAGGGGAATTCGTCGGCCGCATCATGACACGTCTGTGCGAGAAATATATATCACGCTCCGAAGGTCTTACGGAGGCCTTCGGAGATTACACAAAGCGCTTGAACATTGTCAGTCTTGTAGCGAACCGGCGTTTCGACGAGGCGCGCGAAATATTCGAGACTCTGGTACCGACGCAAAGCGACTCTCGGGACATACGATATGTGCAGGCGCTCGCGGAAATGCATCTTCATTTCGGCATTCGCGAAAAAGCCTTAGCAGAAGCAACGATAGTGCGGACGTTGGGCGAGCTCGCAGGCGAGAGGGCCTGCTACTATCTCCTTCGCTGCGCAAAGGTCTTCGAAGCGGCAGGCCATACGAGGGAAGCAGCCGAGACGCGGGAAGGAGCAATCGAACGTCTTGGCAATGCCGCACTCGTAACGTCTTTGATACGGAAACTGATGGGGTCCGGTGCGCTCGAAGACGCGCGCGCCATTATGGCCCATATCGAAGCCCGACTTTCCGACCGATTCGAACTGCTCGATTTTGCGGCGCTATCTCATAAAACACTTGGAGATTTCGCCGCCGCGGAGCGCATTTACCGCTTCATGCTGAAATCCGATTCGAAGAATGGCGAGATTCTCGGCCGATTGGGCCAAGCACTGTTCCACCAGAATAAGCTTGAACAGGCGGTTTCTCTGCTTGAAAATTCGCTTGCGCTCGAACCGAACAATTCCGTGATCTTCGAAAGATTGATATCGATACTGTTTGAATTGAAGCGATTCGACGATGCCGAGAAACACGCGCGCAGGTTCATAGCGGCAGCGCCGCTTAATCCCGTTGGCCATCTGCATCTGGCGAGTTCGCTGAGGAGGCGCCGGCTTAATCCGGAGGCGCTTGTGCACGCGCGACGTGCCGCGGAACTGGAACCCGGCAACGAAAGGTACCGCAGATATGTCGACCAACTCTCCATGCCAGCCCCCGACACGCCGGCCAATTTGGAACGCTAGTCCTGTCGCGTGTTCAAGCTTGTCGCGGGCCTTTCTGGCAGTGTTTCCCGCGCGGCTCATTCGCGATGCCGGCCGCGCGCTCCGGCATGGTGGATACGCGGCAAAATCGACATTAGGCACGTCTGGGCACTGCGGCCGAACGCCGAAACGGTAACGTAGATGACCAACCCACAAAAACCTGCTGATATCGCGGGAGCGGCGGGTTCGGTCGAGGGCCGCGCCGAGCTGGCATCCGAGGCGGCTCGGGTCATGCAGGCGCTCCTCACAGGGTCAATGGACGATCCCGGGCCGATCAAAAATGTTCTGCTGCGGGCGATCGAAAATCCGAAAGCCTCTCTCGCGCGGCTCACGGCGCTCCAACTGGACCTCGAAAAGACCAACCGCCTGGACGAGCAAACGAACAAGTCCCTGAACGAATTCAAGCGGCAGCTCCAAGCGATGATTTCGCCACCGTCCGGTCCCGGAGCCGACGAGGAATTCGATGTTCCGCTGCGATTTCGCAGAGGCGCGAATTTCAGAACCCAGAGGTCCTCGGTCGACTCTGCGGTCGAGATGATCGCGACGGTGGCAAGCGAGATGGACGTGGGCGATCTCTCCGGGACAAGCATTCTCGACATCGGCTGCGGCGTGAAGTTCACCCAGGCCTTCTACGGCCGCAAAGTCCCGGTGAAGCGGTATCACGGGGTCGATGTGGACCCCCAAATGATCAAATATTTGTCGTCGAACGTGAAAGACGACAGGTTTTCCTACACGCATATCGACATTTACAACGCGCGCTATCACAGGTCGGGAAAGCCGCTTTCCGCAGAAACCGACATCGGCACGGGAACCGAGAAATTCGATTTGATCTGCCTATTCTCCGTATTCACGCATCTCGCGCCGCCGGATTATCGAGCCATGCTGGAACTGGCGCAAAGGTACATCTCGCCTACGGGGACATTCATTTTCACGAGCTTCATCGACGATTCGATGCCCGAGTTCTACAAGGATTCCGACTCCGCACAACCGCTGCTGATGGCGCTTTATCGGGAGAGCGCAGTGCGAGAATTTGCGGCAGCCGCGGGATGGTCCGTGAAACGCATATTTCTGAGAGGCATACAGCATTGGATCGTCTGCAAGCCGGCGTAATGCCAAGCGGCTGGATGCCCTGGCGGAACCGCGTTAGTTTCGCAACCGGAGCCGTCGCATGACAACAATTCCGAATGATCTTCAAGCCGCATCTCTCTCGACATTGTTGCGCACATCGCGTGGCGCCGTCGCTTCGCAATGGAGGAAATTTTCGTCACCGTGAAACCGAGTGCGGGCCACATGGCGATCGCCGAACTGGTATCGAAAGGACGCGTCTCGCATGCGATCGCGCAGAACATCGACAATCTCCATCGGGAGTCCGGTGTGCCTGTCGGGCAAGTGATCGAGCTGCGCGGCAACACGCGCTATGCGAAAAGCCCCGGCTGCGACAATCGCATGGAGCTGGAACCCGTTCGCGCATACTTTGAGGCAAAAGGCACTCCGCCGGACTGCTCCGCCAATAATCTCTGCTCGGGCACATTTGCGTACGCCGCGTCCCGATCAAAAATAGGTCTTGTCTAACGCCACCAACGGATCGGGGAGCGGCATTCCGCGCGGCGTGGTGCGGCAGAGGTCGTAGCTTTGCGCCACGATGCGGTCGAGATCCGGTCCGAGGGATTGCGCCGTCCGGGAATGCTCGTCGCGCCGCTTGTCCGCATCGAATGGGACTTCAGGCGTTTTTGCATTCCGCCGGAAGAGCGGCCCGGCGGCCGCTTGCGCCGGATATTCGACCCCAAGATCGAGCGAGAAGAACGCATCCAGTTTACGGAGGCATTCGACCGGTTTTGTCAGAAATGCGTCGCAATCCAGCGACACTGCACGTGCCGGTCCAAGTGCCGCACAATGTCTCAGGATTTCTCCGATGTGCATATGCCAGACCACCGTCGCCATCTCGAGATCCGTGAGCGACAGCACTTTCCCGGGAGGCCACTGAGCTTGCTCGTGACCGTCGGCCAGCATCGCGACAAACATCCGCCGCACGTATTTGTGTCCCTCTTCGCCTTTCTTGGCGATTGAAATGAGAAAGCTGCGGCAGTCGGAATAGAGGAACAACATCGGACCGGACGTGAAGGCGGCGGCTTCGCGCAGCAGATTGTTTGCGACCGGAGACGGCTTCAGTGTGACGCACTCGCCAGTCGCGAAAGGTCGCGCAAGAAGCTGCAATACCAGATTCGGAATTCGCTCGCTAAAGCCGGGCGCCATCGTCGCCATGCGTTTTGCGTTTGCGATATCCGCCAGAATCTGCGGCTCGCAAAGCGAGAGGTTGCGACCCGGGTAGTCGAGCGCCTTGGCGAGCAGGCTCGAACCGCAGAAGCCGGTGTGCCAGATGAAATTCGGTCTAGGCTTCTCGGCAGACAGGTATGCCAGCGCCGTGTTCCCGCTGACGGCTCTCCGTTCGGCATTCGACCGATCCCAGCGCCCATCCAAAAAAGTCTGGGACGCGAGCGTGTTGCGGTCGCTGGCCACATAGTGAATCGTCCCGCTTCGGGGATCGAATCTTTCGGGAAACCATCGCGGATCGCCGAGGATATCCGCGATCCGTCTGTCTTCCGTTTGGTCTTGCGTCTCGCTGGACACTCGGTCGAGCCCCAAATACACGGGCAACGATGCCCGGCCGGGCCGCCGCGGACAAGAGAGACGATATTGATCGAACGTCGACGGCAAAATAGGCTTGTGTCATGAACGATGTCATTCGCGAATTCGAGCAGCGCGCCCAGCGGGGCGACATCGAAGCCAATTTGGCGCTTGGCAGCCATTTCGAGGCCCACGGCCAATCGAGATTGGCGCGCAACTGGTACGCCCGCGCGGCAAAGCTCGGAAGCCTCGCGGCGGAGCGCTCGCTTGCGATCAACCTGCTCATCCAGAACCCGATCGTTCAAGTCGAAGGCGTCAGCATGCTGCTTGTCGCTGCGGACAAGGGCGACGCGGAAGCAGCCTATGTCTGCGGAATGCTCGCGGCACAGGACGCCAAGCTTGAAGACCGCTGGAAGATCGCACGAGAGTGGCTCGAGCGGGCCGCCGGCCTCGGCTGGGCATCGGCGCGTGAGCAACTGGAATTTCTGGGTCCCGATTTTCGCGCCGGTAATGTGTCGGCGCTGGCCGGTGGCCTGCCGGTGCACAGCGTTTCCGAGGCCGCGCGCATCTTCATTGTCGAGAATTGCGCCGCGGCAGAGACGTGCGACTGGCTGATCGAGCGCGCACGCCCGCGCATGAGGCGCGCGACAGTCTACAACCGGGAGGATAGCGGCGCGCGTATCGACGAGGCGCGCAGCAACAGCGCGATCGCATTCAATATCGCACAATCGGACATGGTTCTCATGCTCCTTCGCGAGCGCATCGCCGCGACAACCGGGCTTCCTCTCGCGAGCATGGAGCCGACGTCGGTGTTGCACTATGCGCCGGGCGAGCAGTTCAAGCCGCATTACGATTTCCTCAATCCCGACGTTCCCGGCTATGCGCTCGAACGGACGACAAAGGGGCAGCGCGTCGCGACCTTTCTGCTCTATCTGAACGACGACTTTGAAGGCGGCGAAACGGACTTTCCCTTGCTGAACTATCGTTACAAGGGCCGCAAGGGCGACGCGCTGTTGTTCTGGAACGTCGATCCTTCCGGCGCATCCGACCTGCAAACGCTCCATGCGGGACTGCCCACGTCGCAAGGGGAGAAATGGCTACTGTCCCAATGGCTGCGCGAGCGGGTGCGATAAGGGCTTGACCGGTCGGCCCGGCTCGCTTGAAGGACCGGGATGGGGCCATTAGGTTCTGGGTGGACCTCCGTTTCCTCCCAGGCTTATGGACATCAAGCACGACGCCCTGGCCGCGATAGGCAATACGCCGCTCATCCGCCTGAAACGCGCCTCGGACCTCACGGGCTGCGAGATTCTCGGCAAGGCCGAATTCATGAATCCGGGGCAGTCCGTAAAGGACCGCGCCGCGCTCTTCATCGTGACCGACGCGGTGGAACGGGGCGTCCTCAAGCCGGGCGGCACGATCGTGGAAGGCACGGCCGGTAATACGGGCATCGGACTCGCCGTGGTCGGCAATGCGCTCGGCTTCCGCACTGTGATCGTGATTCCAGATACGCAGAGCCAGGAAAAGAAGGACGCGCTGCGCCTTCTGGGTGCGGAGCTGATCGAGGTTCCGGCGGTGCCATACAAGGACCCCAACAATTACGTGAAATTCTCGGGCCGCCTCGCCGAGCAGCTCGCGAAGTCCGAAAAAGCAGGCGCGGTCTGGGCCAACCAATTCGATAACGTCGCCAACCGGCGTGCCCACATCGAGACCACGGGGCCCGAGATCTGGCGTCAGACCGAGGGCAAGATCGACGGTTTCACCTGCTCGGTGGGATCCGGCGGCACGCTCGCGGGCATTGCCTTTGCGCTCAAGGTGCGCAATCCCGCCATCCGCATCGTCGCGGCCGACCCGATGGGGTCTGCGATCTATAGTTGGATCAAGACGGGCGAATTGAAACCGGAAGGCTCGTCCATCACCGAGGGAATCGGCCAGGGCCGTGTCACCGCCAATATAGAAGGCGCACCTATCGACGATGCGTTTCGGATCCCGGACGAGGAAGCCTTACCCATCATCTTCGATCTTCTGGAGCACGAGGGCTTGTGCCTGGGGGGCTCGAGCGGAATCAATGTGGCGGGCGCAATTCGCTTGGCCAAACAATTGGGCCCGGGTCATACCGTCGTCACCATTCTGGCGGATTTTGGGAACCGCTATCAGACGAAGCTGTTCAATCCCAAATTCCTGCGCGAGAAAGGATTACCGGAGCCGCATTGGCTGACCGAACCGCGGAAGCCCATCGAGTTGCCGTTCATCAGATGAAACCCGACTCTCCCCTCGTCTCGACCGACTGGCTGGCCGAGCATCTCGCGGCGCCGGATATCCGCATCGCGGACGCTTCCTGGTATCTGCCGCAGGCCGGCCGCGACGCACGCGCCGAATATCGCGCCGCGCATATTCCCGGTGCCGTTTTTTTTGACATCGATGATCTTTCGGATGAAAAAAGCGATCTGCCGCATATGCTGGCGCCGGCCGCGAAATTCGCGAGCCGTATGCGCAAGCTGGGATTGGGCGACGGCAATCTGATCGTCGTCTATGACGGCGCAGGCGTATATTCTTCGCCGCGCGCCTGGTGGATGCTGCGCACCATGGGTCACGAGGACGTGGTCGTGCTCGACGGCGGATTTCCAAAATGGAAGCGCGAGGGGCGTCCCGCCGAAGACCTGATCCCCGAGCCCTATCCCAGACACTTCACGCCGCGAGCCAACTATGCGCTCACGCGCGATTTCGCGCAGATGCAGCAAAACCTCAAGACCCACGCCGAGCAGATCGTCGATGCGCGCGGCGCCGCCCGCTTCGCCGGCCGCGAGCCCGAACCGCGGCCGGGCGTGCGGCCCGGTCACATGCCCGGCAGCCACAATGTTCCGTATACGGAGTTCATCGAAGACGACGGCACCTTCAAATCGCCCGAGGCTTTGGCGGCATTGTTCACCGCGCGCGGTGTCGATACTTCGAAGCCCTGCACGACCACTTGCGGCTCCGGCATCACGGCCGCCATCGCGCTGCTCGGACTGACGCTGGTGAACGCGAAAAAAACTGCGCTTTATGACGGCTCCTGGGCGGAATGGGGCGCGCGGCCAGAGGCGCCGGTCGAAAAATCATGACCAAGAAGCTGCGCCGGGTTCCGACGGTCGTCACATTCCTCGAGCTCACCACGCGTCCACCGGCGCTGCCGCCGCCGCAGCCCAAGGGCAAGGTCGCCATCGTCAAGGCGGAGCATCCGCCCGTGCACTATTACCGCTATCTCTACGATTCCGTCGGCCGCGACTACAAATGGGTCGACCGGAAGAAGCTGAGCGACGAGGCTTTGGCTCAGATCGTCCATGATCCCCGCGTCGAACTGTTCGTGCTCTATTTCGACGGTTGTCCCGCAGGAATGGCCGAACTCGATTTTCGCGAAACCGGCATTGGACAGCTCGCCTATTTCGGCCTGCTGCCGGAATATATCGGCCATCGATTGGGTTACTACTTTCTCTATCAAGCCTCGCTCAACGCCTGGTCGCACCCGATCTCCAAACTGCTCGTCAACACCTGTACCCTCGATCATCCGCGAGCGCTGCCGCTCTATCAGCGTGTGGGCTTCGTGCCCTACAGCCGCGAAAACCGATACATCGAGATACCGTAGCCGCAACAGCGCCGGCCGACTCTAACCCCTTGACCCTCAACACTTATGCGCGAAGGCCATTCCAATTGCGGAACGGACCGGGCATGCTCCGCGCCGCCATGAGAAAGCTTGGGGGAACAGTAGAATGACGACGGCAGATACGGCGACTCCGGAACGACCGGGACCTCAATTGTTCGGTCATCCGCTGGGCCTGACTTGGCTCTTCACGACGGAAATGGCGGAGCGCTTCTCCTATTACGGGATGCGCGCCATCCTGGTGCTGTATCTGACAAACTACCTGCTGCTTCACCCGACGGTCGATCACGTCATCGGCTATCACGCGATCAAGAGTCTGTTCGAGACCATCTTCAACGGCGGCCATCCGCTCGGCGTGCAGCCGTTTTCTTCGTTGATCTACGGCAACTACACCGCCTTCGTGTATCTGACGCCGTTTTTCGGCGGTCTGATCGCGGACAACTTCATCGGCCAACGCTACAGCGTCATCATCGGCGGTGTGATCATGGCCATCGGCGAATTTACCCTGATGATGCCGCAGTTCCTCTTCTTGGGGCTGTTGTTCCTCATCATCGGCAACGGCTTCTTCAAGCCCAATATCTCCACGCAAGTGGGCAATCTCTACAAAGCCGGCGATTCGCGCATCGATCGCGCATATTCGATCTTTTATGTCGGCATCAATGTGGGCGCGTTCTTTTCGCCGCTTATATGCGGGAGCCTCGGAGAAAGCCCAAACTACGGCTATCACTGGGGTTTCTTCGCGGCCGGCGTTGGGATGCTAATCGGCCAGATCATTTATATGTTCGCGTTGCGCACGCTGCCGCCCGATCGCGTCGGGCGCATCAAGAACAGCACGGAAACGAAGAAGCCGTTGACCGGCAACGATTGGAAGGCGGTCATCGCCCTCGTCCTGCTTTGCATTCCCACCAGTCTGTTTTGGGCGGTCTACGAACAGCAGGGCAACACGATCAGTCTTTGGGCACAGGACTTCACCGACAGGCGACTGATTCCCGGCATCATCAATTGGCAAATTCCCGTTACGTGGTTCCAGTCTTTCAACCCGTTTATGATCTTTGCGTTTACGCCATTCGTGGTTGCGCTCTGGGGCATGCAATCCAAACGCAATCGCGAACCGTCCACGGTCACGAAGATGGCGTTGGGCAACTTCCTGCTCGCGATGTCCTATATCGTGATGGCTGCTGCGGCCTATATGACCGGCCTCGGTCATGCGAGCTGGCTCTGGCTCTTTGCATTTTTCGCCGTCATCACACTTGGCGAGCTTTATCTTTCGCCGATCGGCTTGGCGCTGGTCGCGCGCGTCGCTCCACCGCAGATACTTTCGGCGATGATGGGTTTGTGGTTCATCACCAGTTTCGTGGGCAATCAGCTGCAGGGCTATATCGGCACTTATTTCAGCGTTCTGGACAAGCCGCACTTCTTCCTTTTGTGTGCCGCCGTCGGCGGAACAGCGTCAGTGATTACATGGCTGTTCGAGCGACCCCTGCGCTCGATCCTTGAGGCTAGACCAATAAAGGCGCCTCTCGCGGCGGAACCACAGGCCGATCCGCACATCGAACCTCAACCGCACGACTAGGACGCACAAGCCACCGTGGCAGATGAGAAGCCTTCGAAGACCGATACCCTTGCGGTTCATGCCGGACGCATGAGCCGCGAGCATTACGGCGTGGTCAACACGCCGGTGTATCGCGCTTCGACCATCCTTTATCCCGATCTTGCGGCGCTCGAATCGCGCGACATGCCCTACACCTATGGCCGCCGCGGCACGCCAACATCGTGCAGCTTCCAGGATGCCATCACGGCGCTCGAAGGCGGCGCGGGAACGCTCGTCTGCGGGTCTGGGCTGGGCGCGATCACGTTCGCGATCCTCTCCGTCTGCCGCGCGGGCGATCATTTGCTGATGGTCGATACCTGCTACGGCCCCACGCGTTCCTTTTGCGACAAGATGCTGGCGCGGCTCGGCGTGGAGACGACCTATTACGATCCGTGCATCGGCGGCGGCATCGGGGCGCTGTTTCGTCCGAACACGCGCGCGGTCTTCTGCGAGAGCCCGGGCTCGCTCACCTTTGAAGTGCAGGATGTACCCGCCATCGCGGCCGCAGCACACGCGCGCGGCGCGTCCGTTCTGATGGACAACACCTGGGCGTCGCCGATCTTCTTCCGGCCCCTCGCGCACGGCGTCGATCTGTCGATCCAGGCCGTGACCAAATATGTCGGCGGCCATGCCGATCTGATGATGGGCTACGTCACGGCCAACGAAAGCCATTTTAAGCGTCTGATCGACACTCATGATCACTTGGGTCTCTATGCCAGCGGCGACGATTGCTTCCTGGCGCTCCGCGGGCTTCGCACCATGCCGGTGCGCCTCAAGCGCCACGAAGAGACTGCGCTCAAACTCGCGCTCTGGCTGAAGGCGCGGCCGGAGGTTGCGCGCGTGCTGCACCCTGCCCTCGAGGACGATCCGGGCCATGCGATCTGGAAACGCGACTTCCAGGGATCGACCGGACTTTTCGGCGTCGTTTTCAAACCGATGCCGAAAGGCGCTCTTGCCGTCTTCATCGACGGACTCACGCAATTCGGCATCGGCTATTCCTGGGGTGGCTATGAGAGCCTGATTGTTCCGGCGCATATTACGCGAACAGCGAGCACCTTTGGTGTGGACGGACCGGTGATCCGCATTCACGCGGGCCTGGAAGATGCGGACGACCTGATCGCCGATCTCGCGGTCGGCTTTGAACGAATCGCGAGCGTGACGTGAGCGACACGGTCCTCTCGGCGGATGAATTCCTCGCCACAGTGGCATTCGGCGCGGACGGACTCGTGCCCGCGATCGCGCAAGATCACAAGACCGGCGCCGTGCTGATGTTTGCGTGGATGAACCGCGACACGCTCAAGCAAACGCTCGAGACCCGCGACGTGACCTATTGGTCGCGCTCGCGTCGCGAGGTGTGGCGCAAAGGCGCAACCTCGGGCCATACGCAGCGCCTGATCGAAGCATGGGTCGATTGCGACGGCGACGTGCTGCTGTTGAAAGTCGACCAGACCGGCCCCGCTTGCCACACCGGCGCACCGGCCTGCTTCTTCCGGAAGGCTGTTCTCTGATGCAGATCACGCCGATCGTTCGCTTCGTCACTCGGGTGGATTACGCGGAATGGCTTCCCCTTTGGGAGGGCTACAACAAATTCTACGGCCGTTTCGGCCACACCGCGCTGCCGGACGAAATCACGCACACGACCTGGTCGCGTTTTTTTGACGCATATGAACCCGTCTTCGCGATGGTCGCCGAGGAACGCGGACATCTGGTGGGCCTCGTGCACTATCTCTTCCACCGCAGCACTATATCGATCGCACCCAATTGCTATCTGCAGGATCTGTTCACCACCGAGTCCACGCGCGGCAAGGGTGTCGGACGGGCGCTCATCAACGCGGTCTATGAGCAGGCCAAGCTGGCGGGCCTTTCGCGCGTCTATTGGCAGACCCACGAAACCAACGACACGGCTATGAAGCTATACGACAAGGTGGCTGAACGTTCGGGCTTCGTCGTCTATCGCAAGGAACTTTGAGCGCGCTCCCTAATCGAATATCGCCTTCAAATATGCATTCAAAAACTTGCCGGCGGGATCGAGTTTCTTCCGCAGTGACCGGAAGCGCTCGAATTCGGGATAGAGCGCCGCAAATTCGCCGGCCGTGCGCGTGTGGCGCTTGCCCCAATGGGGACGCCCCTCATATTTGCGAAAAATAGCTTCGCAGGCGGTGAACAGCGCAGTCGTATCCACCTTGTGATATTGATGCACGGCAATCGTTGCGCTTTCGCGCCGATAGAACGGACTCAGCCACACATCGTCCGCCGCAACGCTGCGATATTCCAGCGGAAAACCTGTGTTGATCTTCTTCTTGCGGATCGTCTCGACCACTTCGCGCAGGCAGTCGGGACCGTTCGCATAAGGCACGCCATATTCCATTTCGTTGAACCGGATCGTGCGTGGGCTCGGAAACAGTTCATGGCTCCAGCGCGCTTTGCCTTTGACGGGCATCAGTCTCGAGAACAATCCGTGCGCGGGCTTGAGCATGGCGGGCAGATAAGGCAGCGCTTCGTTGATCGTGGCAAAGGCCCGCATATCGCCGCTGGATTTCTCGCCGCGCTTGCGCAACTCTTCGGCGCTGCGCGGCGCCGGCGCCGCCTCGTCGGTCTCGTTCAATGTCTTGCAGATGGCGTGATCCGCATAGGGAAACCAGAAAAATTCGAAATGGCGGTTCTTCGCCACGAGATCGTCGAGCTGCCGAAACAATTCGTCAGGCGGCAGCAGAAAATTCCGTTCGACCAGGCGATAGGCCGGCCGCACGGACATGGTGATTTCCGTCATCACGCCGAGCGTGCCCATCGAGGTCCTCCCAGCCGCGAAAATCTCGGCGTTTTCGGTCGGCGTGCAATTCAACACCTCGCCGCTTGCAAGGATGATGCGGAAGCCCGCGACTTCGCCGGAGAAACCTTTGAAGGTGCGACCCGTGCCGTGCGTTCCCGTGCCGACAACCCCACCCAGGGTCTGCCGGTCGATATCGCCCATATTTTTGAGAGCGTAACCCTTGGCGTAGAGCGCCGGCCCGAGCGCCCATAGCGGCGTGCCGGCTGCGCAAGTGGCGGTGGACTTCTCCTTGTCCACGCCTTTCAGACCCTTGAAGGCCCCAAGGTCGACAAGCGTTCCATCGCTCGCGCAAAGCGGCGTGAACGAATGGCCCGTGCCGGGAGCGCGCACGGTGCCTTCCGCAAGGCGAATTGCCGCCGCCAGTTCCACTTCGTCCCGAGGGGCAATGACCTTACGAGGCTTGCAGGTGACCCCGCCCGACCAGTTCGACCATTTGCCGCCAACAACCTTCATACCCTGCTCCCCATGACCGAGCGACCGAGCGACGCTCGGCGGCGGTCTTGTAGCGCGGGCAGCGGAGCCGTCAACCGCGGGAGCCGTCAGATGTCGGCGAAACGGGGCGCCCGCTTTTCGAGGAAATGGGCGACGCCTTCCTTGAACTCCGGGCCGGCGAGGCTGGTTTTCATTTCGTCGTCGGCGAGCGCAAGCGACTCGTTGAAGTCCTGGAAGTTCGCCTTCCAGACCTGCGCCTTCATCACCGCCATCGAGCGGGGCGAAACCGTTTCGGCGAGATGCCGCGCATAGGCCCGCACATTGTCCATGAAGTTTTCCTGCGGGAAGGTGCGATTGACGAGACCGATCCGCTGCGCTTCCTCCGCGGAAATCTTGCGCGCCGACATAAGCAGGTCGAGCGCATTCGCCTGCCCCACAAGCCGCGGCAACAACCAGCTGATGCCGTGTTCCGCAATCAACCCGCGTTGCGCAAACGAGGTCGTGAACACGGCCTTCTCCGCCGCGAATCGCATGTCGGCATAAAGCGCCATCACCAGGCCGATGCCGGCAGCGGGGCCATTGATCGCGGCGATGATCGGCTTCTTGGTGCGCGCGAAATAGGCGAAGCGCTGGCTGTCCTTGAAGTGCGGCGACAGATCGGGCCCCAGCGCGGATTCGAATTTGCGATCGAGGCCGGAATCGACCGCACCCGACGTCTCCTGGCCGGCAGCAGAGCTGGACAACACCTCCATGTCGGCGCCGGCGCAAAATCCGCGACCCGCACCGGTCAGCACGATCACGCGTACGTCGGAATCGCTCGCGGCCTTCGCCATTTCCAGCTTTATGTTTTGCGCCATATGCGCGTTGTAGGCGTTGAGCCGCTCCGGCCGGTTCAATGTGATCGTCGCGATGCGATCCTTCACGTCGTACAGAACGTCCGGCTGATCGGTCATGGCATCCTCCCGCCGCTCGAGCGGCTGTTGCGTATATCGAGACCGCATGTTCCCATATCCGCAACGGACATCAAGACCGGGAGGAACGATCATGAGCCCCTATCGCGACATTCTGTTCGAAACGCCTGAGCCCCGGATTGCGCAAATTACGCTCAACCGTCCCGGACATTTGAATGCCTATACCGGCGCGATGTGCGACAGCCTCGTGGCGGCACTCGCCCATTACGTCGAGCAGGACGAACTTCGCTGCCTGGTGATCACGGGTGCGGGCCGCGGATTCTGCTCCGGAGGCGATATCAGCGGCGAGGATCCGGATCGGCCCGATTACAAGAACAAGCAGCTCGGCTATGGCCACGAAATGCGCGTGGGCATGCATCGCGTGATCGCGGCGCTGCATCGCATGGACAAGCCCGTGATCGCGATGGTCAACGGACCGGCCGTTGCGGGAGGACTCACGCTCGCTCTCGCCTGCGATTTCCGCATTGCCGCGGACAGCGCAAAATTGGGCGACACGTCGGGAAAATTCGCGTTGCTGCCGGACGAAGGCGGCGCATGGCTCTTCCCGCGCGCCATGGGTCTCGATCGCGCATTGAAGATGACGATGCTGCACGAAGTCTATCCGGCCGCCGAAGCCCTCAAGCTCGGTCTGGTGACGGAAGTCGTGCCCGCGGCCGAATTGAAAACGCGCACGTTCGATTTCGCGCGCGCGATTGCCAAGAAAGCACCTCTCGCCGTTCGTCTTGCCAAGAGCATGATGCGGCACGGCCTCAATGCGACGCTCGATCATTCGCTGAACGATGCGGCGTTTGCCGTGATGATCGCCAATCCCAGCGAGGATGTGCGCGAAGGAGTGGCTGCGTTTTTCGCCAAGCGCGAGCCCGATTTCAAAGGACGCTAGTGCTATTGCGCCGGCTGGTTGGATGCGACGACCTGGGTCTCGTCGGCAGCGACGTTGGAGATGTTGCCGGCCTGTTCGACCGTCGTGGCGGCCACCCGGACGCCTTCCACCAATCCGGCAGCGGCCGCAGGCGTCACGGCAGCGAGCGCCGCAGAGATCGCGAATTGGGCGACATGGCGCTTGAATCTGCTGCTGAACATCCGACCGTCTCGCTTCCATCCACGCTGAAGGAACGTTCCGGAAACAGATTGTTTCCGGATCGAACCGAATAATCGCCGACGGAGCGGAAGATGGGCGGAAACGCGAAGTTTAGTTGCGCGCCGCAGCCAGAATGGCGCCGCCGGGGCCATCCTGCAGCAGCACCGCTTCGCGCAAGCCGGCGCGCGTCGGAGCCGGAATGTCGTAGCTCTGCGGCCGCCCGGACCATGTCCCGAGCTTAACCAACTCGCGAACGACATTCTTGTGGGGCAAGGTGCGTCCGCCGTTCTCGCCGCGGGCAATCGCAACCTGCACCACATTCGGATCGTAGCGGACCAGCCAGACATCCGCCTTGGCGCCGGATTGCGCACCGATGCTAGCCACGCCGCTCGCGATGGCGATTTCCGGCGCAGTGGCAGGTCGTGCCTGACGCGCGATCAGCTCTTCAAGCTCGCCGCGATCCACGCCCACGACGTCGGCGTGGCCGTTAACCACGACCTCCGGCGTGAAGACCTCTGCGCGGTGGAACGCATGCGCATAATCCCATTGGCGCGCGGTGAATTGCGGCGACGCGAAAGTATCTTTCCAGCCGAGTTGATCCCAATAGGTCACGCCGAAACTCAAGGTCAGAAGATCGGGCCGGTCGCTCAGCGCCATGACATTGGCGTTGGCAGGCGGGCAGGACGAACAGCCCTGGCTCTGAAACAATTCGACGACGGTCGGACGATCGGCCGCAAGCGTCGTGCCGCAGGCCAGCACGGCAAACGCGAACGCGGCAAACGCAAGGCTTCGCACCATCGTCATCTCCATCGCGGCCGGACAACAATCCGGACACACTGATATTCGCGCGCGCGAGGATGTTCGTTACATGCGGCTGGCGACCCCGGCGTGACTCGAACACGCAACCCCTTGCTTAGAAGGCAAGTGCTCTATCCGGTTGAGCTACGGGGTCGATCGCAAAATGGGAGGCGGATTCCCGGCAACGCCGCATCTTCGGGCCGATGCGGCGCAAATTCCAGCCCGAATTCCGTCGAAGTCAGTGCGACCAGGGAATCTTGCGGTCGAATTTGAAATTGTCCGAATAGGATTTCGCTCTGGGCTTCAGCCCGTGGGGCTCGAACACCTGATAGGGGATTTCGTGCTTCTCGGCATAGGCGACCGCTTCTTCCTTGGTCTCGAATTCCAGCTGCACCTGGCTCAGCATGTCAGCGGAGCTGGTCCAGCCCATCAGCGGGTCGATCTTCCGCGGCAGCTCCGGCTCGTATTCAAGCAACCACCTCTTTGTGAGCGCACGGCCCGACTGCATGGCGGATTTCGTCGGCTGGTAGATGCGCGCACGCATGTCGTTCTCCCTAACTCCTGACCCACCGGCTGGTCGGGGCCGCTGACGGCCGACTATAGTAGCGCCGCCCTTTTTGTCTCGATCAAAGACCGTCTGGGGTAAGTCCCGTCCGCTTGGCGATTCTCGCCAACATCTTTGGCCCAATTTCCTCGCCATCGTGGAACGCGAAAACATAGTCCGGCCAGCCCTCTCGTGAAAGAGTCTGATGGGAACCTGTTTGCCTCTTGATTCTCCACCCTAGGCCAAGGAGCGCCCGTAAGACCCGGGACGCTTTGGCCGATGACCATTGGCTCACACCGCGAATACCGCGCGAACTTCGGGCGGCACTGCTTCGCCATGATCGATGCGATCTGCGATCACGCGAAAAGCGAGCGCTTCCGCCTTCGACCGAGCCTCGCTTGCGCTCGCGCCATAGGCCAGCACACCGGGGAGCGCCGGCACTTCGCCGATCCAACGGCCGTCAGCTTCCTGCTCGACTTCAACCCGCAACACCGGAGTCCCGCAACTGAGTTTCAACGCGTACTTAAGCACCTCGGTCGCCTCCGTCCAGTTAATCGTGGGCCGGAAACAACGGCCGTGTAACCCATTGATCCGGCTGGTCGGGGCGGCGTGATTCGAACACGCGACCCTCTGCTCCCAAAGCAGATGCGCTACCAGACTGCGCCACGCCCCGATGATCCAATGCCGCCGGAAGGTCTCCGTCGGCGGCTCTCGCCACCGGACGGCTTCGTCCCTTACACGGTCACCGGCAGACCATCAACGGGGCATCTTTGGCGGTCGTGGTATTGAAAATAGCGCCGTGAACCTTCTGCCCCGGCGCACGATGCGGCCGCGAGTTTGCCACGACGGCAGCAATGCGCCGGCCGCAAACAGCGCGCGAGCTTATTGCGCAGTTGAAATCAGGCTCGTGTCAGGAGTCGAGAACGACGATCTCCGCGGCCAACTCGCCCTTCGGTCCGTCGCCTGTGCGTACGCGCACCTTCTGGCCCTGCCGCAGCTCGCGAATTCCGCTTTGCCGCAAGGTTTCCATATGGACGAAAATGTCCGGCGTATTGGCGCCGCGCGACACGAAGCCGTAGCCTTTGCCGCGGTTGAACCATTTTACGATCGCCTCGAAGGCCGGCCCGCGCGGCTCGGTCAGATAGCGCGATGTCCGCTGCACGACCGCCGCCTGCGGCGAGGCCGTAGAATTGTCCAGCGAGAGCAGCCTTCGCGCCTGCAGGCCCTTTGGTCCCTGAACCGCCTCGCACACCACACGTGCGCCTTCATAGGCTGCCTTGAAGCCCGATTGGCGCACGCAAGTCTGATGCAGGAGAACGTCCCCTTGCGGACCCACAGACGGTTTGATGAACCCATAGCCCTTGGCTATGTCGAACCACTTGATGAGACCACTGATTTCAAGCGCACTATCGTTCAGACCCATCGGGTCCATTATACTTGCTTCCATCCCCTCTACCCCGAAAACTCAAGATAGTAAAAATAAGGTTAACATAACCGTCACGGAAAGGGGAAGTGGATCGCGCAGCACGGGTGTGAAATATTGGCGCATCCATTACCCCGCGGCTAACTCCTTGTATCCCCTTTCATTCCCGCATTCCGGAGCATCCGACACGATGGACTTTACCGGCCGATATCTGGTCCCTGCCCCGCTCGAGGTGACCTGGGCCGCGCTGAACGACCCCGAAATCCTGAAGGCCTGCATCCCGGGCTGCCAGGAGATGAGCAAGACCGACGCAACGCATTTCCAGGCAGCCGCAACGCTCAAGATCGGGCCGGTCAAAGCGACCTTCAAAGCCAGGATCGAGATGGCCGATATGGATCCGCCGCGCCGTTGCACGCTGAAGGGTGAAGGCCAGGGTGGCGTCGCCGGTTTCGCGCGCGGCGAAGCCGATGTGACCTTGACGCCCGAAGGAGACGGCACGGCACTGGCCTACACCGCCAAGGCCACCATTGGAGGCAAGCTCGCGCAAATCGGGCAAAGGCTCATCGATGGCGCTGCAAAGCAGATCGCCGACGATTTCTTCACGCGGTTTTCGGCCGCTGTCGGCGCCATTCCGGCCGAGCCCGACGCGACGGTGCCGGTCGCCGAAGAATTTAGCTCGACCCCCGCCGCCATCGTTCCCACATCGGAAATCAAGCGCGAAGGTCTTGCGCCGGAGATCTGGGTCGTGGGACTGATCGGCGTGATCGTGATCCTGCTGTTGATTTTCGGGCTGGTTCTCTAGGCGCTTGACGCAACGCCCGCGATGCCGACACTTTGGCCGCATCATCCGACGCTTGAAGGGAGTTCCTCATGGCCGTCGTCTCCATGACGGTGAACGGCAAACCCGTTTCCGCCGAGACCGAAGACCGCACCTTGCTTGTCTATTTCCTGCGCGAGCAATTGCGGCTGACCGGCACGCATATCGGCTGCGACACGAGCCAGTGCGGCGCGTGCGTGGTCCATGTCGACGGCCGCGCCGTCAAATCCTGCACGCTGTTCGCAGTCCAGGCCGAAGGCGCCGAAGTTACCACCATCGAGGGCCTCGCCAAGGACGGCAAGCTGCATCCAGTCCAGGAAGCATTTCGCGAGAACCACGGATTGCAGTGCGGCTTCTGCACCCCGGGCATGATCATGACGGCCGTCGATATGATCCGCCGCAGGCCGCAGCTCGACCGCGACACCATCCGCCACGAGCTCGAAGGCAATATCTGCCGCTGCACCGGCTACCACAATATCGTCAGCGCGATCGAGGATGCGTCGCGGCGCATGGCGGGAGGCGCCAAATGATCTCCTATCAATTCGCCTATCGCCGCGCCAAATCGCTCGGCGACGCGCAGGCGCTGTTCGCAAAATCGCCGGAGGCGAAATTCCTCGCCGGCGGTCAGACGCTCATCCCCACCATGAAAATGCGGCTCGCCAATCCGCCGGAGCTGATCGACATTTCCGGACTCAAGGAATTGAGTTTTGTCCGCATCGAAGGCCAGACGCTGATCGTCGGCGCCGGCACGAAGCATCACGATGTTGCGGTATCCGCCGATGTGACGCGCGCAATCCCCGCGCTTGCAAAACTTGCCGGCGATATCGGCGATCCGGCGGTGCGCCACATGGGCACGCTTGGCGGCTCGCTCGCCAACAACGATCCGGCGGCGGATTATCCTGCGGCTGCACTTGCGCTCGGTGCCACAATCAAAACGACGCGCCGTACGATTGCCGCCGACGATTTCTTCGTCGGCATGTTCGCGACGGCGCTGGAAGACGGCGAGATCATCACCGAAGTCTTGTTCCCCATTCCCGAGCGCGCGGCTTACGCGAAGTTCGACAATCCTGCGTCGCGCTATGCGCTGGCGGGTGTGTTCGTTGCGAAAAGCAAGAGCGGTGTTCGCGTTGCGGTCACAGGCGCGGGATCGTCGGTGTTCCGCGTGCCTGCAATGGAAAGCGCGCTGGCAAAATCATTTTCCGCCGATGCGATCAAAGGCATCGAGGTCGACGCCGATGGCCTCAATTCCGATATCCACGCTTCCGCCGAATACCGCGCCCATCTCGTGAAGGTGATGGCAGCCCGCGCGGTGAAGGCGGCGGGAGCGTAGTAAATGTGTTCCCCTCTACCCCACAGGGGGAGAGGGTCAGGGTGAGGGGGTGCTCATCCAGCGCGAGATGCATGAGAGATTTGACGCTGCACCAGCACCCCCTCACCACTCGCGCGAAGTCGCGCTCGTTGCCTCTCCCCCGATGGGGAAGAGGCGAATAAAATGGGTGGGATCGTACATGGACACCGACGACGCTCTCGATATCGCGCAGCAATGGCTCGATTCGGGCCGGAAGGTTGCGTTGGGCACGGTCGTGAAGACATGGGGCTCTGCGCCGCGTCAGGCCGGCAGCCAGATAGCCGTGCGTGACGACGGCGCGTTCACAGGATCCGTGTCGGGCGGCTGCATCGAAGGCGCGGTCATCGAAAGTGCGCAGGAAACAATGCGCGATGGCCACGTGCGTCACCTCGAATTCGGCGTCAGCGACGAACAGGCCTGGTCAGTCGGTCTCGCCTGCGGCGGCCATATCGAAATCTTCGTCGAACCGCTGAGCGAGACATGAAGCGGGCTACGCTCGATGCGATTAACGAGGCGCGCCGAGCCAAACGCGCCGTCGTTCGCGCGGTCGATCTCGCTTCGGGCGACGAGCGGCTGATCGATATCGCCGCGGCCGGTGAAACTTCGCTCGAGCGCGCGGCCTTCGAAGCAGCCCGCGCCGACAAAAGTACGCTTTTCGAAGACGACGGCGAAAGCTGGTTCCTCGCCGTCTATAATCCACCTCTCGATCTCGCGATCGTGGGCGCCGCGCATATTGCACAGGTGTTGGCGCAGATGGGGACGCTGGCTGGATACGGCGTGCGCATCATCGATCCGCGCACGGCCTTCGCGACGCAAGAGCGATTTCCGAATGTCGCGATTTCGCATGACTGGCCCGACGATGCGCTGGCGAAAGCGCCGCTTGGCGCGCGTAGCGCGCTGGTGGCGCTGACCCACGATCCCAAGATCGACGACCCGGCGCTGCAAACGGCCCTGCACGGACCTTGCTTCTATATCGGTGCGCTGGGCTCGAAGAAAACCCATGCCGGCCGTCTCGCGCGTCTCAAGGCTGTGGGGTTTTCGGATTCAGACCTCGCACGCATCCATGGACCGATCGGCTTGAACATCGGCGCACGCTCGCCGGCGGAAATCGCAATTTCGATCCTGGCGGAAATGACATTTCGACTGCGCACGGACGGCGAGTGGGAGCGTATCGCCGCCCGCACGACAGCCTGAACGGAGCTTAGTGCCCCGATCTCGTATTCGACGCGTAACGCGTACTGCGTGAACTCATCATCTCGTCCGCGGTCACGGTGCCGTCATTGTTCTTGTCGAGTCGCGCGAACAGTTTTTCGTCCGGCGCCGCATATTCCTGCAAGGTCAGCTTGCCGGAACGACTCGTGTTCAGGCGATCGAACACATGGGAATAGATATCGCGCGCGCGAGCCTGTTCGAGCGCGTAAAACTGATCGAAGGTCATGAAACCGCCCTTGGAGGCGCCCGCGAATTCCTGGGACACGGCCTTGTCCAGCTCGGCGCGGGTCACCTGCCCGTCATTGTTGAGATCGGCTTCATGGCAAAACGAACCTTTGCCGCGGCCGCTGCTGCCGCTGCTCCGGCGGCGATTCCCGCCAGACGAATTTGTGTAGGACCCTTTGCTTGCACGCGGCGGCGCGCCGTCTTCCGCATTGCTGCGCGATGAAGCACGGCACGACACGATGCCCGTGCCGTCGCGATCCATCGCCTCGAATCTGGCGTGCTCCGGCGCGGCATACTCCTCGAGCGACAGCTTGCCGTCGCCGTTCCAGTCCATGCGATGAAAAATCTCCGTAACCCGCTGGCGCAGGTCCTTCAGATGTCCGTTGACGAACTGGTCTTCGGTCATGGTCGGCGCATTGCCGGAGGCGACCATGAATTGGGCTGCGAGCGTCCGGTTCAGCTCGTCATGCGTCACCTTTCCGTCCTTGTTGATGTCGAATTCCGCGAGGAACCGCTCGGCCAGCCGGCCGCGAGCATAGCTCGCGCCGAAGTCCGAACTGGTCCGCGACGAGGCGCCAGGCAGATCTGTGGAACCCGACATCTGGGCGATCGCCACGCCGCCGCCTACGACAAGCGCGGCCCCGAACAACAAGGCATAACGTAGTGGATATTTCATTGAAGTCCCTCCGATTGGCGCTCCCGCTGCACTTGCGTTTAATAGAGGCCGCTCGTCGCGAATATTTGTCGATGACCCGGGATTCTCGTCTCAAAGTTCAGTCGATTCCGGGATCCCGGAGAAGATTTGACACAAATGGGAATTGCGGCGGACGCCGGGAAAAAGCATCCTGTTGCCCGGAACAGAACGGTCGAATCCGATGAGCAAGGAAGAAACCAAGCCGCATGTGATGATCGTCGAGGATGCGCGTGATATCCGCGAACCGCTCGCGCGCTATCTGCGCGAGCACGGCTATCGCACCACGACCGCGGCAGATTCGCTGGCCGCCCGCAAAGTGATGAAAGGCGCGGCGATCGATCTCGTCGTGCTCGACATCATGATGCCGGGCGAAGACGGCCTGAGCCTGTGCCGTTATATCCGCGAGAGTTCGCAGATCCCGGTAATCCTGCTCACCGCGCGCGGCGAAGAGGTCGATCGCATTATCGGCCTGGAGATGGGCGCCGACGACTACATCGCAAAGCCGTTCAGCCCCCGCGAACTGATCGCGCGCATTGCGGCGGTGCTGCGCCGAACGCAAGCGCTGCCTCCGCGCCAGAAGCCGCCGGAGGCGGAACGGGTGCGCTTCGGCGATTGGACTCTCGACACCGGTCAGCGCGAGCTGATCGGCGGCGACGGCATGGCGACTGCCCTTTCGAGCGGGGAGTTCCGCCTGCTGAGCGCGCTGCTCGAACGGCCGAAGATCGCGCTGACCCGCAATCAGCTGCTCGATCTCACCAAAGGCCGCGACGCCGAGCTGTTCGACCGCAGCATCGACAATCATGTGAGCCGCTTGCGCAAGAAAATCGAACCGGATCCCAAGAATCCGCGCTATATCAAGACCGTGTGGGGCGGCGGCTATATCTTCGCGGTGGATCCCGAGACGGCATGACATCCTGGCCGGTAACGTGGTGGCCGCGCACGCTCAGTGCGCAATTGGTCGTGATCACTGCCGCGGCCGTGATTCTGTCCAACGCCGCCGTGGGACTCTGGTTCGAAACCACGCAGGAAAATCTGACCGAGGCCTCGATCACGGAGCGTCTTCTCGATCGCGCGGCTTCCACCGCCTCGCTCCTGAGCAGCATTCCGGCGCGCGAGCGCGAGGCCGTCGCCCGAACGATGAGTTCGGGACCTTGGAAGTTCGAGCTGCTCTACGGCCCGCCTGTCCCGCAGATGATGACGGAGGACGAAGCGAGGCTCGCGGCGCGCGCGCGAGCGCTGCTGCCGTCCGAGCGCGCCCGACAACCCGTGAGCGTCAAAATATATATCGGTGACCTGCCGCCGTCCGTCGGGCAGACCCGCGGCGGCAAGCGACGTGGTCCGATCATCGAAGTGACGCTGCCCATTGTCCGCAATTACCAGCTCGTCACGACATTCTATCGCCCGGTGCCCGCGCCCTGGCCCGCCGAAGTGCTGGTAGCAGGCATGGTCGCGCTGCTGGCAACCTCGGCCGCCGCGGCGTTCATTGCCGGACGGGTCGCAAGGCCGCTTTCGGAACTCGCGGCAGCGGCTTCGGAAGCTGCGCGCGGCGGTCCCGCGCCGCGTGTTCCCGAGGAAGGCCCCGACGATGTGCGTCGTGCGGCTCGCGCGTTCAACGCGATGACGGATCAGGTCAAGCGCACGCTCGAAAGTCAGCGCCATTTGCTGTCGGCCGTGGGCCACGATCTGCGGACGCCCATCACCGCGATGTTCATCAGTACCGAATTCGTCGAAGACGCCGAAGTGCGCGAAAGCCTCCAGAAGAATCTCGAGGAGCTGCAGGAGCTGACCGATGCCGTGCTGTCGGCCGCGCGCGGCGCCGGCTGGGAACAAATGCGCAAGATCGATCTCTCGGCGCTCGTCGAAAGCCTTTGCACCGATCTCGACGAACGGGGCGAGCCCGTATCGTGGCAGGTCCACGGCGCGGCGCCTCTGAGTTGCCGGCCCAACGAAATCCGCCGTGCGGTCCGCAACCTGATCGAAAACGCCATCGCTTACGGCAAGAAAGCCGAGGTCCGTCTCACCGATCGGCCCACCGGCTATGAAATCGTGGTCGAGGATGAGGGCCCCGGCATTCCCGAGGAAGACCGCGTGCGCGTGTTCGATCCGTTTGTTCGCCTTGAAGCGTCGCGCAACGCAGAGACGGGCGGTTCCGGCCTCGGCCTCACGCTCGTCAAGGCGATCGCCGAGGGACATGGCGGTCACGTCGATCTGGAGAACCTGCCTGACAAGGGCCTGCGCGTAAGGCTCAGTTTGCCCCGCGAGCCCGCGCCCGCATAAAGTGCGAACGGCGGACGCTTCCTCAGCATCCAAATAGCTTGTCATGGCCCGCCGACAGCGGACCATCCAGGTGGCGCCCTGCTGGGCTTGAAGAAAAAGCAGGCGTGTGAGCGTCACTTGCAGTTATAAACGAATTTCACCTGGGCGGCCCGCTTTCGCGGGCCGTGACACGGGGTGGAGTTTAGAGAGCGCGTCGCCGGTAAAATGCAGTTCGGTCCCTGCCCCATTGCCGACGCCGAGGGTGCGATCCTGGCTCATGCGGTGCGCACGCCTCGCGGGGTGTTCCGCAAGGGGCGCGTTCTTGCGCCGGCCGATATCGACGCATTGCGCGAAGCTGAAATCCAGGACGTGAGCGTCGCGCGCCTGGAGGAAGGCGATGTCGGCGAAGATGAAGCGGCCGCACGGATCGCCAAAGCCTGCGCAGGCGAAGGGGTTCGCATCGGCGCCGCGTTTACGGGTCGCGCCAATCTCCATTCCGAACTGCATGGCGTGGCCGTCATAGATTCCGTGCGCATTGCCGCGCTGAACGCCATCGACGAATCGATCACGGTCGCCACGCTTGCGCCTTATGCGGCCGTCGGCATCCGCCAGATGCTTGCCACCATCAAGATCATTCCGTTCGCTGCGCCGCGCGCGGCCGTCGAAGAAGCCGAACGCATTCTGCAAGGCAATTCCGCCATTCGAATTGCCGCATTCAGGCCGCGGCGCGCCGCGCTGATTTCGACCGCGATGCCGGGCACGAGGCCGGCGCTTCTCGACAAAAATCGCAGCGCACTCGACGCAAGGCTCCATGCGCTGGGCTCTTCGATTGCATTCGAGCGCCGTGTCGCGCATAGCGCCGGCGCCGTTGCGTCCGCGCTCTTGGAGGCGCGTGCGGCCGGTACCGATCCGATCCTGGTGTTCGGCGCCAGCGCCATCACCGACCGCCGCGACGTCATTCCGGTGGCCATCGAACAGGCCGGCGGTTCGATCGAGCATTTCGGCATGCCGGTCGATCCGGGAAACCTGCTGCTGCTGGGACGGTTGGGAGATGCAATCGTCATCGGCCTCCCCGGCTGCGCACGTTCGCCGAAGCTCAACGGTTTCGATTTCGTGCTGCAGCGCGTGCTGGCGAATTTGCCCGTCCGTCGCGATGACATCGCGGCTATGGGCGTCGGCGGGTTACTCACCGAAATCCACACGCGACCGCAGCCGCGCGATCAGCAGCCTATCAAGGGCCCGCGTGCACCCAAAGTCGGGGCGATCGTGCTGGCGGCGGGTCTCTCGTCGCGCATGGGCCGCAACAAGCTGCTGGTCGATATCGGCGGCAAACCCCTCCTGCGGCGCGTCGCGGAAGCTGCCTCGGCCAGCGCCGTCGATTCCGTGCTCGTCGTGAGCGGAAACGCGGCGGCGGACACGGTGTCCGTGCTGGCGGGACTGCGTGTTGCTGTCGTCGAAAATCCGGATTTCCGCGACGGCCTCAGCACATCGATCAAATGCGGCTTGCGCGCGCTGCCGGACGATTGCGACGGCGCGCTGGTTCTCCTCGGCGATATGCCGGCGGTGAGTTCCGAGCTGATCGACAAGCTCATCGCAGCATTCGATCCCGCGGAGGGCCGCGCGATCTGTGTCGCCACGTGGAAAGGCAAGCGCGGCAATCCCGTATTGTGGGGGCGCCAGTTTTTCGCCGACATGCTGCAGCTCGAAGGCGATGTCGGCGCGAAACATCTGATGGCCGCGAACGGCGAGCTCGTGTGCGAAATCGAAGCAGCAAACGACGCCCCGCTCGTCGACATCGACACGCCGGAGGCGCTGGCGGCCTATGCAGCGCGCGCACGATGAGCGATCCGCTCTATCGCAAGGATCTTCTGAGGCTTGCCGCCGACGCACATGGCGCGGGACGGTTGAGTGTTCCGCACGTCACGGGACAGGCGCACAATCCCGCCTGCGGAGATAAAGTCACCGTCGACCTCGCACTCGCCGATGGCCGGATCGCGCAGATCGCGCACGACACGAAAGCCTGCGTTCTCGCGCAGGCCTCTTCATCCATTCTCGGGCGCGCGCTGAAGCGTGCAAATCGGATGGATGTGGAGCAACTGCGCGCATCCGTGGCGGCGATGCTTGCGGCGCATGGCCCAACACCCCTGCCGCCTTTCGACGCCTATGCAACATTCGACGGAACGATCGCATTTCCCAGCCGCCATCGCTGCGTGTTGCTCCCCATCGAGGCCGTGCTCGCGGCGTTCGATGCGGCGGAAGAGATAGATGGGAATACCGATATTCCACCCGCCCCTGGGGCGGGTCGAAATTGTCTTTGAGCGACAGCGAAAAGAAAACTTCGGGGCGGGGTACTCCATTAACATCACCCCGCCCCGAAAAATTCTTCGAATTTTTCGACCCGCCCTCAAGTGGCGGGTGACCATATTTTCACGCCGCGACGGTCATCGGTTCGCGGGAGGAGTTCTCCGTCGGCATGCCCGATGCGTCGGACGGCAGGATCACATAGGCGCGACAGCCTTTGCCCTGCTCACTCTCGATCCAGGCGCGACCGCCGTGGAGTTCGGTCAAGCCGCGCACCAGCGCCAGTCCGAGACCGGTGCCTCCGCCCTGCCGGTCGTAACGATTGTCGACCTGGCTGAACGGCTTGAAAATCTTGTCGAGCTTTTCGCGCGGGATTCCGGGTCCATTGTCTTCGACCATGATCTGGAACGAGCCGCAGCGCGCGCGCGAACCGGTCACGGTGATGCGTCCGCCTTCGGGCGTGAACTTGACCGCGTTCGACACAAGATTGATCAGGATCTGCTTGAGAGCGCGCTCGTCCGCATAGAGCGTCGGAGCATCGGCATCGATATCGATGACGAGATCCTGGCGGCGTTCGCGAGCCTTGGCGCCGATGATCTTGAGCGCGGTATCGAAGGTGCGCGGCACATCGAGCGAGTGCGGCTCGATCTCCATCCGGCCCGCCTCGATTTTTGCGACGTCGAGCAGATCGTTGATGAGGCTTAGGAGATGCGCGCCGGAGGAGTGGATATCCCCGGCATATTCCTTGTAGCGCGGCGAACCGACGGAGCCGAAACATTCCTTCGCGATGATTTCCGAGAAACCGAGAATGGCGTTGAGCGGCGTGCGCAGTTCGTGGCTCATATTGGCGAGGAATGCGGTCTTCGAGGCGTTGGCCGTCTCGGCTTCGAAGCGCTTGCGCAGGGCTTCGTCGCGCGCCTCTTCGAGTTCGCGCGCCAGGTCCTCGACCTCGAAACGCAAACGCGAATCTTCGTCGAGGCGCGAGGTCAGCCTGCGTCCGTCATAGAAGGATTGCGCAGCGAACATCGGCAGTGCGACCGCGAGGACCAGATCGATCAACGAACCTCCGACCACAAAACGCAGCGTCGAAAATATGACGAGCGGCAGCATGCAGGCCACGAACATGTCGATATGGTTCGCGCGGCTGATCAAAAGGCTCGCAAGAACGGCGACCACGGCAGCAACCAAAAACACCTGGTTGAGCGGGCTCGACGAATCCCACAACACCCAGGGCATCAGGCCCCAGGCGGAGCTGATCGCCACCTGAATGCCGATGAACCGCGGGAACCAGGCCTGCAACTCTTCGGAATTCGCGCGACGCGACGCGTCGTGTTTGTATTTCCGAACAAGGCGCGACCCGGCTGCCGTGGCGATCGTGACGGCGACCGGCAGCAACAGGCAGGTGCGAAACGGTGTATTTCCGAAATGGCCGAATTCGGCCGAGCCCAGCCAGGCCAAGACGAGCGCCCAGAGGGGCCCGAAATAGCGGGCGAGATAGATCACGTCCGCGATGAGGTCGAGCTGCGCCTTCAGAACGCGAACATCCGCGCTCTTTTGTACGCGAAGCCGCTGACCGTACCCCACAACCGATCCCCGTTAACGCTCTCGCCCCCGAATTCCGGGACGTCTGGATGTTAGTCGACGCTCTCCTAAAATTTACTTAGAAGAGCTCTTAAACCCTCGAATAGGCAGCCGCGCGCTGCGCTGCAGGCGCGCGAACCCCCTTCGGAAAGTAAACAAATGCCCTTACGCCCGCGCCCACATCGCTCTCGATCCATGCGCGCCCGCCATGCAACTCGGCAAGGCCGCGGACCAGCGACAGGCCAAGTCCCGTCCCGCCCGCTTGCCGGCTATAGCGATTGTCGATCTGGTTGAAAGGCGTGAAGATGCGCTCGAGCAGCGCCGCCGGAATTCCGGGGCCGTCGTCTTCCACGCAGAGCTGAAAACCGCCGTCGGCCGTGGGAATTCCTGAAATGAGGATATTCCCGCCCACCGGCGTAAATTTGACGGCATTCGAAACCAGGTTGATGACGATCTGCTTGAGCGCGCGCTCGTCCGCCATCAGGCTGCTGCTGCCGGTCTCGAACTCCGTCTGGATGCGCTGGCGCTTTTCCCGCGCCCTGGCGAGTGCCACGGTCAGCGCCTTCTCGATCACCAGCTTAGGATCGAGAGCGACCGGCTCGATGTCCATCTTCCCGGCCTCGATCTTAGCGATATCGAGAATATCGTTGATCAGGCTGAGCAGATGGCTGCCCGAGGCGTTGATGTCGCCGGCATAGTCCCGATAGCGCAAGGTGCCCACGGGTCCCAGCGTTTCATTCGCAATCAGTTCGGAGAAACCCAATATGGCGTTGAGCGGCGTGCGCAGCTCGTGGCTCATATTGGCGAGGAACGTCGTTTTCGAGGCATTGGCGGCCTCAGCTTCGAAGCGCTTTCTCAGCGCATCGTCGCGCGTATCGCGCAATTCGACGGCCAGATCTTCGTTGGAGAAGCCCGTGCGCAGCTGGCTTTCGACCTGCCGCCGCACGACAAATGCGAATGCATAGGCGAAAGCAAACGTGACCGAGATGACGAGCGCGAGCGGCAACGCGACGGGGCCGCCCGTATATCCGAGTGCGGCAAAGGTCAGTGCGACCGTCGGCGTCACTCCCGCGAAGTAGACGGCCGTGTGCATTGCGCGCGAAAAGGCGTAGGCCCACAGAATAGCGACGATCAGAAGCGTGACGAGAACGTTGTTGACGGGATTTCCCGGCACCCAGAGGAGCCAACCCATCAATCCCCAGGCGGTGCCGATCAATCCCTGGAAACCGGCAACCGCCCAGAGCCAACGCGTGCAGTTCGCCGGATCGCGCCGGTAGCCGCGATAGAGCGCGGAGGCAATGAAACTGTTTCCGATGTGCATCGCCATGACGGCCGCAAGCCGCCACCAGGAAATCGCGCCGAAGACCGGAAAGAAGCCCGCGAACGGCAAAATGGAAAGCAACGCCCAGGCTGGATTGACCCAGATCGCAATCGGAACGGACGATACGATCAAGTTGAGACGCGCGCGCAGCATGCGCGCTTCTTCTGCCTTCGCCCGAGTGGGGGAGCTGATCGCTTGCGCGGTCATATCCGAGGGGTGTCCTCCGCCGGGCAGCGCCTATTGCTGCCGTCACGCGGTTAATGTACGGGAGCGGCTCTTAAGAAATGACTGCGGCAGAGCGAGTCGTCGCGCGATTGCACCGATTTCGTTAACGTTGCGTTATCCCTGATTCGCGCAGTTGCACGCACCAGTAGAGTCGCATGGCAAAAAAAACGGAACCGCCCGATCTTTTCGACGCGCCGTCTGCGCCGTCCAAGGGTTACACGGCAAAAGATATCGAGGTCCTCGAGGGGCTTGAGCCTGTCCGCCGCAGGCCCGGCATGTATATCGGCGGCACGGACGAGCACGCTCTACATCATTTGGCCGCCGAAATTCTCGACAATGCGATGGATGAGGCGGTCGCCGGCCACGCCAACCGCATCGAGATCGAACTGCTCGAGCACGATGTTCTGACGATCCGCGACAATGGACGGGGCATTCCCGTCGATCCGCATCCCAAATTCAAGACCAAATCCGCCCTCGAAGTGATCATGACGACCCTGCATGCCGGCGGAAAATTCGGCGGGAAGGTCTACGACACTTCCGGCGGACTTCACGGCGTGGGCGCGTCGGTCGTCAATGCGCTGTCGGAATGGATGGAAGTCGACGTCGCGCGTGATCGGCATGCCCACAAGATGCGCTTCGAGCGCGGCAAGGCCGTGGGCAAATTGAAAGACCTGGGGGCCGTCAACCGGCGCGGCACCATCGTCACGTTCAAACCGGACGTGCAGATTTTCGGCAAGGACACGCATTTCTCGGCCGCACAGCTTTACCGCATGGCCCGTTCGAAAGCGTATCTGTTCCGCGGCGTGGAAATTCGCTGGAAATGCGATCCCTCGCTGATCAAGCAGGGCGGCGCGACACCGGCCGAAGAGACGCTGAAATTTCCCGGCGGCCTGCTCGATTTCCTGTCCTCCGAAATCGAAGGCAAGGACACCGTCACGAGCCGCGCCTTCTTCGGCCGCACCGAAAATCGCGACGGCAAAGGCGCCGTCGAATGGGCGATTGCCTGGGCTCCAGAAGTCGAACCGTTCCTGCATTCATACTGCAACACGATTCCGACTCCCCAGGGGGGCACGCACGAGCAAGGCCTCCGTAATGCGCTGACCAAGGCATTGCGCGATCACGGCGACCGCGCCAACAACAAGAAGACGGCGCTGGTGCAGCCGGACGACATCATGGCCGCCGCTTGCGCGGTGCTCTCCGTCTTCATTCGCGAACCGGAATTCCAGGGACAGACGAAGGAGAAGCTTTCGACGCCGGACGCGCAGCGTCTGGTCGAGAATGTGGTGCGCGATCATTTCGACCATTGGCTGGCCGAGAATCCGCAGGAAGCCGACAAGCTCCTCGCCTTCGTCATCGACCAGGCCGAAGACCGGCTCAAGCGTAAACAGGAAAAGGAAGTCTCGCGCAAAGCCGCTACGCGCAAATTGCGGCTGCCCGGCAAGCTTGCGGATTGCTCGCGCGATGCGGCGGCGGGAACCGAAATATTCCTGGTCGAAGGCGATTCCGCCGGCGGCTCGGCCAAGCAGGCGCGCGACCGCGCCACGCAGGCCATTCTTCCCTTGCGGGGAAAAATCCTCAACGTCGCGAGCGCCGGCGCCGGCAAACTCGAGCAGAATCAGGAGCTCGCCAATCTCGTGCAGGCCCTCGGTTGCGGCACGGGAGCGAAGTTTCGCGACCAGGATCTTCGTTACGAGCGGATCATCATCATGACGGACGCCGACGTGGACGGCGCGCACATCGCATCGCTGCTGCTCACATTCTTCTATCGCGAAATGCCCCGCCTGATCGCGCACGGGCATCTATTTCTGGCGATGCCGCCGCTCTATCGCCTGTCGCACGGATCGAAATCGGAATATGCCCGCGATGACGTGCATCGCGAACAACTGCTCAAGACGACCTTCAAAGGCGTATCGAAAGTCGAAGTGTCCCGCTTCAAGGGACTGGGCGAAATGATGCCGGCGCAGCTCAAGGACACGACCATGAAGCCGGGAGCGCGCAGCCTGATCCGGGTCGATATCGCGGACGATGAGATCAAGCAAACGGAGAGCCTGGTCGAGCGCCTGATGGGAAAGAAACCGGAACTCCGATTCCAGTTCATCCAGGAAAATGCCCGCTTTGCGAAGGAAGTGGATGTCTGAACCGGCCAAATACGGGCGTTTCCTTATCAGGACCGGCAAGAATCGGCCGTGCGACGCCGGCTGGTCATTGACTGGCAACAATTCTTACCTATGTTGCAACGCATCGAGAGTCGGCAGCCGATCCGGGCAGCCGAGTGGGCGCGAGAGATGCGCCCCGTTTAGGAGCGTATGACGAACGACACGATTGCCGGCGCGGAAGCCGGTCTTGAAGAAGCCTCTCACGATTCTTCTTCCACAAATCCGACGACACCAGCCACTGACGCGCGTTTCGAGGACCTCGGGCTTTGTCCGGAGATCCTGAAAGCCGTTGTCGAAAGCGGCTACACGACGCCTACGCCAATTCAGGCGCAGGGCATCCCGCATGTTCTCAAGCGGCGGGACATCATCGGCATCGCGCAGACGGGCACCGGCAAGACCGCCTCGTTCACGCTTCCGATGATCGAATTGCTTGCGCGCGGCCGTGCCAAGGCGCGCATGCCGCGCTCGTTGATCCTCGAACCGACACGCGAACTCGCGGCGCAGGTCGCCGAAAGCTTCGAGCGCTACGGCAAATACAACAAGCTTTCGATGGCGCTTCTGATCGGCGGCGTTTCGTTCGACGACCAGGATCGCAAGCTCGATCGCGGCGTGGACGTGCTGATCGCAACACCGGGCCGCCTGCTCGATCATTTCGAGCGCGGCAAGCTGATGCTAAGTCAGGTCCAGGTGCTCGTGATCGACGAAGCCGACCGCATGCTCGACATGGGATTCATTCCCGACGTCGAACGCATCTGCAAGCTCATCCCGTTCACGCGCCAGACGCTGTTTTATTCGGCGACCATGCCGCCCGAAATTCAGCGCCTGACCGATCAATTCCTGCACAATCCCGTGCGCGTCGAAGTTTCGCGGCCCGCGATGACGGCCGACAACATCGTCCAGGAAATCATCCAGGTCCCCAACAACGATTGGGCCAAGCGCGAAGCGCTGCGCAGACTCATCCGAGAGAATCCGGTCAAGAATGCGATCGTGTTCTGCAACCGCAAGCGCGACGTCGACGTGGTGGCAAAGTCGCTGCAGTCGCATGGCTTCTCGGCCGCCGCGCTCCATGGCGATCTTGATCAGTCGGTGCGCACGCGCACGCTCGAAGGCTTCAAGAACGACGAGATCCGGTTTCTCGTGGCGAGCGACGTGGCTGCGCGCGGGCTCGATATTCCGGCGGTGTCCCACATCTTCAATTTCGACGTGCCGTTTCATCCCGACGATTACGTTCACCGCATCGGCCGCACGGGCCGCGCCGGACGTTCGGGTCATGCTTACATGCTGGCGACGAGCCGGGACGGGAGGTCCGTCGACGCGATCGAAAAGCTTATCGGCAGGCCGATCGACAAACGCGTGATGGAAGGTATCGAAGTTCGCGAGGATCGCCAGGAGGGTCCCCGTCAGGGACGCGACAATCGCCGCCGCGGCACTAAGGATCGTCCGCGCGGACCGCAACCGCATTCGCGGCCGCACGCCGCCACGCATGCCGCGCCACCCGTCGTGCCGCGCGAAGCCGCTCCGGTCGAGGCATTGGCGCCGGTGCCCCAGACCGACGTGCAACAATCCGCGCCGCAGCCGCACCAGCCGCGACATCAATCAAGGCCGGCGCACAAGCCGCAAGATCAACGCCGGCACGCAAAGCCGCGCGAGGCCGAGCCCGAAGTCGTCGACATCAATCGGCTGCCGGCATTCCTGCTGCGCCCCGTGAATCTTCCGAAGGTCGAAAAGCCCGCGCGTCCCGCCAAGCGCAAGGACGCCGACGCGGAAGTTTAGCTTTCTCCAGGAGCGATTTTACCTCTTCACCGCGGCAGCGGAGCGCCGGAGCCCGACCAGTGCGCAGCGCACCGGTGCGACGACTCTCTCCTCCACCGACTGGCTACCCCGAAACCTGTTCAAATCGGTCGCAGTGCAGCCGGGATTGACCGCGTCGGCCTTGACGCCGCTGTCCGTGAGTTCGAGCATGGACTTCGCATGGATTTCCGGATATATTTCCGGAAACTGAGGAGTCGCATATGGTCGCCGCCCGGCGCAAGGCCGTCAACAATTATCGCCGTCGCCTGAAGCGACAAGGCATGACCCGTGTAGAAGTGCACGTTTCGAAGGGCGATGCGGCGCTCGTTCGGGGCGTGGCGCAGGCGCTCGCCGATCCGGAACGCGAACGGGAGGCGAGAGCCTTTCTTCGGGAACGCTTCGCCGGCAACCAGGCCAAGGGACTCAAGGCGCTCCTTGCTTCGGCGCCGCTCGAAGGCATCGATCTGACTCGCGACCGCGACCTGGGACGGGACGTCGATTTGTGAACTACCTCATCGACACCAATATCATCTCGGAGGTCCGCAAGGGCCCGCGCTGCGATCCCAACGTAGCGCACTGGTATAGCGGGATCGAAGACGGCAGCCTCTATTTGAGCGATCTCGTCCTGGGCGAAATTCGCAAGGGCATCGAGAAGGCCCGGCCCTCCGACGCCACGCGTGCACGCGCGCTCGAAAAATGGCTGATGGAAGTCGGCAAGGCGTTCGGCGACCGTATCCTGTCGGTCGATCGCGCCGTCACCGACGAATGGGGTCGCATGAGCGCGATGCGCACGCTTCCCATCATCGACGCGCTCATGGCTGCAACCGCAAAAGTTCACGGCATGACGCTCGTCACGCGCGACTCATTCGACGCGACCGGACTCGGCATCCGCTTGCTGAACCCGTTCGCGTCGAGGCAATCCGCGAGTTCTGGCTCAGACATTCTATGAGCTTCACCGCTTGATCTGGCCGTCCATCATCTTTTGGATTTTCTCGCCATAAGGCGGACGCATCATCGCGGTCACGTCCATCTTCGCCTGCTGGAACACGGCCTTGGCGTGGCTGAAGGTGCGGAAGCCGTCGATGCCGTGATAGGAGCCCATGCCCGACGGCCCCACTCCGCCGAATGGCAAATCTTCCATGCTCACATGCATCACCACGTCGTTGACGGTGACGCCGCCCGAGGTGGTGCGCGTGAGCACGCGGTCCTGCTCGGCTGCATCTGCCCCGAAATAATAAAGGCCGAGGGGCCGCGGATGCTCGTTCACATAGCCGATCGCGTCTTCCACAGTGTCGTATGTTTTCACCGGCAGCAGCGGCCCGAAGATTTCGTCCTTCATGATCTTCATGTCGTCGGTCGGATTGAGCACGAGCGTTGGCGGAATTTTGTGGAATGGCTGCTGGCGGAAATCTTCCTTCGCCGGATTGAGCACCACGATCTCCGCGCCTTTCGCCGTCGCGTCGTCGAGATACCCCATCAACCGATCGTAATGGCGCTGGTTGATGACCGACGTGTAATCGGGATTGTCTTTTAACGTCGGGAACATCGTCGCCACCGCGCCTTCGGCCGCGCTGACAAATTCCTTCGCGCGATCCTTGGGCACCATCACATAATCGGGCGCGAGGCAGATTTGGCCCGCGTTGAGGGTTTTGCCCATCATCACGCGTTTCGCCGTGAGGTTCATATCGGCCGACTTGCCGATCACGACCGGCGATTTACCACCCAATTCGAGCGTCGTGGGCACGAGATTCTCCGCCGCCGCGCGCATCACATGATAGGCGATCGAGGTTGCGCCGGTGAACAGCAGATGGTCGAAGGCGAGCTTGCTGAACGCGGCTCCCACTTCGGGACCGCCCGAAAATACCGCGATCTCGGTTTCGTCATAGGCCGAACGGAACATGCGTTCCATCAGTTCCGAAGTGCGCGGCGTGAACTCCGAAGGCTTGATCATGGTGCGGTTGCCGGCGGCGAGAATGCCTGCCAGCGGCGTGAAGGTGAGATTGACGGGGAAGTTCCACGGCGAGATCACGCCGACCACACCCTTGGGCTGGTAATCGACCCACGCCTTGGCGCCGAACAGTCCGAGGAGCGCGGGGGCCACCTTGCGTTTCTCGCGCTTCATCCAACCGCGCAGATTCTCCTTGGCGTGCTTGAGAGGTCCGATCGAACCCGACACGTCGGTGAGCAGAGTGGCGTGAACCGAGCGGTGCCCGAAATCCTCCCGCAAAGCGTCCGCAATGGCGTCCTTGTGCCCTACGATTAGAGCGATGGCGCGATCGATCCACTCGATGCGCCTCTCGGCGCTGGGCGGACCCTCCTTGATATGAGCTTGACGTTGACGCTCAAGCACCCGCGCCATGTCCGCCGCCGTGTTCGACGCGGCCTTGTTCGTGCCCTCGGGCCTTGCTTCGGCAACGCTCATGGAAATCTCCCTGCCGGCGCCGCATCTGCCGCGGCGGCGTTGTCTTGACGATTTGTCAATTAGAGCAGCCTGCCCGGCACGCTTCAACCGACTTAAGAGTTTATTACCATCCTTTGCGGCACAATTCGGCAGATGAGTGGGCCGACAAAGCCCGCCCAGCTCGGGGGTTTGGTGGTGAACCAGCACGAACGCGCGCAGGCGTTGGCAAGAACCGCGCTCGCCCTGATGGCGGAGCGGCAAGTCTCGCCCACGCCCGAAAATTTCCAGCTGTTTTACGCCTATGCGTCCGGCGACAATCCGGCCGCGTCGCGCGTGATGGGCGACGCGATCACCGGCCGCCGGCCTTTCTCGCCGCTCGTGCTCGACGACCTTCGCGAGCGTTTCTTCGGCACGGCGCGGCTCGAGGCGAGTGTCGAAAATATCGGCGCCGAAATCGCCGATACGATGAACACGGTCTTGCAGAAATTGGCGAGCGCCGAGCAGGACACGGTCGCTTACGGCCGCACCTTGTCGGCGGCGAGCGGCGAGCTGGGCGGCGGCCACACGCCGGCAGAAATGCAATCCCTGGTCGACGGGCTTCTCGGCGCCACGCATGCGATGGAAATGCGCACGAAGACGCTCGAAGAGGAGCTGCAGCGTTCGTCGCACGAGGTGACCGAGCTCAAGGCGAAGCTCGACGACGTGCGCAAGGAAAGCCTCACCGATCCGCTGACCGGAATCCGCAACCGTAAGGCGTTCGACCAGGAGCTTGCCCAGGCTGCCGACCAGGCGCGCAAGAGCGGCGAGCCGCTCAGCTTGTTCATGTGTGACATCGATCACTTCAAGGTGTTCAACGACACCTGGGGACATCAGACCGGCGACCAGGTGCTGAGGCTTGTCGGCCATTGCCTGTCGGAAAACGTCAAGGGCCGCGACACGGCGGCGCGATATGGCGGCGAAGAATTTACTGTCATCCTTCGCCAGACCCCGCTGGATTCGGCAGTAAGGCTTGCCAACCAAATCCGCGCCAACGTCGAAAGCAAGAAGCTGGTCAAGCGCTCCACGGGCGACATTCTCGGCACGATCACTATCTCGATCGGCGTGGCCCAGCTTCATCTCGGCGAACCGCCTTCATCCCTGATCGAACGCGCCGATGCGTGCCTCTATGCAGCAAAGAACGCCGGGCGGAACCGGGTAATGAGCGAGTCCGCCGAGAGCATGGCCCAGGATATCGTCGCGGCCTAAACGCCGCTTCCAACCTCTCGCGCCTGCCCCTATGCTGAGCCCCTGGATATTCAGGAGTTTCGCATGCGCAAGGATTTCGAACGCTGTTACGTCACAGGCCACGGCAGCGTTGCCGTGCTGACGATGAACCATCCCGAAGTGATGAACGCGGCATCGGTCAAGATGATTCACGGCCTTATCGCCGCAATCGATTATATCGAGAAAGCGGACAGCGGCTTCCGCGCGATCGTACTGACCGGCGAAGGCCGCGGCTTTTGCTCTGGCGCAAATCTGTCCGAGGCTCCGGGAGAAGGCGCATCGAGCGGCGGCGTGGGTTCGGCGCTCGAGACGTCTTACCATCCGTTTCTCCGGCGACTGCGCGACTTGAAGATGCCGCTGGTGACGGCTGTCAACGGCGCCGCGGCTGGAGTCGGCATGAGCATCGCGCTGATGGGCGACATCACGCTCGCTGCGCGCTCCGCATATTTCCTTCAGGCCTTCGCGCGCATCGGCCTGGTGCCGGATGGCGGTTCGACCTGGCTCCTGCCGCGTCTGGTTGGGCTGGCTCGCGCCAAAGAGCTTTCCATGCTCGCCGAAAAACTTCCCGCCGAAACGGCTCTGTCATGGGGACTGATCAATCGCGTCTTCGACGATGCTGCGCTGATGGACGAGGCGCTCGCATTCGCCAAGAAACTCGCCGATGGACCAACCCAGTCGCTCGCAACCATCCGGCGACTCTATTGGGAGAGTCCGCACAATTCCTTCGAGGCCCAAATCGACCTCGAACGTCAATCGCAGCAGCGGGTCGGCAAGACCGAAGATTTCATGGAAGGCGTGAGCGCCTTTCTGCAAAAGCGGCCAGCCAAGTTCAAAGGAAAATAATTTTTCATTAACCAAACAATCCGCGGATTGGGCCGCTTGGTCGCGTCAGCGTGACTTGCGCCGCGGGCCAAACTGCGGCCCTATCGCGCCCGGATGGTTGTCCGGCCCAGCCCGGTTCTCGCGGCGATAACGGCCCCAGCTCACAACAGGAGTTCAATCAATGCGACGCAGTTTTATCGCGCTCGCCGGCCTCGCAGGCACGGCATGCGCAGTTCTTGGCGCCACCGCAGCGTTCACCGAAACGGCGCCGGCCCACACCCAATACGGCACCTGGGGCGTCGAACTCAGCGGAATGGATAAGAGCGTTCGGCCGGGCGACAACTTCTTCATGTTCGTCAACGGCGGCTGGTACAAGAACGCCGTCATTCCGCCGGATCGGGCAAGCACCGGTTCGTTTCAGAATCTACGAATCCTCAGCGAAACGCGAATGAATGCCATCGCGGCGTCGCTCGATGCGAAACCGTACGATCAGCTCACCGACGACGAGAAAAAATTGCGCGATTTGTACGACGCGTATCTCGATCAGAAGCAGATCGACGCGAACGGCCTGACCCCCGCCAAAAAAGATCTCGATTATATCGCGGGCCTGAAGACGCTGGACGATGTTGCAGCCGCCATGGGCGATCCGCTGCTGCAACTCGACGGACCGATGGGCGTCGGAATCGGTATCAATGAAAAGGATCCGAACGCCTATGCGATCGACCTCGGACAATCCGGACTCGGAATGCCAGATCGCGATTATTATCTGAAGGACGATCCGGCGCTGGCCGCCGCGCGCGACGCCTACAAGAAGCATCTCGCGGCGATGTTCACGCTTGCGGGTCTGAGCGATCCCGACAAGCGCGCGCAAGGCGTTTTCGACCTCGAAGTCAAGATGGCCCAGGCCGATTGGCCGAACGAAGACCGCCGCAACGAGGACAAGGTTTACAATCCGATGTCCTATTCGGAATTGAAGGCGCTGACGCCGCAATTCCCCTGGGACGCCTATTTCAAGACGGCGGGTATTTCGACCGCCAATGCGGCGGGCGAACGCCAGGTCATCGTGGCAGAGAATTCGGCGTTCCCGAAACTGTCGCAGATATTCGCGGACACGCCGGTCGACGTCTGGCGTGATTATCTGACGGCGCACTACTTGCACACCTATGCGGCGTATCTGCCCAAAACGTTCGACGACGAAGATTTTGCGTTCTTCAGCACCACGCTGCAAGGCGTAACCCAACAGCTTCCGCGAACCGCACGCGCGGCGCATCTGCTGGACAATTCAATGGGAGAAGCGCTGGGCAAGGACTATGTCGCGAAATATTTCCCGCCCGAGGCAAAGGCCAAAGCCGTCGAGTTGGTGAACAATCTGCTCAAGGCCTATGACGCGGATATCCGCACGTTGACCTGGATGACGCCCGCGACGCGCGAAAAAGCGCTGAACAAGTTGCATCACTTCGGCGTCAAGATCGGCTATCCCGATCATTGGCGCGATTATTCCGCGCTCGCGATCAAGCGCGACGATCTGCTAGGCGACATCCAACGCGCCTCTGCGTTCGAGTGGAATCGGGAACTCAAGCGGATCGATCAGCCCGTTGACAGAACGGAATGGGGCATGACGCCTCCTACCGTCAACGCCTACAACAATCCCCAGGGCAACGAAATTGTGTTTCCGGCCGCCATCATGCAGCCGCCCTTCTTCGATCCGAATGCGGACGACGCCGTGAACTATGGCGGCATCGGCGCGGTGATCGGACACGAGATCAGCCACGGCTTCGACGATCAAGGCGCGAAGTTCGGCCCGACCGGAAAGCTGGAAAACTGGTGGACAGACTCCGACAAGACGGCATTCGAGGCGAAAACCAAGGCCCTCGGCGCGCAATATGACAGCTACGAGCCATTGCCGGGGCTGCACATCAACGGCGCCTTCACGATGGGCGAGAACATGGCCGACAATGCCGGCATCGCGATCTCGCTCAAGGCCTATCACATCTCGCTGGGCGGCAAGAAAGCGCGCATCATCGACGGCTATACGGGCGATCAGCGCTTCTATCTGTCGTTCGGCCAGATCTGGCGGGGCAAACTGCGCGACGGTGCGCTGCGGCAGCAGGTGCTTGCAAACGAGCACAGCCCGCCGGAGTTCCGCGCCATCGGCGCCACGCGGAACCAGGATGCTTGGTATGCGGCATTCCACGCCAAAAAAGGCGACAAATACTACCTGCCGCCGGATCAACGCGTGCATCTCTGGTAAACCGGACTAAAGCAGCGGGAGGAAGCGATGAGAAAAATTGTCATCGGATTGACGGGCATTGCTTGTGCCGCATTCGTGGCGACAGCCATCGCACAAACTCCCGCTGCTCATCCGGCTTTTGGTGCGTGGGGTGTCGACCTCACGACCATGGACAAGAGCGTGAAGCCGGGCGACGACTTCTTCACGTATGTCAACGGCGCCTGGCTGAAGAGCGCCGTGATCCCGCCGGACCGGACGCGCTCGGGTTCGTTCGACGATTTGCAGATCCTCAGCGAGAAGCGCATGCGCGATCTCGTGTCGGAGATCGAGGCGAAACCGGCCGCACAGCTGACCGACGAAGAAAAGAAGCTGCGCGACCTCTACGATGCCTTCACCGACACGGCCGCCATCGAGGCGAACGGATTGAAGCCTGCCGAGAAGGATCTGAACTATTATGCTTCGCTGAAGACACGGGCCGATGTGGCCCGTGCGATGGGCACACAGGGGCGCGGCGCAACCAGCATTTTCGCGACGCGCATCGCACCCGACGCGAAGGACCCGAAAAACTACGACATGAATGTGGGCCAGGCCGGCCTCGGCATGCCGGATCGCGACTATTACCTGCGCGACGACAAGAACTTGGCGGCAGACCGGGATGCCTATCGCGCTCATCTCGCCACCATGCTGGGCCTCGTCGGCGCCAAGGATGCCGTCACCCGGGCGGACGCGGTGTTCGCCTTCGAGACGGCAATTGCCAAGGCGCATTGGGCCGCAGCCGACCGGCGCGATGCCGACAAGACCTACAACCCCATGACAATCGCGCAATTGGCGAAATTCGCGCCGGGATTCGACTGGGACGCATTCTTCAAAGCCGAAGGGCTGTCGCCAAAAGGTCCAGCCGGCGACCGCATCGTCGTGGTGCGCGAGAACACCGCGTTTCCTGCCATGGCCGAGGTCTTCGCCGCGACGCCGGTTCCCGTGCTGCGCGACTATCTGACCATCCATTACCTCGACAACATGGCGCCCTATCTGCCGAAAGCATTCGACGACGCCACTTTCGACTTTACCGGCAAGACGCTGAACGGACAGGCCCAACAGCTGCCGCGGGAGATCCGCGGCGTGCGCCTCTTGGACCAGCGGCTCGGCCATCCGCTCGGCAAGCTCTATGTTGCCAAATATTTTCCGCCGGAATGGAAGGGGAAGGTCGAAGAGCTCGTCGGCAATATCCTCAAGGCCTATGACGCGGATATCCGCACGCTCGGCTGGATGACGGAAGCCACCCGCCAGAAGGCGCTCGACAAGCTCCACGCCTTCGTGCCGCATGTCGGCTATCCGGAAAAATGGCGCGACTTTTCGCACCTGCGCATTTCACGCGACGACCTCCTCGGCGATATCGAACGCAGCGACCTGTTCGAATGGCATTACCGTCTCGACCGCATCGATCAATCGGTCGATCGCAACGAATGGAACATGACGCCGCCGACAATCAACGCCTATTACACGCCGACGTTCAACTCGATCTTCTTCCCGGCCGCGATCCTGCAGCCGCCTTTCTTCGATCCCAATGCGGACGATGCGGTGAATTATGGCGGCATCGGCGCCGTGATCGGCCATGAGATCAGCCACGGCTTCGACGATCAGGGGTCGAAATATGACGGCAGCGGCGCTCTCCGAAGCTGGTGGACGGACGAAGACCGCAAGAACTTCGAGGAACGCACCGCGGCGTTGGACAAGCAATACAGCAGCTACGAGGCGCTGCCCGGATTCTTCGTCAACGGCAAGCTGACCATGGGCGAGAATATCGGCGACAATTCCGGCATCGCGATCGCATACAAGGCCTATCACATCGCGCTCGGCGGCAAGGATGCGCCGGTTCTCGACGGCTACACGGGCGACCAGCGCTTCTTCCTGTCCTACGGGCAGATCTGGCGCGAGACGCAACGCGAAGGCGCATTGCGCGCGCAAGTGCTGTCCAATCCGCACAGCCCGCCGCAATTCCGCGCCGACGGCACGACGCGCAATCAGGATGCATGGTATGCGGCGTTCGATGTAAAGCCCGGCGACAAATACTACCTGGCGCCGGACCAAAGGGTGCATATGTGGTGAAGCGCCGTCCGAGGTATTGACCCGATCGGTCTGCGGCCGAAAACTGCGTATATGGACACATCATCGAACAGGGCGGATTCCATGATCGATCGGCGGACGGTTCTGGAACTGGCCGGAGGTGCTGCCGCCGGTAGTGTGTTAGCCGGCGCGAGCGCCGCCGCCGCGCCGCAGGTTTCGGACATCGTGATGATGGACGCGAGCGCGCTGGCCGACGCCATCCTCACGCGCAAAGTATCCTGCGTCGATGTGATGACTGCGTATCTCGATCATATCGCGGCAATCAATCCCAAAGTGAATGCCATCGTGGCGCTGCAGGACCGCAAAGGGTTGTTGGCGCAGGCGCATGAGCGGGACGCGCAGGTGGCGCGGGGCGAGATCATGGGACCGATGCACGGCTTTCCGCACGCCGTGAAGGATTTGGCCTGGGTCAAGGGAATCGTTTCCACTTCCGGCTCGCCGATCCTGAAAGACTTCATCCCGACGCAGGATTCTCTTCCCGTGGAGCGCCTGCGCGCGGCCGGCGCCATTTTCATCGGCAAAACCAACGCACCGGAATTCGGCCTTGGCTCGCACACTTACAATCCCGTCTATGGCGCCACGCACAACGCCTACGATCAAACGAAATCCGCCGGCGGAAGCAGCGGCGGCGCGGCCGTCTCTCTCGCCACGCGCATGCTGCCCGTGGCGGACGGCAGCGACTATGGCGGCAGTCTTCGCAATCCCGCCGGCTGGAACAATGTGTACGGCTTTCGCACCAGTTTTGGCGTTGTCCCGCTCGCCGGCAGAGACGTCTGGAGCCCTTCGATGGGTGTGACAGGGCCCATGGCGCGAAATGTCGTGGACCTCGCGATGCTGCTGTCGGTGCAGGCCGGCTACGATCCGCGCGCGCCTCTTTCCGTCACAGAAGACGGCGACCGCTTCCGCACGCCGTTGGCCGCGGACATGAAAGGCAAGAAAATCGCATGGCTCGGGGACTTTGGCGGTTTCGCACCCTACGAGCCCGGCGTGCTGGACCTTTGCCGCGCGGCGCTGAAGAGCTTCGAGCAGATCGGCTGCATTGTTGAAGACGCCGTGCCAAGCGTGCCGCCGGAGCCCGTGTGGCAGGCCTTCATGCGGCTGCGCTCGTGGCAGCAAGGCGGCGAACTCGCGGTATATTACAACGATCCCGCGAAGCGGGCGCTGATGAAACCCGAAGCGATCTGGGAAGTCGAAAACGGACTCAAGCTATCGGCCTATGACATCACCGCCGCATCCGTCACGCGAACCGCGTGGTCCAACGCAGTCGCCAAGCTCTTCGAACGTTACGATTATCTGATTGCGCCGACTGCCCAGACATTCCCGTTCGATATAAGCGAGACCTGGCCGCACGAAATCGCCGGCCAGAAAATGCAGACCTATCACGAGTGGATGAAGGCGGTTTGCCTGATCACCATGACGGGCTGTCCGTCCCTCGCTGTGCCTGCCGGTTTCTCGCCGCAAGGCCAGGCTATGGGATTGCAGATCATAGCGCCGGTCCATCACGAGGTGGACTGCCTGCAACTCGCTTTCGCTTACGACCGGGCGACGAAGTGGACGGAGAAAAAATTGCCGGCGGTGTTGGGTTGATTGGAGCGCGGGCATCTTGCCCCTTTAGCTATTTCGACGTGTATTGACGGGCTCCCACCCTCCTCTCCATTGCCGGGTTTGACCCGGCAACCCAGCCGCCGCGCGTCTGCGCGGCGAACAACATGCGAGTTGAGTGGCGCGCATTGACAATAAGAGTCTCGGCTCGCGGACGCTCGCCGCTGGGTGGCCGCCTCGGGGGGCGGCCATGGTGAATAGGGGGAGTATGTCAACTCAAATTGGAAGCACTGGCGCATAGGAAACGTACTTATGGTCCGATTTCACTTCCGTGCTTTGTTCGTCATTTTCCGTCGATTCTTTGCGACCGTCGGCGAAGCGAGCGCGACCTGGAATGCGGCGCGTGCCCATTGCGCGAGTTCTTCTGGATCGTCGTAGAGACGGTCCGGCAATGCGTACCAGCCTGTGACGACCGTTTCGCCATTGTGCTTCTTGAAGGTGAATGGCTTGGTGCGTTCGGCGAGAAAGGCCTTACGCGAGGTTTCGTCGGTCTTGAAATAGATCGTGTCGCTGAAGATCATGCCGATCATGATATCGCTGGAACAGATGCCTTCGCCGCCGAAAAACCGGCGAAGAACGATGGGGCCGAATTCCTGGAACAGATCGTCGAAGCGGTGCGGGTCGGATTTCGTCGCGACCCGCTTCATGTTCAATCCGCTTCGGCCGGCGTGATCGCCACCGACTCGCCGCAGCCGCAAGCCGCCGTCTGATTCGGATTGTTGAATACGAAGCGCGCCGCGAGCTTGTCGCGCACGAAATCCATTTCGGTACCCACGAGGAACAGGATCGCCTTGGGATCGATGAAGATCTTCACGTCCTTGTCCTCGACCACTTCCTCGAGGGGCTTCGCCGCGTCGGCATAATCCATCGTGTAGCTCATGCCCGCGCAGCCGCCATTGGTCACGCCGACGCGCACGCCGGCATATTTGCCGTCGGCGGCGGCAATGATCTCGCGGATGCGGGCAGCAGCCGCATCGCTGAGCTTGATCGCCTTGGGCCGTTCGCGTCTGGGTCTTGCTTGCATCGTGTTCATCGCAGTGCTCATCAGAACATGTTCAGTTCGAGTTTCGCTTCTTCGCTCATCCGCTCCGGCGTCCAGGGCGGATCGAATACCATATTGACGACAACCTCGCCGATGCCGTCGACCGTTTGCAGCGCGGACTTGACCATCTCCGGCATTTCGCCGGCCACGGGGCAGCCGGGCGCCGTCAAGGTCATATCCACGGCCACATCCTTGTTGTCGGCCACGTCCACCTTATAGATAAGCCCGAGTTCGTAGATGTCCACCGGGATCTCCGGATCGAACACGGTTTTCATGGCCGTCACGAGCTTGCGTGTGAAGTCCTCGAGCTCCTCCGCCGACAACGCGGAACCCTGGGGAACGACCTCGATCTTGAGCGGTTCCGCGTTCATTCCGATTTGGCGGACGCGCCGCCCTCCAGAGCCGATCTCATCGTATGCCACGCCAAGGTCGCGCATTTGACGCGCATCGGGAACGCCTGCACGCCCGCCATCACGTCCAGATGTTCGCGGTCGTCGGGGCCGATCGCGCTCGCATCCTCGCCTTTGACCAAATGCAGGAATCCGCCCATCAGCTTTTCGGCTTCCGCCACGGTGCGGCCCCTGACGAGGTCGGTCATCATGGAGGCCGAGGCTTGCGAGATCGCGCAGCCTTTGCCCTCGAACGAGATGTCGTCGATTTTGTCGTGGTCGCCCACATGGAGATAGACCTTCACCCGATCGCCGCACAGCGGATTATGCCCCTCGCCCACATGGTTGGCGTTCGCCAGCGCGCCGAAATGGCGCGGATGGCGGCTGTGATCGAGGATCACCTCCTGGTAAAGCTCGCGGAGCGATTCATCCATCACGACATCAACCCAAAATCTTGCGCGCTTTGTGAAGCGCCGAGATCAGCACGTCCACTTCGTCGAGCGTGTTGTACAGAGCGAAGGAGGCCCGCGTGGTCGAGGCCACACCGAAGCGCTCCATCAGCGGCTGCGCGCAATGATGGCCCGCACGCACGGCCACGCCTTCGCGGTCTAGAATCGTCGCGAGATCATGCGCATGCATCCCTTCGGTCTCGAAGGACAGGATCGCGCCTTTGCCCGGCGCCGTGCCCACGATGCGCACCCAGTTGAGGTCTTCCAGCGCCGCGGTCGCGCGCGCGAGCATGCGATGTTCATGTGCGGCCACGGCCTCGCGGTCGAAAGACGACAGGTAATCGATCGCAGCCGCGAGACCCACACTTTCGATGATGGGAGGCGTGCCGGCCTCGAAGCGCATGGGCGGATCGGCATAGGTGACGAGATCGCGCGTCACTTCGCGGATCATTTCTCCGCCGCCATTGTAAGGCCGCATGCCCTTGAGTAGCACGCGCTTGCCGTAGAGCGCGCCGATGCCGGTGGGCCCGTAAAGCTTGTGTCCGGTGATGGCATAAAAGTCGACGTTCAGATCCTGCACATCGACGATCTCGTGCACCGCACCCTGGCAGCCGTCGACCAGAACCGGAATGCCGCGCGCATGGGCCAGCGAAATAATTTCGTGCAAAGGCGATACCGTGCCCAGCACATTCGACATATGCGTGAGTGCTACGAGCTTTGTCTTCGGTCCGATCGCGGCGGCAACCGCGTCCGCGTCCAGCGAACCGTCGTCGGCCACATCCGCCCATTTGAGCACGGCGCCGTGGCGCTCGCGCAGGAAATGCCAGGGCACGAAGTTGGAATGATGCTCCATCACGCTGAGCACGATCTCGTCGCCCGCTTCGATGCGCGGCGCGAGATACCCGTTGGCCACCAGATTGATCGCCTCGGTGCCGCCTTTGGTGAAGACGATCTCGTCCGCATGCGCGGCATTGAGGAATTTGCGCACCGTCTCGCGCGCCGCTTCATAGCGACCGGTGGCAGCCGCCGACAGGAAATGCACGCCCCGATGGACATTGGCATATTCGCTGGTCGCGAATTGCGTCATCGCATCGAGCACTTGCTTCGGCTTCTGCGCGGACGCCGCATTGTCGAGATAGACCAGCGGCTTGCCGTAAACCTCGCGCGACAGGATCGGAAAATCGGCGCGCGCGACCACGGGATCGAAGGCAGCGGCATGGATGGTCCTGGGCTGCGCGGTCATGGCGCGGTCTCCGTCGCCTTGGCCAGTGCCGCTTCGACCTTCGACCAGACAGCGGCGCGGATGTCCCCGTTCCCGATCTCGTCGACTGCATCGCCGAGAAAAGCCCGCATCAGCAACGCGCGCGCTTCGGCTTCGGGAATGCCTCGCGAGCGCAGATAGAACAACGACTCCACGTCGAGGTCGCCGACCGCGGCGCCATGGGCGCATTTCACGTCGTCGGCGAAGATTTCGAGTTCGGGCTTCAAATCGATTTCCGCGCGCAGGCCCAGCAGCAGCCCCTTAGCCGTTTGCCGGCTGTCGGAGCCGTCCGCGCCTTTGGCGACCGTGATCTTGCCCTGATAGACCGCCCGCGAATGTCCGCCTGCAATATTCTTGAAGAGCTGCGTGCTGCGGGTGTCGGCGGCAGCGTGGACAATATGCGTCGTCACATCGGCGTGCCTGCCGTCGTCCAGCACGCTCACCCCGCTCACATGCGCCTCGGCGCCTTTGCCTTCGAGCGTGATATGCAATTCCGTGCGGGAGAGCTTCGCACCCGTCGACATGAAATGGGCGCGATATTGCGCGCCGGCCGCGACTCTAACCGTCAAATCTTCGATGACGATGGCGCTTGCCGCATTCGAAGCGGTCCGGATATGGTTCAGCCGCGCGCCTTTGTGCAGCACGATCTCGACTCCAGTGTTGGAGAACGATTCCGCGCCGCCCACCGGCGTCTCGAGCAGCGTGATGATTGCGCCCGCTTCGACAACGATCAGCAGGCGCGCATGCGCGCCGCCGAATTCGAAGTCGACAGGCTGCGCAGGCGATGCATTCGCGGGAACTCGCAAAGCCAACGTCGATTGCGACAGCGCGAGCGAGGCCGCCGACATCGTGTCGTCCATCCCCGCGGCGCCGAAATTTTCGACGACCCATAACGGCGCATCGCTGCCGAATTCGAACACTTCGAGACCGTCCGTGTTGTGAAGGCTCGCGACGCCAGCCCCTTTGCCGAGATCGTTCGCGCCTTCCAGCGCCGCGCGCAGATCGGTGTATTTCCAGTCTTCGATCCGGCGATGGGGAATGCCTTGCGCGCGCACCAGCTTGATCGCGTCCGCGCGGCGCGCATCGAGCCACGGCAAGCCGGCGCCCGGGAGCTCCGCGGCGTGGGCCGCGAACTCTTCGAGAAACGGATTGGGTGCGGTCGCGCGGGTGGTCATGCCGCGTCCTTGATGATCTGCTCGTAGCCCTTGGCTTCGAGCTCATGCGCCAATTCCTTGCCGCCTTGCTTGATGATGCGGCCGGCCGACAGCACATGGACGCGATCGGGCACGATGTAGTTCAGGAGCCGTTGGTAATGCGTGATGACGAGCATTGCGCGGTCCGGCGCGCGCAACGCGTTGACGCCGTCGGCCACCAGCTTCAGCGCATCGATGTCGAGGCCGGAATCCGTCTCGTCGAGGATCGCGAGCGACGGCTCGAACAACGCCATCTGCAGAATCTCGAGGCGTTTCTTTTCGCCGCCCGAGAAACCCACATTGAGCGCCCGCTTGAGCATCTCTTCGGGGACCTTCAATGTCGCCGCCTTGCCGCGCACCAGCCGCAGCACGCTCACCGCATCGAGATCGCTTTCGCCGCGCGCGCGGCGCTGCGCATTGAGCGCGGTCTTGAGGAAATTGATGGTGGTGACGCCCGGAATCTCGACGGGATATTGCATCGCGAGGAAAATGCCTTTCGCGGCGCGCGCATCCGTCGAGAGCGCCGTCAAATCCTCGCCCTTGTAGACGATCGAACCGCCCGTCACTTCGTAACCCGCGCGGCCCGCCAACGCATAGGACAAGGTCGATTTGCCGGACCCATTCGGTCCCATGATCGCATGCACTTCGCCCGCGCGGATCTCGAGGTTCAACCCCTTGAGGATTTCCTTGCCGCCGACGGCGACGTGAAGGTCTTTGATTTCAAGCATGGGAGAAACTCTTCTCCCTCTCCCACTTCGGGGGAGAGGGCTGGGGTGAGGGGGTGTTGGACGTAGGGCTGCGGGCTATCCGGCAAAAATTGATTTGCCCTTGATACCCCCTCACCCTGACCCTTTCCCCCGATGGGTGAGAGGGAAAATTCGTATGAACCTGGCTCATCCCACGCTGCCTTCCAGGCTGATGCCGACCAGTTTCTGCGCTTCGACCGCGAATTCCATCGGCAATTGCTGCAGCACTTCCTTGCAGAAGCCGTTGACGATCAGCGCCACGGCCTCTTCCTGGTTGATGCCCCGCGAAGTACAATAGAATAGTTGGTCCTCGGCGATTTTTGAGGTCGTCGCTTCGTGCTCGATGCGCGCCGACGGATTGCGGCATTCGATATAGGGCACGGTATGCGCGCCGCAGCTCTTGCCGATCAGCAACGAGTCGCATTGCGTATGATTGCGCGCGTTCTCCGCTTTCGGATGCACGCTGACGAGGCCGCGATAGGTGTTCTGCGCGTGCCCGGCGCTGATGCCCTTCGAGATGATCCTCGAACGCGTGTTGCGGCCCAGATGGATCATCTTCGTGCCCGTATCGGCCTGCTGGAAATTGTTGGCGATGGCGATGGAATAGAACTCGCCCACGGAATTGTCGCCGCGCAGGATGCAGCTCGGGTATTTCCAGGTGATGGCGGAGCCCGTCTCCACTTGCGTCCAGGAGATCTTGGAATCGCGGCCGCGGCAATCGCCCCGCTTGGTGACGAAATTGAAGATGCCGCCTTTGCCTTCCTCGTCGCCGGGATACCAGTTCTGCACGGTGGAATATTTGATTTCCGCTCCGTCGTGGGCGACCAGTTCCACCACGGCGGCATGCAGCTGGTTCTCGTCGCGCTTGGGCGCCGTGCAGCCTTCGAGATAGCTCACATAGGCGCCTTCTTCGGCGATGATCAAGGTGCGCTCGAACTGACCCGTCTCCGACGCATTGATGCGGAAATAGGTTGAAAGCTCCATCGGGCAGCGCACGCCTTTGGGCACATAAACGAAAGAGCCGTCGGAAAACACGGCGGAATTGAGCGTGGCGAAGAAATTGTCGCTGACCGGAACCACCGAGCCCAGATATTTCCTCACCAACTCGGGATGCTCGCGGATCGCTTCGGAGATCGGGCAGAAGATCACGCCTACTTCGCCCAGCTTTTTCTTGAAGGTGGTGGCGACGGAGACGGAATCGAACACGGCGTCGACGGCGACACCCGCCAGCAGCTTCTGCTCGTGCAGCGGAATGCCCAGCTTCTCATAAGTCTCGAGCAGCTTGGGATCGACTTCGTCGAGGCTGAGCGGTTTCGCGCCAGTCTTCGGTGCCGCATAATAAGACGAGTTCTGATAGTCGATCTTGGGGTAATGAACCCGCGCCCAATTAGGCTCCGTCATTTCCTTCCAGCGTCGGAACGCGCCGAGCCGCCATTCCAGCATCCATTCCGGCTCGTTCTTCTTGCCCGAGATGAGGCGCACCACGTCTTCGCTCAGGCCCTTGGGTGTCACCTCCATCTCGATGTCGGTGACGAAGCCGTATTTGTATTTCTCGCCGAGCGTGGCGACCTGGTCTGCGGTTTCGCGGATAGCGGACATAGGTGCCTCAGGCTGCCGCGCGCGAACGGGTGCGCGAAACGAGTTTGTGGAGCGATGCGAGCGCCGCATCGGCGTCCTGTTCCGTGGAATTCCAGCCGAAGCTCACGCGCAGCGCCGAGCGCGCGATGTCTTCGGACACGCCCATCGCCTGCAGCACATGCGACGGCTTCACTTTGCCTGACGAGCACGCGGCCCCCGAGCTCGCCATCACGCCGTCGAGGTCGAGCGCGATGACGGCGGTTTCGGCCGCGATTCCGGGCAGCGCAAAATTGGATGTGTTGCCGAGGCGCGTTTCGCCGAACACGATCGCATCGGGTGCGATCTGCTTGAGGCCATGCTCGAAACGATCGCGCAGGAATGCAATCCGCGACATCGTTCCCAGCCCGCGCTGCGATGCTTCGGCCGCCGCGCCAAATCCTGCGATGCCCACGACGTTCTCCGTGCCGGCGCGCGTGCCGCGTTCCTGGCCGCCGCCAAGAATTTGCGCAACGAAAGGCGCACCTTCTTTGACGATCAACGCGCCTGCGCCTTGCGGGCCGCCGAGCTTGTGCGCTGAGAGCGTGAGATAATCGGCGCCGAGCGCCGCGAAATCGATGTCGAGCTTACCGGCGGCCTGGATGGCATCGACGAGCAATAGCGCACCCGCATCTTTCGCAAGCTTGGCCACCTGCGCCAGCGGCTGAACCGCGCCGGTTTCGTTATTCGCAAGCATCACGGCGACGATGGCGCGGCCTTTGCCTTCGCGCAGCAGTACGCGCAGGTTTTCGGTGTCGACGATACCGGAATTCGTGACCGCTATCGTCTGCAGGCGCACGCCCGGAACGCGTTCCGCGATCGCGGCAGCATTCGCCTTCACGGAATCATGCTCAATGGCGGATACGAACAGCCGCGTGATTCGCGCTTCGGCATCGGCCGCGCCATGAACGGCTCCCCACAGCGCAAGCGCATTGGCTTCCGTGCCGCCGCTGGTGAAAATCACATCCTGCGTCCGCGCATGGACCAGCTCTGCGACCTGCTCGCGCGCCGCTTCCACCAGCGCGCGCGCCGCGCGACCTGCTCCGTGTACGGATGATGGATTGCCGCCTGTCCCCATCGCGCGCGACATCGCTTCCCGCGCCTCGGGGCGCAACGGCGACGTCGCATTGTGATCGAGATAGGTCATGCGCACGATGTCACGCGGCTTCGCGCGCGTCGGTCTTCGCTTCGCAAGGCCGCGCCCGGCCGAGAACGCGTTTCTCGATCACGTCGGCCAGCGAGACGGACGACAGAAACACGTGAATCTGCCGGCCCAGCTCTTCCCACAAATCGTGAGTCACGCAGCGCGTCGTTGTGCCGGTGCAGCCCAGCGGACTGCCCGTCTTGCAGCGCGTGGCCGCAATCGGCTCGTCCACCGCCAGAATAATGTCGGCGATCCGCAGTTCCGCCGCGGGACGGCTCAGGCGATAACCGCCGCCGGGGCCACGCACGCTGCGCACCAGGCCGCCTTTTCGCAGCTTCGCGAACAGCTGCTCGAGATAAGACAGCGAAATCTCCTGGCGCTTGGCGATCTCGGCTAGGGATACCGGGCGGGTTCCGCCTTCGTTTCCAGCCAGATCGGCCATCGCCATCACCGCATAGCGGCCCTTTGTGCTCAGCCTCACCGTTCGTCACTCCTGGATGCCCGACAATTCCGTGCTTGCTTCTTGGGGGTCGCTTCGGTGTAGAAACGGAGCCCCCTGGCCGCCGGCGCTGCGGGTGTCATCCTGCCGGATATAGATATTCCCACTAACGTGGTCAAGAATTGAGCGCCGCACCCTTTTGCCCAGCCGAAATTTCCCTGAAAACAAGGGATATTCTGTCCGAACCGGCCGTTCCTATACCCGAGTTAAGCGCTCGGAACGGGGTATGGCCCGAAACGGCAGCCAGAGCGAGAACCGGATTCCATGCCTGACATCATTCTCCCTGGCCCGGCCGGCCGAATCGAAGCCCGCTACCAGCGCCAGAAGGCGCCCGGGGCCCCGATGGCGCTCGTGCTGCATCCTCATCCGCAATTCGGCGGCACGATGAACAACCCGCTCGTCTACGACCTGTTTCACATGTTCCATCGCCTCGGCTGCACGACAGTGCGCTTCAATTTCCGCGGCGTGGGACGCAGCCAGGGCACATTCGATTCGGGCGCAGGTGAGCTTTCGGATGCGGCCGCCGTGCTCGACTGGATGAACACGCTCTATCCCAATCCATCCTTTGTGTGGGTTTGCGGAATTTCGTTCGGCGCCTGGATCGGCATGCAGCTGTTGATGCGGCGGCCGGAAATAACAGGCTTCGTTTCGATTGCGCCGCCCGCCAGCATGTACGATTTCGCGTTCCTTGCACCCTGCCCCGCATCGGGCCTGATGGTGCACGGCACGAAGGACCAGGTCGTGCCGGAAGTTGACGCGCAGAAGCTCGTCGACCGCCTCTCCGCGCAGCGCGGCATCAAAGTGACCTACGACAAGATCGAAGGCGCGAACCATTTCTTCGACAAGCACGAAGCAGAAGTCGTCGAATCCGTCGAGGCTTATGTGTCGAACGCGATGGGCATCAAGGCACCTGACGACGAGTAACGGCGCGGCCCCCCTTCCGTCTGCCTCGCGAAGTGCTCGGCATCCACCTTCCCCCGCGAGGGGGGAAGGTTACAAAAAAAGTATAGGCGCGAATCTTTTTCTTAGCCTTCACCCCTTGCGGGGGAAGGTGCCGAGCGCAGCGAGGCGGAAGGGGGGCCGTGGCAAGCCCGCTCTAATTCACCCCCCGCTTCGTCAGCGTCAATTCTGCGAATCCCACCCATTTTCCATACGCGTTCTTGCGCGTCATGAGCCATTGCCATTGTTGCCTGTCGGGCCGCCACCGAAACGCGGTGTGAAACGGTCCGTCGGGATATTCGAACACGAATTCGATCGTATCGCCGGTGCGTTTGCCGTAACCCAGAGTTTCCGAAAACCGTCCGCCATAGTTGTCGATCCAGTGCGCGACATAACGCTCGCTCACATTGTCGTAGCCTACTATCGGCATCGCCTCGTAAGCGGGCTCGCCGCCTTTCGGCGCGGCCATATCCTGCTCGTGGATTTCCAGGAACTGGTGATTGAGGATCCAGTGCGCATCGACCCGATGGCGGACGGGTGCGCCGATCAGCGAGCCGGTCATCGTCCAGCTGCCGGTCATGTGGTCCAGCAATTCGTCCTGAAAGATGCGATTGGGACCATCGAGCGGTTGCGGCAGGTCGGCCGCATGCGCCGCGCTTGAGCAAATTAGAGCAAATAGTAAGATGGATAAGCACCTGAACATTTCCCACCTCCTGGTCGCGTGCCGGGATGATGGAAAGTCTAGCATGAAATTGGCCCTTGTTCTCGCAGCATCCCTCGCGCTGGTTGGCTGCACGCAGAACAAGCAAGCGCAGATCCAATCATGTCGGGCTGCAGCGTTTGCAGCCACACTCGTTCCTTCTGCCAAGCCGCAAAACGAAGAAAAGTTCTATCGTTCATTGGAGAAAATCCACTCCGACACGTATGACTGCATGCGCGCGCATGGATGGGAATTGAATTACTTTGCGAAAGACTGCGTGCCAAGTGTAGACGCAAACATGCAATCGGCTTGCTACTTCAGGGACGATTGGGGCGCACGCACCCGGCGCTGGCTACACAACGAACCGAACCCAAAGCCTCAACCAAAGATTCCGACATCCCCAATGTGATTGCCTTCCTTGCGCTTAAGCTGCAGCGCGATGCAACCGCCCGCCCGTCATAGGCTGCGGCACGCCCGTGGTTGTCGGCAGGCTGAGCGGCAGTCCTTTTACCGAACGCGTCGCCAGATAGGCGAACGCTTCCGCTTCGATGAAATCGCCGCGCCAGCCCGCGTTTTCGGCCGACCGGACCGGCACGCGTACGGACCGCCGCAGCGCGCTCACAAGAGCGGTATTGAGGCGACCACCGCCGCACACGATCCACCCCGAAACAGGTTCGGGGAAATGCTCGGCGGCCCGCGCGATGGAGACGGCGGTGAATGTTGCGAGTGTCGCCGCGCCGTCGGCCCGAGACAACGCGTCGACCGGAGCGAAACCGAAATCCATACGGTCGAGCGATTTGGGCGGACGGCGCGAGAAGAACGGGCTTTCCATCATCCGTGCAAGAATGGGCGCATCGACCTTGCCGCTGCGCGCCAGCCTGCCGTTCTCGTCCATCGGCTTGCCAGTGTGCTTGAACGCCCAATCGTCCAGCGGCGCATTGCCCGGACCTGTGTCGAACGCAAGCACGGTATCGCGACCCACAAACGTCACGTTTGCGACACCGCCGATATTGAGCACCGCGACCGGCAGAGCGAGACCGGCAGTCTGTCTCGCGAGGGCTGCGTGATAGAGCGGCGCGAAAGGCGCGCCCTCGCCGCCCGCCGCGATATCGGCGGCGCGGAAATCGTTCACCACAGCGATGCCGGTTAGCTTTGCGAGTTGCGCGCCGTCGCCGATCTGCCAGGTTCGCCGCTCGCGCGGACGATGCAGGATCGTCTGGCCGTGAAAGCCCAGCAATGCGATCTCCGCGGGTCTGCTGCCCGAGGACTCGAGCAACTGCCGGACTGCGTCCGCGTGCGCTTCCGTCACGCGTCGTTCCGCATTCAGGATGGATGGTGGCGTGGCCGCTTCGGCGGGAAAGAACGACGCCGCGTCCAGCGCAGCTTTTAGAATGGCGCGCAATTCCGGCGCATAGGCGACGAACAGGGCCGGTCCCGGCCGGACAATCCCCTCGCCGTCGGTCTCGACCAGCGCGGCATCGATACCGTCCAGGGACGTGCCGCTCATCAGGCCGACGACTTTCTGCAGCTCGGCCATCCGTGTTACACACCCGCCCCTTCACGCATGAGATTGTGACATGACCGGCGCCCGCTTCAAATCCGAATTCCTCCGCACCTTTGTGGAGCGCGGCGCCTATTACGATTGCTCCGCGGCCGAAGACCTCGACGCGCTGTTCCGGAACGAGCGCGTGACCGCCTATATCGGCTTCGATTGCACGGCAAGCTCCATGCATATCGGCAATCTGGTCCAGCTGATGACATTGCGGCGGCTGCAGCAGGCAGGCCATCGCCCGATCCTGTTGATGGGAGGCGGCACGACCAAACTGGGCGATCCCTCCGGCAAGGACGAGGTCCGCAAGCTGCTCTCGCCCGAGCAGATCGACGCCAACAAGAAAAGCATGCTGGCCGGCATCAGCCATCTGCTGCAATTCGGCGAGGGCTCCAGCGACGCCATCATGATCGACAATGCGGAGTGGCTAGACGAACTCCAATACATTCCGTTCCTGCGCGATATCGGCCGCCACTTCTCCGTCAATCGTATGCTGACGATGGAGAGCGTGAAAATCCGGCTCGAGCGCGAACAGGCGCTGTCGTTTCTCGAATTCAACTACATGGTCTGCCAGGCCTACGATTTCGTCGAGCTCTACAAGCGCTATGGCTGCCGGCTGCAATCCTGCGGCTCCGACCAATGGGGCAATGTGGTGAGCGGCATCGATCTCGGCCGCCGGGTCGAGAGCGCGCAGCTGTTCGGGCTTTCCACGCCGCTGATCACGACCTCGTCCGGCGCGAAGATGGGCAAATCGGTTTCCGGCGCGGTGTGGCTCAACGCCGATATGCGCTCGCCTTACGATTACTGGCAGTTCTGGCGCAACACGGAGGACGGCGATGTCGGCCGCTTCCTGCGCCTGTTCACGGATATGCCGCTGGACGAAATCGCGCGCCTCGAAAAACTCGAAGGCGGCGAACTCAACGAGGCGAAAAAGATTCTCGCGACGGAAGCGACGACAATCGTGCATGGACGCGCAGCAGCCGACGAAGCGGCGGAAACGGCGCGGCGGACATTCGAGGAAGGCGCCTTCGCGGAAGGCCTGCCCACTTTCGAAATCCCGCGCGTAAAACTCGCCGAAGGCCTGCTCGTCGCCAATCTCGCGCATATGGCGGGGCTCTCATCGTCCTCCGGCGAAGCGCGCCGATTGATTCAAGGCGGCGGCTTGCGCGTCAACGACGCGGTCGTGACCGACGTCAAGGCGAGCGCTGGACTATCCGACCTCACCGGTGAAGGCGTGATCAAGCTCTCCGTCGGGCGCAAGAAGCACGTGCTGGTCAAGCCGGTTTGATGCACGTCACTGTTCCTTCTCCGCCGGTGGTGGTGCGGTGTTGGCTTGCGCGGGTGGCGCGGCGGGGATCGAGCCTTGGAATATCCGCCGCAGGATTCCCGGTGTCAGGACCGACAGCGGATTCATATTCACCTGCGGTTCGTCGGCGTTTCCCGTCGCGCTGTAGGTCATGCCGATAATGCCTTCGCCTTTCCGCGACACCAGCACCTGGCCAAAGATTGGAATGGCTCCCAGCACGCTGTTGATGCCGTAAAGCGGAGCCAGCGCGCCTTTGAGCGCGAGCTGATTGCTGCGGCGGTCGACGTAGCCGTCGGCCGTCACGCCGATCGAGGGTCCCGAGGCGCGCGCTTCGTGAATGTCGAAGACGTCGCCGTGAACGGCAAACGGCAATTGCAGTTTTTCGATGACGATGCCCTGTCCGCGCAACAGGTCCGATATGCCGCCGAAGGAACCGGAGGAGAATATTCGCGCCAGGAACGGTTGATTGACGATGGTGAAATTGTCGATCGTCAACGTGCCGGTATATTCGATCGCATTGGGATCCTTGCCGATGGCGGCCGACATCGGCGGCATGGTGGCGGCGATATTGAGTTTGCCGCCTTTCATCGCTTCGAGGCCGAACAGCCCTTTCAGCAGGAGCCCGGCATCATTCGTGTCGATCGCCACGCGGCGGCCGGCATCGATTTCCACAATGCCCGCCGTGGCCAGAATGCCTTTCGCCAATGTTCCCGACAGCGACAATGTCCGCGGCCGGTCGCCCTGGCCAGCGACGTCGGCAGCGAAAGGCGCCATCGCGACCCCGTCGCGCAGCACGAGCTTGTCGACATGAATCGTCACATGAAACGGGTTGCTCGCGGCAGCGTTGTTCGCCGGCGCGTCGTTGGCATTGGGATCGCGCCGACCCAAAGCCGTGCCGTCGAGCGAACGGCCGGAAATCGACATGTCAAACCCGGTCGCCGGCGTCCGCGTCATGACGAGCGCGAAATCGTTGGCCGGCCCCATATGGGCCACGGGAATATCGAGATGCTCGAGGTCGCCGCCAACACCGAGGTTTGCCGTTCCTTTTGCCGAAAGCCCCGCGCCCGAAAGCGAAACGTCTTCCGACCGGAGATTGCCGTTATCGTCGAGCCGCGCTGTGATCTGCGCCGAAGCAGGCACGCCCGGCGCCTTCCTGAAATTGATGATGTCGAAATTGATTGCAGCGGGGGTGAGGTCGAGCGTGGCTTGTGCGTGCTGTATGGATCCGTGATGACCTTCGAGCAAAGCGACCGCGCCGATCGGACCGGTGAGATACTCGCCGGTGCGCAGATTAAGCGAGGCGCGCGCGGCTTCGTCGAGCGTTCCCTTCACCGTCATGCGGGTCGTGATCGGGCCCTGGGCCTTGAAGACCTCATTCCAATCGATCCCGACATTGGTGGTGCCGAGAGTCACGGTTCCCACGGCGTGCAGCGACGCGTTGTCGATTGCGAGATTGGCAGTGCCGTTCGTGATCTTCGTGTGATCGCCCACCGCGAGCGCGAGCCCCGTCAGGTTCGCGTGCACCGAGATTCCGATTTCGTCCATCGAGATGCTGTTTCGCGTCGGCACCTGAAAGGCCAGATCGACGGATGCCATGCCCTTGGCGCCTTGCGTCTTCACGTGAAATTTCGACGGATATTGCAGAGGCTTTTCGTCGATCAGCGCCAGCAGATCCGGCACCGCGCCGACCGCATGGCCGGAGATGGCGGCAATCGGTCCGGTCAAATGCAGGGTCGGAATCGTCAAATGACCGTTCGACAAAGCGAGCGCGCCCACGGAGGCCGATGCGATGTCGGCCTTGAAGGTGTCTCCCGTCAGTAGGGCGTTGCCGTTGACGCCGGTCATCGGCGTCAGCCCGTGAACATAGGAAATCGTTGCGCCTGCGATTGCGAAGGTCACCGCGACCGAATTTTCCGGCAGCGCCGGCAGATCCAGTGCACCGGGCGCAATGGCCGTGTGGAACGCAATCGGCCCAATGCGGCCCGCCGAGATATGCGTGTCGATCCAGTTGCGCGGGCCGCCTGCGATCTGCAAAGGCCAATAATGCAACAGGTCGCGCAGCGCGATGGCATTGACCTTGCCGTCGATGTCGACTCCGGGCGATTGAGTTTCGTCCAGGGTAAACTTGCCCGTAAGGTTCGCGGATAACGGGCCGCCGAAAACGACGGCTCGATCGATCGCGATCAGTCGCTCGGCCGGAATATAGCTGGCCGTGAGCGCCGCACGCCCCAAGGTCACAGCCTGTTTCATCACGCCGGGCAGATCGATGCCGATCCTGTCCATGGCAAGATCGAGCGTGGCTTTCGACAGCGCGCCGCGATCGTCGAACGAAAGATTTCCGTTGCCCTCCAGATGCGCGTGCGCCTGCTCGCCTTCGAGAGTCGCGTCGTCGATCAGCAGACGTCCCGTCGCGCCGTCATAGCGGCCCACAACACGCAAGTCTTTGACATGAAGAGGCTTGCCGAGACCGTTCACGACACCGGACGAGTCGATACCGAAATCCGACAAGGTCAAACGGCGGCCGTGATCGAGCGCGAACGATCCCGAAATATCGGTGGTCAGCGCAAACGGCGTGAGGAAGGAAAAGAATTTCGCGTTGGCGGCGAGCGCGCCGAGGCTGAGGCCGTTGACGCTCAGATCTCCGGTGACATGGCTTGTATCGCGAGGGATGTCGACGTGGGCCCTGATATGCGCCGGCCGGCCCGAGATCTCCACGCGCGCATCGAGATTCGCGACGATGACCTCGCCGCGCTGCGCCACGTCGTTCTGGCCGGTCGACACTTCGAGATCGGCTTCCGGCGCGACAACAAAGAGGCCGGTCGCCTCTTCATAGAACGCGAGCCTGGCGCGATGGATCGCAAACGTCTTGAGCGAACTCGCACCGCTGCCGCTTTTCGAAAGCGCTTCCCGGATCCGCTCCAGCACGTCGCTTTGGTTCTTGTCTCCCTCGAGGCCCAGGCGCAATTGGCCCTCTTTGGTATGGACCAAGGTCAGCTGAACGCCCACCAGGGTGATGCGGCGCACTACGATATGGCCGCGGATAAAAGGTCCCGCCGCGAGGCCGACTTCCGCCTTGGGAGCCTGGGCGATGATCCGCTGACTGCTGTCGAAAACCCTGGCGCCCAGGATGACCAGATCGACGCGGCCTTCCTCTCGCGACCATTCGATCGCCGCGTGATCGAAGCGGACCTGGAGCCCCGGCAGTGTCTGGTCCAGCGCCGCTCGCAGATTGCCGGTGAAAGGTCCCAGCGACACGGGCCCAATCAGGACGCGGATCAGAATGCCGAACACGAAAAATGCCAGCGCCGCGCAGAAGATCACCGCGGCCAGGCCAACTCGGCGCAAATGATGGGGATTGAACGCGATAACCTTCAACGGATGTACACCTTATCCGACGTACTAATACAAGGCCTAGAGCCTGTGGGCTTCCGGCATCCAGCCTCTTGCGCCGGACCGCGCATCAGCTTATCGCCTAATGCTTGCAACTGGTAAACGCCAAACGATTTGACCTCTTCAAGCCTTCCGGAGACCTAGATGGCAACAGACCTCGCGCCCGGCGACCGGGCGCCCGCGTTCAAGCTCAAAACGGACTCAGGAGAGGAAGTTTCGAAGACGAGCCTCAAAGGTAACGCCTTCGTCCTCTACTTTTATCCCAAAGACGATACCTCCGGCTGCACCAAGGAGGCGATCGAGTTTTCCGAAGCCAAGCGCAAATTCGATGCAGCCGATATCACGGTAATCGGTATTTCCAAGGATAGTGTTGCGTCGCACGAAAAATTCAGGGCCAAGCACAAGCTCAAAATAACCCTGGGCTCCGATCCCGAACTCCTTGCGGCCAATGCTTATGGCGTCTGGGGCGAGAAGAGCCTATACGGCCGAAAGTACATGGGAATGGAACGGGCAACGTTCCTGGTCGACGCCAAAGGCGTCATCCGACAAATCTGGCGCAAAGTGAAGGTGCCGGGCCATGTGGAGGCCGTGCTTGCCGCGGCAAAAACCCTTTGAACGGCCGGGAAATGCCGTTCCGGCCACGGTTAACCTCAAGTTCTTTTTTCTGGGCTAAGAGCTTGATCAAGCGACCGGAAGTAGGTGAAATAGTGACTTCAGGGGTCGGCGCAAAAGACGCCCAAAAGGGAAGTTCCGGCATGGCCGAAACGCTCGTCGAGCGTGTGTGGGCGTGGCTGCATGCGACGTTCCCTGAGCGTCAGGTGTACATTCGCAGCGACGGCCGCGTTCAATTCTTCACCTTCGGCGCCACCCTTCAGGCCACGCTTGCGGGCCTCTCCCTGATCTTCCTCGGCTGGGTCGCGTTCGCGTCCGTCAATGTGATCTTCAAGGACCGCATTATCGCGTCCAAGGATCACCGCTATCAGCAGATGCAGTCGACCTATGAGAACCGGGTCGCAGACCAGCAACTGGCCTACGACGAATTGAACGGCTCGCTGGTGGCGGCTGAAGACCGCTTCAAATCGACCGCCGACGAACTCGAACGCAAACAGGAAACGGTCTCGAAGCTTCTTGGACGCAAGCAGGCCGTGGACGAGACGCTGAACAGCCTCAACTCCGGCGGAGTCGCCCATGACGTGAAAGCGGGCGGCAGCGACAGCGACATTCCAGTCGCCGCCGGCGCCTCGGGTGCGGCCAGCGACAGTCTCGGCGCCGACGCTCCGATCACCAGCGGCACAGAAGGCGGCGAAGGCATCATGGTTCCGTCGGGAGGCAACTCGATGGCGCCGCCCGGCGGCAGCTCGCAGCTCGGTGTGATGCCGCAGACGGTCGAACCTCAGCCCCGGACCGGCAAGTCAACCAAAGCAAGCTTCCTCGACAATGCGGTCACCCGGTTCGCAAGCGCATTGTTCCATCCAAAACTTGTGCAACCGGCTTCCGCAAAATTCGTCGATCCGCCTGCGCTGCGGCTGCTCGCCGAGCAGACAGATCGCATTGCGCATATGAGCGGGGAAGAGACAGCCTTGCTGGTGGGCGTCGACCAGCAGGTGGCAGGCCGGATCGGCGATCTGCAGACAGTTCTGCGTCATGTCGGCGTCGACCCCGACGGCCTCGAAAAGCAACAGGCTGCCGACGAAGGTGTGGGCGGACCCCTGCTCCCCATCAGCGCGTTCCACATCGATGGCATCGCGGATCAGCGCTTTACCGGCGCCTATGCCGGGGTGACGGCCCACGTGAAAGAACTCGACACATTGTTCACGGCCCTGCGCCACGTCCCGCTGACCACACCCGTTCATGGGCAGCAATTCGAACTCACCAGCGGGTTTGGCGCGCGGGTCGATCCCTTCACCCGCCACGTTGCCTTTCATCCCGGCGTCGACTTCGGCGGCCCCTGGGGTTCAGTCGTGGCTTCGACTGCACCCGGTGTCGTCGTCTGGGCCGGCGATCGGGGCGGCTACGGCAATATGGTAGAAATTGACCATGGCTACGGATTTCACACCCGTTACGGTCATCTGTCATCGATCTTGGTGAGAGTTGGCGCTAGAGTGGACAAAGGCACGCCCATCGGAAAACTCGGATCGACTGGGCGGAGCACGGGGCCGCATGTGCACTACGAAGTGTGGCTGGCCGACGTCGTAAGGGATCCGAGCAGGTTCATCGAGGCAGGCCGTCATGTTCTCCAGTAAGACCAAGAATTCCGAGCCCGCATCTGTGCCCATGCCGCCCGTTCCGCAGCAGAAGCGCGCAGGCCGCTCGTCGGCTCCCTCCATCATCAGTGCCGACCTGGTGGTGAGCGGTACGCTCACCTCGACGGGCGACATCCAGATCGACGGCCGCGTCGAAGGGGACGTGCGCAGCACGGGCCTCGTCGTCGGCGACAAGGCATTCATTCAAGGCGAAGTTCTCGCGGACGACGTGACCGTTCGCGGTCGCATCCAGGGCAGCATTCGCGCCCGCAAGGTTCTCCTGTGCTCGACCTGCCATGTCGAAGGCAACATTCTGCACGAAGCCTTCTCGGTCGAGGCCGGTGCGTTCTTCGAAGGCAATTGCCGCCACTCCGACAATCCGCTGTCCGAAGAGGCCGGCCGCAAGACAATGGAATTCAAGCCGGCTGCTGTGGCGCCTGTCGCCGCTCCCGTGGCCGTCGCGCCGGTGGCCCCTGTTGCCCCCGCGGCTCAACCGATGACGCGTCCCGCCGACCCGGCACCGCGCCCGGCCGCCACATTCGCCCCGCTCAAGACCGGCGGCTGAAAGTCGGATCGTTTCGAAATCTCGAGACCCCGTTCCACGCAGGTGGAGCGGGGTTTTTCTTTATGGCGCAAGAGTTTCGCGGAAGACTCTCATGTTCCTGCGAAACTTGAAGAATTGCCGGATGCGCCGCCAGCGCTATTCCAGATCCTTGATCTCGACCTTGGGCTTCCCGCCCACGGCCTGCGCCAACGCGGCGGCCATGAAGGGGTCGAGGTCGCCGTCCAGCACGTCCTGTGGCGACCGGCTCTCGACACCTGTGCGCAGGTCTTTGACCAGCTGATAGGGCTGCAGGACATAGGATCTTATCTGGTGGCCCCAGCCGATATCGGTTTTCTCTCCGATATGCGCGGCCGTCTCCGCCTGCTTCTTTTCCAGCTCGAGCTCGTAGAGACGCGAGCGCAGCATGTCCCAGCACACCGCCCGGTTCTGATGCTGCGAGCGTTCGGTCTGGCAGGCCACGGCAATGCCCGTCGGGAGATGCGTGATGCGCACCGCACTGTCGGTCTTGTTCACATGCTGCCCGCCCGCGCCCGACGAGCGATAGGTATCGATGCGAACGTCTTTCTCGGGGATATCGATCTCGATCGTCTGATCGATCACGGGAAAGACGGTGACGCTCGCGAAGCTCGTATGCCGGCGCGCGTTGGAATCGAAAGGCGAGATGCGGACCAGGCGATGCACGCCCGCCTCGGACTTCAACCAGCCATAGGCGTTGTCGCCCTTGACGAGCAGCGTGGCGGATTTGAGTCCCGCGCCTTCGCCTTCGCTCTCCTCGATGAGCTGCAGCTTGTAACCCCTGCGCTCCGCCCAGCGCGTGTACATACGGAACAGCATTTCGGCCCAATCCTGGCTTTCGGTGCCGCCCGCGCCCGCATGAACCTCGAGATAAGAGTCGTTGGCGTCGGCTTCGCCCGACAACATCGATTGCAGCCGCAGGGTTTCCGCGCGCGCATGGAGCTGGCCGATCGCCTTTTCACCGTCCGCGGCGACGCTCTGGTCGCCTTCGGCCTCTGCAAGTTCGATCAGCCCCTCCGCATCCGCGAGTTCCCGTTCGAGTGTCCGCACGGCGGACAACGATGCGTCGAGCCTCTGGCGTTCGCGCATGAGACTCTGCGCCTCCTGCGGCCGGTTCCAGATCGACGGGTCTTCGGCTTTGGCGTTCAGTTCATCGAGGCGGCGCAGAGACTTGTCCCAGTCAAAGATGCCTCCTCAGCAGAGATACTGCCTGCTTGATGTCTTCGACGGTGCGTTCGATCTCGGGGCGCATGGCTATAGTCCTCGCAGGCGCCCCGATATGGTTTGCCAGACGAGACTTGTAAAGAGCCCGGAGGCTAGTGTGTCGGCGTCGGAGTAGGCACTCCGCCGGGAATCTGGAAATCGATTTTGACTTTAGCCCAATCCGATTCGGGACTTCCGTCGCGCATGGCCGGAACGAATTTCCAGCTCATGACGCCTGCGATGGCCGCGTTGTCGAGATCGTCAAACCCGCTCGACTGATAAAGCTTCGTCTGCTGCACCTTGCCGGATGTCGAAACCAGGACAGAAACGATTACCGAGCCGTTCTCGCCATTGATTTGCGCAGAGGGAGGATAGGCCGGCTGCATGTTATTGGCGGCAAGATCGACATGCGGCTTGCTGTATCCCATGCCCTGCGCCTGAGCAGAAGGCATCAGCAAACAGGCAAAAGAGGCGAGACAAGCACCGGTGAGCGCCGCCCGCGTTCCAAGCTGTCTAAGACTTTTGATCATCATCCGTACCTTATTAGAGCCGTCGACCAGGATCGTGGTGACTCTATTTGGCTGCAGCCTCGAGTCTGAAATCGACCTTGACGTTGGCCCAGTCTGTTTCCGCCTCGCCGTTGCGCATAGCGGGAATGAACTTCCAGCCCATGACTGCCGCGATAGCTGCATTGTCCAGATCGTTGAAACCACTCGAGTCGTAGAGACGCGTCTGAGCGACTTTGCCGTCGGGAGTAACCAGAACTTCCAATATTACCGATCCCTCTTCGCCGCCGGCCACCGCGGTCGCGGGATAGGGAGGCTGCATGTTGCGATAGGGATAAGAGACGTCGACATGCGGCGTGGAGTACCCGCCGAGTTGCGCGCTTGCGGAAAGGGCGACCAGAGAAAAACAGCCGCTCAGACAGGCGCAAGCAAAGACCCCTCGCATTCCCAGTTGTCTCAGACTTCCAATCATTTCGGATTCCTCCCCGGAACCGAAAAAGAGAATAGCGGCGGCGGCAGAGCGAAGCAACGGCAGTCTGGAGGCCGCGACTCACGAATTCGGCATTTGGCCCAGGGAAAAGAGGTCCTTTTCGCCCAATTCCGCACTTCGCCTGCGTTCGAGTTCCTGCGCGTACCGTTTGAGCGCATAAGCTTCGGTCATATAGCCGATGACCCGGGGATCGGCGCGTGCGGACAGTACCGGCAGTGTTTCGGATTGAGACTGCTCGAACCGCGCCAGCGCGGTGCGCACATTTTCCGACGGCAATAGATAGATCTTTGCGGGGCCGACAACATCGGCCACCGCCGCCTCGTCCGCCACATCGTCGAATTGCGGATCGTGCACCGCGGCCATATCGACCCAACCCGCATAGTGACCGTCGGGCGCAACTGCGAACACACGCTTGGCGCTTCCCGGAGGATATTTGGCGCGCAATTCCGCGAGCGACATGTCGCTCGCGACGAGTTTCGGATCGGACCGCATCATTCTCGCGACCGTGAGATCTGCGATCCATCCGATGTCGTGCGCGCCTCGCAGACCGAGTCCGCGCGCGTGAAAGCGCCAGGTCGAGAACGAATATCCGAATGTGAGCCGGACGATGGTGGCCGCGGTGATAACGCTGACGAGCACACCGATGGTCAGGGGAAAATCGCCCGTCGCTTCCAGAACGAGAAACACCATCGTGAACGGCGCCCCCACAATCGCGGCCGCCACGGAGGCCATGCCGACCAACAGAAAGGCAGTCCGTTGGCCCGCAAAGGAAGGATCGAAATGGGCCGCCACCAGCGCAGCCACGGCGCCGAAGAGGCATCCGATGAACAGAGAAGAACTGAACAAGCCGCCGCGAAATCCGGAACCCACCGAAACGCCCGAGGCGAGGACCTTCGCGACAAGCAGAATTGCAAGCGGCAACAACGGCCACTGAATTTCGAGATGGTATTGGATTCCGCCGTGGCCGCTTCCCAAGACCTGCGGTTCGTAAAGCGCAATCGCGGACAGAATGATTCCGCCGACGAACGGTCTCAGCCAATCGGGAACGGAAACGCGCCGCAAGGCGCGCTCCGTCCAGGTGACGCACATCATGGCGAGAATGCCGAGTCCGGCCGCGAACACACCCATAGCGCCGAACACGATATAATTGCGCAGGTCGACATGCTGGGCCGCAGCGACTGCAAACAACGCCTGATCGCCGCCAAGCGCATTTTGCGCCAGTGTGGCGCACACGGCAGCAACGGCGACGGGCGCGAGAGCATTGAGCGTGTAACCGCCCAGGATCAATTCATAGCCGTAGAAGGCCCCCGCCAAAGGCGCATTGAAGGCCGCCGCGATGGCGGCAGCCGCGCCCGCCGTGACGAATATCCGCCGGTCGGCGCGGCGCAGGCTGAAATAACCTCCGACGGCGGAGAAAATCCCCGCGCCGAGTTGCGTATAGCCCGCTTCCATGCCGAGCGATGCACCACTCCCGTTCGATACGAAAGTCGCGAGCGTCAGGCGGATGCTGTCGATCAGCGACATGCGTCCGCCGTACAGCGCATTCGCTTCCACGGGATCGACGATGTCGCCGCCGCGAAATCGGCGCGTCAGAAGCGCCATCGCACCCAGCAGGAGACCGCCAAGCGCAGGGACGATCACAATTCTGAAGCGATCGACGCCTTGCCCGGTGCTCAACAGCGTGGAACTTGAAATCGCAAAATCGATGCGGTGAAAGAATTCGACACCGCTGCGCAACCCCGCGGTGATTGCGCCGACTGCGACACCGAGCAGTGCGCAAGCGAATATCTGGGCAACTTCGTTGGAACGTAATGCGCGGGTGACCGGCGCCAGAGCGATCATCGCGCGCCGCAGGAACTCGCTGCGTCTCCTGGCAACCAGTTTTGCGGAGGCGCTCTGTTCGGTCATCGCGTGCGCTTCGGCGCCGTCTCCCGATCGCCGCGCCGGCGGCAGTTTCTAATACAATCCGCCTGTGCCCTGGCTCACATTGTTGCCCGGTGTGTTCGGCTGGGCGGGTTGGTCGGTGGTGTCGGTGATGGCAACGCCAGGCTCGGTTCCCGCCTTGAACGCCTCGAGAATAGCGCCGGGAGCGCCGGGGCTCGCGAGCGCGCCGGAATGCGAGTCGACGGATACGAAATCGATGCCTGGCGGCACCCGGAAAGGCGTCGCCGGCTGATCGGCCAATGCGCCTTCCATGAAATCGCGGAAGATCGGCGCGGCAACGGTCGCACCCTGCTCTCGCCGTCCCAGCGTGCGCGGGTTGTCGAAGCCCACGAACACGCCGCAAGTGAGATCGGGCGAGAAGCCGATGAACCAGACATCCTTTGCTTCATTCGAGGTGCCGGTCTTGCCGGCAAGCGGTTTGCCCACCGCTTTCACCGCAACCCCGGTTCCTCTTTGCACAACGCCTTCCAGCAGCGACACGATCTGGAAGGCCGTCGTCGGATCGAGCACCTGCTCGCGCGTATCGGGAAGCATGGGTTCGGATTGATCCGACCACGTGGCGACGTTGCAGCCGTCGCAGGCGCGCGGATCGTGACGATAGATCGTGACGCCGTTGCGGTCCTGGACGCGGTCGATCAGCGTGGCGTTGATCTTTTTTCCGCCGTTCACGAATTCCGAATAACCCGTCGTCATGCGCATCAGTGTCGTTTCCTGCGCACCGAGTACGTTCGAGAGATAAGGCGGCAAACTGTCGTAAACGCCAAATCTGATCGGGACCGGCGTGATCTTGTCCAGGCCGATCTGTGAGGCGAGCCTCACGGTCATCGCATCCATCGAAAGCTCGAGGCCGCGGCGCAAGGTCGTCGGGCCGGCAAATTTCCCTTCGAAATTCTTGGGCGACCACATGGGAAGCCCGGGTCCCTGCGGCAGCGAGATAGGCGCGTCATCGACTTTGGTGACGGGCGTGTAGCCATCGTCGAGAGCGGCCGCATACACGAACGGCTTGAAAGAGGAACCCGGCTGTCTTTCGGCCTGCATGGCGCGATCGAACTGGCTGGACGCAAAGCTGAACCCGCCCGACAGCGCGAGCACACGTCCCGTATGAGGATCCATCGCAACGATGGCGCCGTTCACTTCGGGCACCTGCCGCAGACCGTAATTGCCGGCGTTGTCGACCGGCTCGACATAAATCACATCGCCCACTTTGACGACCTGATCGGGCGATGTCGGTGTCGCGCCCGCGGACGCGCCGGGCAACTCCTTGCGCGCCCAGGTGATTTCGCCGAACGGAATCTGTGCGCGCTTGCCGTCGTCGAGACCGATTTCGACCGATTTGTCGGGACCGTAGCCGAGCACGACCGCGACCCGCCAGGTATCGATGCCCGACTGATTGCCGGCGCTGGCGAGCGCGTCTTTCCAATTGCTGTCGATGGCGATGTTGCTCACGGCGCCGCGCCAACCGTGACGCCGGTCATAGCGCACAAGTCCCATACGCAGCGCATTCACCGCATAGTTCTGCAGGCGCGTATCCAAAGTCGAGCGCACCTGTAGACCGCCATCGTAGAGAGCGGCCTGACCGTATTTGGAGTAAAGAATGCGGCGCGTTTCCTCGACGAAATAGTCCGCGTCGACGGCCTGAATTCCCAGCGGACGCGTCTGCGTGACCAGCGGCTCGGCGATGGCGTCGCGGGCCTGTTCCGAGGTGATGTAGCCGTTTTCGGCCATTTGGCCGATGACCCAATTGCGCCGCTCGAGCGCGGCCGCCTTGTTCGTGCGGGGATCGTAATTGCTCGGCGCCTTGGGTAGCGCGGCCAGAAACGCCACATCCGCCACGTCGAGCTGATCGAGCGACTTGCCGAAATAATTGAGCGATGCAGCCGCTACGCCGTACGAATTCTGTCCCAGGAAAATTTCGTTGAGATACAGCTCGAGGATCTTCTGCTTTGAGTAGGTCGCGTCGATGCGGACGGCGAGGATCGCTTCCTTGATCTTGCGCGAGAATTTCACTTCGCTGTTGAGCAGGAAGTTTTTCGCCACCTGCTGCGTGATCGTCGAGGCGCCTTCGAGCCGCTTGTGCTGGAGGACATTGAAAACGTCCTTCACCGCCGCCCGCATGATGCCGCTGGGATCGATGCCGGGATGGCTGAAAAAGTTCTTGTCCTCCGCCGAAGTGAACGCGTCGATCACCAGCTTCGGCACAAACGAAATGGGCACGAAAATCCGCCGCTCGCGGGCGTATTCTCCGAGCAAAGTTCCGTCACCGGCGTAGACTCGCGTGGTGATGGGAGGCTGATAGTCCTGCAGCGCTTCCACGCTCGGCAGGTCGCGCGTGAAGGAATAGATATAAACGGCCGCAGCGAGGCCGCCGCCCACGACGACGACCGCAAACACGAGCCCTGCATAAAGAAGTATCCGCCGCCACATACCCTTACGGCCTTTCCGACGCCGTTTAATGCCGCCCGATTATGACGCCCGCAAGGCCTTCCGTCACTTATCGGCCTGGTCGGCCGCGTCAGGCGCAACGCGCGGCCCGGAGGCAAAATTCCGGTCGACGGCGCTGGCAATAGCGCTTGCCACGCCATCGCGCCAGCGTTCCGTGCCCATCTGGCCGTCGTCACGGGAATTGGACAGGTATCCCAGCTCGATGAGGACGGCAGGCACATCGGGGGCCTTGAGCACGGCAAAGGCCGCCGAACGGTGGGGCTCTCGCGGCAAAATGTCCGTCGCCCGGGACAATTGCGAAACCGCGGTCTCGGCGAACCGGGAGGACCTGTTCATCGTATCGCGCTGAGCGAGAGCAATCAGGATGGATGCAACCGGGCTGTTTTCGCCGGACAGATCGACGCCGGCGATTATGTCCGACTGGTTTTCCTTTCGCGCCAAAGCCACAGCCTCCTTGTCGGAGCCGGACGCCGACAAGGTGTAGACCGAGGCCCCGTTCACGCTGGAGTCGGGGTTGGAATCCGCATGCAGCGAGATGAACAAATCCGCGCTGTGCGCCCGTGATATGTTCACGCGTTCCGGCAAGGGAATGAATATGTCCGTCTCACGCGTCATGAAGACGGTATAGCCCTCCTGCTGAAGGGCCTTGCGCAGCTTCAGCCCCTCGGCGAGCACGACGTTCTTTTCCATGATGCCGTCAACGCCGACAGTGCCGGAATCGATGCCGCCATGTCCCGGATCGATGACGATGATCTTTTTCTGTTGCGCATTCTGCTGCGCGAGCAACGCGGTGATGGGGTTTGGCGCAACGTTTCCAGGTTGCGCGGCAGGCGCTTCGCTTGGCGCCGGCGCCGCCAGCGTGGCGAGCTTTTCCGCGGCCGCTTCCTTGGCTCTCAGATCGGCCGGCCACCCCGCCGTTTGTACGAATTTCGCCTCTGTCGTGGGAAAGAGATCGAGCACCATGCGATAGCCATTGCCGCCTTCTGGGGGCAGGATCACCGGATCGGAGGCGGTGACGGGTGCGTTCAGATCGATCACAAAGCGCGAATCGCCGGGCCTGAAGAGCCCATAGCGATAGCTGCGCACAACACCGGTGCCGGAGGGCTTGTCCGCGGCGGAGAGCCGCCACAGCACCTCGGGAAGATCGATCACGACGCGATTGGGATTTGTCAGCGTGAAGACCCGCATTTTCACCGGATCGGACATTTCGACCACAAATCGCGTGCGGTCCTCATGCTCACCGATGCGAGCGTTGATGACGACGGGAAGAACCCGATTCGCGGCGGGGGCCGGGGCATCGGCTGAGACATGCGCTAGCGGAGGCGAGGCAACGGCCTGGATTTCCGGGGAATAAATGGCAGGACGCGTCGCCGCGGGGGGCGGCGCGGGCGCATCCTGGGCCTCGGCCGTCGCGCAAAATGCAGTGAGCGCCAGACCGGTCGCGATAAATCTCAGGCTTTTCATGCGAGGCGCTTGCCGAATCCCTTACGGAAACTGGTCTTAAACCGTTTACGGCTCGTTAGCAGGTTTCGAATTTACAATGAATTGCGGCTTTTGCCCTTGCCGCGCCGCAGCTTGACACCTAAAAGGTCCATACCTGCTGCGCCGAAGGTGACCGGCAAAAGGTCTTCAGGTCGACATCCGGTCGGCGGAGACTTCCCAGGCTCCCGGAGCCAAGCGGGACCCACACCGCGGTATAGAGGCAGGTTTTCCGGCCGGCGGATATCCGTCGGCCCTCATGTGATTTTTGAAATGTTCAACGCCGCCAGAGCCCTTTCGACCGAACCAGCGGCTTCGCCGCAGGCGGCGACGCTCCGGCGCCCAACAATGCGACCCGCATCCCCCTTGAGCTTCCGCCCGGCGCTTCTGCGCGGCGCGGACTCGTGCGCGATGTCGGCGCGCGGAGATCCGTATGCCCAAGCGTATGCTCATCGATTCCAGCCACCCGGAAGAAACCCGGGTCGTCGTTCTGGACGGTCAGAAGGTTGAAGAGTTCGATTTCGAAGCCGCCACAAAGCGGCCGCTGAAGGGAAATATCTATCTCGCCAAAGTGACGCGCGTGGAGCCTTCGCTCCAGGCGGCCTTTGTCGAATATGGCGGCAACCGCCAGGGCTTCCTGGCCTTTTCCGAAATTCATCCCGACTACTACCAGATCCCCGTCGCCGACCGGATGGCGCTGCTCGCCGAGCAGCAGGAAGAAGCGCGCCGGCACGCCGAAGAGGAATTCGAATCCGTCGAGACCATGAGCGTTCCCGCGCATGACAACGCGGTCTCCGAAGACGAAGGCGATTCCGACAACGCGCCCGCGCAGGATCGCGGTGAGGATCGTGAAGACCGCGACGATGACTCGCGCGACGACGACGAGCGCGAAGAGCCGCACGCGGACGACGGCGAGCCCGACAACCGGGACGAGAGCCGTCGCGAGACCTTCGAAAACCACGCCGACGAATCCGGCGAAACCGAACACTCCGCGATCGATCGATATTCCTCGTCTGGCGAACCGCAGACCACCGAAGAAGCTTCGACCGACAGCAGCGAAGCAGCTTCCACAGAAAACAACGTGCCGTCGGAAAATGGCGCAAACGAAAGCGGCGAGCCGGACTTTGGCGCGACGCAAGTTGAATCGTCCGGCGAATCCTCGGGCGACACGGCGCAAGCGATGCAGTCCGCGCAGCCTCTGCAATCGTCGAGGCCGCCGCAGCGCTGGACCCGGAAGCGCCATTACAAAATCCAGGAAGTGATCAAGCGCCGCCAGATCATTCTCGTCCAGGTCGTCAAGGAAGAGCGCGGCAACAAAGGTGCGGCGCTCACCACTTATCTTTCGCTCGCCGGCCGCTATTGCGTGCTGATGCCGAACACGCCGCGCGGGGGCGGCATCTCGCGCAAGATCACCAACGCGAACGACCGCAAGCGTCTCAAATCGGCGGCACAGGCGCTGGAATTGCCCGAGGGCATGGGCCTGATCATCCGCACGGCCGGCGAAAATCGCACCAAGGTCGAGATCAAGCGCGATTACGAATATCTGTTGCGCATGTGGGATACGATCCGCGAGCTGACGCTCAAATCGAACGCTCCGGCCTGCGTCTATGAAGAAGGCGACCTGATCAAGCGCGCCATCCGCGATCTCTACAACAAGGACGTGGCGGAGATCATCGTCGAAGGCGACGACGGTTACCGCAACGCCAAGGACTTCATGCGCATGCTCATGCCGAGCCATGCGAAAAACGTGAAGCCTTACAAAGAGCCCGTACCGCTCTTCCAGCGCCATCACATCGAAGCCCAGCTCGACGCGATGTTCTCGCCCACCGTCACGCTCAAATCGGGCGGCTATATCGTCATCAACCAGACCGAGGCGCTGGTCTCGATCGACGTGAACTCCGGCCGCGCCACGCGCGAGCATTCGATCGAGGAGACCGCTCACAAGACCAATCTCGAAGCAGCCGACGAGATCGGACGCCAGCTTCGCCTGCGCGATCTGGCGGGCCTGATCGTCATCGACTTTATCGACATGGAAGACGGCCGCAACGACCGCAATGTCGAGAAGCGCATCCGCGATGCGGTGAAGAACGATCGCGCGCGCATCCAGATCGGCAAGATTAGCCAGTTCGGTCTCCTGGAAATGTCGCGCCAGCGTTTGCGCGCCGGTGTCATTGCGGGATCGACAGTGCCCTGCCCCCATTGCGGCGGCCAGGGCATCGTGCGGTCCGTGGAATCCACCGCCTTGCGCGTGCTGCGCTCGCTCGATGAGGAAGGCCAGCGCCAGCGCGCCAACACGCTCATCGTGCGCGTTTCGGTCGACGTGGCGGTCTACACGCTGAATCAGAAGCGCCGCGAACTGGCCCGCATCGAATCCGACAATGGGATCATGATCCAGTTCGAGCCGAAAGACGGTGTCGTCGCCGGCAATTTCGAGATCGAACGCATCGGCCAGCGGGCGCCGGACGAGCGACCCAAACTCGCGCCGCCGCCCGAACCCGTGTTCGAACCGGAATCGCTCGAGGACGCCGAAGAGGCCGAAATCGAAGAAGTCGAAGAGGACGAGGCGCAGGAAGAGCGGCCGCAGGAAGTTCATGCCGACATGCCGCCGCGTGGCGACGTGCGCGGCGACATGCGCAGCGACGGACAACCCCGCGCGGACGGGCAGCCGCAAGGCGAAGGCGGCAAGCGCAGACGTCGCCGCAGACGTCGCGGCCGCGACCGGGATCGTCCGGCGATTGCGCCCGAGAACGGCGGCGCACCGGTTATCGTGCCCCAACAATTTGCTGACGGAGAAATCTCTTCGGGTCCCGATCTTAACGGCGTTGCCGTCGCCGGAGCGCCTCAGGAACCGCGTCGCGACGGCGCTCAACTGCAAGGCCCGCAGCCTCAAGGCGCACAAGGTGAAGGCGGACGCCGCAGACGTCGTCGGCGGCGGCGCGGCCGCGGTCCGCGCGAAGGCCAGCCGCTCGGTCCCAATGACATCAACGCTCCGCGTCTGGAGGCCGGCGATGCCAATGACGATGGCCACGATGCGTTCGACGAGAACGCGCCGCACCACGAGAGCGCGAAAGAGGAAGTAGGAACCGGATACAGCGCTCCGATCGTGACGCCGAATGCGCCGTCCGCGCCGGTTTGGTCTCTCGCATCGCAACACGCGTCCGAGCAACCGCCGGCGCACGTCGAAGCGAAGATCGAAGCTGCGCCGCCGCCTTCATCCAACGGCGCAAAAGTCGACGAGGAAGCGGCATCGATCGAGACAGCGCCCGCGCAGGTCGGCGCATCCGACGCGACCGGACAGCCTACGCGCAAAGGCTGGTGGCAAAGGCCGTTCCGCTTGCGGGATTAGACGGCGTTTAGGCGTGAGATTTCGCGTAACTTACAAGGCGGAAAAATTTGCTGCAGCGGTGACGGTGTCAGTAATACCCGACACCGCATGCGGCTGCACCGAACTCGAGCCCGAGGTCGGATAGGAATAAGTGCCCACATCGGATTTGGAGGCAATGTCACCCAACGCGTCATAGCCGACGGTCTTGGCCGTGTCGCCCGAGCCGGCCGAGGTGCAGGACGTACCCACGGCATAATTGGTAAGCCGGTTCAGGCTGTCGTAGCAGAAATACTCCGTATAGCTCTCGTCGTTGTCGGCCCGGTCGGTCAAATTGCCGACCTGTCCGCCGAAGCTCGACGAGCGAAGGCGGATCGTGTCCTACTGATAGGAGAAGTTCGCCGTGGCGCCGTCGCAGGCGCCGGAATCGGGTGGGCGCAGATGGCGGCCAAGTTCCCGTCTCAGCGTTGAAGCTTTGATTGTGACCTCGCCGTTGCCGGCCGTCCGTGTTGTAGCTGAGGGTGCAGATGTCATTGGCCGTGAGACCGCCCGAGACAATTCCGAAGCAGTCATCGTTTGCGGCCGGAGGTAGGGGCTCGTTTGCGCGAGCTCCCGTCGCAAGCGAAGCAGTCGCGAAAATCATCTCAGCGCGGACTGTCATGGAATTGCACTTCGACCCCAATTCTTTATGGTGCACGCATCGCCGCCCAGCATAACCGCGATGCCGTCGCCTATGCCGCCACCATCGAGGAGCACGTCAGCGCCGCCCGCGCGTCGGGGGACAAGACATTGACGGCGATTGCCGCCTATCTGAACGATCACGCCGTCCCCTCTCGCGAAGGCAAGCTCTGGCATCCGTCATCCGTGTCGCGGACCGTCAGGAGGTTGAGAGAGATCAAGCGGCCCGACAGCACACGCTCTCAGCCCTGCTTTTGATTGATCGTCTGGAACATGATCTCGATGGCCTTCTCAACGCTAATTGTGAAGATGCCACCCTTCGCGTGCTGCCATTGCTTATAGCCGTTTTCGAACCCCGGAGATGGCGAGACGCCGGTTGCGAGAAGCCGATCCACCGACGCCGCGAGCGCAGTTTTGTCGAACGGAATGTGCTCAATCTGCGTCACGCCACCAGTGCCGGCTACGCCTTTTGGGATCGGTATATCGACGATGGAGACGTTGACGGAGACCTTGTCTCTCCACGGCTCCACGCGCCCAATGATGACCTTCGCCGTCGTCGGCGACGCCGATTTGATGGACCACTCTTGTCCGGATGCGAAGTCTGGAAGTGGTGTGCTGGCAGTCTCAGCGTGCGCGGTGAACGCCACAGACGCTATCGCCAAAGCCGAAAGCAAAGCACCTCTCAACATCAACAGCTCCCTCGATATAGACATGCAGGTTTACACATGCGCCGAAGTTCAGGCGGACATCTCAAAAATGCCAGCCATCCTGCCATCGGATATGACCATTTTTCCTTCATACCCGTCAGCAAAAGAGAGACGAGCGGGATCGAACCCGTTCCGAGAGATGATATCGGCGACGTCGGCTATTTCGTGCATTTTTTGTCCGCTCTTAAGATCGAGAGCAATCGCCGAAAGCCCTTCAGAACCTTCAACGATCAACCAACACGCTTTCTCGTCGCCAAAAAAAGCCGTGACATTTGCGTACAAGATCGGACCTAGGAGGATGCGCTGAAGGCTTCTCTCTTTCGGATCGAAAGTCCACACGTACTCGGTATCGTAGGCCAGACAGGTAAGACGGCCGTGCCGCGCATAATAGTGGCCGACCACTAAAATGGAGCCTTCATGTGGTGTCTGATGCGCCAAGTCAGCGAAGCCGCACGTAAATCGACCGTCCTTCGAGAAGGCTGATACGACATTGAACTCATATGCGTCACGCTTTGCGCTCATCACGGCTTCATCGCCGTACATCACGAACATCACGTCATCAGAGACCATCACCCCCGAAGGGAAGCCGATAGCAGCCTCGTTCACGGACTGACTGGAAGCAATAATGCTGCCGCTAGGCGTCAACCAGAGCAGCACGCGCGCTTGATCAATCCATTTTACTCGATAGATGTAAGGAAAGCGGCTGGCTTCCCATTCCGCCCAGAGCAAGCCATTTGCGTATAGCCTTTGACTGCCGCCGTCCTCGACAACGCCAACCACACCGTAGTTTTCATGCAGATCGAAGAACTTGAACCTCTTCGAGGCCAGATCACAGACGGAAAGCACTTTAATCTTGTAATCCAAGATCAGTGGCCTCCGAATGACGGATCGTTCGGATTGACAGGGTACATGTTGACGACGCCCTGCCTCGTATTGATCACAGTGATGTAGGTGGCGGTCGCAACCGAGGGAGATTGCAATCCTTGCCCAGAAACGCCCACGTTCACGTTCGTGGTCTCACCACTTGCCTCGTCTACCTGAAGGAATGTACCCGAGATCACGTACGTGTTGGGCTGATTACCACCCGCTACTAATGCTGGGTTCTGAGCCGCCGCCGCAATGGCACCCGCTGCGAGTGCTGTTATAGCCGCAGGGTTCGAGAACTGCGGATAAAATCTGCCCTGCGTCGGCGCAGCACTCCATCCATGATTTGTCAGTATGTAGTTCAATCTGCCCGGCGCGAAAATCGACTGCGGGCCGCCTGCAACGTACGTCGGCTGCATGCCGCCGCAGTATTCGTTGCATCCCCCATTTGTGTCATCTGCTCGCACCGACGCGCAATCGTAGGCGCGGAGCGCAATCGCCCCGACGTGCCAATCGGTTGCGGCCAGCGAGCTGTAGAAGACGCCCCTCCGATCCCAAAAAATCCCTGGAAGCGCATTCTGGGCCGCACGGACGCCGCCCGCAAGGCATGGGTTTGCGGGAGCGTCAGTGCAGCGGGAAGCGGCTAAAGAGGTAATGGAGGCTCGGCCAGATCAGCCTTCGCCAAGGGCTTCGGCTGACATGTCGTCGTCTTCCTCGGCCGCTTCCGCGTCGAGCGCGGCGAGCACATCTTTTGCTGTCGGTGCATCGGATTCATTGCCGATCTGGCGTGCCCGCACGATCCCGTGCAGGGCTTCGGCCTTGCCGTCCAAAGAAAGAGGTGACAGCGGCAACGTTCCCCAGCCGCTGGTTGGTGTCATGACACGTTGGGGGAACGTTGCCGCTGTCACCCTATTACGCCGCTGTAATACTTTACTCAAAACTGCGGGCCACTCGAAATCCAGACGTGTTGCTGCGGATTTCAAGGGCTTGATACGAACGAAAAGAAACACGCTCGTAGCTTGGCGTTTCATCGAACGAAGCGCCGCGCGTTACACCATACATACAGACTTGCGAAGTCCAAGCCGAACCGTCAGCGGGTGCCCCAACATAACTATGCGTAAAACCATGATTCCAACAATCTTCAGTCAGTTGCCGCACATTGCCGAGCATGTCGTACAGGCCAAATTCATTTGGTCGAAATTCTCCGACGGGAGCAGTATAGGGATATCCATCGGAACAATCAAAATGATCACCCAAACCCGGCTGCAACTTCGCTTTAGACAAGAATGAAATATCGCGCACGTCTGCGTAAAGGCAGGCTTCCGTAATTCTGTCTCCCCAGTAACGCGAAACTGTCGACCCTGCACGAGCCGCGTACTCCCATTCGGACTCACTCGATAACCGGTAACGTTCCTTAGTCCTGCTGCTAAGCCATGCCAGATAGGCGTGCGCATCGGCCCAGTTAACGCAGACCACGGGATCACGGTCCGTTTGACCAAATCCAGGGTTGCGCCAATTCAAGCCTGTCGAACCGGGACTAAACCGAGCGCCCGTGACATATCCGATGCAGTCATCGCCGCTTCGATAGTGAGTTTCTCGCACAAATGCAGCAAATTCGGCGCGCGTTACATCAAACTTACCCAACGCAAACTCGTAGTGAATCGAGACGAGATGCCGGGGCGTAGGATAGGTCGGCGCCAGACCAGTGATTTTTTCCTTTTCCTCTTCAGCAACGGTCGACCCCATTTGAAAGCTGCCCGGTCCTATAGAGATCATAACGGGACAGTCAACCGAGCAATCTTGAAACGTCGTACCAGGAGCAAGAATAGCTGTATCGGCTGCGGCGAAGCCAGGCTCAAGCGCCGAAGCAAATCCAACAAGCACTGCGACCATAACTGCTCCTAGTGTCAATCGCATTCGAATAATATAGGCATTCATTCTGTCATCCCTCAGAGCATTAGATCCGTAACGACCTCAATGCGGCATCGCCGGATCCGGAATGCCCGTCGAACCCATAGATCCAAACATGTTGTAGTTCGAAGGCGGCATTGCGTTGACGGGAATCAACCCCGCATTAACCGCAGCTCCGTAAAGCTCGTAACCTGAGATCGATGTCTGCGTCATGAAATCAGGCTCTCCGATGTCGTTAAATGATTGCAGAAGCTCCGGTTCCTGTTCGAAAATAGTGAGCTGATTTTGGAGATCATTGTAGTTCTTCAGATCCGAAGCTTGCGCATCTAGGGGCGGACGCTGCATTCCGTACTGGTATCGATCGCCAAGATAGAAGATATATTTGTTGACAACAACTAGGGTCGAGACCACTTCTGCTTTAGTGAACGGCGAATTCGCCGCGATGAGCGTCGGCCCGACGCCGCCGTAATAAACCCCGTTGTTGTATCCCCCATTTGTGTCACCCTCTAAGTCGACTGAATGCAGCCCAGCACCGTATTCGGTGACCGATTGTCCACCGTCAATGACTTCGATGCTGTTTCCCGCGTATACAATCGAACCAGTCAGTCCCGGCAATTCGAATTGAAAGGTTGTCCCGAACCCGTAATCGGAATTGATCGTTTCGATTCCGTTCAAAGCTGCGAAGAGTGCGGCCGGGGTATGATACGTTTGAGTACTTGATGATCCATCAATGAAATTCTCAGTTACGTTCCAAGTTCCCGAAGCATATTCGGACGCGGGAGTAGGATACCCATTATCATTGACCAGGCCTGGTCCGGTGCAGGTGTAGCACGGCACGCCCCCGCATTCGTTCTGACATGGATTGGATTGGTAGGCAGGCGGGAGTTGGTTTTGGCTATCGTATCCGCTGGGATCCGTCGCCGACAGCGGGCCATTGTTGGCATAGCTGTAACGATTGATGCTCTGGCCGTCGAACGGATCGGGGATGGTCGGATCCGCGCTCATCACGCGCGCGATTGTCGGATCGTAGAGGCGCGCATTGAGATTGATCAGGCAGACCGGGTCCATCATCTCCTGACCGGTATAGCCGCGCAGGCTCGTGCTCGTGATCGAGCAGGCGGTGTTGTCGGTGCCGTTCGGATTGCGCCGCTTGCCCCATGCGTCATAGGAGTCGCGCTCCGTCACCGCGCCGCTTGCATTGGTCAGCACCGACGTCGAGCCCAGATGGTCGCCGTTGAAGTAATAGGGTGTCGTCGTGCCGCTCGTCGTGAACAGCTCGGCCACGATGCCGGTGTCCGTCTTGATGTAATCGTGCCAGGTGGTGGTCGAGCCGGAGACCACCCGCTCTTCCATCGACCCCGTCAGGGATTCGTTGAAATACGTCGTGGTCGTTGTGGGCGAAGTGCAGTTCGGCACGCATTGCTGCAGGCGCGCCTGGTTTCCGTCGTAGACGAACGCGGACGATGTCGTGCCTTCGGTCACTGGCGCCGCCATGTTGAAAGAGGTCCAGGTCATGGTGCGTCCGTCGCCTGCCGTCATGTTGCCGTCAGCGTCGTAGGTGAAGGTGGGATTGACCACGCCGTTGACCGTTCCCGTAATGCCCGACACCGCATGCGGCTGCACCGAACTCGAGCCGGACGCGGGATAGGAATAGGTGCCCACATCGGATTTGGACGTGATGTCGCCCAGCGCGTCATAGCCGACCGTCTTGGCCGTATCGCCGGAGCCTGCCGCCGTGCAGGACGTGCCGACGGCATAGTTCGTGAGCCGGTTGAGCGCGTCGTAGCAGAAATACTCCGTATAGCCCTCATAGGTGTCGGCCCGGTCGGTCAGATTGCCGATTGCGTCCCACTGATAGGAGAAGTTCGCCGTGGCGCCGTCGCAACTGCCGGAATCCGCCGTGGCGCAGATCGCGGCAAGGGTCCCCGTCTCGGCATTGAAGCTTTGATTGGTGACCACGCCGTTGCCGGCCGTCCGTGTTGTAGCTGAGGGTGCAGATGTCATTGGCCGTGAGACCGCCCGAGACGATTCCGAAGCAGTCGCGAAAATCATCTCAGCGCGGACTGTCATGGAATTGCACTTCGACCCCAATTCTTTCAATGTTTGCAGACGGCAGGCTTTGCGCGATGCGTTCGACGAGAACGCGCCGCACCACGAGAGCGCGAAAGAGGAAGTCGGAACGGGATACAGCGCGCCGGTCGTGACGCCGAATGCGCCGTCCGCGCCCGTTTGGTCTCTCGCCTCGCAACACGCGTCCGAGCAACCGCCGGCGCATGTCGAAGCGAAGACCGAAGCTGCACCGCAGGTTTCATCCAACGGCGCCAAAGTCGTCGACGAAGCGGCATCGATCGAGACGGCGCCCGCGCAGGTCGGCGCATCCGACGCGACCGGACAGCCTATGCGCAAAGGCTGGTGGCAAAGGCCGTTCCGCTTGCGGGATTAGACGGCGCTACTGCCCGCCTGCCGCGCTGAGACCGTTGGCTCCGGGATCGGGAATCGCGGCGCATACGCCGTCTGGACACGCAATCACGTTGACGGTGTCGTAAGGCGCGATGCCCGTCGAATGCAGTTCGCCGGGTTTGGTGATGTCCTGGCCGGCCGAGAGCTTGATCAGCGCATATGCGATGGCCGCGGTCCCGTTCGGACCCCCTGCGCCGGCACCCACCAGCGACAACGAGCCGCCGGATCCTGTCGCCACCACGGGTGTGAGGAACGCCGCCGAAAGTCCGGCCTGCCCCGATGACGGCGCCTTGGCAAGCGTCACGCCTGTGCCTTCGGCAGTATGTCCCGAGCCGAACGGCCCGTTCATCGTGACGGCGCATGCCACGGATTGTCCGGTGTCGTCGGTCGCGGCAAACCCTGTCGCGCCGAGATCGCGCGGCAGGCTCGCAATGTTGAATTTGTCGAGCGTCGCCTTCGTCGCCGTCGCGACGGAACCCGTGAGATTCTCGGCCCCCGTCACGCTTCCCTGCGCATCGACGAGATGCGCCAGCAAGGATTGCGAAAACGCACCCGAACCCAGATTGTTCTGCGGCAGGAACGCCGTCTCGTCGCCGATGGTGAGCGACGCGGCCCGATCGCGCTGCGGCGCATAAGCGGCCAGTTCGCCGGCCGTGATCGCGCCGCCTTGCGCCGTCGAATAGGTCGTCAATTTTGCGGCCATCGCGCCGCGATAAAATCCGTCCGGACCATCGACGCGAATGGCCGCCAGGGTCGTGCCCAGCGCAGGATTGAGAACGATCGATCCGACCGGCTTTACCAAACCGGATTCATTGAGAAACTGCGCCGCGAGATTGGCATCGAGCCGGATCACATCCTGGCTCGCGTCGATTCGCGCCGAGAGCGCGCGCGAGATCGGAAAGCCCGTCGCCGCGAAACCCTCGCCCGGCGCGACATCGCGCTGCCAAGGAAGACGTCCATAGGTCGCCTGCAACAGGCCGAAGCCGCGCACGGCGCCGGGAACCGCAAATGCTCCGCCGCCGACAGCGTCCCGCGGCAGGAACGAGATTTCCTCCGAACGGTTCGTCTCGCGATCGTGCACGACGCAAATTCCGCCGCCGCCGAGTCCCGCGGCAACGGAATAGGTTGCGGCAAGCGCGAAATAGGTGGCGGTGGCTGCGTCCGCGGCGCTTCCGCCTTCGGCCAATACGGCCGCGCCGGCGCGCACCGCATAAGGCTCGTCGCCCACCACCAATCCGCCCTTCATCGGCGGATTTGTGTCGATGCCGAACCATGAACATCCTGTAAGGAAAACAAGGCCGATCAACGGGGCCCGCGAGAGAAAGCGATACATGAGGGGGGTCCGATGTCCTAGAATGGTTACCGTAACGAGGCGGCTGCGTTGACGCCCGTGCGGTGCACACCTACCGTTCGGACGAGATGAGGGGTCGCGGTAAGAGGAGAGTCAAGCCTTGACGTTGCTGCACCCTTCCCAGTGCACTGGCCTGCGCGCCGGACGGTTCGCCGAATGGCGCGCCAGACTCGGTCGGGCCGCGGTCCTGACGATATCGATTGCGATGTCGCTGAACCTGAGCGTACAACCCGCGGCCGCGCAAGCCATCAGCATCATTCGCGACACCGAGATCGAGCGCGTGATGCGCGGCTATGAAGTGCCGCTGCTCGTTGCCGCAGGCGTGGACCCTGCGACGATCAAACTCTATCTCGTTGACGATCCGACCATCAACGCCTTCGCCTCCCAGTCTCCCGTCAACGACGAGGGCGAGGACATCTTCATCAATGCCGGATTGCTCATTCAGCTGAAGACTCCCAATCAGGTCATCGGCGTTCTGGCGCACGAAACCGGTCACATCGCCGGAGGCGATCTGACCAAGGACACGCGCGTCATGACGAAGGCGATGATTCCGATGCTGCTCGGCATGGCGGTGGGAATCGCCGCCATGGCGATGGGCGCGGGCGAGGCCGGCATGGCGGCCATCGGGCTCGGCGCGCAGGCCGGCATGTCGCAATTTCTGAAATTCAGCCGCGCGCAGGAAGCGACCGCCGATCAGCGAGGCCAGAAATATCTGCGCGCCACGCACCAGTCCGGCAACGGCATGCTCGAAGTGTTCGAGAGATTCGCCCAGGAAGATGCGATGTCCGGCGCCTACAACAAGGACTTCATTTCGGATCACCCGGCCGATCGCGACCGCATCGATCTGTTGCAGCGTCTTGTCGATTCGTCGCCCTACAAGGATGTGCAGGACAGTCCCGAGTCGGTTCACGAATTCCATATGATCCAGGCCAAGCTCATCGGCTATCTGGGCCGGATCGATTCCGTGATGACGAAATATCCCCCGTCGGACACCAGCGAAGAGGCGCGTTACGCGCGCGGCATGGCCTATTTCCGCAAGCCCGATCTCCCGGAGGCGCTCGCGGAAACCAACATCCTCGTCAAAGAGGAGCCGAAGAATCCTTATTTCTGGGAAATGCTCGGGCAAATCTATGTCGACATGGCGCAGCCGGAGAAAGGCGTGGGGCCCTATCAGAAATCGGTAGATTTGCTGCCCGATGCGCCGCTGCTGCGGATCAGTCTGGCCGCCTCGCAGCTCGCGACCGAAAAGCCGGCCCTGGCCCCGCTCGCGCTGCAGAACCTGAAAGTGGCGTTGCAGCAGGAGAGCGACAACGCCTTCGGCTGGTATGAGGCGGCACAAGCCTATAGCGCGATGGGCAACCAGCCCATGGCCGACCTTTCCACGGCAGAACGCTACTTCAACGACGGCGCGATGTCCGGGGCCGCACATTTCGCGGCAATCGCGGCGCGGAAATTGCCCAAGGGCTCAACCGATTGGCAACGCGCGAACGATATCCTGTCCGTTGCGGAACCTATGGCCAAGCAAAGCCGCGGGTAACACGGCTCGCGCAAGCGGAGACTTCATGACAGATCAGTGGAAATCCGCCGCTTGGGGCGGTCTTGGCGGCGCGGCTTTCGCGTTCGTCGTGCTGTTCGGCGCGATCCGGCTCGGCGTCATTCCCGGCAGCACTGCGGCGATGCACGACTATCTGATGGCGCATCCCGACATTCTCGTCGACATGCAGAACAAACTTCAGCTGGAGCAGGACCAGGCCACGGCGGATGCGGAGCAAGCCGCCGTCCGCAAACTCGGCATCAAGGTCTTCTTCGATCCGCGCATCGCCTTCGTGACGGGCCCCGCCAATGCGAAAACCACCGTCGTCGAATTCTTCGACTACAATTGCCCCTATTGCCGCGCGTCCGTACCCGCAGTGAAGAGCTTTTACGAAGCGCACAAGGACGCGCGCTTTTCGTTCATCGAATTTCCCATTAGAGGCAACGACTCTACGCTCGCCGCGCGCGCAGCGATGGCCGCGCGCAGGCAGCCCGACAAATATCTCGCGTTCCATTTCATGTTGATGAACGAGGCCAATATCGTCGATCAGAACCTGCTTTTCGCCGACGCGAAAAAGGCCGGCCTCGATGTCGCCAGGCTGCAGTCCGATATGAGCGATCCGAAGATCGACATGGCCCTCGCCGCCGCGCATTCGCTCGCCGACGCGGCCAGCGTCACGGGCACGCCGGTCTTCATCGTCAACGGCAAAATCCGCGAAGGCGCGATCGATTCCGATCTCCTGAACAAGATGGCGAAGAGTTGAGACAAAGCGCGACGGCTCACGCGGCCGTTTCGCCGTCGCCGCTCGCCGATTTGTCACGCATTCGAAAGGCCGCTAGCGTGGCGTCCAGGAAAACACGCGCATGCTCCGTCCCGCTGCCGGGTGAGACGCATGCCGCAGGGAGCGGTCGGAGATGCTCACGCGCAGCGATCTGGTTCGACGATTCACCGCCGAGGGACCGTTCGAACTCGCGGAAGACAATTCCGTGGGCTATCCGCTCAAGGTGTATCGCCACGCGCCGCCGTCCTTGCGCGCGGTGCTGGAATCGACCCGGCAATTCGATGCCCGCCCCTTTCTCGTCTACGGCGATGAGGAGATCAGCTACCGGCAGCATTTCGCCAAAGTCGCGGCGCTCGCGCATTTCCTGCGAAGGGCCGGAGTCAATAAAGGCGATCGCGTCGCCATCGGCATGCGCAACTATCCCGAATGGCTGGTGAGCTTCTGGGCCGTCCAGGCGATAGGCGGCATTGCCGTCGCGATCAACGCCTGGTGGACGGCGCACGAGATCGCGTTTGCCCTGAACGATTCCACGCCCGCCGCGCTATTGATCGACGGCGAGAGAGCCGACCGCATGGCGTCTTCGATCGGCGCGATGGATCTGAAGGCGATTGTTGTGGCGCGGAGCGCGTCGTCGTCCTTCGGCACGGAATTCGCGGACGTAACGGCGGGCGACGCCGATCTCTTACCCGATGCGACCATCGAGCCCTCCGATCCCGCCACGATCCTGTACACCTCGGGGACGACGGGCAATCCGAAAGGCGCCGTGGCGACGCAACGCAACCACGTCACCAACCTGATGAACACGTTGCTCGCGGGTGCCGTGGCGCGCGGGCTGTTGGGCGATTTCTCGACACCCGCGCCGACCGAGTCGCCGCAAATGGTGGTGCTGCAGACCTTTCCCTTTTTCCATATCGGCGGACTGACCGGTCTTTTGGTCGGCACCGCAATCGGCAGCAAAATGGTGCTCATGTACAAATGGGATGCGCGCGAAGCGGTCGACCTGATCGCAAAGCACAAGGTGATGACGGTTTCCGGCGTTCCGACCGTGGTGCGACAAATGCTCGAGGCCGCGCGCGCTTCGGGCGCCGACATCTCCTCGCTCCTGGGTATCGCGGCGGGAGGAGCATCCGTTCCTCCCGACTTGATTCGCAAGATCGGCACGCAGTTCGCGCAAGCCACATCGCCCACCAATGGCTACGGCCTGACGGAAACCACAAGCGCAATCGTCACCAATAGCGGCGCGGAATATTTCGCACATCCCGACAGCGTCGGCCGGCCCGTGGCGACGGCCGAGGTCCGCATCGTCGACGACGAGGGTCGCACGCTCGGCGACGACAAGATCGGCGAATTGTGGATACGCGGCGCGAATGTGGTGACGGGATATTGGAAGAACCCGAGCGCCACGGAAGCCGCGTTCGGAGGCGGCTGGTTTCGCACCGGCGATCTCGGCTATCGCGACGCGGATGGATTGCATTATGTCGTCGACCGAAAGAAGGATGTGATCATCCGCGGCGGCGAGAATGTTTATTGCGCCGAAGTCGAAGCGTCCCTTCTCGAGCACGATCTCGTGCGCGACGCGGCCGTGATCGGCCTGCCGGATGCGGAATATGGCGAACAGGTCGTGGCAATCGTCCAGGTCGCCGATGTGGCGCGGGCCGGCGCTCTGGCCCAGGAATTGCGGGACTTCCTGGCGCCGAAGCTGGCCCGCTTCAAGATTCCGTCTTCCATCCGCCTGACCGAAGAAGATCTTCCGCGCACCGCGACCGGAAAGATTCTCAAGCGTCAACTGCGCGATTCCTTCGCCGCATCGAAATAGCGGAGCCCCGTTTGGGAGAGAGCGCAGAATTGGCCGGGTTGCCGGTGGGGGAAATCGCGCCGCGCCATCGCTTCGATCGGGCAAGGCTGGACGAATATCTGCGCGGGCATATTCCGCGCTATGCAGGCACGCTGACGATACAACAGTTCCAGGGTGGAGCGTCCAATCCGACCTTTCTGCTTTCCACCGGTCGGGCCGGTGCGCGCGTGCATTATGTGATGCGCAAGAAGCCACCCGGCGAATTGCTGCCGAGCGCGCACCAGGTCGATCGCGAATACCGGATCATGCAGGCGCTCGCGCAGACGAATGTCCCCGTCCCCGTCATGCGCACCTATTGCGACGACGCGGCGGTGATCGGCACCGCGTTTTACGTGATGGATTTCGTGCCCGGCCGCATCTTCGCCGATCCCCGCCTGCACGATCTGGCGCCGGACGCGCGCGCCGCGATCTACGATTCCTTCGGCGAGACCTTGGCCAAGCTCCACCTCGTCGACTTTGGCGCCATAGGTCTCGGCGATTTCGGCAAGCCGGGCGATTATATCGCCCGCCAGCTCGGCCGCTTCACCAAGCAATATCGCGCCACGGAAACCGAAATCATTCCCGAGATGGAAGACCTCATTCGCGTGTTGCCGGAGGCCGTTCCGGCCGAGCGGCGCACGGGAATCGTTCATGGCGATTTCAAGCTCGGCAACATGATTGTCCATCCAACGGCGCCGCATCTCGTGGCCGTGCTTGATTGGGAGCTTGCCACCTTGGGCGATCCGCTGGCGGATCTCGCGTTCAGCGCGCTTGCCTGGCACCGCGCGTCCGACGAACGGGGCACGCTCCGCGGCAACGATGAATTGAGCGGCATCCCGTCGGAACGCGATTATGTGCGCGCCTATCTGCGACGCACCGGACGTACGCGGATCGAGGGCTGGAATTTCTATCTCGCCTTCGCCCAGTTCCGCTTGGCGTCCATCATGCAAGGCGTCTATCGGCGCGTCTTGAGCGGGACCGTCGCGAGCAATTTCGAAGCCGTCAACGCCGCGCCGGCCTATGCGCGCCTCGCACTCGAGATGCTCGAACGTGCCGACACCGCGATATCGCAGTAACAAGGGAGACAGCAAACATGAGCTACAGTGACATCCTCTATGACATCGACGGCCCGATCCTGATCGTCACGCTCAACCGACCGGACAAGCTGAACGCCTATACGGCCGTCATGGGGAGCGAGCTCTCCGATGCGTTTCAGCGCGCCGATGCGGACGATGCGATCCGCGTGGTGATCGTGACGGGTGCAGGCCGCGGCTTCTGCGCGGGAGCGGATATTTCCGCAGGTGCGAACAGCTTCGACGCTGCGGCCGGAACCTCGGTCTCGTTCGGAACGCAAGGAGCAGGCCCGCGCCGCTCCGGAAGCAGCTTCGTGGATGCGATCTTCAACTGCCGCAAACCGTCCATCGCCGCGTTCAACGGTCCGGCCGTCGGCGTCGGCCTGACGCTCACTTTGCCGATGGATATTCGCATTGCCGCGGAAGGCGCCCGCTTCGGTTTCGTGTTCGCGCGGCGCGGCCTCGTTCCCGAAGCGGCCAGTGCGTGGTTCCTGCCGCGTCTCGTGGGCCTCAGCCAGGCGCTGCGCTGGTGCCTGAGCGGACGCGTGTTCGGCGCCGAGGAAGCACTGGCCGGCAGGCTCGTTTCGGAAGTCGTGCCGGCCGCGACCCTGCTCGATCACGCGAAAGAGATCGCGCGAGAGATCGCCGAGGAAACCGCGCCGGTTTCCGTCGCCCTCACCCGGCAGCTGCTCTGGCGTTATGCCGGCGCGCCGGATTATTCCGAAGTCCTCAAGATCGACGGACCGCTCGCCATGGAACTGGGTGCGGGGGGCGACGTGAAGGAAGGCGTCGCGGCCTTTCTCGAAAAGCGCAAGCCGCGCTTCCCCGGCCGCGTCTCCACCGACATGCCGCGCGTGCCATGGGAAGGCGATGCCGATTAGGGCGTCGACATCATGTCCGGCTTGCCGCCATGGTCCAAATCGATCGGCACCGAGACGTGTTCCTGCACCACGAGCCAGCGACCGCCGATCTTGCGATAGACGTCGGTCACCCGAACGGTCATCTCGCTCTTGGCGCCTGTCGGATCGACGCCTGAAACATGCTGTATGCTGTGGCCGTAACCGATCGTTCCGTCGGTGGAGATCACGAGATCCGTCAATTCAAATTTGATCGGCCCGACGAAGCCCGAGAAAAGCTGTTGCCAATCCTTGCGATAGGCGGCCGTGCCGAGATATTGGCGCGGCGGAACGACGTCGAACACGAAGATGTCGGGTGCGTATATCTTCATGATCGCATCGATATCCTTGGCCGCGAACGCCCCAGCGAAGCGCTGCTCCAACGCCCGAATCTGGGCTTCGCCGGACGACGGAGCGGCAACCGCCGACGCAACCAACGTAACGGACGCAACGCATGCGGCCAGCGCAAAACGGAACATGTTCACGGACGTTCTCCTTCAATGTCAACGATCCGGACGAACCCGGACAATTCGAGGGGGATAATAGGCTGACGGCCGGTCCGCGACCACAGTCAAGATGACCGGCCTACACTGTGTCGCGGTCCGAGCGGGGAAAATTCCCCGCACGGGAACCAGCCACAAGCGGAGCGCGGAGAATGAATGATCAGCAATCGCGCGGGCTGCCCGGCGCGCGTCCGCCGCGATGTCGACAAGAGAGTTCCATCTACGCGCTCACTATTCGGGAGATAAGTCTGTATAATGTTGCTGCGGCTCTGTGTGGGATCGGCGATGGCGGCCAAGGAAAAGAGGACGGAAAGCGAACTCATCGCGCTGCTGATGGCGGAGGTGGGCCAGATTCCCGAATGCGATCATGTCATCAGCGTCGCCATCATCCGGCCGCTCGGTCAAAATTGGGAGGCGGCATGGAAAACGGAAGCCAACGAAATCGTCTGCCGCCGCGCCTTCCAGATCGCCCGCGAATTGCAGGACAAGTTCGACGTGGCGTGACTGCGCAAGAGAATTTCCTTGACGACGCCGGCGCTCGACGCGGCGCCTTGCGAGTGCGTCATATCGCGTTGATCCTTCGGAAGATTCCTCGAAATCGTTCGATTCTCGTTCCAACTTTATTTCGCGCGCCGCATTGATTCCGCTTCGGCGCTCGCTATTCCATTGAAGAGAGTCTTGCGGGTCGCACATGCGGACCGCGAGTTCGATTGCGTTTGCGGAGATCGAATTCGATCGGCGATGTTTCCTGTTATTTTCCTGTTTAACAGGGGAGACGTCGGTCGAGAGTCACGCAGCGAGTGCACAAACGGGACACATGATGCAAAAAAGTCGCCTGTTATTTTCCTGTTTAACAGGGGAGAAGGTCGAGCGAGAGTCGAAGTTGCGTTCCACCCGCCCCATGAGGGCGGGTCGAAAAATTCGGAGGCGCGAGCCGAAGAATTTTTCGGCGCGGGGTCATGCCGATGGAGCACCCCGCCCCGAAATTTTCTTTTCGCTGTCGCTCAAAGACAATTTCGACCCGCCCTCATGGAGCGGATGGAAAACTTCTGTTAGCTCGGCAAGAGTCTTTCCCCTGTTATTTTCCGGTTTAACAGGGGAGACGTCGGACGAGACCCGAGCAGTGAGTGCACGAACGAAACACCTGATACAAAAATGTCGCCTGTTATTTTCCTGTTTAACAGGGGAGAAGGTCGAGCGAGAGTCGAAGTTGCGTTCCACCCGCCCCATGAGGGCGGGTCGAAAAAATCGGAGGCGCGAGCCGAAGAATTTTTCGGGGCGGGGTCATGCCGATGGAGCACCCCGCCCCGAAATTTTCTTTACGCTGTCGCTCAAAGACAATTTCGACCCGCCGTCACGGAGCGGGTGGAAAACTTCTGTTGGCTCGGCAAGAGTCTTTCCCCCGTTATTTTCCTGTTTAACAGGGGAGAAAGTCGAACGAGAGCCAAACCTGTCGCGCGATTGCATCGCTTCGGCGGTTTCAGAAAACAACAGAGGAATAGCAGGCAAAGAACAGGTGCCGATCAGGGCCCTGCTCGGCCTGATATTCTCGCCGGGAGCCGCGGAACTGCTCGCTTTTTTGCCTGTTTTTTCCGACGAAAAATTTTCGCGGCGCGCTCAACCCGAAGCCGCCCTGTCGCGCACAAGCTGCCGCGCCGCGTCGAGCACGCGCGCGATGGCCGCGCGGCGGTAATCCCATTTCGGATCGGGGCCCGGTGGCAAGATCGTCATCGTGGCGTTCGCCTCGAACAACAGCAGGTTGCCGTCACGCGCCACGGCAAAATCGACGCCGCCATAATCGAGAGCGAGCGTGTCGCGGATGCGTTCCAGCGCGGCGATCGTGCAACCGCCCAGAACTTCGGGCATCGCCATGAGGAATTTTTCTTCCTCCGCGCGCAGATCGGGTCGGCTCGCCATGTCGGAGGTGACATAATGCACCTTCCAGTCGCGCGAGGCGGCCATGTGCACGGGATAGAATTTTCTGTCGATGAACATCGCGCGGTATTTGCGGGCCAAGCCGTCCGCGCCGCTCGCGTCGAGATATTGGATCGCGAGTACGTCGTCGCCCGGCATTTGTCCCGCTGCGGTCGCGAGATCGGAAGCACCTTCAACCCGCGCGAAATGCCGGCCGGTGTGAAAGCCCGGCGCGCGCAGCAGCAGCGGGAAATCGAAACCGGCTTGCGCGAGGCGCGCGGGTCCTTCGACCGAAATCAAAACACTTTTGGAGAACGTCTCGACCTTCGGCGCGACCACGCCGTCGAGCTGACCCAACCGTCGCGCATTCTCGCTGCGTCCCGTGGGAATGACTCTCTCGGGCGGATTGATCGTCGGCGCGCGGCTGCGCGCAACGATCTCACACGCCTTGGCGAGCCCCTCACCGCACAGATCCGCGTCGCCGATCGCATTGAACACAACGTCATGTTTCGGCAGCGGCACCGCGTCATCGAAGAATTCGGCATAGAGCGCCGTGACCGCGAACATGCGGTCGTCGAGGATCAAATTCGTGGGGATATTGCCGCTCTTGATCGACACCGGCAGCAGCACGCGCGGCGCAATTCCACGTCCGCGATAAGGCCGCTCGACAATGTTGTGTCCCGCGAAGCCTGCACGCCAGTGCGGCGCCGCGGCTTCGCTGTCGCCCAGCGCTTCAAGCGTGCGCGCCAATCCCTGATGCGCCTCGGCATGTTTGGTATCGAGTTTGAGTGCGGCTTGGTAAAATCCGCGCGCCTCTTCGGCCTTTCCATCGTCGAGCAAGGGGCCCGCATAATTGACGAGAGCCGTCGGATTGCTCGGATGCTGCTCTGCCGCTTGTTTGTAAGCCGTCAATGCCGCGGAGCGGTGGCCCGATGACAGCGCGAGCGACGCAAGATTCGTCAGCGCGCCGAAATGCGTCTGGTCGCGCTGCAACACCGCGACATAGGCCGCTTGCGCCGCCGTATCCTGTCCCAGCAGCGAGAGCAGCTGCGCTTTCTCGAACAGCAGGTCGAGCGACTCGGGGGATTGCGTCAGCTTTTGTTCGACCCCGGCGAGCGCAGCGTCCAGCCGCGCGGAACGCTCGCCTTCGGACGTCAAATCAATCCCGCCAGCGGGCTCGAGGGATCGGCATAGGCTTTCTTCGGCATGCGGCCGGCGAGCCAGGCGAGCCTGCCCGCTTCGACGGCATGCTTCATCGCGGTCGCCATCATCACGGGATTTTTCGCATGCGCGATGCCGGTATTGGTGATCACCGCGTCGCAACCGAGCTCCATCGCCACCGCCGCATCCGACGCCGTTCCGATGCCGGCATCGACGATCACCGGCACTTTCGCGTCTTCGATGATCATGCGGATGTTGATCGTGCTCTGGATGCCCATGCCCGAGCCGATCGGCGAGGCCAGCGGCATGATCGCGACCGCACCCATGTCCTCCAGCCGCTTCGCCATCAGAGGATCGTCGCTGCAATACACCATCACCTGGAAGCCGTCCTTCGTCAGCATTTCGGTGGCGCGCAAGGTTTCCAGCATGTCGGGATAGAGCAGCTTCTTCTCGCCCAGCACTTCCAGCTTCACCAAGGTCCAGCCGCCCGCCTCGCGCGCAAGCCGCAACGTGCGCACCGCCTCTTCGCCGGTGAAACAGCCGGCGGTGTTGGGCAGATAGGTCACTTTCTTCGGATCGATGAAATCGATCAGCTTGGGCTGGTTGGGATCGGTGAGATTTACGCGCCGCACCGCGACCGTCACGATCTCCGCACCCGAGGCTTCAAGCGCCGCCGCGTTCTCGGCATAGTTTTTATATTTGCCCGTGCCGATGATGAGCCGCGAGCGATAGGTCTTTCCGGCGATGACGAATGGCGTATCCACGCGTGGCGTTTCCACAGGCGCATTGCCGCCGCCGATGAAATGCACGATCTCGAGCCGGTCGCCCTGGCCCACCATCACGGCCGCATAGGCCGAGCGCGGCACGATCTCGAGATTGCGCTCCACTGCGATCTTTGCAGGGTCGAGTCCGAGCCCCGAAACGAGCTGGCGGATGTTGACCGGGCCGTCCAGCTGCCGGTCTTCGCCGTTGATGGTCACCTTGAGAGCCATAAAGCCTTTTCCCGCTTTGATGTTTCCGTGGCCGCCAATGACCATTATAACGCCCGAAGCACAGCGTTAACCGGAGGCTCCGTGGCCCAGAAATCCCCAGCCAAAACCAAGGGGGCCCTGCCGATATATGTCCTCAACGGACCGAATCTCAATCTCCTAGGCAGTCGCGAGCCCGAGGTCTATGGCCGCGCCACCCTGGCGGAGATCGGGAAGGCCGTGGGTGCGCGGGCCAAGACCCATGGGCTTTCGGTGACGTTCCGTCACTCAAATCACGAAGGCGTGCTGATCGACTGGCTGCAGGAGGCCCGGACCAAGGCTTCCGGGGTCATTCTCAATGCGGCCGGCCTCAGCCACACCTCCGTGTCCCTGCTCGATGCCTGCCGCATGCTCGACAAGCCGCTCATCGAGGTCCATCTCTCCAATCCCTATAAACGGGAACCCTATCGCAGGCGTTCCTATATCAGCGAGGCCGCCAGCGGAGTGATCTGCGGGCTCGGCGCGACCGGATATCTGCTGGCTGTCGACGCGCTGGCGGGTCTCCTCAAGGATCGAACGGAATGAACATCAAGGACGTGAAGCAGTTGGGCGCCAGGCTTTCCAATGGCGGGAAATCGAAGGCGACCATGGCGATCGATTCGGGCGCGGTGCGCGAGCTGGCCGACCTGCTCGCCGAAACCGGACTGACGGAAATCGAAGTCGAGCATAACGGCCAGCGCATTCGCGTCTCACGCCAACTGTCTCCCGTGACCCATGTCGAAGGCCATGCGCCGAATGCGGCACCGGCTGCGCCGAGCGCTCCTGCGACCGACGCGCCACCGCCGAAACGCGAAGGCCATTCTGCGGGCACCGTCACCTCGCCCATGGTCGGCACGGTCTATGTTTCGCCGGAGCCTACGACGCCCCCCTTCGTCAAAGTCGGCGACGTGGTGAAGGAAGGCGATACGCTTCTCATCGTGGAAGCGATGAAGACGATGAACCCCATTCTCGCGCCGCGCGGCGGCACGATCAGCGAAATCTGCATTCACGACGCGCAACCGATCGAGTTCGGCCAGGCGCTGCTCATCATAGCCTGAGATGTTCGAAAAAATCCTGATTGCCAATCGCGGCGAGATCGCGCTCCGCATCAACCGCGCCTGCAAGGAGATGGGAATCGCCACAGTTGCGGTTCATTCCACCGCGGATGCGGACGCGATGCATGTGCGGCTCGCCGACGAGAGCGTGTGCATCGGGCCGCCGGCCGCGACGCAAAGCTATCTCAACATTCCCCAGATCATCGCGGCGTGCGAAATCACGGGTGCCGAAGCAATCCATCCGGGTTACGGGTTTCTTTCGGAGAATGCGCGCTTCGCCGAGATCGTCGCCGAACACGGCATCACCTTCATCGGCCCGCGACCCGAACATATCCGCCTGATGGGCGACAAGATCGCGGCCAAGCAAGCCGTGAAAGGTCTCGGCATTCCGACCGTTCCGGGTTCCGACGGCGCCGTGGGTTCCGATCGCGATGCGCAGATCATCGCAGCCCAAATCGGCTTTCCCGTTCTGATCAAGGCGGCGGCCGGCGGGGGAGGACGCGGCATGAAGGTCGCGAAGAAGCCGGAGGATCTGAGCTTCGCGCTCGCCACCGCGCGCGCCGAAGCGAAAAGCGCCTTCGGCGACGATTCCATCTACATGGAAAAATATCTCGAGCGGCCGCGACACATCGAAGTGCAGGTGCTGGCGGATTCGTTCGGCAGGGTCGTTCATCTGGGCGAGCGCGATTGCTCGCTGCAGCGCCGCCATCAGAAGCTGTGGGAAGAAGCACCCTCGCCCGCACTCAACGAAGCGCAGCGCGACTCCATCGGCAAGGTCGTCACCAACGCGCTCACCAAACTCGGCTATCTGGGCGCCGGCACGGTCGAATTCCTCTTCGAGGATGGCGGGTTTTATTTCATCGAAATGAATACGCGCCTGCAGGTCGAGCATCCGGTCTCCGAAGCAATCACCGGCATCGACATCGTGCGCGAACAGATCCGCATTGCGGCCGGCGGCGCGATCGAGTTCGAGCAGAAAGACGTGGTGATCTCCGGTCACGCCATCGAATGCCGGATCAATGCGGAGAACCCGTTCACCTTCCAGCCCTCACCCGGCACCATCACGCAATTCCATGCGCCGGGCGGCTTGGGCGTGCGATTCGATTCCGGAATCTATGCGGGCTATCGCATCCCGCCCTATTACGACAGCCTGATCGGCAAGCTCATCGTCCACGGCAAGAATCGCAACGAATGCCTGATGCGCCTGCGCCGTTCGCTCGACGAATTAGTTGTCGGCGGCATCGACACGACCATTCCGCTGTTCCAGCAACTGGTGCGCGACCCCGACATCCTCAACGGCGACTACCACATCCACTGGCTGGAGCATTACCTCGCGGCCCATGGGGCGTGAGACGGCCTGCCGGATCGAGGCGACTCGGGTTAAACTGGCGGCAACAATCGGATTAGGGGAAACCTCCATGAACTTCCTTGCCAAGTGGGAGCCTCAACTTCTCAGCGTCTTGCGTTTCGTAGCCGGCCTGCTCTTCCTGGAGCACGGCATGTCCAAGCTGTTCCATTACCCTCATGTCGCGATGTTCGATCATCTGACGCCGCTGATCATGGCCGCAGGCGCGATCGAGCTGGTCGGCGGCTTCCTCATTATCATCGGTCTATTCACGCGCATCGCCGCGTTCATCTGCTCCGGCGAAATGGCGATTGCCTATTGGATGGTTCATTTTACCCGAGGCGGTCCATTTCCCGTGCTCAACGGGGGCGAAAGCGCGATTTTGTTCTGCTTCGTGTTCCTGTTTCTGGCCGCGGCTGGACCCGGTCCCTGGAGCGTCGACAGAAAATAGCCGCTCGCGGCGAACCATGCATTCGCGCTCGCGTTGCGCGACAACGCGAGGGAGGTTGACACGATGCATGGTTCGACGCGGCTCATGCCTGAATTGTTGCTGCGCGCCTATGCGCAGGGCGTGTTTCCCATGGCGGAGCGGCGCGACGATCCGCTGCTCTTCTGGGTCTCGCCGGAAAGCCGCGGCATCATTCCGCTTGATCGCTTTCATGTACCCCATCGCCTCGCGCGCACCGTCCGCAGCGACCGGTTTGAGGTCACCGTTGACACGGCTTTCGCCGAAGTGATCCGCGCCTGCGCCGAGCCCGCACCGGGCCGCGACGAAAGCTGGATCAACGCCGAGATCGCCTCCGTCTATACCGAGCTGCATCGCATCGGTCATGCGCACAGCGTCGAATGCCGGCGGGACGGAAAGCTGGTCGGAGGAGTCTACGGCGTGCGCCTGGGCTCGGCCTTCTTCGGCGAGAGCATGTTTTCGCGCGAGCGCGACGCGAGCAAGGTGGCGCTGGTCCATCTCGTGGCGCGCATGATCAAAGGCGGCTTCGCGCTGCTCGACACGCAATTCCTCACCGGCCATCTCGCGCGCTTCGGCGCCGTCGAGATTCCGCGGGACGAATATTTGAAGCGGCTTGCCGACGCGATTGCGCGAAATGCCATATTGCCTACGGACGAAACGAGATTTACGGGCACGACCGCGATGCAGCAGATCGCCGACGCATCATAGACCGGTTGCCACACGCGCCGATGTTCATGGACCGCGGGCGTCCTCGCCCGCATCTGTCGGAGCGAAGCTAAGCTGCGCGCAGGCAGACCCGCTCCAGCGCAAACGTCACATTTCAAGCGGGCGAGGACGCCCGCGGTCCATCGACAGCTGCGGACTTCGTCGCAGGACGCAATTATTCCAAAAACTTACTGCCCCGCGCCGTCGGGCAATGTAGGCAGCTGCTCCTTGGCGCCTGCATCCGGTGACGCGACCTTGACAGGCGCCGTCGATGCCACTGCCGGGGCGATCTGGCCCGGCTGGTTGGTGATGCAGCTGATCACCCAGACGTCGTAGATCGGGTGTTGCATGCCGTTGAGCGACGGACTCGACGCCAGCATCCAGCCGGAGAACGCCTTGCGCTGCGGCTGGTCGGGGCGCTCGTCCTCGATCTGGACGAAGGCCGTCGTCTCGGGTGTCTCGATCTGCGGCGTCGAATAGCAATAGCGCGCTGTGATCGTGAGCGTGGCGTATCTCACGGGCACGCCGATCGGCGCGTAGATGTTGACCGCCCAGCCCGTGATCTTGTCGAGCCCCTTGAGCACGACTTCGCGCTTGACGCCGTCCTTGCCGGGGATCGCATCCGCAACCGACAGCACATGTGTCGAGCCCGGCATATCGAGCGTCACGCTGTCGTCCTGGCTCCAGGCCGGAAGCGCGAGCAGTGCGAGACTCGCCGTTGCAAAGGAAATATGCCGCCACATGGTCATTTGCTTCCCGAAGTATTGCCGTAGATCGCACGCGCGATCAGGCTCATGAAATCGACCGACCCTTGCGTATTGGTGATCTCGCCGCCGGCTGCCAGCATCTTGTCGCTGCCGCCCGGCTGAATGGCGAGATAGGAACTGCCCAACAGGCCAGCCGACGTGATTTTGATCGACGAATCGTCCGGTACCGGAACGTCGTTGTGGATGTTCAGGTGAACGATCGCGGCATAGCTTTTCGGATCGAGTACGAGACTTGAAACCGTGCCGACCTTGATTCCATGCAGGCGCACATCCGTGCCGGTGACGATGCCGTCCGCGCTCGAGAACCGCGCCTTGACGTCGTAACCGCCGATGCTTCCGGTGCCCGTGGTCGTATAAGCGAAAAACAGAAATGCCGCCGCAACCACCACGACGATGGCGCCGATCAATGTTTCGACTGTGTTGTTTTGCATGACAGTCCTATTCCGGTTTCCAGGCCTGGTAATCTCCCGTCGCCGGCGGACGTTCGCCCTTGGCTGCCAGGCTTCCTTCGGGATGATAGGCGCCGTCCGTGCCCGTCAGGTTCGGCTGGTGCTCCAGCCCCCAGGACTTCGGAGTCAGCGGCGCGACAGTGGGCGGTTCCTTGAAAGTGTGGTGCAACCAGCCATGCCACTCCGGCGGAACGCGCGAGGCTTCGACGGTGCCGTTGTAGATCACCCAGCGGCGGACCCCCGTTTTGTTCTGGTAGTAGCGATTGCCGAATTTGTCGGTGCCGACCGCATGGCCCGAGAACCACGTCGTCATCAAGGTCCCCGGCGTGGCGCCGCGCCACCAGATGAACATCATTCGCAACAGAGACATCATCGACGCGGCCTAGTGGGATTCGAGGGGACTATAAGTGCCTCATTGTGCCCGCACCACGCAACGCAGTGGCGCATGGTCGACGAATTTTAGGGGGTGCGACGGTCGCCAGGCGATATCCACAAAAACCGGAACCGTCATCAAGGTGAAAAATTTTTTTGCGCGATTCTGAAACCCCGCTTGACTCGCGGCTTTTTGGCCGGAGCTTAAGCCACAATATGTGGTGGGTAATATTTGATTAACCACTTACCGCTTGCACGCCCCTCCGGCGCGTGCCCATACTTGGCACCTGTCGCTCATCGCGGCACCAAATCTGGCGGACGCTACCAAGCCTAGCCGCCGGTGGTCCTTCCTGACAAACAGGACCCCGGCGACCGGAAAACTGTCCCCAAAATGGTGGCCGGGAGGGCTTTTTGAAGCACATCAGAGTTCCTGGGGGCCATCATGCGTATACGGCGTCAGTTCACGGTCGAAGGTCGTTCGCCCTACGAGGGCATCGCATTCCGAAGTGCGTCGAGCGAAATCCGAAATCCCGACGGTTCGATTGTGTTCCGCCAGACCGACATGGATGTGCCCGCGGATTGGAGCCAGGTCGCCTGCGATGTGCTGGCGCAAAAATATTTCCGCAAAGCCGGCGTGCCCGCGCGTCTCACTGCTGTTGCCGAAAAAGACGTGCCCTCGTTCCTCTGGCGTCATGAAGCAGACGGTCCGGACCGCACCGGCGAGAATTCCGCCAAGCAGGTTTTCGACCGGATGGCGGGCACCTGGACTTATTGGGGCTGGAAGGGCGGTTACTTCGACAGCGAGACCGATGCGCGCGCGTTCCATGACGAACTGTGCAGCATGCTGGCGACCCAGAAGGCGGCGCCGAACTCGCCGCAATGGTTCAACACGGGGCTCCACTGGGCCTACGGCATCGATGGCCCGAGCCAGGGCCACTATTACGTCGATCACGTCTCCGGACGTTTGGTGAAATCGGCTTCGTCTTACGAGCACCCGCAGCCGCATGCCTGCTTCATCCAAAGTGTGAAGGATGACCTCGTAAACGAAGGCGGCATCATGGATTTGTGGACGCGCGAGGCGCGTCTCTTCAAATACGGCTCGGGAACCGGCACGAATTTTTCGAGCCTGCGCGGCGAGAACGAAAAGCTTTCGGGCGGCGGCAAGTCCTCCGGCCTGATGAGCTTCCTCAAAATCGGCGACCGGGCGGCCGGCGCGATAAAATCGGGCGGCACCACGCGGCGCGCGGCCAAGATGGTCATCGTCGATGTCGACCATCCCGATATCGAGAACTTCATCGACTGGAAGGTGATCGAGGAACAGAAGGTCGCGGCCCTCGTCGCGGGCTCCAAGCTCGCCGAACGCCATCTCAAGGCGGTCATGAAGGCCTGCATCAATTGCGAGGGTTCGGGCGACGATTGCTTCGACCCCAAGAAGAACCCGGCGCTGCGCCGCGAGGTGAAGGCCGCCCGAAAGTCGATGATTCCCGATAATTACATCGAGCGGGTCATCTCCTTCGCCAAGCAGGGCTACAAGGAAATCGACTTCAACTTCCCCACCTACGACACCGATTGGGATTCGGAAGCCTATCTGTCGGTCTCGGGCCAGAACTCCAACAATTCGGTGCGCGTGACCGATGGCTTCCTGCGCGCGGTGCAGGAAGATGCCGATTGGACCCTGACCTATCGCGACGGCAAGCCTGCAAAAATCCTCAAGGCGACGGAGCTTTGGGACAAGATTTCGTTCGCGGCCTGGGCCTGCGCCGATCCCGGCATCCAGTTCCACACCACGGTCAACGATTGGCACACCTGTCCGGCGGGCGGCCCGATCCGCGCCTCCAATCCGTGCTCGGAATACATGTTCCTCGACGACACGGCTTGCAATCTCGCTTCGCTCAACCTGATGGCGTTCCGCAAGGATGTTGACGGCAAGAAAATGTTCGACGTGGCCGCGTTCGAACACGCCGTTCGCCTGTGGACGATCGTGCTCGAAATTTCGGTGCTGATGGCGCAGTTCCCGTCGCGCGAGATCGCACAACTATCCTACGACTACCGCACGCTCGGTCTCGGCTTCGCCAATATCGGCGGCCTTCTGATGGCGGCCGGTATTTCTTATGACAGCCGCGAAGCGCGCGCGATCGCAGGCGCCATTTCCGCCGTCATGACAGGCGTATCCTATTCCGCATCGGCCGAGATGGCCGGCGAGCTCGGGCCGTTTGCCGAATACGGCGCCAACAAGGATTCGATGCTGCGCGTGGTGCGCAACCATCGGCGCGCGGCCCATGGCGAGACGAAGGGTTATGAGGGTCTTGCGACGCTGCCCGTTCCGCTCGACCTGGCGGCATTGTCGGATCGCGCGCTTGCCGATGCGGCCAAGCGTGCCTGGGACGACGCGCTCGCGCTCGGGGAAGCGTTCGGCTTCCGCAATGCGCAGGCGACCGTCATCGCGCCCACCGGCACGATCGGCCTGGTGATGGATTGCGACACCACAGGCGTCGAACCCGATTTCGCGCTGGTCAAGTTCAAGAAGCTCGCGGGCGGCGGCTATTTCAAGATCATCAACCGTTGCGTGCCGGAGGCGCTGGGCGGGCTGGGCTACGACCAGGCTCAGATCGACGACATCGTCGCCTACGCCGTCGGACACGGCACGCTCGAGAGCCTGCTGGCAGGGGTAACTCACGACGCGCTCCGCGCGCGAGGCTTCGGCGAGACACAGATCAGTGCGGTGGAAGCGGCCCTCGAATCCGCCTTCGACATCCGCTTCGTGTTCAACAAATGGACTCTGGGCGAGGCCTTCTGCGCCGAGACGTTGAGGCTCGATGCCGCCGTACTCGATGCGCCCGAATTCGATCTGCTGAAGACGCTGGGCTTCTCCAAAGCCGAGATCGATGCGGCCAATCTGCATGTCTGCGGCGCGATGACCCTGGAGGGTGCGCCGCATCTGAAAGACGAGCACCTGCCGGTATTCGACTGCGCCAATCCCTGCGGCCGCATCGGCAAGCGCGCGCTGTCGGTCGAAAGCCACATCCGCATGATGGCCGCAGTGCAGCCCTTCATCTCGGGTGCGATCTCCAAGACCATCAACATGCCGAACAATGCCGGCGTGAAGGACTGCGGCGAATCCTACATGCTGTCCTGGAAGCTGGGGTTGAAGGCCAATGCGCTTTATCGCGACGGCTCGAAGCTGTCGCAGCCGCTTGCCAGCCAGATCTTTGCGCTGGACGACGATGTGGATGAATTGGAAGAGGTTCTGGCCGCACCGCAGGCAGTCCGCACCACCGTCGTTACCGAACGTATCGTGGAAAAAGTGATCGAGCGTGTGGTGAGCCGCGAGCGCGAGCGCTTGCCGCAACGCCGCAAAGGCTACACGCAGAAGGCGGTCGTGGGCGGACACAAGGTCTATCTGCGCACGGGCGAATATGAAGACGGCCGCGCGGGCGAAATCTTCATCGACATGCACAAGGAAGGCGCCGCCTTCCGCAGCCTGATGAACAATTTCGCCATCGCGATCTCGATCGGTCTGCAATATGGCGTGCCGCTGGAGGAATTCGTCGAGGCGTTCACCTTCACGCGCTTCGAACCGGCCGGCCTCGTGATCGGCAACGATTCGATCAAGAACGCCACCAGCGTGCTCGACTACATCTTCCGCGAGTTGGCCGTGTCCTATCTCGGCCGCACGGATCTCGCCCATGTGACGCCGGCGAAGGACGAAGATCTGGGCCATGGCAACGATGCTGTCGGAGACCGGCCGGAAACTGCGGCGAAGGAATTCGCGCAGACGATCTCGCGCGTGACGTCCTCGGGCTTCGTACGCGGGCAGTTCAAGTCGCTTGCCGTGGTGCGCGGTGGTGCGCAACCCAAGATGCTGGCGGAGCACGATCACGACCACATGCCCGCGCATGTTCACGAAGATGTCGTCGCGGAATTTCTGGGAACCGAAGACGTTCCCGTCGAAGACACGCTGAGTCAGATTCGCGCCAGCGTGCTGGAAGCAGCGCAGGCCAACGCGGGCAATCCGGTGGGCGACGTGATGACGGCCTTGGGCAATCGTTTCGCGCAAGCAGCGCAAACGGCAGCCGACAAATCCGGCCAACGTCGCGAGGCTTATGCCAAACGCGCAGCCGAAGCCCGCATGAAAGGCTATGAAGGCGACGCGTGCGGAAACTGCGGCAATTTCACTCTCGTCCGCAACGGCACCTGCATGAAGTGCAATACGTGTGGCAGCACAAGCGGGTGCAGCTGAAGCGCTGCGTTCGTCGCAAATAATTCCTTCGCCCGCACAGGCGACAGAATCACCGCTGCGGCAGCGGGATGAATTCCGTTTCGCCTGGAATCTTTGCGAAGCGTTGCGCCTGCCAGTCCGCGCGCGCCTGTTCGATGCGCTCCATCGAACTCGAAACGAAGTTCCAGTCGAGATGGCGAGGACCGTCCAAAGGCGCGCCGCCGAACAGCATCGCGCGGGCCTTTTGCGACGCCGACAAGGTGACGTTTTCGTTCGCGTCGAACACCGCCATGGCGCCCGCCTCGAGAGTCTTTCCACCGGCCTCGACGGCGCCATCGATGACCAGCACGCCGCGTTCGGCATGTTCGTCCGTGAGAGGGAGCGAACTCTGCGGCGCGAACTGCGCGTCGGCGTAAAGCGTGCCGGAAAAGACTTTGACCGGCGACGCCAGCTTGTAGGCGGTTCCCGCAACGACCCGCAGATGGACGCCGCCCTCGTCCCGCACCGGCAGCTCCCCCGTCGCATAATGCTCGAAGTTCGGCGCTGTTTCCTCGTCCGGTTTGGGAAGCGCCACCCAAGTTTGAATACCGTGAATCGTGTGGCCAGCGGCGCGCACATCCGGACCGGTCCGCTCCGAGTGAACGATCCCCCTGCCCGCCACCATCCAGTTCACGTCGCCGGGTTCGATCGTCTGCACCGAACCGATATTGTCGCGGTGAACCTGCGAGCCTTCGAACAGATAGGTGACGGTCGCCAACCCGATATGCGGATGCGGTCGCACGTCGATGCCTTTTCCCGGCGGAAAGTGCGCCGGCCCGAAATAATCGAAGAAGACGAACGGGCCGACCGACCGGCGCTCGGTGGAAGGCAGCAGCCGATGGACCATGAAGCCGTCGCCCAGATCGCGCATTCGTCCCGGCAGCAAAATCATGGCAGGAAGCCCCTTCGTGTTGCGCGACGAGACTAACGCAGGGCCGAACTGTATTCCATCGCGCGAAGTCTCACGCGCGCTCGACCCTGCAGGCGTAGCAACCGCGGCGCGCGAAGTGGACATGGACGTAGCTCGTGTCCGCGCGGTCGAACAGGCGCGCCAGCAGCGTTTCGACGGCGACGCCATCGACCACATCGGCATCGACCATCGATCCGTCACTGTCATAGGCACGAACGGACAACATGCGACCAACCAAGACCGGCGGGAGCTCGTCCGCCCGGTCGAAGGTCGCGTGCGCGGTTTCCCGCACGAAGATGGGACCGGCGGCGCGATAGGGCGAATGCGCGGGCTGATGCTCGAATGGAAGCAGAATGAGGCGCTCGCCGGGCTCTGCATCTTCGAGGCTTACGCGGCAGGGATATCCGGGCTTCTCGTCGGCGATCATGCGGCGCATGCCTCTCGCCACGAGCTCGTCGTCGGCGAGGTCGTGTCCCCTCTAGTGGTGTAGGAGCTGTGGGTAAGTAGCCTGCCGCAGCAACCGGCAACGAGTCATGCGGAGGCGGGCTACTTATCCACAGCGTGGGTCATCGTGAGTCTCCGATAGGTTTTG
>Ga0302325_10000461_pt1 | contig 113443 bp, 101 predicted proteins | sample Palsa_T0_2_FD_201948 | JGI IMG/M metagenome (GOLD analysis project Ga0302325, IMG submission 201948) | Peat permafrost microbial communities from Stordalen Mire near Abisko, Sweden - Palsa_T0_2 | ecosystem: Environmental > Terrestrial > Soil > Palsa > Peat permafrost | place: Sweden: Abisko...
GAGGCCTCTACCTCCACCAGCCGCTCCTGCACCACCACCGACATCACAACCTCCGCATCGTGGACACGCAGATCTTCTTAAACCCAGCGGACGGCACGCCCCCCGGTTACTGACCCGCGCTCCTAGTCGCCGGTGTTGGCGTGCTCGCGCTTCTCTTTGTGCTCTTGAGCAACACTGGCAGTAGCAGTGTAAAACGGCCTTCGCCAGAACCAGGCCCCGGCCCAAACGTGGCGACGACCGAAACCGAAACCGAACCCAAGCCGCCGCCGTCACCACCACCGGAAGGCCCGAAAAAAGTCTGGGAAAACGAGACCACCTTTGAAGAAGATGCCGGATACAACATTGACAAATACCCGGTTGAAAAGGGAGGCGTCACGGGCTTTACGGTTCATAGTAAGAAGGTAGAAACGTTCGACGGCGGGAAGCTAGCGGCGTGGAACGGTCACGAAAAGCCGTCCCTTGCCGACTGCGTTAACGCCCTCAACGCAGCGGCCGACGAACCCGTAAAGCTCGAAACAGTCGGCCAGTGGTTTTGCGCTGAAACCGCCCCCTCTGAACCCAACAACCCTATCTTTGTCGCCCGCTTTCGGTACGACAGCGGCGAACCGCCGCCGGAAGGCCACATCGCCGAATCTGCATACTACAAATTCTTGGTGATCGTCTACAAACCAGGCCATAAGTAACAGCGAGCGATACCCGTGCCGCGTTTTGACTACTTCGACCGCGCGAGAAAAAGTGTCTAGCGGTACAGATTGGTTCGAGGTCATCGCCAAGGTCATCGGGGCGCTTGTGTCGCGTCCGCGATGGTTGATAGGCGGCGCTATCGTGCTCCTGCTCATCGGCGCCTCTTCACAGGTCCATGACGTTCTACTCATACCTATCGGCGTCGCGCTAATCGTTTGGGCGCTCATTTTGAGGGCGCGCGGGGAATAACAACCGCACGCACACCTCCCGCGAGATACGCGCTCGCGTAACAGACCGGCGACAGCAGCGCGCACCACACAGACCGGCGATAACCTAAATGTGCGACGGGGCCGCTTTACAAGCAGCGCAACGCTTGAGCGGAATCGCCCGTGGACTTGCCGCCCGAAACCACGGACGGGGCTGGCCGAACCTCGATTCGACCCAGGGGACGGCGAGCCCACGGCTACCAACTTACCGATCGTGACATCCAAATACTTCGCTGGATAGCGCGGCACGGCGTAGTTACCACTGAACTAGTCGGTAGGCGCTTCTTCTGGCGCCCCGAGCGAAACACATACGGGAAATGGGCCACATATAGCCGTCTTGAAGCACTGACGGATATGCGCCTCATCATTCGTACAAAATCCTACGGCTATCCGCTTCCCGTGCTGCGCGTAACGCGCGCAGGCGCACGCATAGCCGACGCGGGCATTCGCCCTGCTCCGCTCGTCAATTCCGAGCTGCACCACAGCATTGCGCTGGTTTGGCTCACCGAGTACCTATTGCGCGAGAACGCAGGCGCCCAGCTCGTTACCGAACGCGAGCTGCGCGCACAACGATACCGAGAGCGGCGCGAAGGTGATCGAGAGTTAGCACACGGTCGCGCGCCCGACGCACTCCTGCTCCTACCTAGCGGTCAAGGTAGAGACGGCGAATCGGAAACCGTTGCGATCGAGCTAGACCTATCGCGCAAAGACCGGCGCGAAATGGAAAACGTCATCCGTCAATACGACCACGAGCACGTTGACCGGATTTGGTGGTTCGTCCGTCCCGTCCGCGTCGATCGCACCCGCGCGGTCGTCCGCGAACTGCGCGCGCAGGACCGCATAGAGGTTCAGCAATGGCTCGCGTAACGATCGAATCGCAAGCAGCACCCGCAGCACAGGGACCACTCGAAACGCAGCTCCAAGATGCCGTCGTGCTGGCGATCGTGCTCGGCGTCCTCGCCGCAATCATGAACCCCGGCATTCTGCTAGGTGCCGCCTTCACCGGCGCATGGATATGGCTGCACCAACCTTCCACACGTCAGCGCCTCGCTTGCGCCATCCTCATCGCGTTGCCAGTGCTCGCCTTACAGTCGTTCGTCGTTTGGGGATGGCCGTGGCGGGACTGGCTGGCGAGTACCGCCTTTCTTCATGTGTCGCCCGTTGCCGGATCGCTTGCACTGCGCAGCCTCTACACCGAGGCGCTGGCCGGGCCGCTCTGGCTTGAAGGCGCCTTGTTCGTCGCCCGCTTGCGGCGCCGCACTGTCCATGCGCAGGTGCGTCGGGATCATCGCCTTGACAAGCGCCGATGGCGAGCGATCCGCGAACACGCCCAATTCGCGTTTCCCACGAGAAACGCAAAGGCGCTGCGCACAGACACAAGCTCCGAGCACCCACTTGACCGCATACGGATCGGCCGCGACCTGGAGACCAACACCGCACTCGACCTCGAACTCCCCGCCGACCTCGCCGCACACGTATTCCTACCCGGTGCGTCAGGAAGCGGCAAGACGAACACGATTGCGCGGCTCGCCGATGGCGCGCTCGCCTGCGGCTACGGCCTCGCAATGATCGACTGCAAAGCGGGCGGTCTTGGGAATACGGCGCGCAAGCTCGCCTCCCGCTACGACTTGCCCTTTTATCTTGTAAATCCCGATGACCCCAGTTCGCTCGGATACAACCCATGCAACGGCGACGCGCCGTCTGTCGCAAACAAGGTTGTCGGAACTTTCACGTTTGCACCGGGCGCTGAGATTTATAAGAACATCGCAATGGAATCTGTCGCGGTCGCGGTGCGCGGCCTCCAGGCGACCGAACAGCCGGTAACGCTCGATTCGCTGTACGACGCATTTGGCCCTCGTGGGTTGGCAATGATCGCGCAAAGAATCACGACGGATGACCGCCTTCGGGCTCGCCTGCTCGCGCTAGAACCGCGCAACGGCGACCGTCTTGGCATCGCTGGCCGTACCGGCCTACAGCGCCGTCTCGGCGCGTTGCTTGAGGGCAAGTTTGGCAACCTCTTTCGCACTGAGCCTGCCCTTGATTGGGACAACGTAGGCTCCGAGCAATCGGTCGCATACGTCGCGCTGAGCGCACTGGCAAGCAGCGAAGACGTAGACCTCATGGGCCGTGTCATCGTTCAAGACCTTAAGCAGCTATGCGCCCGGCGACTACAACAGCTTGCAGATGGCTTCAAGCCCCAACCGTTGATCGTCGTGCTAGACGAGTTTGCAGCGCTGGATGAGCCGGAACAATTACTTGACCTACTCAGGCAGGCACGCGAAGCGTTGGCATCAATCGTAATCTCCACACAGCACATGCCAGAGACATTTGCGCTTCAAGCGGCGTGTCTAGGCGCAGGACTCCTCATCGTTCATCGTGTCGCCACCGAAGATGCGCAGATCATCGCAGCGCAATTCGGCACACGGCCTGCCAACGACCTTACGCACCAGATGGACTATGCCAACGGTTTCTCTGAAAAAGGGAGTGTCCGGCGCATCGACCGATACAACGTACACCCCAATGAGTTTCGGGAACTCACTCCGGGGCAAGTAGCGCTCAAATCCGTGTCCATGCGTCAGTACGCCATCGTCCGAATATATCGAGACCGCGCGCATGGGTCTCACTGACCGCTAATCACCGACGCTAGAGCCCAACGCCAGAATCAGAATCGACAAAACCCAAAAGGTTTCGACAACTGTCCTTTCGCTCGGAAACGCTGCAAGCGCGCTTGAGCCGACGAGCACCCATTCTGCTGCGATCAGTCCGCGCCCAATGGCACCAAGCCATTCCCATCCCGTGTGTTGAGGTGCCCACCACCAGGCGCACACGGTCAACGGCAAGACCATCCACCATAGCCCCGTTATCAAGCTCGCAGTTATAGCTAGCGGGACGGTGAGCATTCCCAAACGGGCGCGCGTTCGCCGGGACGCCACCGTAGCCAACAGCCGCAGCCACACGATACTTGACGCCCTACGCAACCAGCCGGATGAATCAGCGAAAGGTGCTCGCGCGTGCGTCGCGCTTTCCCTCGCTAAACTTGTTCTGGCGGCCATTGAATCGGCTCCAACTTAAAGGAGACGAGCGCCGCGACGGGGCAGTGCGACGCCCGTCAATTAAAGTGTTAGCTCTTTACGACAAGGATGTCAGTAACACAGATGTTTTGTTACATAAGGGTATTTTTGTGTTTACACGGCGGTTTTCCTGCAAACACGCACTGCTACGGAACAATGACAACTAGCGGTCCATTTTGTCGTCGGTCTATTCTTTAGACAACGGGGCTGCATCAACGTTGGTACAGCACAAATGGCATCATCCACCCCGGCCACACACTCAGCATCGCCTATTGGCGCCGTGCTATTTCTCGCCACACTGAGGCGCACGTTATGAGCGTGGTTCTGCGCGCAGAAATCCTCGCGCGTGAGGTCGCGCGGCGTGGCTGGAATCTCACGGACCTGGCGCACGCCGCGGGCGTCAGCGGCGCAACGGTGACGGCCGCGCGAGCGGGACGCCCTGTGTCCCCGAAGTCGCTGCGCAGCATTGCAGCGGCGCTTGCTGCGGCACCGCCCATCCACGGTGTTGACGAGCTGTTGCTGTAGGCGGCTATCTGCTAGTCAGACGCCAGCATACGCATCATCGCGTCGTAGGCATCCGTTGTGTTGAGATGCGAATAGACCGATTCGATCATCCGTAGTCCACTGTGCCCGAGAATCTGCGCAAGCTGTATGGGATTCATGCCACGCCGCAGTGCTTCGGTAGCGAAGCTGTGGCGCAACAAGTGTGGATGCACTCGCTTGGTGAGGCCAGCGCGGTACGCAAGACTTCTAAGAAGCTGGCCTACGCCAGAAGGTGTGAGGGGATCGTATGTCCCGCCACGACCACGACGAATAGACACGAACAGCCGATCGCCAATGGCATCAGCGGGACGATACTTTGCAAAGCGCTCAATGCGCCGCGCCAGTTCGGGACGCACGGGCACAAGACGCTCCTTATCCCCTTTTCCGCGCACTTTGAGAAGCGCACCACGATCATGCCGCGTTATGTCCTCGACGCGAAGGCCGCAAAGCTCACCGACGCGCAGACCACCATCAGCGAGAATACGGACGATCAGCTTGTCGCGCTCCGCAGACGCAGCCCCTTCGAGCTGGTCAATCTCTTGTCGTGTCAGTACGTCGAGGACACGTCGCGGCAGCCTTGGCAGTTGCGGCTTTGCACTCGTCGTTTCTTCGCCTTCCTTCTCGGCCCAGTTAAGAAACTGTCTGACGTGCCGAATGTACGTGTGACTTGTATGGCGAGATAAGGGAGCGCCCGTCCGCCCGCCACTTTCGTAGAGGTGTGACGTGAAGCGGTCAAGGGCTCGCTGCGTAAGCTCGCTGACATCGGTGATGTCGTTAGCCGCACACCAGGGCGCAAATATCTCTTTGAGACTAAAGGAGTAGGCGTGTTCGATCGTGCCGCGTGACAGGCCGCGTGCGCGGCAGGACGCAAGATAGTCGGCGATCAGGATATCCAGAGGCGTTAGCGCTGGCGGGGTTACGAGCGCGGGTCTTGCGGCCATCTACCTCAATCATGCGGGAGAGCGTTACCCTTCTGCAAGCGTTTAACGTGCAACGATCGTGTTTAGCAGCGGTTCCCTGCTCGCTTATTGGGCCTCTCTGGCGGAACTCTGAGCCGGACAACATTTGGCCAAATCCCTTATGCCACAACGCAAAATCGGGAACTGGAGCGGGAGACGAGGCTCGAACTCGCGACCCTCACCTTGGCAATGTCATGCTCTACTCATTAACCAATGTGCAACTGATTCCGAATTGATGTCAAGCGGGTTAATGCTGAGACGTTGTGCTAAGCAGCAATACCTACCATGCAAAAATGGAACAGCTAGTCGGACACCGTAGAACCATTTACTACACGCACTTTACCAACCAAAACGCTCGCGCGCTGGCGGGGATCACTCCCCGCCAGGCATCGGCAGATGCAGCCAGCGCGCAACGACCATTAGAAGAACGGTCGAAAACGTGCGCGCAATCAGCGTAAGCAGCCATTGACGACAGACCGCGTTGCGGACGCGAGGCAGGCGGCGATAGCGCCGCGAGCGGCGATGAGCCCTGGGTGCCATTGGTTTTCCTCCGTGGTGGATTCGACGCCACCGACACGCCAGAGATAACCGGCGCGGAGTGTCCCGAGCAGAGCGAGTGCATTTAGGACCGCAGCTCAACGGAAGCACTGGCATAAGCGGTTCAGGGCGAAACCCACACGCAGGGACACCGGCAACCTGCTCAGCCAACCGATGCGCTATCGCAGCCGCATATGTCGTCCCGTACCTTTGCCACGCGGCGGCCAGTGGCAGTGCCAGACGATGCAGTCGTCATCGCAGTGCAGGAATACCGCCACGGATGGCGAAGCCATGCACTGAGCGAAAGCGACGATCCGTCGCAGTGTAGGTGCTACATGCAACCGTGGCGATTCGGACTTCTAAGCGCAGGATCACGCAGCGCGACGGTTGCGGCCGTCGCGGTAGTCGCGTTCGCGGCCACTGTTTCAGGCTGTGGATCGTCCACGACTTCTACCCGAGCGTGGACCGTCCAGAATGTTTGGGCGCCACCATCGGGGAATACGAGGATGTATGCGGTTTCGTGTTACAGGACCTGCACCGCCGTCGGAGAGTTCTACGGCGGCTCCGAAGACAGGCGCTTGCTGCCCGTCATCGCCAGGTCGGGTGGTAGGGGCTGGGAAATTCAGAGCGCCTCAATACCACCCAAGACGAAGTTCGCCGAACTCTCCGCCGTTTCCTGTTCGTCTTCGACTTCTTGCACTGCCGTCGGTGGCTACACAACGCGAACCGACACGAGTAATACCGAAGCACTGATCGAGCGCTGGAACGGTGATACATGGTCAACACAGTCGGTTGCGAGCAAGACCGGCGGCCCCGTCGGGCTATTGCGAGGAATCTCCTGCTCATCACCGACAGCTTGCATCGCCGTCGGCGACTCGGTGAACACACATAGCGTCGGGACGCCCCTTGCTGCGCAATGGAACGGAACGCGCTGGTCGGCCCAGGAAATGCAAGCTGTCACCGTCGCCGCAGGTCACGGGATCACGGAGCTAAATAGCGTGTCGTGCTCGTCTTTCACCTCATGCACTGCCGTCGGCTCGATCGAACCGCGGACTGGCATGGACGCACTCTTGATCGAGCGGTGGAACGGAAAGACGTGGGCAATGCAGATGCCGCCAAAGATCGCCGGCGCTGCGAAGAGCTATCTTGCATCCGTCTCATGTCCGGCAACTAGCTACTGTGTCGCAGTCGGGGGATTCGCCGAATCCGAAGCAGGGCCAGATCACCCGATAGCGCTAAAGTGGGATGGCAAAGCATGGTCGATTCAAAGCCTGCCTAAGCCGGTCAACGTAGCCGAGAGCACAGCATCCAGTGTGTCGTGCTCGTCCACGACGGACTGTGCCATCGTCGGCAAGTCTTCCAACCCCACTACTTTCAACCCCAATGTTTCGTTTCCGTTCGTACAGCATTGGAACGGATCAACATGGGTGTTCCAGCCAACGCCAGGTCTTGTCGATCCACGTATCGCTGAACTAAACGGAGTGTCTTGCACGGCAGACGGCATATGCACGTCAGTGGGGAACTATTTGCCCTTCGGCTCGTTGAATTACATCGCAATGGCCATGCAGTATCGGTGACGGCTGTTGCCGGTGGAAATCGCGGCCGGGTCGCCTGGTTCCGCTACCGTCTCCTGGGATCGCAGTTGTCGCGCCAATGCCTACAGCAGCACCGAGGGGTGAGTGTGCAGCAGTGGGTGGCCTACAGCGGTCAGCACTCGGACGATGGTCGGCAGTTCCACTCCCGCAGGCGAGAGCGACTGTCCGCAAGGTGCCTTGACCCAACCTCGCATTCGCTCGCCGTAGCACGCACTCCCTAAAGCCCGTGGAGCACCTACAGCTCGCCGGAACTACCGTCTAACACTGCCGCCGCGAAATCGGCAGGCGTCAGGATTGGGATGCTGCGAAAGGAGCCAAGGTCAAGCAGATCGGTGTCGCCCGAAACGATGTAGTCGGCGGCGCCCTCTATCGCCGCCTCCAGAACGCGATTGTCGTCGTCGTCGCTGACGACGGTAAGCGTGCGGGTCGGTGTGACGACAACGCCACTGGCCGCAACAAGGTCCGCGAGCTGCGCGCCCGCTTGAATGACCTTGGCGAGCTTTGGATACTCCAGCACACGCCGCAGCTCTGCCAGCAGCGGCTCGCTGGTCACGAGCACGAGCTGACCATCGCCAACGGCGTCAAGGATCGCAGCGGGCGCCCCTCCCCAACCAATGCCCGACACGATGACGTTCGTGTCGAGGACGACCCGTGGCGTCACTCAGTAGCCCGTGCTGCCGTGATCGCCTCATCCACAACCGACACGTCGAGCCCCGCGTCGGCGACGCTCTGGCGAACCTCAGCCAAGCGGTCCTGTAGTTCCTCCTGAGCCGTCCGGCGCCTGGTCTCGGTTAGCCGGTCGTACTCGGCTGGACTGACGAGGACGGCCACGGCCTGCCCTCGCCGAGTGAGGACGATGGCCTCATCATCGGCCCCGACCTCTTCCGCGAGCTGGCCGAGCTTGCTCCGCGCCTTGTCCACTCCGATCGTTCGCTCCATGCCTGTACTCCTATCGGTTTACCGTACCGACAACCTTACGGTATTCCGTACCGTTCGTCAAGGAGCCACCGCTCGACTACCTTGACCGTTGATTAGCGCTTGCGGGCAGGCACTCCAGGGCGGCTGTGCTTCATGATGGGAGGTCGTGTGGCTCACCGACTGTTGGATTCATGGCCTTCGCCGCTTTGGAGGCGACAAACCTCATCGCGTTCGTTTCGACGCAAAGCTCGTCTGCCTCATCGGTGCCAATGAGGCGGGCAAGTCAACGATCCTCGATGCCCTAGAAATCGCTCACAGCGGGGAGGCGGTCCCTGCCTCCGACAGGACCCGCCGGGAGGGTGTGCCTGATAATCGGGAGATCGTCCGACTTCGGTATCGGCTGGACGACGGCGATCGGGAGGCCCTTGCTCAGATCAGGCGCGATCCAGACGGCCCACAACACCTTCAATGGTTCGTGGTCGTTAGGCATACCGACGGCCAGCACAGGTATTGGGCGGAGCCAGAGTTCGTTAGGGATCGCACCGAGCGGCGCTCCCTGCGTAGGACACTGACCGAACGCGCGCAAGGGTGGTGGCCCCAGGCGGACGAGGTTGTCAGCGACGAGGACGGAGAAGGGGGCGACGCTGATGCCGCTGGCCCGGAAGAAGCGTTCGCACCGGACCAGAGCCGCGTCTCGCGCCTGATAGAGGCTCTAGCCGACGATGCGTCAACTCTTGGCGAGACGGTCCCGCAGGAGCTACGAGAGCTTGCGAACGAAGTTGAGCCACACGACCCCGATCTCTCCGCCGGGCTGCGTCAGCTCGCGGACATCGAGGCCGCTCAGTCGCCCGATGTGCAAGCGGACGAACTGCTGTGGGGGCGAATGCCTCGGTTCGTGCGGTTTGACGAGCGCGCAAGGCTTCTTGAGAGCGAGTACGACTTGAACAACGCTGATTCGTCGCCGGGCACCGCACTCGGCAACCTGATTCGCCTCGCGCAGCTCGACCTCAACGGCCTGGTCTCAGCCATCAACAGCGGCGAGACCGGGACGGTGCGCGACATCAGGGAGAAGGCGAACGCGACGCTACAGCAACGGATGGAGGCTTGGCAGCAAGACCCCCGCATCGCTGTAGTCCTAGAGAACGAGGGCGCGGTGCTGAGGATTCACGTCCAATCTGGCAGCGGACCGACGATGGCGTTCCGCGAGCGCAGCGACGGTCTACGCCAGTTCGTTGCACTTGTCGCGCTGACTGCACACCAGCCTAATCCTATGCGGCCGATCCTGTTGATAGATGAGGTTGAGACGCATCTGCACTACAACGCGCAAGCGGATCTCATCGACGTGCTGACCACGCAGACCGCGGCGCGTCAGGTCGTCTACACGACCCACTCGGCGGCCTGCCTGCCTCAAGACCTCGGCCTCGGAGTGCGCGTGGTGGAGGGTCTGGGCGAGCACACCGCCAGCACAGTGCGCCAGAACCTCTGGCAAGCCACGCGCCCTGGTCTCGGTTCGCTGCTGATGGCGATGGGGGCTTCGTCTCTTGTCTACGTAACCCTGCGCCCCGGTGTCATCGCCGAGGGCGAGTCAGACCTGATCCTGTTGCCGACGCTCATGCGTGAGGCGATCGGCAGCGAGTCTGTCGGGTTTGCCGTGGTTCCGGGCGCGTCCACAACACCGCCCGAGCGGATCGCGGGTCTGGACCTCCAGGGCGTCAGAACGGTGTGGGTCCTAGATGCCGACGACGCCGGCCGCACGCGGCGTGGCCAACTGATCGACGCACAAATCCCGAGTGAGCGCATCTTGCTCCTAGCCGATGACATCAGCTTGGAGGTCGAGGACCTAATTGCGCCAGCCACTTACGTCGAGGCCGTCCGTCTGTACGTGGCCGATGTTGGCGGGCCGACGGATGAGTTCGCCGAGGACAATCTCCCTGCGGAGACTTGCCAGCGACACGAGACCGTCGAGGCTTGGTGCGATGCACGGCAGCTACATCGACCGTCCAAGATCGCAATAGCGATCAAGCTCACCGAGCTTCTGGAGAGCACGCCGCTTCTGGACCCCCAACACGCCGATCGCCTCCGCGCATTGCACGGCAGCATCACGGCGCTGTTTGCGAACTGATCCATGCCTGCACGACCGATAACATTCGCGCTGCGATGCAAGACGCTTTCGACCCCAGATGTGCCCTAAATGTGCCCCGCAGGGCACTTTCGTTGTGGTCACGCTTGGCAAAACTAGCGGATTTGCAGGCAAAGGGCGATTAGCTCAGTTGGTTAGAGCGCTTCTCTGATAAGGAAGAGGTCCCTGGTTCGAATCCAGGATCGCCCATCGCCTCAGCACAGCGCCAACGGCCGCACCCACGAGCCCGTGGCGCCGCTGATCTTCAGCGGTAGGCAGGCGAACGCGAACTCGTACACCCGGTCGCGCGCCAGCTCCTCGAGGTAGACCATCTCCAGGATGAAGACTCCCCGCTCGATCAGGGCGGCCAGATGCACCGGGTGCGGACTCTCGGGGTCGGGCGAGGGCAGGCACTCCAGCGACTCGGTGTCGCCGGCCAGCGCCACCACCCCCGCATCCATGAGCATCGTGGCCGCCCCCAGGTTGATCCCAGCGTCGGCGTACTCCGCCAACCGCTCGCGGTCGGGCCACGCGGAGAGGTAGCCCGTGCGTATCAAGGCCACGTCGCCCGGGCGGATCTCGCTGCCCTGGGCGCCCAGCGTCCGCTCGATCTCCGCCGGCCCGATCTCGGTGCTCGCCGGCAGCGCATCCACCCCCAACGCACCGGCGACGTCCAGTAGCACGCCACGGGTAAAGATCGGGGGGATCGCTGCCGCGTCGTGGGTGAGTGGTCCGAAGTCTCCGAGATGTTCGTCCGGTGTGCTGCCCCCGAACCAGTGATCGTCGGCGCCGCAGGTGGCGTGGCAGAGCGCGTCGATGTGTGTCCCGGTGTGGGCGCTACCGGAGAGCAGCTCGCTGTGGATCCCGAAGTTCACGGTGTTGGTGCCCAGCCAGTCCCAGTCCTTCTGCACTCGCACACCTCGCGGCGTGCGGTAGGTGAGGACCTGGAACGGGGCGTGGCCGTCCCACTGGGGCATGCTCGGCCAGCGGCCGCAGTCGAGGTCGTAGGTGCGCCCGGTGCGAATCAGCTGCGCGGCCGTGACCACGCTGTCGGCGCCCAGGTTCTCCAACGGGATCGTGGGGCTGCTCATGAGACCTCCAGTGTTGGGGAGTTTGCGAGCGCTTCCGGCGCCGCCTCTTCGAGCGCCGCCAGGAATCTTTCCACCTGCCCGTCCGAGGTCGCCGTGCAGGTGGCGAAGCGGCAGTCGGGCGAGACGAGCACGCCGCGCTCCAGCAACGCGCGGTAGATGTCGATGCGCGGCTCTCGTGGGAGCGCCGCGGCCTCGCGCGCCGAGGTTGGCGCCTCGCGGGCGATGTGCAGGCGACCGACGCCGCCGTAGTGGGTGGCGGTGAGCCCCAGATCTCGATCGCGCCCGATCTTTTGCGCTCCCTCCGCGATTCGCCGCCCCTGAGAGTTCATCCGCGCGATCGCGGGCTCGTCGAGGGCGTCCATCACGGCGAGCCCGGCGGACATCGCCACAGGGTGGCCGTTGAACGTGCCGGCGTGGCGGACGATGCTGCCGCCGCGTGGGTCGAACATCGCCATCACCTCGGCGCGCCCGCCGAGCGCGCCGATCGGGAATCCTCCCCCCAGCGCCTTACCGAGGCAGATTAGGTCGGGGCGCAGCCCGTGGTGCTCGACGCCCGCCCCGCGGTAGCCGGTGCGCCAGCTGGCGACCTCGTCGAGGATCAGCAGTACCCCGTGCCTCGCGCACCACTCGGCGATGCCTTGCAGGAACTCCTGCCGGCCGGGGATCACGCCCGAGGAGTTGAGGAACACCTCGATCAGCACTCCCGCCAGCTGCTCGGCCTGCGGGTCGAGCACGGAGAGCGCCCCCTCGAGGTCGTTGTAGGGGAACACGCTCACCCCCGCCACCACCTCCGGCGCCATCCCCCGCGTCTCCCCGATCGCCTCCCCATACGACTCGCCGAAGCGGGTGATGCCCACGTCGACGAGGTCGTGGCTGCCGTGGTAGCCGCCTTCGGCCTTGGCGATCCTGGCGCGCCCGCTGAAGGCGCGCGCGGCACGCACCGCCTGCAGCGTGGCCTCCGAGCCGGAGTTGGCGAAGCGCACGAGCTCCAACCCAGTGAAACGCTCGCGCATCCGCTCGGCCAGCTGCACCTCTGCCGGCACCGATAGGCCGAAGGGGCCGCCGGCATCGACCCCGCGGTGAATCGCTGCGGTCACCGCCGGGTGGCAGTGACCGAGAGCGGAGGCGGAGTAGTTCAGCAGGAAGTCGTCGACCTCCGAGCCGTCGATCAGCTGTACCCGTGCGCCGCTCCCCCGCTCGGCGTACAGCGGGAACGGGTCGACGTGCACCTGCGTGCGCGTGTTTCCGCCTGGCAGCGATGCGAGCGCCCGTTCGTACATCTCCCGCGAGCGGGGCCAGCTCTGCTCATACCGTTGCTCGAGGTGCTTCACGCGGCTGCTTTGAGATCCTCGACGGCGACTTCGCGGTGCGGGCCCGCTTGGCCCGCTTTGACCTTCGGACGAACCCACACCAAGAACCACAACAGCCCAATCACGATCATCGCCAGTGTGGTGACGCCGATTTTGAAGTTGATCTTGGGCAGCGTCAACGTCCCCACCAGGAATATCTGCCAGATCAGCGACACCCAGGCGATCGGCTTGCCCCAGCGACCGAGCGAGAATTTGCCGAACTGCTTCGGCAGCGTCCCGCGGTAGGACATGAACAGATAGATCCCCGCGATCAGCGCGTACACGAGGTTGAATCCGACCGAGGCCGTCCCGATGATGTATTCGAGCACTTTCGCCGAGATCAGCGCAGGCACCGTGAACATCGCGATCCCGAAGACCGCGGTGCCGATCAGCGCCGTGTAGGGGGTTTTGAAGCGGCCGTGCACTTTGCCGAAGAAGGTGCCGAACGGCGCCATGTTGTCGCGACCGAGGCTGAACAGCAGCCGCGCGGCGCCGGCCTGGATCAGCAGCACGACCGAGACGAACGAGATCAGGAACAGGATGTCGACAAGCTCCCGCCCGGTGGTGCCCCACTGGTACTGGATGATCGAGAGCACCGGAGTGCCTTCCCCGAGGGTCTTGGCGATGCCGGGGCTCGCGTAGGAGAAGCCGACCAGCAGGATCAGCCCGCTGACCGCCACTGCGATCACCGAGGCGATGATCGTGCGCTGCGTCACGGTGGTTGCGTTACGAGTCTCCTCGGCGAGGTCCGCGGGCAGCTCCCAGCCGGCGAACGTGTACGCGCCGAGCAGAAACGCGAGCAGGAACGCTCCGATGTACGCGCCGTGCGCTTCGGGCTGTTGGTGGAACAGAAACGAAGCCGGATGGGGGTGCTCGACGATCGCGTATATCAACAGCGCGATCGCCACTCCGACGCCGCCAATGATCTCGGTGACGACTGCCGCGTTGTTGAACGTGGTGGCGATGCGGATCCCCGCGATGTTGATCAGCATCACGATCAGCGTCAGTGCGGCAGCACCGATGATTGTCGCGTTGCGCGTGGTTTCGATCCCGAACTCCGAGAGAAAGTAGGGCGTCACGCCGTACGCCGTGCCGGCGGCCCCCACGCCGAAGCCGATCAGCCCGCAGACAGCCACGAACCAGCCGAAGTTGGGATTGGTGAGACGGCTCGCCCACTGGTAGGCGTACCCGGCGAGCGGGATCCGTCCCGCGAGGTCGGCAAAGATCGTCGCGATCAGCAGGCAGCCAAACGCAGAGATGATCCAAGTCCACAGTCCGGCAGTGCCGGACTGTGTCAGTACGAACGGAAGCGTCAGCAATACTCCGGTCGTGATCGACACGCCCGAGAACGACGCGGCGAACGACGAGAACCACCCCATCTCGCGATCGAGCTGCTGCTCGTAGCCGAAGTGCTCGACGATCTCGTTCTGCTGCTTCTCGGAGGCGTATGCCCCCGTCGGGCTGGCCTCGGCGCTGTATGTCTCGGTGCTCATGCCTTTCCCCCCTCGATCGCGGTGCTCATCCCACTACCCCTCCTCTGATGGCGCTGGTGTTGCTCTCTTGACTCGACAGCGACGCGCGTCCCGGCAGCAGCTCTCCGGCCTCCGCCAGGTTGCGCGCCTGCCCAAACACGACCCACTCGGCGGCGAGCTGCCCCACGATCGGCGAGACCTGGATCCCGTAGCCGCCAACGCCACAGGCCGCGATCACCGTTGGGTCCTCCGGACAGGGCCCGACCTGCGGGCGCCCGTCGGGGCTCACCGGGTACAGCCCTGCCCAGCCGCGCCCGAGGCGGATGTCCACCAGTGAGGGCAGGCGAAAGGGCAGCAGCTCGGCCAACTGCTCCAGATAGGCCTGCTCCACGCCCTCAAACCACTCGTCGGGGTCGACGACCGGATGCACCGCCTCCTCGCTGTGCAGGCCGCCGAGGAACATGTCGAAGGTCTCGTGGCGGAAGTACAGCCCCGAGCGCCCTTCGGCGGGCGCGTAATCCATCACCTCCGGCATCATGTAGCTCAGCGTGCGCGGCAGGTGCATGCTGACCGCCTCGTGGCGCTGGGGCAGGATCGGTGTGTCCACGCCCAGCTGCGCACCCACCTCTTGCGCCCAGGCGCCGGCGGCGTTGACGACGTACTCGCAGGTGAGCTCCCCCGCCGAGGTGTGCAGGCGGTGGAGCCCGTCGGCGAGCAGCTCGTGGCCGGTGAGCTTGGTCTGCTGCAGCAACCGCGCACCCTTCGCCACCGCGAGCTCGGCGAGCAGCTCGCAGTAGAGGTGGCCGTCGACGAACCCGTCGCTTGGCCCGTACAGGCCGGCACTGATGTCATCGCAGCGGACGTCGGGAAAACGCTCGGCGATCCCCTTGGGATCGAGCACCACCGCGTCCTCGATCCCGAGCTCGCGCTGCACCGCGACGCTACGCTCGAAGCGGGCGGCGTCCTCCTCGGTGTGGCCGATGCGCAGGTAGCCGTTGCGCGTGAAGCGCAACCCGTGGTCGCGCTCCAGCTCCTCGAACACACGCTTGCTGGGAACCCGCAGGGCGATGTCGAAGGGGTCGACGTACTGGGTCTCGACCACCCCCACCGAGCGCCCGGAGGAGCCGCCGGCGGGGTGCGCACGCTCGAGCACCACCACCTCCTCCACGCCCAGGTCGGTGAGCGCACGGGCGGTGCTGAGGCCGACGGCCCCGGCTCCCACAATGGACACTGAGATCTTCTCGTTCATTCGCCACGCAACGGCTCTCGCCGCGACGGCTCAACCACCGACGACAGTCAGGCTCTGCTCTCGCATGTACTGCTGGAGGTAGTGGGGTCCACCGGCTCCGCGTCCCGTACTTCCGGAACCCTCCCAACCTCCGAATGACTGTATACCAGGCCACGCCCCTGTGGTGGCGCCCGCCTCGCGGTTGACGTAGATCACGCCCGCCTTGATCTTCTGCTCGAAGCGTTCGATCTCCTCCGGGTCCTCGGCGTAAAGGCCGGCGGTGAGGCCAAATACCAGCGCATTGGCAAGTTCGAGCGCCTGGTCGAGCGAGGTGACCGGATGGATCGCAACGAACGGCGTGAACAGCTCCTGGCGCAGCAGCCGGGAGTCCGCTGGGATCTCCGCGACGGTCGGCTCGGCGTAGTTGCCGTAGCGCAGCTCCCCCTCTGTGAGCGCGCCGCCCCCGTGCACCGCCCAGCCGGCCTCGTGGCACTCGCGCGCGGCGTCGAGCAGCCGCCGTAGGGACTCCGGGGAGATCACCGGTCCCACCTTCGTCGCCGGGTCGAGCGGGCTGGCGACTCGCACCTCGCGGCGGCGCTCCCGAAGCAGCGCCGCGAACTCGTCGTGAACCTCGCGCGCGACCAGCACGCGCGAGCAGCCAGAGCAGCGCTGCCCGCTGAAGCCAAAGGCCGAGCGCGCCACGCCGAGCGCCGCCTTGGCGAGGTCGGCGGAGGCGGTGACGAGCGCGGGGTTCTTGCCGCCCATCTCGCAGATGGCCGGCCGGGGGTAGTCGCGCGAGAAGCCGTGGAAGACCCGCATCCCCGTGGTGTGCGAGCCGGTGAAGGTGAGCCCGTCGAGGCCGCGGTGGCTGTACAGCGCCTCCCCCAACCGCTCGTCGGGAATGGTAAGCAGCTGCAGGGCCCCAGCGGGTACGCCGGCCTTGCGGAACAGCTCGTACACCGCGAGGCCGCTGAGATAGCCGTAGGGCGAGGGCTTGGCGAGCACCGTGTTGCCCGCGATCAGCGCCGCAGCGATCGGCCCCAGCAGCAGCGCCATCGGGAAGTTGAAGGGCCCGATCACTGCCCACACGCCATACGGACGCATGACGCTCCAGCTGCGCTCGGCGCCGTCGCTGGGGCCCATCTCGGCGACGAAACCCCCGTGGGCGTTCATCTGCTCGCAGTAGTAGTCGATCAGCACCACGCACTCGTCGACCTCACCCAGTGCCTCCAGCAGCGGCTTGCCGATCTCGTGCGCGAGGATCGCCGCGAGCTCGTGGCGCCGTTCGGTGATCGCGGCCGAGACCCCCCCGACGATCCGCACTCGCTCGAGCCGATCGATGGCTGCCCACTCGCCGGCGAAGCCCCGCGCGACGGTGATGGCGCGATCGAGGTCGTCGAGTGAGGCGGTGGCGAAGCTTCCGACCAGCACCCGGCTGTCGCCGGGCGAGTGCTCCGGCACCCACCCGTCGCCGGTGTGAGCGACGCCGTCGATGTAAAAGGGATGCTGCTCGCCCAGCCGCCCGGCGAGCGACTCCAGCGCCGCGCCGAACGCGCGCGCGTCCTGCTCGCCGGCGGCGAAGGTCTCGTAGGTCACCAGAGGGGGTGTGGCCATGCCTCCAACAAAGCATAGGCTCCCGCGAAAGGGATCGACGGCGGAAGAGATGCACCTCCGGGAGGGATGCGGCTGCGAAGGCATGCAGCTGCGGAAGGGACGTACGGCGGAGAGCGCTCTATACCCTGGACCGATGGCTGAGCCCGTGATGATCACCGCGGCGGTGACCGGCAGCATCGCGTCGGGGAAGCACTCCCCGCACCTCCCGCTCGATCCCGATCAGATCGTGGAGGCGGCGGTCGAGAGCTGGCGCGCCGGGGCGGCGATCATCCATCTGCACGCACGCGACGAGACCGGCACCCCGACGCAGGACGTGGCGCTCTTTGGAAGCCTGATCGAGCGCATCAAAGACCGGGGGTGCGAGGCGATCATCAACCTCAGTACCGGCAGCGCCGGCGGGCGCGCTGGGATCGAGGAACGCCTCGCCTGCATCGAGCTGGCGCCGGAGATGGCGACGCTCGATTGCGGCTCGGTCAACCTCGGCGACGACTGGGTGTTCGGCAATCCCTATGCCACCTTTTTGAAGCCCGCCGCCACGCGTATGCGCGACCTGCAGATCGCCGTCGAGATCGAGACCTTCGACAGCGGCATGATCCGCAACGGGCTGCGGCTGATCCGCGAAGGGCTGATCCGCGGCCCCGGCTTCTGGCAGCTGTGCCTCGGTGTCCCCGGCGGCGCCGCGCCCGACCTGCAGACAATCGGCTATCTCCTCGGCCGGCTGCCGGAGGGCGCGTTGTGGAGCATGCTTGGGATCGGCCGCCACCAGCTGGAGGTCAATGTGCTGAGCCTGCTCTACGGCGGGCACGTGCGGACGGGGCTGGAGGACAACGTGTATTACCGCCGCGGAGAGCTGGCGCGCAGTAACGCGCAGCTGGTCGAGCGGGTCGTCCGCTTGGCGGACGAGTTCGGCCGGCCCGTGGCAACGCCCGACGAAGCGAGGAAGCTGCTCGGGGTCCGGGGACATTGATCGCTACTCTGACGGCCGCATCTATCGAACCGTCCTGAATCTGACCGACTCGCTCCGCCTTCTCCCTCACGTCGCCTCCCCTGTCCTTTTTTCATTCACCGCGTCTTCGGAGCTCTCACCATGACCATCCCCCCCGAACCAGTGATCCTCGCCGCCGTGCGCACACCCGTGGGGCGCTACGGTGGCGCGCTCTCCCACGTGCGCCCCGACGACCTCGCGGCGATCGCGCTGCGCGCCGCTGTGGAACGCGTACCGAGCCTCGACCCCGGCGAGATCGAGGAGGTGTACCTCGGCTGCGCCAACCAGGCGGGCGAGGACAACCGCAACGGCGCGCGCATGGCGCTGCTGCTAGCGGGCCTGCCGCAGGAGATCCCCGGCATCACCGTCAACCGGCTGTGCGCCTCGGGGCTCGCCGCGGTGGTGTGCGCCTGCCAGGCGATTCGGGCGGGCGAGATCGAGCTGGCGGTGGCTGGGGGGGTGGAATCGATGAGCCGCGCGCCGCTGGTGATGGGCAAGGACGAGAAGGCGTTTGCGCGGGGCGATCGCACGGTGTACGACACAACTATTGGCTGGCGCTTTCCCAACCCTGCGATGGCGGAGCTGTTTCCGCTGGAGAGCATGGGCGAGACGGGTGAGAACGTCGCCGAGCGCTGGGGCGTCTCGCGCGAGGATCAGGACGCATTCGCGCTGGAGAGCCAGCGCCGCTGGGCGGAGGCGGACGCCGCGGGGCGCTTCGCGGAGGAACTGGTGCCGGTGGGGGAGTGCGTGCGCGACGAGCACCCCCGCCCGAGCTCGACCCCCGAGGCGCTGGCGAAGCTGCGCACGGTGTTCCGCGATGGTGGGACCGTCACCGCGGGCAACTCCAGCGGCGTCAACGATGGCGCCGCGGCTCTGGTGGTCGCGAGCGCCGCTATGGCGGAGCGACTCGGCGCCGAGCCGCTCGTGCGCTTCGCCGGCTCGGCCGCAGCCGGGGTCGATCCGCGGGTGATGGGCATTGGCCCGATCCCCGCGGTGCGCAAGCTGCTGGCGCGTACCGGCACCGCAGTCGAGCAGATCGACCTCGTGGAGCTCAACGAGGCGTTTGCGTCGCAGAGCCTCGCGGTGATCCGCGAGCTGGGGCTGGATCCGGCGCGCGTGAACGTCAACGGCGGCGCGATCGCGATCGGCCACCCGCTGGGCATGAGCGGCGCGCGCCTCGTTGTCAGCCTCGCGCACGAGTTGCCTCGCCGCGATGCCCACCTCGGCCTGGCCACGCTGTGCGTGGGCGTGGGGCAGGGGCAGGCGGCGCTGTTCTCGCGCTGAGGACGGCCACTGGGGCTGCGAGGCGCCGCGCCCGCCATGGCGGTGTCATGCGGTCGTCCAGCAACGCTAATGCGAGCCGGACGGGATGCCGATGAAGGTCTCGTGACGCTCCGTCTCCGCTTCCGTTCGATGCCGCACGTCGTGCGCCGGCTGGCGTTGGCCCTCGGCGCTTCGGGAGCATTCTGGGCCCTCATCGCGGTGCCGGCAACCGCCAAGGTGGTCACGGTGCCCACCGCCGGAGCGGGCTCAGAAGAAGTGAGGGTCGGGCTGCAGCGCCGCGACTCGGAATTTGAAGAATCTCTCGTCGGAAAATTCAACAACCCCGAAGGCAACGCGGTGGTGCACAAGAACGAAACGTACGCGATTTACTGGGACCCAACCGACCACTACCACGGCGACTGGCAGCACCTGATCGATATCTTCCTCCAGGGGCTGGGCGTCGAAAGCGGCTCGACGGGCACGGTGTTTGCCGTGGACAGCCAGTACACCGACAGGACCAACCAGCCCGCCTCCTACCGTTCGACGTTCCGCGGCGCCTACACCGATACGGACCCATACCCGATCACGGGCAACTGCGCCGATCCGCACCCGCTCGAAGTCCCGGATCGGATAGGACCCGAAAACGCGAAAAAAGAACACACCCCGGTGTGCGTCACCGACGCGCAGGTTCGCACGGAGCTCAAAACCTTCATCGCAGACCACGGCCTGGAGACCGGGATGAGCTCGATCTTCTACCTGCTCACCCCCCCCGGCGTCACGGTTTGCCTGGACGAAGGCGGGGCCCACGGTCATTGCTCCGATGACACCGGCTCAGCGGAAAGCTACAACAACAGCTTCTGCAGCTACCACTCCGCATTCTCCGACGCGACCCTCAAAAACGCTACGACACCCGAATCGAGCACAGTCCTCTATGGGATGATCCCGTGGACCGCGGGAGGCGATGGTGACTATCACCTGACGCCAAACGACCGGTCTTCGGCTTTCGACTGCCAGGACGGCGGCTGGTATCTCAATCCAGATACCTCCCTTTTTGAACAGGAGAAAGCAAAAGAAGCAAAAAAAGAATCGAAAAAGGAAGAAGAAGAACATCCCAAAAACCCGGAAGAAATAGCAATAAAGGCAAGGGAAGAAGCGACGAGGGTAGCCCTTGAAGGCCCCCACGAGGAGGAGCCAAACCAGCTGCCCGAAAAGCAGCCCGGCCCTGACGGCAGCTACGACACCGGATTGGCCGACCTGATCATCAGCCAGATCGGCGTGCAGCAACAGAACGTCGTCACCGATCCGCTGCTGAACGCGTGGCATGACGAAGCGGGCAACGAGGTCGCCGACGAGTGCCGCAATTACTTCCTGAAATACTTGGGCGGCAGCGAGACGGCCAGTGAATTCACCTTCGCCGGCACGCTTTACAATCAGCTGTACAATGGTTTCAAGTCCTACATCACCGACGCCTTCAATCTGGCCGCCGAGCGACTGCCGTACCCCGGCGTCCCCTGCGTGCACGGTGTCGACCTGGTGCCTCAGTTCACCGCGCCCAACACGGTCAACACCGGCGAACTGGTGGGCTTCAATGGGATGGAGTCCGATATCTCGCTCGACGACGATATCGGCTACTCGAAAACCGGCGTCGAGGAAGCGAAATACGCGACCTACAAATGGAACTTCGGCGACGGCACCCCTGAAATCACGGGCGTGGCCCCCGGCGCTCCGTCGCAGAACTCCCCGGAAACGTCCCCCTGCGAACTTCCGTGGCAGACCCCGTGTGCGGCGAGCACCTTCCACTCCTACCAGTACGGCGGCAAATACAGCGTCACGCTCACGGTCACCGACACGGGCGGCAATACCGCCAGCGTGACCGAACCGATCACAGTGGTGGGCCCCGGCCCGCCGCCTCCGCCGTCCCCGCCAGGCGTCGGCCCCGGCGCCGCGGGTGCGAGCGGCGCTCCGGGTGGCTCGGGAGGGTCGGGCAAATCTTCCTCGACCCCCTCCGTACCTGGGCCCATCGCCACCGCGGCCGCCGTGTCCAGCTCGCTCAAGCAGGTAGCAAAGAGCGGCTTGGTGGTTCGCTACACCGTGAACGAGCAGGTGGCGGGCCGCTTCGAAGTCCTGCTGGAAGCCGCCACTGCCCACCGTCTTGGTATCTCTGGCCCGACGGCGACCAACCTCCCGGCCGGCTCGCCCAAGTCGCTGGTGATCGGCCATGCGCTGCTGGTCACCACCAAAGGCGGCAAGAGCTCGGTGAAGATCAAGTTCTCAAAGAGCATCGCCAAGCACCTGCGCCACGCAAAGAAGGTGAAGCTGACGCTGCGCCTCACCGCCCACAACGCCGACACGCAGAACCCGCTGTTCACCACGGTGATGAGCACCGTGGAACTGCATCGCTGAGGTTGGGCCCACCGGCAGGACTCCGCCGGCGGGCTCTTTGTCCACTCACGCCAGCTAGCCGGCCGCCCGGGGCGGAGGGCCTCTGGTGTTCCTAGAACCCCGGCGGATGCCGCGCGACGAACCCGGCGTTGGAGCGGATTTCCGGCTGCCAGCGCGAGGCGTAGGGCCCGGAGCGCCCCACCGTGTCGAAGCGCATCCAACGGCCGCCGACGTTCACGTACATGTAGACGTGCCCGGCGTTGGCGTAGATCGTGATCCACTTCCCCGGCCCCGGTTCGCCCCAGCTCTCCAGCGTTCCGGAGGTCTCCGGAGCGCCCAGCAGACCGCCCGCGGCGAGCGCGTAGGAGACCGAGCCCGAGCAGTCGTAGGAGTTGCTGACGAACGAGGCGTGCCCGCCGCCGTACACGTAGGGGAAGTCGGCGATCGCGTTGGCGCCGGCGATCACCCGCTGCACGACTTCGGGGATGCCCGCGGGGATCGGGATCGTGCCGTTGCCGCCGACGGAGTCGCCCCCGGGCACGGTCGCCACGGTGGCATGAGCCTGCGCGCGGGCGGCGCTTTCGATCGCGTGCATATGGCCCAGCTCGGCTCGCACTTCGGCGTTGGATTGCGCGCCGGGAGCGACGAATTCTTCGGCCACTTTCGTGGGGGTGGCCGCGGAGGAGTGGTGCACCGACCCCGACACGGGAAAGCTCTTGCCTTCTTCGGGATCGCGCACCTCGGCGACCGGCTTGGCGGAGGCGAGCTCGACCTTGTTGGGCGTCTTGACCGTGCCGGGTGCGGTGGTTGTGCTCGCGACCTTCGCCACCGCCGTGTGGGAATGCGCCGCGGCGTGGTGGGAGGAGGGGACGAGCAGCGCGATCGCCGCGCCCGCCACAGCGGCCACCGCCACCGCCACCGCCACCCGGCGGCGTGAAAAGCCAAGCCGAGGTGCTCTCTGCGGCGCGCTGTCGGTCCCTTGCTGGACGCTCACCACAGCAAGGCTAGCGTGCCCCTCCCGGGCCGGTGTCGCTACGCTGGGCGGATGCAAGACGAGGCTACGGTCGTCGAGATGCCGCGCCAAGGCATCTCCAGAGGGGCCGAGAGCAAACCGCACGTGCGCCTCTTGCACGGGATGCGCAAGCCCGCCAACTGGCTGCAGCTGGTGCGCTTCGGGATCGTCGGGGGCAGCGGGTTCGTGGTCAACATCGCCGTGTACGCGCTGTGCGTGCACGCGCTGGGGATCGACTACCAGGTGTCCAGCGTGCTCGCCTGGCTGGTGGCGGTGCTCAACAACTTCGTGCTCAACCGCCACTGGACCTTCGACGCCGCCGCGGGCAGCGCGCGTATGCAGGCGATGCGCTTCTTCCTCGTCAGCCTCGTGGCGGAGGGCTTCAGCCTGGGCCTGCTGACGATCCTGGTGGAGGGCGCGGGGATCGAGAAGGTGTCGGCGCAGGCGCTGGCGGTCGCGGCGGTGATGCCGCTCAACTTCGTCGGCAACAAGCTGTGGAGTTTCCGCGCGCGGACGTGACCGCCGCCGATCGGCCCTGGGCGGGGCGCGGGCGTGTGCCCTCGGTGGGTGGGGGTGGGTGGGCCCGGGGTGGGTGGGCCCTTATCCCTCGCAAAGCGCCGTTCGCAGCCCTGGCGGGTACCTATACTCTGGATTCCCCACCGCGGAGGAACGGCAGTGCAGGAGATGGTCATCTACGGCGTCAGCTTCGACATGGTCGGCAAGCAGCCGATCGTGCTGCTCAAGACGGTCGACGGCAACAGATTCCTCCCGATCTGGATCGGCCACCCCGAGGCGGCCTCGATCCTGATGAAGCTGCAGGGCGCAAGCACGCCGCGGCCGATGACGCACGACCTGCTGTGCGACGTGCTCGGCGAGCTGGAGGTGCGCTGCACGCAGGTCGCCGTCACGGAGCTGCGCGAGAACACGTTCTTCGCCTCGATCACGCTCTCCGTCAACGGCCGGGAGCTCGAGATCGACTCCCGCCCCAGCGACGCGATCGCGCTCGCGGTGCGCAGCGGCGCGCCGATCTTCGCGGCCGAGGAGGTGATCGCGGAGAGCGCGATCGAATTCGAGCAGAACGAGGAGGAGTCGGAGGACGTGGTCGAGCAGTTCAAGGAGTTCCTCGACCAGGTTTCGCCCGAGGATTTCGCGGCCGGCGACTCCTAGCGTGTAAACGCGCTCTGCAGGATGCGGCCGACCAGCGCGTCGAAGCCGATCCCCGCGGCGTCGGCCGCCTGCGGCAACAGGCTGGTTTCGGTGAGGCCGGGCACGACGTTGGTCTCCAGCACCGCCAACTCCTCGCTCTCGTCCGCCAGCATCAGATCGACGCGCGCCACGCCGTGGCAGCCGAGCAGCCGGTACACCTCCAGCGCGAGCTGCTGTGCCCGCGCGGCGATCTCCGCTGGCAGCTCGGCGGGGCACACGAACGTTGTCATACCGATCTCATAGCGCGACTCGTACGCGTAGAAGTCCTGCTCGCGCGGGATCGCCTCCACCACCGGCAGCGCCTGCGGCTCACTCGCTCGCGCTCCTCCATCGGCGCCGTCCAGCACCGACACGGCGAGGTCGCGCCCTTCGACGTAGCGCTCCACCACCACCCGGTCGTCGTAGGAGAAGGCCGCCATCAGCGCATTGGGCAGCTCGGCCGCGCTCGCCGCGAACTTGACGCCGAGCGCGGAGCCGCCGTGGGCGGGCTTCACCACCAGCGGATACCCGGGGCTGCGCTCCAACTCGCCGAGCGCCTCGGCGAGGCCCAGCCCCTCCAGCGACTCCTCGGCGAATGAGCGAAACTCGGGCGTGGGTATGCCCGCTTCGCCCATCAGGTGCTTGGCGAGCGCCTTGTCGGTGGCGTGCGCGCACGAGCCCGGCGCCGATCCGGTGTAGGGGACGCCGAGCAGCTCCAGCAGCCCCTGCACGGTGCCGTCCTCGCCGTCGCTGCCGTGCAGCGCCACGAACACCGCGTCGGGCGCCTGCTCGCGCAACCGCGTCACGAGCTCTGGCCCGGTGTCCAGTGCCAGCGCCTCATGGCCGGCGCGGCGCAGCGCCTCCTGCACGTGCGCCCCCGAGCGCAGCGACACGCCGCGCTCCAGCGAGCGCCCGCCCTGCAGCACCGTCACCCTCATCGGCCGCCGGCGCGCCGCCGCCGCAGCTCCACCACGTCGGCGAGGCCCTTTTCGCCGCGTGGCTCGCCGGGCGCCGCCTCACGTGTCTCGGCCGGCTGCCGCCCCGCCCGCCCCGTTGGCTCGCCGGATGGTGCGGGTGGGACCGGAGTTCCTGGCGCGCCCGCCGTCGAGCGCCGCGGTCGCGGCGTTTTGGTGACCGCGCCGAACAGCCGCATCTGCCGCTCCACGGCCGTGCCGATCCGCCCGACCCCCTCGCGGATCACCTCCTCCGGCAGGCCGGCGAAGTTCAGGCGCATCGACGAGGAGCCCAACCGCCCCTCGGCATCCATGTAGGCGGCGCGCCCCGGCACGAACGCCACGTTGGTGCACTGCGCCAGCAGGTTGGTGGTGTCGATGTACGGTGGCAAGGTCGCCCAGATGAACAGACCGCCCTGCGGCGTCGTCCAGTGGGCCTCCTCGCCGAAGTGCTCGCGCAGAGTCGCCAGCATCACATCGCGCCTGCACGAGTACAGCTCCCGCAGTTCCCGCAGGTATCCACGCCAGTCGTACTCGGAGAAGTACCGCGCCACGAACAGCTGCGTCATCGAGGAGGAGCAGAGGTCGGCGCCCTGTTTGCCGAGGTTGAGCTTCTCCAACACCGGCCGCGGCGCCACCGCCCAGCCGAGACGGATGCCGGGGGAGAGGATCTTCGAGAAGGTGCCCAGGTAGATGACGAAGTCCGACTTGCCGCTCCTGCCGGAGTTGGCGGCGTCCAGCGAGTACAGCGTCGGCAGCGGCTCCCCCTCGTAACGGAGCAGGCCGTAGGGGTTGTCCTCGAGTACCAGCAGCTCACGTTCGCGCGCGATCTGCACCAGCCGCCGGCGGCGCTCCAGCGACATGGTCACGCCGCCGGGGTTCTGGAAGTTGGGGATCGTGTAGATGAACTTCGGCCGCCGGCCCTCGGCCTGCAGGCGGTCGAGCGTCGCCTGGAGCGCGTCGATCGGCATCCCGTCTTCGTCCATCTCGATCTGCACGACGTCCGCCTGGTAGGCGCTGAACGTGGGCACCGCCCCTGGGTAGGTGGGGGCCTCGGCCACGATCACGTCGCCAGGGTCGATCAGTGTCTTGCAGACGAGGTCGATCACCTGCTGGCCGCCGGTGGTGACGATCATCTCATCGGTGCCCACCGTCGTGCCCTCCTCGGCCATCACCTGCACGATGCACTCCATCGTGGCGGCCATCCCCTCGGTCGGGCCGTACTGCAATGCACGCGCGGTGGAGTCGGCGGCGACGTGCGCCATCAGCTTCGCGTACAGCTCCGGAGGAAACGTCGAGGTATCGGGCAGCCCGCCCGCGAGCGAGATCACCTCGGGCCGTTCGGTGAGCGCCATCATCTCGCGCATCGCCGACGAGCGCATCCCGCGCGTGCGCGCGGCGAACAGCCGCTCGTAGCGTGCCAGCTCGTGTGCGGTGGGGCGAGCCCCGCGGCTGGGAGGGTGCTCATCCTCTATCGTCATGGCGCCTCAGACCGTAGCGCACGCGCAGGTGCGTGTTGCAAGCGCGGTACCGGATCGAGCACACGCCTCGCGACGACACCACTGCCCATCCCGCTCGCAGCCGCTCTGCGGCGGAGAGCCCTCCCACCCACGCCTCCCGACCAATGAACGGCCTCGTCTTTAGCGGGAAGGAGGCAGGCCCCCCTCCCGACCTCCCCCCAGTGAAATGAACGGCCTCTTCTTCTACATCGGACTCGGACTCGGACTCGCGCTTGCCGCTGGCCTGCGGCCGTTCATGCCAGCGCTGCTCGCCGGGGCGCTGGCATCTGCCGATGCGCTCGGGGTCAGCTTCGCGCACGGCGCCTTCCACTTCCTGGAAGATCACTGGTGGCTGCTCGGCGTGTGTGTCGCGTTGGTGCTCGCCTACGCCCTGCAGCTGCTGCTCCGGCTGGCGCCGATCATCGACCCGAGCGACCGCGCCCAGAGTCCGGACCCGCTCGGCGCCGCGCTCGCCGGGGTGGGGATCGGCACGGGGATGCTGCTGTTCGCGGGGACGCTCGCAGCCCACGGGGACGCCGCCTGGCCGGGGCTGGTGGGGGGCCTCTTTGCGGCGGGCCTCTCTCAGCGCGCCTGCTGGCCCGTGATCGTCCGCGCGCGTGCCCACCTCGCCGATCGCGCGGCACGCCAGGCGCTGACGATCTACCTCGACGCGGCATCGCTCGTGGTCGCGGCGCTGGTCGCGCTGCTGCACCCGCTCGGCTACGTGGCACTTGCGCTGTGCGGATGGCTGCTCCTCGCCGACCGGCGCCGCGCCGGGCGCAAGTACGCCGGCCTGCGCATCCTCGGACGATGAGCGTCCAGTCGCCGAGTTGATGATGACCCCACCCAAGCTCGTCCTCTGCGTGATCGACGCCATGGCGCCCGAGATGCTCGAGCGTGCGGTCGCCGAGGGCGTCGCGCCGGTGCTCGGGGAGCTGATGCGCCGCGGGCTCTATGTCCCCGACTGCGCCGCCGCCTTTCCCTCGGTGACGCCGGTGTGCGCCGCGTCGATCACGACCGGCGCCGGCCAGGAGCGCCACCTGATTCCAGCGATGAACTGGTACCACCGCGAAGAGGGTCGCTACGTGGAGTACGGCTCGTCGTTTCGTGCCTCGCAGCGCTTCGGGATCGCGCGCCAGCTGACCGACACGGTCTACAACATGAACCGCGCTCACCTCGCGCCCGAGCCGCTGACGGTGTTCGAGGCGCTCGACGACGCGGGCGTGCGCACCGCCGGCACGACCTACCTGATCTACCGCGGCCGCCACCGCCACGAGCCCCAGCGCGACTCCGCGCTGACCCGCATCGCCTCCGCCACGCTGCTGCGCCACGCGGTGATGGGCCCGCGCGAGCTGTTCTACGCCGACATCTTCGCCTCGCGGCGCACCGGCTGCCGCTCGGGCCTGGGGATGCCCGGCGTGCGCGACCAGCACTCCGGCTGCGTTGCCGCCTACATGGTCGAGCACGACCTGTTCGACTTCCTGCTGCTCTCGCTGCCCGACAACGACTGGCACTCCCACAAGCACGGCCCCGAGGGGCAGCTGCGCTCGCTGGCGCTTGCCGACCAGCAGCTCGCCCGCATGATGGCGCCCGCGGGCGGTGTCGAGCGCTTCCTGGAGACGCACGCGATGATCGTGATGGCCGACCACTCGCAGGCTCCCGTGCGCGCCACGATCGCATTGCAGGACGCGCTCTCCGCGTTTGACGTGCTCGAGCCCGGCCGCGGTGGGCGGGGCGCTGACCGCCCGCCTGGCGCAAGGGACTCGAGGGCGGACCCGGAGCCGGGAGCGGGCGGCGCGTCCTCGCCGACGGTCTCGCGTGCGGGCCGGACGGACGGGGCTCGAATCGCCGTCTGCCCAACCCAGCGCGCGGCGATGGTGTACGTGCTCACCGACCACCAGCCCGAGGCGCTGCGCTCCGAAGTGGTGCGTCGCGCGCTGGCGCTCGACGGGGTGGAGCTGGTGATGTGGCTGGAGCGCGACGTGCACGGCGCGCCGGTCGAGGGCGTGATCGCGCGGCCCTCGATCGGCGAGCTGCGCTTCCGGCCGGGCGGGGAGGTGCGCGACGCGCGCGGCGGGCGGTGGAGCTTGGAGGGCGAGCTGACCGTGCTCGGCGCGGCGGTGCGCGATGGCATCCTCAGCACGCCCGAGCACCCCGACGCGCTCGCGCGTGTGTGGTCGGCGCTGAGCTGCCCCACCTCGGGGGGTGTGCTGCTTTCCGCCGAGCCCTTTCATGAGTTCCTCGACTGGGGCCGCCAGGGGCACGTGGGCGGCGGCAGCCACGGCTCGTTGCGCGGTGAAGACTCGCTCGGCGCGCTGATCCTCAGCGGCTTGGAGCTTCCCGCAAAAGCACCAGCGCAGTGGTCGATCCGCGATGTCGCACCGCTGGCTCTCGGACACTTTGGCGTCGCCGCCAATTGAACCTTTGGCTTCCCTGGGCGGGTACCCTCGCCTTGTGCGCCGTTCTCTCGCCGCCGCCGCTCTGATATGCGCCTTCCTGCTCCAGGCGGCCACCCCAGCCGAGGGCGCTGCTCGGCGCACGGTTGCGACCGTGCGCACCGCCACCACGAGGCAGCTGACCGCGGGGCTGCGTGCACATACCGGCGTCGCCACCACCACGAGCTCCACCAACTCGGAAACGCCAGTGGCGGTCGCGCCCTCGATCGTGCCGCCCGCGGGCCGGCGGCTCTCCCCCGACGACGTCCTGGAAATCGCCGGGCGGCTGCCGAAGATGCGTCACGTGCAGGCCGACTACCCCGGCTCCTACGACGGCGCCTATCTAAAAGGTCCCGGCCGCTGGCAGGTCAGCTACTTCTCGCGCAAGGGCAAGGAAATCGGCCAGGTGATCATCTCCGACTCGAGCGGGCGAGTGCTCGAACAGTGGACCGGCTTCCAGGTGGCGTGGACGATGGCGCGAGGCTACCCCGGCGCATTCGGGCGCCACGTCAACGCGCTCTACGTGTGGCTGCCGTTGTGCGTGCTGTTCATGCTGCCGTTCATCGAATGGCGCCGTCCGTTCGCGCTGCGCCACCTCGACCTGCTGATGTTGCTCTCCTTGTCGGTGTCGCTGGCGTACTTCAACCACGGCGAGATCTACAAATCCGTTCCCCTCCTCTACCCGCCGCTGATCTACCTACTGGTGCGGATGCTGCTGCTGTTGCGGCCAGGCGCGCGTCCTCGCCCGCTGAAGCTGCTGATCCCCGCGCCCTGGCTGGCGGTGGGGGTGGTGTTCCTGCTGGGCTTTCGCGTCGGCCTGAACGTCACCGACGGGAACGTGATCGACGTTGGCTACGCGGGGGTGATCGGCGCACAGCGGATCGCCGAGGGCAAGCCGCTGTACGGCAAGTATCCCTCCGACAACGAACACGGCGACACCTATGGGCCGGTCAACTACGAGGCGTACGTGCCGTTCGAGCAGATCTTCGGGTGGAGCGGCCTGTGGGACGACCTGCCCGCCGCGCACGCCGCCGCGATCGCGTTCGACCTGCTTGCGGTTGGGCTGATCTTCCTGCTCGGCCTGCGCATCCGCGGCCCCACGCTGGGGGTTGCGCTCGCCTACGCGTGGGTTTCTTACCCCTTCACGCTGTTCGTGCTGGAGAGCGACAGCAACGACGCGCTCGTGGCGGTGCTGCTGCTGGCGGTGCTGCTCGTCGCCTCCTTGCCGCCAGCACGAGGTGTATTCGCCGCGCTGGCGGGTCTCACCAAGCTTGCCCCGCTCGCGCTCGCGCCGCTGCTGGCCACGCACGGCCTGCGCGAGCGGCCTGTGGCCCGGCGTGGGCGGGCGCCCGCGCTGTTCGTGCTCGCCTTCGCGCTCACCGCGGCGGTCGTCTCGATTCCGGCGCTCACGCACGACTCGCTGCACGAGATCTACGAGCGCACGATCGTCTACCAGTCCAACCGCGGCGCCCCCTTCTCGGTGTGGGGGCTGTACGGCAGCATGAAGAGCTGGCAGATCCTGGCCCAAGCCGCGGCCGTCGCACTGGCGCTGGGCCTCGCGGTGCTCCCCCGCCGGCCTGGCGTTCCCGCGCTCGCCGCCGCCTGCGCCGCCATCCTAATTGCGCTGCAGCTGGGGCTCGAATACTGGTTCTACCTCTACATCGTGTGGTTCTTCCCGCTGGTGATGATCGCGCTGCTGGCGGCTCCCGCCCGCCCGATTCCCGCCGATCCCAACCCCGACCTGCTCGACCTCGGCGCCGCCCGGCCGGAGGGGTGGGCGCCGGGTGGGTGGGCGCCGGGTGGGTGGGCGCCGGGTGGGTGGGCTCCCCCTACCCCCCCGACGCCGGCGCCGCAGGGCGTGGCATCAGAACCTGCTCGATCGAGTCTGCCCGCAACGGCTCCGAGCAGCGGATCACCACCCCGTTCAGCCACGGGTCCTCCGCGGAGGTCTGAAAGCGCACCGGCATCTGCGTGATCATCGCCTCCAGCGCCAGCTCGCGCTTGACCCCGATCACGCCCCCGCGTGGGCCGGTCATACCGACGTCGGTGATGTAGGCAGTGCCGCCCGGCAGCACCCGCGCGTCGGCGGTGGGGATGTGGGTGTGGGTGCCTACCACCGCGCTCACGTGCCCGTCGAGGTGCCACCCGAGCGCGACCTTCTCGCTAGTTGCCTCCGCGTGCATATCCACGAGGATGTGCTCCACGTCGCCAAGCTCCCGCAGCGCTCCGTCGATCTCGACAAACGCCGAGCGGCCAGGGCGCAGATAGAGACTGCCGCTGAGGTTGATCACGCCGAGGCGCATTCCTCCGGCGCTCTGCACCACGCACACCCCGTGCCCCGGCTGGCCGCGCAGGTAGTTGGCGGGCCGCACGATCCGCGGCTCGGTGTCGAGATACGGGTAGATCTCACGGTGATGGTAGGCATGGTTGCCGAGTGTGATCGCATCGACGCCCGCCGCCAGCAGCTGCTTGGCGGTCTTCGGCGTGATGCCAAGGCCACCGGCCACGTTCTCGCCGTTGACGACCACCCATGTCGGTTCGTAGCGCTCGCGCAGCAATGGCAGGCAGTCGAGCAGCGTGTGCCTCCCGAGGCTGCCCACGAGGTCGCCGACGAACAGGATCGTCGCCTCGGCCTCAGCCATACTTGGCCAACGATGGGAGGAATGTGAGCGTCGAAGAGACCACCGAGGCAGCCCCGCCGCAAGCGCAAGAGCGCGAGTTGGTGGATGCATCGGAAGGGAGGGCGAGTCCCCCTGGGCCGCCGCGGGTGATGGTGCCTCGCTGGGTGCAGCTGGTGGTGCTGCCGCTGGCGCTGCTCGCGCTATGGGCGCTCGCGCGAGCGGCAGGGAAAGTGTTTGTGATCTTCGTCGTAGCGGCCCTCATTGCGCTGATCCTCAACCCGGCTGTAGCCTTCCTCCAGCGCTCGCGCCTTCCCCGCGGCCTGGCGGTGCTCGCCGTGTACGTTGCATTCTTCCTGACATTGGCCGGCATCGGCTTTCTGCTGGCCAATCCGATCTTCCACCAGGTGCAGTCGTTCACCCACAACCTGCCCAAGCTGGTCGACGAAGCGAACGAAACCCTGGCCAGCATCCAGGGCTGGCTGAACCGGCACGGCGTCCACGTCAAATTCAAAAAGCAGGGCAAAACCGCGCTGCAGACGATCCAGGAGAAACTCGCCAAGAGTGCCGGCTCGATCGCCTCCTTCGGTGGGGGATTGATCACCGAAGTGGCCAGCGCGATCTTCGACCTGGTGCTGATCTTCGTGCTCTCCGTCTACATGCTGCTCTACGGCGAACGCATCGGGCGCCTGGTGCGCCGGGCGATGCCCGACGGCGACGGGACGCCCGCCGACGACTACCCCACGCTTGCTCAGCACGCCGTCTCGCGCTATGTGGGCGGGCAGCTGCTGTTCAGCTTCGTGATGGGCGCCTCGACCGGCCTCGCGCTGTACATCTTCGGCGTGATCGGGATCTTCCCCGCCGGGCAGAAGTATGCGGTCGCGTTCGCGATGTTCTACGGCGTGATGGAGCTGATCCCCTACATTGGCCCGATCCTCGGCGCGCTGCCGCCGGTGCTCGTGGCGCTCCTCACCGACCCGGTGTCCGCGCTGTGGGTGGGCCTGCTGTTCGTCGGCATGCAGCAGCTCGAGGGCCACGTGGTGGCGCCGCAGATCTTCGGGCACACGCTACGGATCAACCCGCTACTGGTGATCTTCGCGCTGCTGCTCGGCCTGCAGCTCTACGGCGTGGTCGGCGCGCTGGTCGCGCTGCCGATCCTCGCTGTCTTGCGCGAGACCTTCGTCTACCTCGGCCGCCACCTGACGTTCGAGTCCTGGGAGCGCTCCCCGGGCAGAATGCTGTGAGGCCGAGCGTTGCACCGAACTGCCCACTGATGCGTGGTGCTCCACGGAGCCGGGGCGTTCTGGTGTGATCCCATCACCGGTGGAGAGGGAGAGTTTGCTCGCCGTGCATGGTGTTACCAAGCGCTACGGCGAGCGCGAGGCACTGCGTGGCGTCAGCTTCCAGGCGGGCGCCGGGGAAATGGTCGCGGTGATCGGGCCCAACGGCGCCGGCAAGACCACGTTGCTGTCGATCCTCGCGGGTGTCCAACCGCCCACCGCCGGCGATGTCAGCCTGCCGCCCGGCGGGGTCGGATGGGTGCCACAGCAGCCGGCGCTCTACTCCCGCCTCTCGGTGGCGGAGAACCTCGAGCTGTTCGCGCGTCTGGAGCGGGCGGGCGGGAGATTGGGGCCCTCCCCACCGGGCGCGCATCCTGGCCCCGTGGAGGCAGTCGCGGCGATGCTCGAGCAGACCGGGCTACAGGAGCGGGCCGGCGAGCGGGTCGAGCGCCTCTCCGGTGGCAACCGCCAGCGCGTCAACATCGCGATCGGCTTGCTCTCCGAGCCGACCGTGCTTGTGCTGGACGAGCCATCCTCCTCGCTCGATCCCCGTCAGCGCGAGCGCCTGTGGCGCTTCATCTGCGCGCTCTCGCAACGTGGCCGGTGCGTGGTCTTCTCCACCCACAACGTCGCCGAGGCCGAGCGCTACGCCCAGCGGTTGGTGGTGCTGGCCGACGGCGAGTTGCTATTCAACGGCTCCCCGGATGAGTTCGCGCGGGCGGCGACCAGGGAATCGAGTTCCCACCCGGGCTTCGAAGGCGCGTTTGTGGAATTCCTGCGCGAGCGGGGGCACTGATGGGTCGCACACTCGACCGCCTCGCTCGAGGCGGCGCACCGTCGGCGCCGGTTGGTCTCTTTCGCGGGCTGCCCGGCCGATGAGGTGGATGCTGAAGAAGGACCTGCTGATCCTCGCCCGCTCGCGAGTGTTGGTGGCGGTGCTGGTGCTCTACCCGGTCGCAGTGGCGCTCCTGATCGGCCTGGCGATCTCGCGTGCGCCCTCCAAGCCAAAGGTGGCGATCGTCAACCTCGCACCTTCTTCCGCCACCGTCGAACTGGGCGGCACGCGCCTGAACGTAGCCCACTACTACAGCCAGCTGCTCGGCCAGGTGCAGCCTGTGCCGGCAGCCACCCGCGCCGAGGCCGTGCAGGCGGTCAAGTCGGGGAAGGCGCTGGCAGCGATCGTGATCCCCGCGAACATCGCCTCGCGGCTCTCCTCGGTCATCAGCCAGGCGCACGTGGAAGTGATCTACAACGGCAACGCCCTCGAGCAGAGCTTCGTGCATTCCACGATCGAATCCTCGCTTGCGCGGGCCAACCTCGAACTCTCCAACGAGATCAGGCGGGTGGCGGCCCAGGTGATCGGGGCGCTCGTGCGAGGCGGCAACCTCGGCGTGGCGGGCGCACCGCAGAACCTGCCGGGATTGGGCGAAATACCCCACATCCTGCGCGGCATCATCGCCCGTCACCCCCACGAATCGGATCGCGCCCAGCTGGAACGGCTGGCCGAGTTCACCGAATTCGCCGCCCAGAACCTGGGGCTCAGCCGCAAGGTGTTGAGTACCGTCAGCCAGCCAATCCAGATCGACGCCACCAACTTGCAGGGCGGCCGCACACCGCTCGACGCGTACGCGGTGGTCGTGGCGGTAAGCATCTCGCTGATGTTCGTCTGCGTGCTGCTCGCCGCCGGCGGGATCGCGCTGGAGCGCGAAGAGCACACGCTCGCGCGGCTGGTGAGAAGCTCCCCCAACCCCTCGGCGGCCTCCTCCTCCACCGCGTCCGGCCGGGGAGGGGCAGCGCTGATCACGCGCGAGGCGCTGATCGCGCAGAAGCTGCTGCTGGCGGGGGGCTGCGCGCTGGTGGTGGCGTTTGCGATGCTCGCCGGGATTGGGGCGTTCGTGGGTCTCGAATGGGGTCGCGTCGGTCTGTGGCTGGCGGCGCTGGCGCTCGGTGGGCTCGCGTTCGCGGCGCTCGGAGTGGCGATCGGCGCACTTGCCCGCGAGGTGCGCGCGGCCTCGCTGCTCTCCTTCCTGCTGTCGCTGCCCCTCGCCTTCCTCGCGCTCGTGCCGGCGGGCGCGGTGGCGAGCGGGCTGTACGACGCGATCCGTGCGATCTCGTTCGTGTTCCCCTACAAGGCCACGCTGGAGGCGCTCGACGCCGCCGTCAACCGCTCCTCGCCGGGCCTTGCGATCTCGCTCGTGCACCTGCTAGGGCTGACCGCGCTGTTCGCGGCTCTGGCCCGCCTCGGGTTGCGGCGGCTGGATTGACGCTTCCGGGGCACCTATATAGAGGACGTGCCTGCCCGGTGGTCTCCTTGCGAGAGGTATCCTCGACGGGTGATGGCTTTCCCCCAGACACGCATGCGCAGGCTGCGTGCCTCCTCGGCGTTGCGCGGCCTGGTGCGTGAGACCGAGCTGCGGGCGGGGCAGCTTGTGCTGCCGCTGTTCGTTGAGGAGCATCCCTCCAGCGCCGGCGGCGACTTGCCGGGGACGCTACCGGAGCTTCGGAGGTTGTCGATCTCGGCCGCGGTGCAGGAGGCGCGCACTGCGGCAGAGCTCGGTCTCGGGGCGGTGCTGCTGTTCGGGGTCCCCGCCGAAAAGGACGCGCAGGGCTCCTCGGCCTGGGATGAGGAGGGCGTGGTGCAGCTGTGCGTGCGAGCGCTCAAGCAAGAGCTGCCCGAGTTGCCGGTGATCACTGACGTATGCCTCTGCGAGTACACCGACCACGGCCACTGCGGCGTGCTGGAGACCGAATCCCACCCATTCCACCCCCACCGGCTGCGTGTGGACAACGACGCCTCCGTGGAGCTGCTGGCACGCACCGCCCTCAGCCACGCGCGCGCCGGCGCCGACATCGTCGCGCCCTCTGACATGATGGATGGCCGCGTCGGGGCGATCCGCGGGGAGCTGGACAACGAGGGCTTCACCGACACCCCGATCCTCGCCTACGCGGCGAAGTTTGCCTCGGCTTTCTACGGACCCTTCCGCGATGCCGCCGGCTCGGCGCCGGCATTTGGCGACCGTCGCGGCTACCAGCTCGACCCTGCCAACGGCCGCGAGGCGCTGCGCGAGACGCTGCTCGACGTGCAGGAGGGGGCGGACATGGTGATGGTCAAGCCCGCCCTCGCCTACGGCGATCTGATCGGCGCGGTGCGACACGAGACGCGCCTACCGGTGGTTGCCTACAACGTGAGCGGGGAGTACGCGATGGTCAAGGCCGCCGCCGCGGCGGGGCATATCGACGAGCGCGCCACGGTGCTTGAGATCCTCACCTCGTTGCGCCGCGCGGGCGCGGACGTCATCATCACCTACCACGCGAAGGACGCGGCAAGATGGCTGAGCCAGTAGAGACCCCAGTGGAACCCCCGGCCGTCCCCGGCCCGACAGCCCCTCCCGCGGCCAGCTTCTCGCGATCGCCAGCAGTCGGATCCGCCGCCGCTGAGCGGCGCGCGAGTGCTGCCGCTCCGAAGACCCGCAGCCGCGCCGAGGGTGCCGCCGTGGCGCTCGACGAGCTCGACCGCAGGCTGCTCAACCTGATGCAGGGCAGCTTTCCGCTGGAGCCCCGGCCATACGCGGCGGTGGCGCGCGAGGCGGGGGTCCGCGAAGAGCAGGTACTGGAGCGCGTGCAGCGGTTGCTGGAGGATCGGATCATCCGCCAGGTCACCCCGATCTACGACACGCGCGCGCTCGGCTACTCCTCGATGCTGGTCGCTGCCAAGGTCGATCCCGAGCACCCGTGGCGGTCGGCGAAGATCGTCAACTCCCACCCCGGTGTCTCCCACAACTACCTGCGCAACCACGACTTCAACATGTGGTTCACGCTCGCCACCGAGCCCGATTCGCCGCTCGGCCTGGAGGGCACGCTGGAGGTGCTGCAGCGGCTCACCGGCGCGGAGTCGATCCGCCAGCTGCCGACGCTGAAGTTGTTCAAGATTCGGATGGACCTGGAGATGGAGGGCGACACCAAGGCGCTCGCCAGCGAGGGGACACCGCAGCAGGAGGCGGTGCTGGAGGCGGTTGCCTACGACGAGCACGACATCGCGGTGATCCGCGCCACCCAGGGTGACATGCCGGTGATCGGCGAACCCTACGCGCCCGCCGCACAGCGGCTGGGGATGGACGTCGAGACGCTGCTCGATCACATGGCGGAGATGCGCGAGCGCGGGCTGCTGCGCCGCGTGGCGGCGATCCTCTTCCACCGCCGCGCCGGCTTCTCCGCGAACGGGATGGGCGTCTGGAAGGTCCCACCGGAGCGGATCATGGAGCTCGGGCCGCGGATGGCTTCATACCGCGGGATCTCCCACTGCTACCAGCGCCCCACCTACGAGGATTGGCCCTACTCGGTCTTCACGATGGCCCACGGCCGCTCCAAGGAGGAGTGCGACGCGATCCTCACGGCGATCGCCGAGCAGACCGGGATCGAGGAGCGCGCCACGCTGTACTCATCGACGGAGTTCAAGAAGATCCGCCTGCTCTACTTCACCGACGACTACAAGCGGTGGGAAGAGCAGCACATTTGACGAGCGGATCGGGGGTGGAGATGTCATTCGAATGCGCCCATACCACTTCACAAAATGAAGGGTTGGGGTCTGAAAAGTGCATCACTGCCCCAGGCCTCCCCGATTTCACCTGCCTCGAGGGCTGGCATGGACAGTTGATTCGGGGCCTGTGACGCTCTCGCTCACCGACACCCGCTCCGCGGAGCTCTACCGGCGCGCGCAGCGGGTGCTCCCCGGCGGCGTCAATTCTCCTGTGCGCGCGATGCGCACGATCGGACGCGATCCGTTGTTCATCGCCCGCGGATCGGGCGCCGAGCTCGTGGATGTGGATGGCAACCGCTACGTCGATTACGTCTGCTCGTGGGGGCCGCTGATCCACGGCCACGCCCACCCGCGGATCCTCGAGGCCGTGCAAGCAGCAGCCGAGCGGGGGACGAGCTTCGGAGCGCCGACAGCCGGCGAGGTCGAGCTGGCGGAAGAGGTCGCTCGGCGGATGCCCGGCGTGGACATGCTGCGCATGACCTCCTCCGGCACCGAGGCGACGATGACCGCGCTGCGGCTCGCGCGCGCGGCGACCGGTCGCGAGCAAATCGTTAAGTTCGCCGGCGCCTACCACGGGCATGTGGACGGGCTGCTCGCGCAGGCCGGCTCGGGCCTCGCCACGCAGGCGATTCCCACCAGCCCGGGAGTACCCGCGAGCGTGACGGCCGCCACAGCGGTGGTGCCGTGGAACGACTCCGAGGCGCTGGTGGAAGCGGTGGAACGGCACGAGCCGGCGGCGATCCTGGCGGAGTCGATCCCCGCCAACATGGGCCTCGTGCCGCCACGCGTGGGCTTCCTGGAGCTGTTGCGCGAGCAGGCCGACGCGAGCGGGGCGTTGCTGGTACTCGACGAGGTGATCAGCGGTTTCCGCGTGGCGCGGGGCGGCGCGCAGGAGCTCACGGACGTGTATGGCGATCTCACGATCATGGGCAAGGTGCTCGGTGGCGGCTTGCCGGCCGCGGCGGTGGGGGGGCGCGCGGAGCTGCTGGAGCTGCTGGCGCCCTCCGGCGAGGTCTACCAGGCCGGCACGCTGTCGGGCAACCCCCTGGCGGTGGCGGCCGGCATCGCCACGCTCCAATTGCTCGACGAGTCGGCGTACGCGCGCCTGGCGGGGATCACCGAGCAGCTCGCCGCGGGCCTGCGGGCGGCGGCGAGCGAGCACGCGCCGGAGCGTCCGATCCAGATCGCGAGCCTCACCGGTCTGATGACTGTGTTCTTCAGCGAGCGTCCCGTGCACGACCTGGAGGGAGCACAGGCTTGCGATCTACAGGCACACGCCGCCTGGTGCAGGGGACTGCTGGCGCGCGGGGTCTACCCCCCGCCCTCGCAGTTCGAGGCGTGGTTTCCCTCGCTCGCCCACACCGACGAGCAGATCGAGCGCACCGTGGCCGCCGCCGCCGCGGCGTTCGGGGAGCTCGCTTGATGCCTGTCGCCACGCAGGTTGGACAGGCGGAATCGAGGCCCGAGCGTGGGGAGCACGGATGAGCCTCCCGGCGCTTGCGCGCCTGGAGGCGCTGTTGCGCGAGCAGGGCGGTTTGATGGCGAGCCTGCTCGACCGCGACCCCACCGACGCTCATCCCGCCGGCGAGAGTGCCACCGGGCGAGTCAACTCCCAACCTCTGGGCGCCGATCCCGGCCCCAACGGCACCGGCCCCGCGCAGATTGCGGCTTCGGGGCCGCGCGCGCAAGCGCACTCCGAGGAGTATGAGCTGCTGGTGGAGGCGATCTACGAGGGCTATCTGCTGCACTACGGATCCCCGCGCGTCGTGCGCCCGCCGGAGGCCGACCTCGGCCTGTTGGCCGGCGACCAGCTGTACGCGCTTGGCCTCGCGCGTCTGGTGGCGCTCGGCGACCTGGCCGCGGTGGAGGAGCTTGCGGATGTGATCACGCTCACCGCGCTCGCCCAGGGAGAGGACCGTGAGGATCTTGCCCTCGCGGTGTGGGCGGCGGGCGCCCGCGCGGTTGGCTGGGGCTCGAGCGATTCCCACCGCCAAGCCAAGACGCTCGTCCACGCGCGGGACCCCGGGGCACTGTGGGCGATGCGCGCGGCCGCTGAAACCGGGGACGCTGTCTAGCCGATCGCCGGGCGCCCGACGACGACGCTCGACGGCCGCAGGGCGCTCAATCTCGCAATATTTGTGACGATAAGCACCATCACCGTGGGATGAACTGCGCGACCAGCATGGGCCCGCAGGCGGTATTCTTTGCCGCCCTTGGCCAGCAAGCACGACAAGCACGCCTCCAAGTACACCCTCGATCGCAACATCCCGGGCGCGTTCGAGGGCGAGACGGTCACGCGGCGCCACTTTATGACCGGCTCCGCCCACGCCGCCGGGGCGGTCGCGGCGCTCTCCTTCACGCTGCCGGCGCTGGGCTTCGCGATCGGCCCGATCTTCAAGAGCAAGCCTCACGTCTGGGAAACAGTGGGCCCGACGGACATGTTCCCCGACAACAACTACATCCCCACCGTGATCACGCTCACCCCGGGGATCGGCGAGGCGGGCAAGGGGCTGGTGTACGTGCGCCAAAAAAACCCGGCGATCGACACCGATCCCTACGATAAGAACACGCCCTACATCGCGATCACCTCGCGCTGCGCCCATCTCGGCTGCCCGGTGCGTTGGGTGCCCGCCGCCGAGCGCTTCATCTGCCCCTGCCACGGTGGCGTCTACGACCTGCTCGGCCGCCGCGTTGCCGGCCCACCGCCACGGCCGCTGGATCGCTTCTACACGCGTGTGGTGCACGTCGACGGCACGCCGATGGTGCAGATTGGCTCGCGCTTCAGCGTCAACAGCGAGCTGCGGCGCTTCTCTCCCCGCGACCCCGGCGAGCCGATCGACGGGCTCGGCCAGTACGCCTATCCATCGCGTCCCTCGATCCGCCGCTAGACCGTGCCAAAAATCCCCACCCCCCCGATTCCCGCGCCGCTGAAGGCGCCGCCGCCACGGCCGCAGGAGAGCAACGGCGCCGTCCGGCCGGTCGATCACGCCGCCAACGCCGGCACCGCGGTGGTCGACTGGGTCGACGAACGCACCTCGCTGAGCGGGGCGGCGCGTTGGATGATGTTCCGCAAGGTGCCCAAGGGCACCAACTGGTTCTACACCCTGGGCTCGGCGACGATGTTCGCTTTCCTCAACCAGGCGGTAACCGGCGTGTTCCTGGCGATGTACTACCGACCCGACGCCTCCGGCGGTGCGTATGAATCGATCCGCTACGTCACCGACGACGTGTTCCTCGGGCAGTTCGTGCGCGGTATGCACAAGTGGGGGTCGACCGTGATGGTGGTGCTGGTGTTCTTGCACATGGGCCGCACCTTCTTCTTCGGCGCCTACAAGTACCCGCGCGAGCTCAACTGGGTGATCGGCGTGGTGTTGCTGATTCTGACGATGGTGATGTCGTTCACCGGCTACCTGCTGCCCTTCGACCAGCGGGCCTTCTGGGCGACGCAGGTGGGCGTCAATATCAACGGCACCGGGCCTCTGGTTGGCCCCTATCTGAGCGATTTCCTGCGCGGCGGCTCGGAAATCGGGGCGACCACGCTGTCGCGCTTCTACGCGATCCACATGCTGCTCGTACCGGGGTTGATCGCGGCCCTGATCGGCGCGCATCTCTACCTGGTGGCCAAGCTCGGCACGACCGCTCCGCCGTGGTCGAAAGCCGAGAAAGACCCCGAGCTGCGCGAGTCCGAGGCGTGATGCTGCGATGAACCAGCGCGAGAAGGAGGAGTACCTCCGCGAGTATGCGCTCCTGAAGGTCAAAGGGAAACCGTTCTTCCCCTACGCGGTCGTCAAGGACTCGGTTATGGCGTGCATCGTGATGGCGTGCATCATCACGATGTCGCTGGTGCTCGGCGCGGAGCTTGGCTCCAAGGTCAACCCCACCACCAGCACCTACGTGCCGCGTCCTGAGTGGTACTTCTTCTTCCTGTTCGAGCTGCTGCGCGTGATCAAGCCGCCCAGCATGGTCGGGATGGCGACGATCGGGATCCCGACGCTGGCGATGATCCTGCTGTTCCTGCTCCCTTTCTACGATCGCGGCCCCGAGCGCCGACCCGAGCGCCGGCCGATCGCAACGATCACCGCGCTGTTCGTGATCGGGGCGATGTTCTACCTCACCTGGGAGGGTGCCAGCACGGGTTCGCCCTTCTCGGTGGAAATCGCCACGCCGGCGGCGGTACGCCACGCCGGCGGCCAGGAGCTCGCGCAGTTCGAAGACGGCAGGAACGTGATCGCCTCCAGTGGCTGTCTGGCTTGCCACAAGCTGGGCGACAACGGCAACAACGGGCCGGGCCCCGAATTGACGCACATCGGCTCGCGGATCCCCCGTCAGGGGATCGCGCGAACGCTGGTCAACCCGACCCAGCCGATGCCCTCGTTCAAGCATCTGCCGCCGAAGCAGTTTGAAGCGGCCGTCGAGTTTCTCTCGCAGCTGAAGTAGCGTAGACCAATGGCTCAGGCGGCTCAGGGTCGGCAGGGCGTCGGCCCCGGGGAACCCGAGGCTGAGCAGGTGCGGGCGATGTTCGACCGCATCGCGTGGGTGTACGACGCGCTCAACGGCGTGATGAGCGCCGGGCTGCACCACCGCTGGCGCGGGCGCGCGGTGGATCTCGCTCGGGTTGGGCCTGGCAGCCGCGTGCTGGATCTCGCCACCGGCACCGGCGACCTCGCGCTCGAGCTGGCGCGACGTGTGGCGCCAGGCGGCGAGGTGGTGGGCAGCGACTTCTCCGAAGAGATGCTCACCCGCGCGCGCACCAAGTGGGAGCGGAGCCGGTCCTCGTCTCCCGGCTCCCCACAGGCGTCGGTGCGCTTCGAGTGGGCCGATGCGCTGCAGCTGCCCTACGAGAACGACTCCTTCGACGCTGCCACGGTTGGCTTTGGCGCGCGCAACTTCTCCGATCTTGCGCGTGGTCTAGGGGAGATGGCGCGCGTGGTACGGCCGGGAGGCAGGGTTGTGGTGCTGGAGATGACCTCCCCGACGCGCCCACCGCTGTCGAGCTTCTTCGCGCTCTGGTTTGATCGCGTGGTGCCGCTGCTGGGGCGGCTGGCCGGCGATTCCGATGCCTACTCCTACCTGCCCAACTCCGTCAAGCGCTTTCCGGCGCCTGCCATACTTGCCGCCGAGATGGAGCGAGCTGGAATCGGCGAGATCGGCTATCTGCTGACCGCCGGGGGCATAATTGCAATCCACGCTGGCACCGTGCCGCCGAGTGGCTCATGATGAGTACAGTGAGCAGCAATACTGCACAGGCGCAGGCAGCAGAGGACGAAGAGGCCGTCGCGGAGATCATGCGCCGCGGAGGGGCGGTACTGCGCGAGCGGATGGTGCGTACCGAGGAGCACCTCGAGCGGGTGGCAGCCGAAGCTGGCGCCCCGCTGGCGATGCACGCCACCGCCACGGTGCTCGCGGGGGGCAAGCGCTTGCGGCCCCTGCTGGTCGTGCTCGCGGCGACCGCCGCTGGGGAGACGTGTGGAGCGGATGCCCAAAGGTCTTTCTTGGCCACCGCGGAGTATGAGCGAAGCCAGGTGACATCCGCCTCCGACCGAAGCGGGGGGAAGCTTGCGTCCGGCGAGCCTACCTCTTTCGACCAACAGCTCCTGCGGGCAGCTGTGGCGGTCGAGTTGGTGCACTCGGCGACGCTGGTCCACGACGACGTGATCGACGGTGCGCAGCTGCGACGCGGGCACCCCTCGGTTGTCGCTCACGCCGGCAGGCGCGTGGCGATTGCGACCGGGGATCTGCTCTTCTCGCGCGCCTTTGCGGAGCTCGCGCGCAATCGATCTCTGGCGCAATTGCGCGCTCTCTCGGACGCCAGTTCGGCGCTGGCCGAGGGCGAGCTCCTGCAGCGCGAGGATGCCTATGCTCCGCAAGTCGCGGTGGAGCGCTACCTGCGCCGCTGCGAGCTGAAGACCGCCGCGCTGTTCGAGGCGGCTTGCCGTTTGGGGGCGCTCGTGGCCGGAGAGGGCGCAGCGAGCGGGTCGGCCGAGGCGCTGGCCGAGGCGCTGGGGGCGTTTGCGCGAGGCATCGGCCTGGCCTTTCAGCTGCTCGACGACGTGCTCGACGTCTCCGGCCCGGTCGAGCGCACCGGCAAGCCACGTGGGACCGATCTGCTCGACGGCACCGTCACGCTGCCGCTGATCCTTGCACGCGACCGCGATCGGCGTTTGTCGGAAGTCGACCTCGCCTCACTGGGCGGCCCCGAGCAGGCGGCCGAGCTGTGCGATCGGATTGCGGCGACCGGCGCGCTGGAGGAGGCTCGCGAGCAGGCACTTGTATTGGTCGCCGAGGCGAAGGCGATGCTGCCGGCGATCCTCCCCGATGGTCGCGCCGCGTTGCTGGACCTCGTCGCCGACGCGGTGGTCGAGCGCTACCGTTGACGGGAGGGTCGAGCGATCCCGTTGACGGGAGGGTCGAGCGATCGACCGAAAGGCCGGCCCCTCCTTTTTCGGGAGATCAGAAATCGCAGGGTTGAATCAAGTCGGCGTCGAGCGCGCGGATGAAGAGATCGATCTCCTCGGCCATGTTGGCGTGCGTGACGCGCTGCAGATCGCTCAGCAGCGATCCGGCGGCACGGTCGAGCTCGTCATCCAGCGCTTCCACCGTCGCCTGCTCGAAGACGCCCTCGCGCGTGGCCTCGCACTCGGGGCAGCGCAGCAGGATCCGCCACTGCCGCTCACCGGCTTCCGACCAATCCATCGGATGGACGAGCTCCCCACCGCAGTAGAAGCAGACGTGTAGCGGCTCCGATGCCGGGTCGGCATGTCGCTGGCCGGTGGCGTGGGCAGGTCCGAGCGACGGCGGAGCGGGGTTGTCCAGGTAGACGACCTCGATCTGCTTGCCGCTGGGCAGCTGCACGTGGTGGCGGGTTTGATGGCTCTTGTCGGACGGCATTTTGGCTTTCCTTACCAAAGAGGGGCCCGGCTCGGCGTCCTCTCAGGCGAGTCATCGACTCCGCCCAGCGGGGTCTTTAGCGAGTGCGCACGAATACCGAGGTTTGCCCACCTCCCGACACGGACAATCCGCCACACGGCTGCGGCCGATATATGTTGAGGAGCAGATATGGCCACCGCGATCCGCACAATCGGCCACGAGGACCGCCTCAGCCTCGTCGAGCACCTCGAAGAGTTGCGCACGCGGCTGATCGTCAGCGGCGTGGTGCTGGCGGTCGTGTTCGGCGTCTGCCTGTGGCAGAACCACGCCCTGCTGCACGTGATCAACCGGCCCTACGAACGCGAGAAGCAGGGCCAGGTCGCAAAGGGTGAGGGCCCCACCGGCCAGGCGGTGTTGGCGCAGCAGGCGGTGCTCAAAGTGGCGGGGGATGTGCAGAGCATCGTCCGGGTCCTCGCTGCGCCCGACGCCCATCTGCCGGCGGCCGTGCGCGCGCAGTTGACGGCCGAGCTGGTCGGTCTGCGCGCCGCCACGGCGGCGATCCCGCCCGCTCCCCCAGCGGAAAAGCTGACGACGCTGGGGGTCGGCGAGCCGTTCACGACGACGCTCACGGTCGTCTTCTTCTTCGCGCTGATCATCTCGCTGCCGGTGATCCTGTTCGAGCTGTACGGCTTCGTGCTACCAGCCCTGCAGCCGAGTGAGAGACGCGCGGTGAGGCCCCTGCTTGCCGCGGTTCCGTTCCTGTTCGCGACGGGGGTGGCGTTTGGCTACTTCGTCGTGCTGCCGGCGGCGCTGCGCTTCCTCGTGAACTTCAACAGCAGCGAGTTCAACATCATCGTGCAGGCCAGTCCCTACTATCAGTTCGCCGCAACCGTGCTGCTTGCGATGGGCCTGGTCTTCCAGGTGCCGGTCGTGATCCTGGGTGCCACCCGTGCGGGAATCGTGACCCCGAAGCAGCTGCGCAAGGGCCGCCGCTACGCGATCGTGGCGTGCGCGGCTATCGCGGCCTTCCTGCCGGGGGATGCCGTCACGTTGCTCCTCGAGACCGTTCCGCTCTACATTCTCTATGAGGCGAGTATCCTGTTGGCATCGTTCGTTGCGCGACGCGACGCTGCACGGGGTGGAGCGCAGGCGGCGGCTGGGAGCGCTCGGCAGGATCCACCATCCTCGCCGGGCGCAGACACCGACGAGGGTGGGCCGGCCGCTCCCGGTGGGGACGGGTCACCGGCCCCACGCTCTCCGGAGGAGAGCGCGACAACCACGGACAATGACACCGACCCAAGCGTGAACGCCATAATCGACCACATGGACAGGAAGCTCACCGACTGATGCTCTTCGATCTGCGAGCCCGTGGCCGGCGCAAAACCGTGCAGGTTGTGTACCTGGGCCTCGCCCTGCTGTTCCTGCTGGGCTTCGTCGGCTTCGGCGTGGGCGTCGGGGGCGGGGGCGGGGGAATCTTCAATGCCCTCACCGAAAACGGCGGCTCCAACAGCGCCAACTTCGCCGCCAAGGTGGCGGCCGCGGAAAAGCGCACCAAACAGCATCCAACCGAAGCGGCCGCCTGGAAGGCGCTCGTCGAAGCTCAGTTCCACCAGGCCAGCGAACCCGGCAACATCACCACGGTTGGAGAAACCGAAAAATACACCGCCCAGGGCAAGGCGCTGCTCGCCAAGCTGGCCAAATCGTGGAGCACCTACCTCAAGCTCGAACCCACTCATCCGGATACCGAACTGGCGGCGCGGATCTCCGGCATCTTCGGCGAACAGGGTCTTGACGAGCCGGCGTCGGAAATGCAGGCGCTGCAGGTCGCGATCAAAGGCAACCCCACCGTGCGCCTGTATTCGGCGCTGGCGGTGTCCGCGTACAAAGCCGGCAACCTCAAGGTGGGCGACGCGGCGGCACGCAAGACCGTCAGCCTGGCGCCTGCCGCCGAACGCGCGAAAGTCAAGAAGTATCTGGCCGAACTCAGGAAGAACCCGCTCAGCCACACGCCCGCCACGGTCAGCAAAGGCGCTAACGGGACCCTGATCGCGACGCAGGCTGGCAAAACCTACACCGTCAAGTCCAACGGCAAAGGCGGGTATGTGGGCGTCGCGCCCACGGGCGGTGCAGCTTCGACAACGGGCGCAGCCTCGAAAACCACCGGCGCGACCTCGACAGCCGGACAGGCCTCCAGCACCCCAGCCACCTCCAGTACCGGGAAGAAATAAGGCCGTCCGGTAGCGAGTGGCCGGCGATCCGAATCCTGAGACGGCCGCTCGGCCGCGGGAGGCGCCGGCCGCCCCGCCGGAGGACCCACCCCGCTACGACGCACGCCTGCTGGTCGCCTGCCCTGACCGACCGGGCATCGTGGCGGCCGTCTCCGGCTTCCTGTTCGAGCTGGGCGCCAACATCGTCTCCTCCCACCAGTACTCCACAGACCCGACCGGCGGTCGGTTCTTCCTGCGCACCGAGTTCTTCCTCGAGGATCTGCTCGACTCCGCCGATGCGCGCGAGCGTCTGCGGGCGCGCTTCGACACGGAGGTGGCGGCGCGCTTTCGGATGGAGTGGGAGCTGCGCTTCTGGGGCCAGCGCCGGCGCATGGCGATCCTCGTCTCCCGCCGCGACCACTGCCTCGTAGACCTGCTGTGGCGCTGGCGCCGCGGCGAGCTCGACGCAGAGGTGGTGGCGGTGATCTCCAACCACCCCGACCTCGAGTCACAAGCCCTTGGCGCCGGCGTGCCCTTCCACCACGTGCCGGCCGAGCCCGGGGGCAAGGCGCACGCCGAGGGGCGGCTGCTGGAGTTGTTGGCGGGCAGCACCGACCTAGTTGTGCTCGCCCGCTACATGCAGATACTCAGCGGAGACTTCCTGCAGCGCCTCGGAGCGCCGGTGATCAACATCCACCACTCCTTCCTGCCCGCGTTCCCCGGCGCGGAGCCCTACCGCCGCGCACGCGAGCACGGCGTGAAGCTGATCGGTGCCACCGCGCACTACGTTGTCGAGGAGCTTGACGCCGGGCCGATCATCGAACAGGGCGTCGAGCGCGTCGACCATCGCCAGAGCATCGCCGACCTCGAACGCGTGGGCCGCGACATCGAGCGCATGGTGCTCGCCCGCGCCGTGGCGCTGCACCTCGACGACCGCGTGATCGCCGACGGTGGCCGCACGGTGGTGTTCTGAGGGGCGCGTGGGGGTCTGGGACGCGGCCGGGGGATGACCTCGGCTAAAATGCCCACCTCCTCAGAGATGCCCCTATCGATCGGGCATTCTCACGGGCCGTTAGCTCAACCGGCAGAGCAGGGGCCTCTTAAGCCCAAGGTTCCGGGTTCGATTCCCGGACGGCCCATCATCACAAATTCGCAGCGCGCCAATTACCGCTCACCTTCCCAGTAGCCCACGTTTCCATCGGCCCGCCGAAGCATCACCTGGTCATCGGAATTACCCGGCCAGACGCCGATCTTGTCGCTGTCGGGGTAGACGGCTACCGCCGGCTCGCGTGCGCTTGAGAACATCAAGACCCGCGCCAAAGTATCGCTGCGATTGGTCACCTTGTGTGCGCCGGCGGGACCGGGCGGGAAGCAGATCGTCTCACCGCAAACGAGCTCCTCCTCGCGCTCGGGCGCGCGCACGATGACGGTGCCGCCGAGTACGAGGAGCCACTCCTCCTCGTACTCATAGTGGTACGGGCATACGCTCTCGCCCGCAGGAAGCTCGTAGACCTTGGCTGCGATCGCCTCGCCTCCCAAGGCCTTGCTGATGTTCGCCGAGCCCGTTCGGTAGCCGTCGGGGTCGCTCTCGTCATATTCGCAGCCAACGCTGAGGGTATTCGCTCGAAGCATCGGCCGATCTTCGCAGATCGAGCCCGGCTCCCATGCAGGCGATTTGCTCTCATCGGAATCGGGCTTGGATCTGGCGAAGAGGTCCCTCGAGGGGAACGCGTGGTACCTTGGACGGCGTTTTCCCCAACGGCGTTTCAAGAATGAGCCGGCGAGCGCTGCTAGTCGAGGATGAGGACGCGATTCGCGCCATCGCGCAGCTGAGCCTCGAGCGCGTCGGGGGATGGACAGTGGTGTGTGCCGCTTCTGGCGAGGAGGCCGTTGAGGCCGTGCGCGAGGATGGGGCATTCGACGTCGTCCTGCTGGACGTGATGATGCCGGGCCTCGACGGGCCGGCGACCCTGCGGCGCCTGCGAGACGGCCCGCTGGCGTCGGCGGTGCCGGTGATCTTCCTCACCGCGAAGGCGGCGGCCGCCGACCGCGAACGTCTCCGTGCGATTGGCGCGGCCGGCGTGATCGCCAAGCCCTTCGACCCAATGACGCTCCCGGGAGAGCTCGAACGGATTCTCGAGCCTCAGGGGGAGTAGACCTCTCGTCAATTGGATACGAACCCGACCTCGTGAGAGCCCTATGGTGTGACGATCGCGAACGAGGGGTCGGGCTCGTCCAGCAGGCCAAGCAGCTCCCCCAGCTTGGCGGCGTCTCCCTCGACCCGCAAGCGTCTCGCTCCAAGCAGCTCTGCCACTGGGGTGATACCGGCAAACAGCTCGTTGAGCGCGGCGCGCTCCACCAATACGGTGGCGTCTGCCTGGGGATCCTGCCGCTCGGCGGATTGGATCAGAACGCCGTTGCTGAGCCTCAACAGATGGCGCTCGCCAGTGTCTGTGAACACCCAATTGAAGCTCAGTTGCAGCTCTCCTGCGCGAGGACCGTCGATTCGGATCGCCAGCACGTCGAACAGCTGCTCGGTGGAGAGCAGGGCGACCATCTCCCGGGAGGGCTTGTTGGCGCTCTCGCGGATGCCCTCGCGCAGCTCGAGCGCTCCCATCAGGAAGAAGTTGCGCCACGGCGCGCTCTCTGCGCCGTAGGCGAGCTGCTCGAGTGCCCGGGCCTCCAGCTCGCGGGCCCGGAGGTTGGCCGGGTCGGCGAACACCGCGTGGGACATCAGCTCCGCCACCCAGCGGTAGTCCCCTTCGGCAAACGCGCGGCGGCCCTCCTCCAGCACCGCCTCCGTGCCACCCATCGCGCGCACGTAGCGGGTGGCGGCCTGCTCGGGCGGATGCGACCAGAGATGAGCGGGGTTGCCGTCGAACCAGCCCATGTAGCGCTCGTAGATTCCCTTCACGTTGTGGCTGACCGTTCCGTAGTACTCGCGGCAGTACCACTCCCGCGCGAGGCCCGGGGGCAGCGTCAGCAGCTCGGCGATCTCGCTGCCGATGTACCCCTTGTTGAGCAGGCGCAGCGTCTGGTCGTGCAGATAGCCATACAGGTCGCGCTGCTTGGCGAGCATCTCGACGATCCGCTCCCGCCCCCAACGTGGCCATTGGTGCCCGGCGAACAGCGCGTCGGCGCGCTCGCCGAAGAGATCGATCGCCTCGCCCAGGTAGCGCGACCAGATGCGCGCGTCGCGCACCAACGCGCCGCGGGGGGTGGTCACGTTGTGGAGGTTGTGCGTGGCGTTCTCGGCGATGCACAGCGCCCGGCGGTCGGGGAACAGGAAGTTCATCTCCGCAGGCGCCTCGCTGCCGGGTGTCATCTGGAAGATCATCGCGATCCCGTCGATCGACTCCTCCTGGCCGGTGTGCGTGATCTCGTGGGTGGGGGGCACGATCCCGATCGAGCCGGTGGAGACGGTCATGCCCAGACCGGTACCCACATGCCCATGCGGGCCGCGCTGCAGCGCCGTGCCGAACATGTACGCTGCTCGGCGCGCCATCGCGGTGCCGGCGTACACGTTCTCGCTGATCGCGTGTTCCAGGAAGCCCTCCGGCGCCAGCACCGGAATCCGTCCCGCGGCCGCATCGCCAACGTCGACCACGCCGAGCGCCCCACCGAAGTGGTCGACGTGGCTGTGGGTGTACAACAGGCCCGTCACGGGTCGCTCTCCGCGGTGCTCGCGGTATAGCGCCAGCGCCGCTCCCGCGGTCTCGGCACAGATCAGAGGGTCGATCACCAGCACACCCTCGCGGCCCTCGACAATCGTCATGTTGGAGAGGTCGAGCCCACGCACCTGATAAATCCCGGGTACAACCTCGAACAGGCCATGAATCGCGTTCAGCTGCGACTGGCGCCAGAGGCTTGGGTTGACGGTGCCGGGGCACTCTTCCTCGAGGAATGCGTAGGACTCCATGTCCCACACCACGCGGCCGGCGGTGCCGCTGACGAGCGCGGGCGAGAGTGCCGCGATCAAGCCACGGCGGGCGTCTTCGAAATCTCCCTCGTCGCCGAACGGGAGCGACATACGAACTGCGCAGTTGGCGTCGGCGATCGGTTGGGCCGTGGCAGAGCGATCACTCGCCGTGCCCTCGCTCATAGGTTCACCTTATCGACCACGTCTCGAAACATTGAGTAAGGCTACGGTTGTGCACAGGTCGTGGTCAAGACCTTGCCCGCAATGTTTCCAATAGGCGACATGGCAGGCGGTTGCTGGGGCGTCGTCTTTCAAAAGACCGGCCTGCCCGACCGGCCTGCCCGGATACGTAGCTCAGCGCTGCGCGATTGCCTCGGCGGCAGCATCGCGGCCGATGAAGGGGGCGAGCGCGATGTAGCTGACATGGTCGGCCAGCTCCGGCAGCCTACGTGTGTGGCCTCTCAGGATGTAGTCGTGGAGCAGCTCGAATACCCCTCCGACGATCGCCTCGCCCACGATGGGGGTGGAGGACTGGGAGGGTGCCCCCTCCCCGAGGTCCATGTCGAGCAGCTCGGCGTACGCTGCGTTGGCCTCCGCCACCCGTCCCGCGACATGGGGGTAGGCGATCAGGATGTCAACGCACGACAGGTGCGCCAGCGCCGGCTCGGAGGCCAGGAACTCCAGCAGCGCCAGCGCTCCCGCACGCACGCCCCCGATCCAGTCGGTCTGGTGGGCGAGAGCCCGGTTGACAGCCGCTTTGGCTCGGGTGTGGCCAACCTCGAAGGTGGCAAGGAACGCTTCCTCCTTGTTGTCGAAGTGGCTGTAGAAGGTCTGCAGTGACACCGCCGCCGCCGCGGCGATGTCCTCCAGGCTGAGCGCCTGGTAGCCGTCCCTCGCAGTGAGTTTGGCGATCGCGTCGAAGATCCGCTCGCGCTGATTGAACTCCACAAATCCTCGCGGCAGGTTGTGCTCGCCGCGCGGCAACCCCCTGACACCCCAGGGCGCCGGGGGCGTGAGCGTGCCGGGCGCGCGGCCCCCCTCGCGCCAGCGCGGCTTTTGCGCACGGGGGCGGTGGGGGACTCCGGCGGGGGTTGGGTAATAGCAGCCGATCCACTCCATCAGCTCCGGGACGGTGCGCGCGAGCTCGGCCTTCAGCGACTTGTTGGAGCGCTCTTCACGCACGCGCGTGTAGATGATCTTGCGCAGCGCTCCCACGATCGCGCGGGCTACCGGATCGGGGATCGTCCCCGTCCCGGGTGCGCGCTCGAAGCCCGCGCTGATGAAATGTTCGAAGCGTGTGGCCCCTTCCGCCCAGCGCTGTACCCCGCTTTCGCCCGCCGCTCCCATCTCCACACAGATCAGGCGGGCCGCATCGGGACGTTCGGCGATTGCGTCGAACAGCGCACGGACGATCCCTTCCAGCTGCGCGAGCCACTCGACCTCCGAGCCGGCGAGCCCCAGCAGCCGCGTGACCTCGGTCTCGACAACCGTGTCGTAGGTTGCCAGCAGGCAGTCCTCCTTGTTGTCGAAGTGTTCGTAGAAGGTCCGCCGCGAGATGCCTGCACGGGCGACGAGGTCGGAGATCGTGGTGGCGACCACGCCCCGCTCGCTCACGGCCTGCACCATCGCTTCGACCAGCCGCTCGCGCTGGTGCGCGGCGACCCGCTCACGCGGGAGCGCTTGGGGGCCGCGGGGGAGGCCCTTCTGGGCGCCCGTACTCCTACGTGGGCGCCCTTTCGCGGCGCCGTCAGCGCCTCTACGACCATTCGCGCCCCCGCTGTCATTCGGACCCTTCGATCGTGGCCCGTTAGGGCTCTTGCGGCCGGCGGCCCTCCTCATTTGGGCACCATCCGCCCGTGCCCTGCCCCCGCTCTGCCTCGATCCCTCGGCCACACGCCCACCTTAGTGGACGGAGGCACGTGTGCCAATGGGCTTGATCGGTGGACAGACATCGCGCTTCCTGCTAGTCATATGTTGACAGGATGAGTAAAACATGATTTATATGTGTTTGGCAGGAAGAGTTCAAGGGCAAATCAAAGAGTGAGGCTAAAGGATCGGCCGCGGGGGCAAAGTGCAGGCACAAAAAGGGCAAACAAGGGGTATATCGGCGTCGGGTAGCATCGGCGGGACGTTTGACGCGCCCTTGGCAAGGGTTGCCTTTGACCTGTACGTTGGTCTGTCTTTCTGTAGGCAGCGTACTATTAGCTGGTACGTTATGGACCAAATGGAGGGCCTCTTTCGGCCGCGTAGGCCAATTGCGAGAGGTAGGGAGGTTGGATCGTCATGAAAGTGTTCGTCTGTGAGGAGCGGCGGATGCTCCGGGCGTTGCATGCCCGGTGGCCGTATCGGCGCTCGCACTGCCGCCACGATCTGCATTGGCTGGTGAGCGTGCATCGGCGGGCAGGTTGCAGGAGTCACGGCCGGGCGCACCCGATTGCGGCGCTGCCCCCGAGACGCCGGCGCCCACACGTGCGCTGAGCCAATACCCAGGTGACCCGTTGCCGTACAGCTGCCGATTCGGGAGGCTTCGACATGTGCCCGCAAGGGTCGCCGAGCCGACGGTGGCAGCGGCCCGCTAGGATCGGGCGCATGGCGGCGAGGCACGAACCTGTCGGTGTGCGGGCGGATGGTCAAGCGTCGGACGGCGACATGGGGCCCGAGTTGCCGCGCCTGACGATCGACACGATTCGGGGTTTGGCGATGGACGCCGTGCAGCAGGCCGACGCCGGGCACCCGGGCACGGCGATGGCGCTGGCGCCGCTTGGGTATGTGCTATTCAAGCGGCTGCTGTGCGTCAACCCGCGCAACCCGCGGTGGGAGAATCGCGACCGCTTCGTGCTGAGCTCGGGGCATGCGTGCGTGCTGCTGTACTCGCTGCTGCACCTCAGCGGCTACGAGCTGTCGCTCGAGGACCTCACGCACTTCCGCCAATGGAACTCGCGCACCCCGGGGCACCCCGAGCGTGGGCACACCCCGGGCGTGGAGGTCACCACGGGGCCGCTCGGGCAGGGCTTTGCCAACGCGGTTGGAATGGCAATATCAGAGCGTTTCCTGGCCGAGCGCTACAACCGTCCCGGCGAAGAGGTCGTGGATCACCACACCTATGTGATCTGCTCCGACGGGGACATGATGGAGGGCATCAGCCAGGAGGCCGCTTCGATCGCCGGCCATTTCGGACTGGGCAGGCTGACGGTGTGCTACGACGACAACCGCATCACGATCGACGGTAGCACCGCGATCTCCTTCGACGGCGAGAACCACATCGCGCGGCTGGCGGCGGATGGGTGGCACGTGCAACGGGTCGGGGACTCCGAGGACACCGAGGCGCTCACGGCGGCACTCGCGGCCGCACGCGCCGAAACCGAGCGTCCGTCGTTTATCGCGGTGCGCTCTCACATCGCCTATCCCGCCCCTCACGCCGTCGACACCGCGGCCTCGCACGGCGCGCCGTTGGGCGAGGAAGAGGTGCGCGCGGCAAAGCTTGCGATGGGCTTCGACCCGGAGCGCCACTTCTGGGTGGACGAGCGGGTGTACGCACACATGAGCCTCGCCGACGCCGGTGCGCGGGCCGAACGCGAGTGGCGGGCGCGGGTGGACGCCTGGCGTGAGCAGCACCCCGCGCTGGCGGAGGACTGGGAGGGCGCGTGGGCCGGCCGCATGAAGGATGGCTGGCGCGAGGCGCTGCCGAGCTTCGCGGCGGGCGAAAAGCTCGCCACGCGCGCTGCCGGCCAGAAGACGATGGCGGCCTTCTCGGCATACGCCCCCACGATGCTCGGCGGTGCAGCCGACCTGGTCGAGTCGACCAAGACGGTGTTCCCTGGCGCCGGTCAATTCTCCAGGGTGCACTCTGGCCGCAATGTGCCGTTCGGGATCCGCGAGCACGCGATGGGAGCGATCGTCAACGGCGCGGCGGCGCACGGAGGGATCGTCAAGCCGTACGGCTCGACCTTCCTGATCTTCTCCGACTACATGCGGGCGTCGGTGCGCCTCTCTGCGCTGATGGGGCTGCCTGCGGTGTGGGTATGGACGCACGACTCGGTGGGTCTCGGCGAGGATGGGCCCACCCACCAGCCGGTCGAGCACTACGCCTCGCTGCGCGCGATCCCCCACCTGTGGGTGATCCGCCCCGCCGACGCCAACGAGACCGTACAGGCATGGCGCGTGGCGCTGGAGCGTGAGGACGGCCCGGTGGCGCTCCTGCTTTCCCGTCAGGGAATCCCGGTGCTGGATCGTGAGGACGGGAAGCTGGCGGCGGCGAGCGAGCTGGAGCGCGGGGGATATGTGCTGTGGGACTCCGCGCCCAGCCCGGGGCTGATCCTCATCTCCACCGGTGCGGAGGTTCCACTCACGCTGGATGCCGCGCGGGCGCTGGCGGACGGAGGCACATCGGTGCGCGTCGTGTCGATGCCGTGTATGGAGCTGTTCGAAGCTCAATCGCAGGAGTACCGCGACACGGTGCTCCCGCCCGCTGTCACCGCTCGTCTGGCGGTCGAGCCAGGGGCGAGCATGAGCTGGTGGAAGTGGGTGGGCAGCGCGGGAGACGTGCTAGGCATCGACCGCTTCGGCGCATCCGCGCCCGGTGCTCGCGTGCTCCAGGAGCTGGGCTTCTCGGTCGAGAACATCACCGCACGCGCCCGCGCGCTGCTTTAGTTTTTCGGCGCGGCATCCGAGGGGTAGGCTGTAGGAGCGGCTTTCAAGAGGCCGGCACGCCCGGATAGGTCCCCGCCGATCAAGGATCGGCCGGCAGCCCTGGGTCGCCACGGTCGCCACCGTCTATTTTGAAAGACGTTCTCAGTCGTAGGCCAAGCGATCCCAAGGAGATGCAGATGCCCTCCCAGACTCTCTCACCGCTGCACCGCCTGTCCGCGCTCGGGCAGAGCGTGTGGGTGGACTTCCTCTCCCGCGAGTCGATCCGCGGCGGCCACCTGCAGGAACTGCTCGACGCCGACGCCGTGGTGGGGGCGACCTCCAACCCGACGATCTTCCAGAAGGCGATGACAGCGGGGAACGCATACGACGAGCAGCTGCACGAACTTGCCGACGAGGGTTTGGACGCGCGCGCAAGCTTCTGGCGGCTGGCGGAGCGCGACATCAAGGATGCGTGCGACCTCTTTCGCCCGATCTGGGACGGTGGGTTGGGGCGCGACGGCTATGTATCGCTGGAGGTGGCGCCCGATCTGGCGTACGACACGCTCGCGACGTTCAACGAGGCGATCGGCCTGCACGAGACCGTGGATCGCCCGAACCTGATGGTGAAGATCCCCGCGACCAAGCCCGGGCTGGCGGCGATCGAGGACGTGATCGCCCAGGGCCACTCGATCAACGTGACGCTGATCTTCTCGCTGCGCCGCTACGCCGAGGTGGCGGAGTCCTACATTCGCGGCCTGGAGCGCCTGATCGCGGCCGGCGGCGATCCGCGCAAGGTGGCGTCGGTGGCAAGCTTCTTCGTCTCGCGGATCGACACGGAGGCCGACCGGCGGCTGCAGGAGCTGCAGTCGGCGGGGAGCGACGGAGCGCTCGATGAGCTCAAGGGCCGCCTGGCGGTGGCCAATGCGAAGCTCGCCTACCAGCACTATCTCTCGGTCTTCCGCGGCCCCCGCTGGGAGTTCCTCGCAAACAAGGGTGCCACCCCCCAGCGCGTGCTGTGGGCGTCGACCTCGACGAAGAACCCCGACTACCTCGACACGCTGTACGTGGAGGAGCTGATCGGCCCCGACACCGTCAACACGATGCCGGAGGAGACGATCCGTGCCTACCAGGACCACGGCCGTCCGCAGGCGCGCCTGCAGGCGGAAGTGGGAGATGCGCGCAAACTGCTCGACGAGCTCGCGCGCGCAGGCGTCGATTACGACGATCTCACCGACACGTTGGAGCGCGAGGGGGTAGAGAAATTCTCGGACTCCTTCGAGGAACTGATCGCGGCGCTGGCGGAGAAGCAGGCGGCGTTGGCCGTCGCCTGATCGGCGAAAAGGGCCGAGCTCGCCGGCTTGACGCCGACTGCGCCACCCTCTAAGCGAGCAGGTGGGCTCCGCGCGAGGGGCGCACCTCGCGTGCGTGCGCGGGCGGGGAGACGCCGGGTGGGAAGAGTCCCAAAACGTGTCCGCCGAAGCCGCCTCCCACCAGGCGCGCCCCGAGCGCCCCGGTCTCCTTCAGCGCTCGCACCGCCACCTCGACTGCGGGAGTCGAGCACTCGTAGAGGTCACGCAGGCTGGCGTGAGAAGCGTCGAGCAGGGCACCCACCTCCTCCAGCGCTCCTCTGCGCAGGTCGGCAACGGTAGCCAGCACGCGAGCGTTTTCTCCGAGCACGTGCCTCACGCGGCGGGCGAGCACGGGTGGCAGCTGTTGGAGGCTGTCTTCCCGTGCCTCTCGAAGTGACTGGACGCCGAGCAGCTCGCACGCCCGCGCACACTCCTCGCGGCGCTTGTTGTAGCCGGAGGCGGCCAGCGTCCGGGGATCGCCTGAATCGAGCGTCGCCAGCCGCCAGCCATCCGCCAGTACCAGCGGAACCGGCTGGATGTCGAGATTGGAGAAATCGATTTGCAGTGCGGTGTCCGCCTCGCCGTAGAGCGAGGCGAGCTGGTCGAGCAGGCCGGTGTGTGCGCCCAGCCACTCGTTCTCCACGCGGGAGCACAGCCGCGCCAGCTCGCGACGGTCGAGCTCGGCGCCGGCGACCCCGAGCAGGGCCAAACACAGCGCGACCTCCAGAGCCGCCGACGAGGAGAGTCCTGCGCCCAGTGGCAGATTGCCGTGGATCTCTAGTTCCGTCCCGGGTATTTCCACCCCCACGCGCAGCAGCTCGGCGGCGACGCCACGCACGAAGGCGCGCCAGCCGTCGCCTGGCGGAAGATTTGGGTTTGGGAGGTCTGGAGAGGTCGCGGTAGCGGGCCGCAGTAGGTCGTGGAGGGCGAGCTCGTCGTGTTCGTCGAGGTCGAGCGCCGATGTCCGGATACGCCGCTCGTCCGTCGCCTGCGCTCTCACCCTGACACCCTCCGCGATCGCGAACGCAAGCGCGAGGCCGTTGTTGTAATCGGTGTGCTCCCCGATCAGGTTGACCCTCCCGGGGGCGAAGGCCCGCACCTCCAACGGCGCCACCTCTCACCCCTCCCCGCGATGTTCACGCTCCGTCACGCGCCCGCCTCGACGGCATCGCTCACCCGGCACGACCCACCGCCTCGCGCAGTGCCTCGGCGGAGTCCTCGGGCAGGGTGTCGGCGATGAACACTCCACCCCCCTGCTCGGAGCCCGCCAAATACTTCAGCTTGTGTGCGGTACGCAGCGGAGGGTAGAACTCGACATGCAGATGCCCCTCCCGCTCCGCGCCGGTGTCCGTGGGGGCCTGGTGGACAGCCATGACGTACGGGAAAGGTCGCTCGAACAGCGCGTCGTAGCCGCGCGTGAGCGCCTGCAGCCCCTCGGCGAGCGCGTCCAGCTCCGCAGCGGCGCAGTGCAGCAGCGTGGGGCGGTGGGCGCGCAGTACCACGTGCGCTTCGTAGGACCAGCGGGCGGCGTAGGGGACGTAGACGAGCACGTGCTCGTTCTCGTACACCAACCGGCGCCCATCCTCGAGCTCTCGCTGCAGCAGGGCACACGGCGCGCACTCCCCCAGACTGGCATCGGCCGCCCGCTCGGCTGCAGGCACGGGGGGAACAAACGGGTAGGCGTAGATCTGCCCGTGAGGATGATGCAACGTCACCCCCACCTCCACGCCCCGGTTCTCGAAGATCAGCACATACTCCACATCCTCCCGTGCGCCCAACTCCTCATAGCGTGCCCGCCACACCCACATCAGCGCCCGAACGCGCTCTGGGGAAAGCGTTGGGAAGGAGTCGTGGTGGCGGTCGGTGTAAACGACCACCTCCGCCGCGCCCCGCGGGGATTCGAACGCAGGGAAGCGGTTCTCGAAGACGGCGATCTCGAATGCGGGGAAGGGGATCTCCGTCGGCTCCCCTCCCGGTCGCGTGGGGCACAGCGGGCAGTGCTCCTCGCTGGGCAGAAACGTGCGCTCCTGGCGGTGGATGGCATAGTCCACCCACTCTCCGCGCAGCTCCTCGAAGCGAAGCTCACCCATCCTCCCCGCTCCACCGGTAGAGAATCAGCAACCGCCCATCCGCTTTGCGGTAGCGCTCGAATGCCAGCCGGCCACCGTGTTGCACTCCAGGCCCCAACGCTGGGGCCGGATCCACGGAACGCTCCACCCCGGACTGCAAAGTTGGGGCCGGATCCACGGAAGGCACAGAGGGGTCGCTCGACGACTCCCGATCGGTCTCCTCGGGCATCGCCTCCAGGGTAGGCCCTACGCGTCCTTAAGGTGGCGCCGATACCGTCAAAGGTTGTGCACGACGAGGTCCATTCATCAACTCCGCCCTCCGAACGGCGGGCGTGGCTTGTCGCGCTTGCGCTGTGCCTTCTCGGCGCCGGTGTGCTGGCGGCGGTCCTTGGCGGCGTGGTCGGTGCCGCTTCGAGTACACCCACATCCGATCCGCCAGCGGTGCTCGTGGGTGCCGTCACCCCGACCGCCGCAAGTGCCTCCGAGGCGGCGCAACGCTCGGGGCGAGGCACTGCCGCGGGACCTTACGCGGACGCCCGGCAAGCGGCGGGGCCGAGCGCATCGCCCACGGTGGCATCGGTGGGAGCCGTCGTGGCGCACGCTCTCGGCGGGCGGGGTGACCTGGCAGCGAGCTCATCGGGCCCGGAAGCGCACATCTCGGCGGCGTGGGAGGCCGGCTTCTATCCGATCTACGCCGAGGCGCAGCGCGTGTTCGGCGTCAACTGGCTGCTGCTCGCCTCGATCCACATGCAGGAGACCGCCTTCTCCACCGCGCCCTCCACCTACCACGGCCTCAACTTCGCCGGGTGCTGCGGGGGGCCGATGCAGTTCAACATCGCCAATGGGCCGGTGAGCACGTGGGATCTCGTAAAGGACGCCTATCGCTTCGGCGCGCGCCCCGCGGTGTACAACCATCGCACCGGCCGCCACCCATCGATCTACGACGACTACGACTCGATCATGGCGGCGGCGTGGCTGCTGTACTCCGACGGCGCCGGCAGCACGCTCGAAGACTCGGCGTGGTGGGCTGCGTACGACTACTACGGCCACGACGCCTATGGCGTGGAATACGCCGACGAGGTGCTCGCCCGCGCGATCGGCTGGTCTCAGCACGGCTTCTGCATCAACTGCGGCGTGCAGGCGGCGCTGGCGCAGGCCGTTTACGAAGCTTACGGCGCGCCGGTGATGGCGACGTACCAGACTGCCATCACGGCCGGCGCCGGGCATGCGCGCAAGGCGCGCCGCCGGCGATAGCTTCCTGTGTGTCGGTCGGTGGCCCATTCGGGCGACGAGGCTCTCAGCCCGGTGGTCGCATCCCGCGGTCCGGATTGCCGCTGGCCGGTGGCGGGATTGTGGCTCCGATCAGCAGCTCGGCGCACTGAGACTCCCACAGGTCAACAGTGTCGTACAGCCCACGCATGTCGGCTTTCTCGAGAAGTCGCACACCGCTTCTTTGGACGACTCCCATTTGAACGGGACCGCCGATGCCCTCCACGGTGGTGTCGATCGTGTCTCGCAGCACCTTCAATGCAACAACCTTGGCCTGCTCCAAGGCGAGCGCCGCCGGATCGATGTAGCGCAGGGCTCCGCTGGCAAAGGTGGCGCTCTCGACGCCAAGCTCCATGCCGCCAAAGGCCCAATTCGCTACCCATTCGGCCGCTCCACCGCTGAAAAGGTGGAGCGCGACCGGTTTGCCTTCTGGGCGCGACCACCATGCGAGGAGCAGTTCGATGTGGTCGCTGCGCTGCTCGATGCTGGAGTCCTCCCGAAGCTCCGCGAGGATCGCATGAAGACGATCTTTGATCTCCAGTCGGTCGGCGCCGGGTGAGATATCCTTGGCACGGAGGAGACGCAGGACAAAGGCCTGGGCAACGTCTTGAGGGCCGGCCCAGGCGAGCAAGAAGCCGGGTCGCGGCTCGTACACCTTTTGGGTGGAGCGAGCTAGGCGATGGCCCTTGGCGCCGCGTGTCTCCTGGCTGTCGGAGCCGAGGATCAGGCCGTCGCGACAGCGTAGGGCAGCGATGAGGGTCATCTCAGGGTCTCTATTCGGAGCTGTGGGGGTGCTTCATGAACACTGCATCATCACCATTTGGCCTGATGGTTGGACTGCCGTGGGTCTTCGATCAAGCGGACTTGCGGAAAATCGAGTTGACCGCGAACTCTGGATACTCGCTGTAGACACGCTCGAGCAGCTCTTTGAAGCCGACGTTCGCGACATCCTGCTTGATCTGGAACAGCTCGCGTGCTGCATCGAGCAGCTTTTCGTCTTCGGCCTGCTTGATAATCCGCTTTCCTTCCCGAAACGTGATCCCGCTGGGCCTGTAACGCGACCAATGCTTGCCGGGCACGGCGACGCGTTCGACCAGTCCCTCATCCACCAGGCGGTCGAGGTCGTGGTAGATCCCGGCGCTCATCGGGCCGTAGACGTAGGGCTTGAACGTGTACTTGGATCGCTCCGGCACATGCGTGCGCTGGGCGAACAGGAACAGGCCCTTTTGGAAGCGAATTGGGTCGAGCCCGTCGGGGGCGCCCTTGTAGGCGGCGAACAGCAACAGCCAGTCGCGTCGCTTCATCGCTCGACCGACGCCGATGCGCCGGCACATACCTCGGATTGCGGCTGCCCAAGCACTAGTCGAGCTTGGCGCTCGCGCCGGACGGAAGCTCGCCCTCATACGAACAAATGTTCGCAGCCCCGTCGGTCGTCAATGCGGCGCATCGTCTGCAATGCCGATGGGAAGGCCGAGGGCGGGACACGCATCGAACGTACCGCAGTTGCGCTCACGACGACGCGAGGCGGCTGCTCATGCGCCTGCTGCCGGCCGAGCTCACCCCTGGGCGATCAGCTCACCCGCCACCCGATCGGTGGCGAGCGCGGTGCCGCCCAGCAGGCGGCGCGAGAGCTGCGCGCGGCGGAAGTACAGCGGGGCGTCGTGCTCCCAGGTAGCGCCGATGCCGCCATGCACCGAGATCATCGTGCGGGCTGCGTGATCGAGCGCGCGGCCTGCCACCGAGCGCGCGGCGTTGGCGGCGAGCGGGAACTCCGCGGGAGCTCCGTGGCGCGACCAGCCGGCGTAGTAGAGCAGCGAACGGCCGTTCTCCAATTGGCGCAGCACCTCGGTGAGCGAGTGCTTGACCGCCTGGTAGGAGCCGATTGCGCGGCCGAAGGTGAAGCGCTCCTTGGCGTATGCCACCGAGACGTCGAGCGCACTCTCCACCGCGCCGAGCGACTCGGCGGCGATCAGCGCCTGCGCGAGGTGCCACGCCTCGGCGAGTGACTCCTCGGGCGCGGCTAGGATCGTGGCGGGCGCGTCCTGCAGCGTGACGTGCCCAAGTATGCGAGTGGCGTCGTAGCGGCGCACCGACTCGATCGAGACGCCGGCCGCGGCGGACTCCGCTGCGAAGCCAATCGCGCGACCGTCGAGCGACGCGACGCCCACCAGCACGTCCGCGCCCGGCGCGTCGGGAGCGAACGCGATCCTCCCGCTCACCCGTGCCTCGCCCTCTCCGGCGGCGATCGCACTCGGGAGCGCGGCGCGCTCCATCCCGCTTGCGGGGTCTACGCTCCACTGTCCGGAGATGTCGTCCGGGGGACGTGCCGCCAGGTAGGCCGCACGGCGCTCCCCGCTCGCCAGCTCGCCGAGCAGGGGTGTCTCGCCGAGCTTGCCCGCCCCGTCGCCCAGGATCGCGGTGGCGGGCAGGTGGCCGAGCAGCGGGACCGCGGCGAGCACACGCCCGCACTCCCCGAGCACGAGCATTGCGTCGAACACGTCAAGCCCTGCGCCGCCGTGGGCCTCGTCGATCAAGAGGCCCGGCCAGCCCGCCTCCGTCGCGGTCGGCCACAGATCGACGGTCGAGCCGCCGCTGTCGAGCGCCTCTCGCGCTTCCTCCAGCGTCTTGAACCGCGACAGCGCGCCGCGGGCTGCCTCGCGCAGCAGCACCTGCTCGTCTGATAGTGCGAGGTTCATGCCTTCGCAGCCTCCTTCGAACGCAGCTCCGAGAACGGGATGCCCTTGTCAAGGCGCGGCTCGGTGGGCAGGCCGAGCACGCGCTCGCCAATCGTGTTGCGCAGGATCTCTTCGGTGCCACCCGCCGACTTGAGGCCGGGGAGGAAGGAGATCATGTATGCCCACTCGCTGTCCTCCGCGAGCGCGTCGGGGCCGAGCACATCGGCGATCAGGTCACCGGACTTGATCGCGCCGTTGACGATCGTTACCTTCGCGAGCCCCGCCTCGGGGCCGGGAATCTGGCCGCGCTGCAGTGCGGTGAGCGTGCGATAGCCGGTGAAGCGCACCGCCATCAGTTCGGAGGCGATCTCCCCCAGCTGGCGGCGCACCTCGGGGTCGCGGCGGGCATGCTCGTCGGAGGCGATCGCGCGCGCGAAGCGCGCGGAGTTGTAGCCGAGGCCCTCACCGCCGAGGCCGATCGTGACGCGCTCGAACATCAGCGTGGTGAGCGCCGTGCCCCAGCCGTTGCCCACGCCGCCCACGACCGCGTCGGCGTCGAGCGCGAGGTCGTCGAAGAAGACCTCGTTGAACTCGGCCTCCCCGGAGATCTGGCGCAGCCCGCGCACCGTGACACCCTCGGCCTCGATCGGCACGATGAACATCGTCAGGCCCTTGTGCTTGGGCACGTCGGCGTCGGTGCGTGCGAGCAGCAGCCCGTAGGAGGCAAACTGGGCGTTGGTGGTCCACACCTTCTGACCGGTGAGGCGCCAGCTGCCGTCCTCTTGCTGGCGCGCCCGGGTTTGCACCGCCGCCAGATCCGAGCCGGCGGCGGGCTCGGAGAAGAGCTGGCACCACACCTCGTCGCCGTGCAGCATCGGGCCGAGGTAGCGACTCTTCTGCTCCTCGCTGCCGTGCGCAATGATCGTCGGCCCGAGCATCCCCACGCCGATCGCGTCGAGGATGCCGGGGACGCCCGCGCGGGCAATCTCCTGGCCGCATATCAGCCCCTCAATCGGCCCGAGGCCCTGACCGCCGTACTCCTTTGGCCACGTCACTCCCGCCAGGCCGGCCTCGGCGAGCTTGCCCTGCCAGGCTCGCCGTGCGGCGACGATCTCGTCCTCGTCCTTCAGCGCGCCATCGCCCACCAGCATCGGCGCCTCGGACTTGTGCTGCTCCAGCCACGCGCGCACCTGTGCGCGGTAGGCGGCCTGCTCGGGTGTGTCGTCGAGATCCACTGCTGCGCCTCCTTGGTTGACTGACCAGTCAATCGCCTCTACACGGTACTACCTTCGGTCGCGGGCGTGTCGAGGTATGAGGCAGCGGCGGCTAGCGGCGACGCCGGTCGAGCAGGGCGCCGAAGATCCCGACCCCCATCAGCACCACGATGAACACCGACACCGCCGTGCCCACCGAGATGCCTTTCTGTTCCACGATCGTATGGAGCGTCAGGTAGGCGAGCCCGACGACGAACACCATCGCCACGAGCAGGATCACCATGCGGGTCACGATCGGGAGGGGATGTCTGGAGCGACGAGGATCGAAGCAGACTATCCGTGGGCCGCTCCCACCAACGCCGGCTCACTCGCCGCCAGCGGCCCGACGCCGTCGCGCGGCTGCGCCACGTGCTGGTCGGCGTGGTAGGAGGAGCGCACCAGCGGACCGGCGGCCACGTGCTCGAAGCCGAGCTCGTACGCCGCGCGCTCCAGCGCCTCGAACTCGTCGGGGTGCCAGTAGCGCACGACCGGGAGGTGCCGCGCGGAGGGGCGCAGATACTGCCCGACCGTGAGCACCTGCACGCCCTGCTCGCGCAGCGCTGCGAAGGCCTCCACAAGCTCCTCGTGGGTCTCGCCGAGGCCGACCATCAGCCCCGACTTGGTCGTGACTGCAGACCCTCCCAGCTGCTTGGCGAGCGATAGCACGCGGCAGGAGCGCGCGAAGGAGGAGCCGCGCCGCGCGAGCGGGTAGAGGCGGGGGACGACCTCGACGTTGTGGTTGAACACGTCCGGCCGCTCGGCGATCACCTTCGCCAGCGGCATCTCCTGCCCCTGGAAGTCGGGCGTGAGCACCTCGATCAGGCAGCCGGGCGCCTGGCGGCGCACCTGGCGGATGACCCCGACGAACGCGGAAGCCCCCTTGTCGGGAAGGTCGTCGCGATCCACCGAGGTGACAACCGCATGGCGCAGCCCCATGCGCGCGATCGAGCGCGCCACCCGCGCGGGCTCCAGCGGGTCGTTCCAGGTGGGGCGCCCGGTCTTGACGTTGCAGAACCCGCAACGCCGCGTGCAGGTGTCGCCGAGGATCATGAACGTCGCGGTGCCACGCTCCCAGCACTCGCCCACATTGGGGCAGGCCGCCTCCTGGCAGACGGTGTGTAGCTCCTCCTCACGGATCAGCTGCGTGAGCGCCCGGTAGCGCTCGCCGCCGGGCGCCGCCACCTTCAGCCACGGGGGCTTGCGCTCGCGCAGCGGGCGTACCTCGGGGCCGAGCACCTCGAGCACATCCATCCCGCCAGGGTTGGCGCGTGAGCGGGTGGCGGCAGGCGCTGGGGCGGCGGCTGGCGACTCGGTGGCGCTCATGCCGGCACGAGCGCGGCGGCACGCGCGGGGTCGATGCCGAGGCCGCCGATGCCAAGCTCTCTTGGCTCAACCGTCCGAATCCAGCGGCCGTGAGCCTCGCAGAAGCAGCGAGCGACCCGCTCGCGAAAGCGATCCGTGCTCGCTTGCTGCGCTCCCACCTCAGGTAGCTTGCCATCGAGGACTTCCGGCTGGTCTAGCTCGAGCTCGGCGGCGACTGAGGTCATCTCCACGTCGGGCAGCCCGCACGCCACCACCCAGCGGAAGGGCTCCAAGTCCGTCGCGACATTCACCGCGAACCCGTGCGTGGAGACCCCGCGCGAGACGTGCACGCCGAGCGAGGCGATCTTGCGGCTCGCCACCCACACGCCGGTGTAGTCGGGCCCGTCTTGCGGCCGGGAGCGCGCGGCGACGCCCTCCTCGGCAAGCGCTGCCACGATCGCGTCCTCAATTGTGCGCAGATGGGCGACGACGTCGGTGACGCCCATGAGCGGGTATCCGACCAGTTGTCCGGGGCCGTGGTAGGTGACGCGCCCGCCGCGGTCGGTGGACACGACCTCGATGCCACGGGCGCGGTAGAAGTCCTCGCCGAGGGTCAGCTCCCCGGGCAGCGAGCGCCGCCCACGAGTGAACACGGGGGGGTGCTCCAGCAGCAGCAGCGTGTCGGGCAGCTCCCGTGCCCTGCGACGGGCGGCGATCGCTTCCTGCATGGCCAGCCCCTCGCGATAGGGGATTGTGCCGAGGTGGCACACCCACAGCTCGGAGGCGTATCGGCCGGCGCCGGTCATCTCCCATCCAGACTAGCGACGCAAGATCACAACGCCAGCGCCGCAGGCTCCTCCAACAGCTCCCTGATGCGCGCGAGGAAGCGCGCGGCGTCGGCGCCATAGAGGATGCGGTGGTCGCAGACGAGCGTGACGGCCATCGTGTGGCGGGCGACGATCTCGCCACTGCCGTCGGCCCTGCCGCCCAGCACCACCGCGCGGGGGGCCAGCGAGCCGACGGAGAGGATCGCCGCTTGCGGAGGGTTGACGATCGCGCTGAAGCTGCGAATCCCGTACATCCCGAGGTTGGAGACCGTGAACGTGCCGCCACCCAGCTCGGGAGGCGTGATCGTGCCGGCGCGCACGCGCTCGGCGAGGGCGCGTGTCTCGCGGGCGATCTCGCCCAGGGACTTCAGCGCGGCGTCGAAGACCGTCGGTACCACCAGCGCTCCACCCATCGGATCGTCGGAGTCGGCCGCCACGGCGACCCCGACGTTCACGCGCGAGTGCAGTTGCAGTTTGCCGTCGCGGTAGCTGCCGTTGGCGCGGGGGTGCTCGTGCAGGGCTATGGCACAGGCCTTGACGACCATGTCGTTATACGTGGGGGCCTCCTCCGGGGAGAGGCGCTTGAGCTCCGAGCGCAGCGCAACGCACCGCTCCATGTCGATCTCCGCCTGCAGCGCAAAGTCGGGGATGGTGGCCTTCGACTCGGCCATCCGCCGCGCGATCGTCTGCTGGGTGCGCGTCAACTCCACGACGGTGGTGTCGCCCTTGGCGCTCGCCACGCGCTCGGCGAGCGTGGCGGGTGCGGAGGGGCCCTCGCCCGCGGGTGTGCCGGCTGGCGATCGCCCTGCGGCCTCCACGTCGGCCTTGACGATCCGCCCGCCGGGACCGGTGCCGGCAAGCGTGCGCAGATCCACCCCGCTCTCGTTGGCGATCCTTCTGGCGAGCGGGGACGCCTTTACACGGCCCCCCCCGGTTTGATTTACGGGAGCGTCGGCTGGTGGGGGTTGGAGGTTGGCACTCTCATGTACGGCAGCGTCTGCGGGAGTGCTCTCCTGTTGCGAAGCCGCGCCGGCTCGCGCGAGCGTCTCGGTGCTCGGCGTCTCGGGGCTCGCCGCTCCGACGTGCGCGATCGTGGCGCCGACGGCGAGCGTGTCGCCTTCGTGGGCGACGATCCGCAGAGCGCCCTCCTGGTCGGACTCGTAGACCATTGCGGCCTTGTCGGTCTCGATCTCGACCAGCTCCTCCCCTCGCCGCACGTGCTCGCCGTCGCGCTTCAGCCAGCGCAGGATGGTGCCCTCCTCCATCGTGTCGGAGAGGCGGGGCATCACGATCTCGCTCATCGGCGCCTCACCGTGCTCCTGTCTGCCCTGTGGCCGACTCAGGCTTGCGGTGGGCGGCTCGCTCGCCGTTCGCGGCGGACGCCGCTCCGTCTTGCGCTGGCGCCTGCCCGAGGACCTCCAGGGCAGCGTGCACCACCTGCGGCTCGTGCGGAAAGGCGATCTCCTCCAACGGCTTGGAGTAGGGCATCGGCAGATCCGCGCCGGTGACTCGCCGCACGGGAGCGTCGAGGTCGTCGAACGCCTGCTCGGCGATCAACGCGGCGAGGTTGGCGCCCACGCCGCCATGGGGCCAGCCCTCCTCGACGACCACGCAGCGGTTGGTCTTGGCGACCGAGCGCAGCACGGTGTCGAGGTCGAGTGGGCGCAGGGTGCGTGGGTCGATCACCTCCGCCTGCACGCCGTGCTCGTCCGCGAGCGTCTGCGCGGCGCGCTCGGCGGTGATCGCCATCCGCGAGATGCCGACGATCGTCACGTCGGCGCCCTCGCGGCGCACCGCCGCCCGGCCGAAGCCCTGCACGTGGTCGTCTCCGTCGGGCACCTCCCCACGCTGGCCGTAGAGGGACTCGTGCTCGATGAAGATCACGGGGTTCTCGTCACGGATCGCGGCCTTCAGCAGGCCCTTGGCGTCGGCCGGGGTCGAGGGGACCGCGACCAGCAGCCCGGGTACGTGCATGAAGAAGGCCTCCAGGCAGTGCGAGTGCGTGGGGCCCAGCTGGTGGCCGGCGCCCTGGGGCATGCGCACCACCAGCGGCACGCGGGCCTGCCCGCCGAACATGTAGTGGATGTGGGCGGCGTGGTTGACGATCTGGTCGAACGCCAGCAGCGCAAAGTTGATCGTCATCAGCTCCACCACGGGGCGCAGCCCCACCATCGCGGCGCCCACTCCCATGCCGACGATCGTGTTCTCGGAGATCGGCGTGTCGCGCACGCGCCGCTCGCCAAACTCCGCCAGCAGGCCGGCGGTGACCTTGAAGGCGCCGCCGAACACGCCGATGTCCTCGCCCATCAGGATCACGCGCTCATCGCGGGCGAGCTCCTCGCGCAGAGCGGCGTTCAGCGCCTCGCGGTAGCGAAGCTCGGCCATTAGAGGGCGTCCTCGCCCGCTTGCAGCGCGCTCGTGATCTGCTGGGGGATCTCACCTGTGCTGGCCCGCTCGGCCGCCTGCGGGGTGCCGTTGCCATCCTGCGGCTGAGAGGTTCGTACCGAGTACCAGCCGTGCACCTGGTCGCCGAGCACGTACACGTCGTCGTACAGCGACTCCGGCGAGGGGAACGGCGAGCTCTCGGCGAAGGCGACGGCCTCGTCCACCTGAGCCAGCGCCTGCGCGTCGATCTCGGCACGTGCGTCCGCGTCGAGGATCCCCTCGTGCTCCAGGAGATCGCCGAAGGTGGGGATCGGGTCGCGTTCGCGCCAGCCGGCGACCTCCTCCTTGGAGCGGTACTCCTCGGGGTCGGCCATCGAGTGGCCGCGGAAGCGGTAGGTGACCGCCTCGACGAGCACCGGGCGGCGCTCCTCGCGCACCTGGCGCAGTGCCTCGGAGAGCACCGCGTGGGTGTCGAGCACATCCATCCCGTCGCAGCGCATCCCGGGCACGCCAAGGCTCTCGCCCTTGCGCTGCAGATCGGTGACGGCGGAGTGGCGCCCCAAAGCGGTGCCCATCCCGAACTGGTTGTTGGTGACCATGAACACCACCGGCAGGCGCCACAGCGCGGCAAGGTTGAGCGTCTCGCCGAAGGTGCCCTGGTTGGAGGCGCCGTCGCCGAACGTGCAGAGCGTGACATCGTCCTCACCCCGGTAGTCGCTTGCCAGCGCGATGCCCGCCGCGATCGGCAGATTGCCGCCGACGATCCCGTAGCCGCCCATGAAGCGGCGCTCGAGATCGAACATGTGCATCGAGCCGCCCCGTCCGCCGGAGCAGCCGTCGACGCGCCCGAACAGCTCTGCCATGACGTTCCGCGGCGGCGTTCCGCGCACGAGCGCATGGCCGTGCGAGCGGTAGGTCGAGATCAGATAGTCGCTCGCCCGCAGCGCTCGCGCGGCGCCGACGATCGTGGCCTCCTCGCCGATCGAGAGGTGCAGGAAGCCGCCGACTTTCGCGCGCGCATACATCTCGCCAGCGCGCTCCTCGAAGCGGCGGATCAGCGTCATCGTCGCCAGCCACTCGTGCGCCGTGGCGGGGTCTGGCAGGGGACGATTCACCGGTGCTCCAATGCCAGGGGGCTCATCGGTGCTCCACGGTAGCCCAGCCTGGTGAGCTCCTCGTCCAACGGTCGCGTTGGTCGGCGCTGGTGCTCATCAGTGCTCCACGGTAGCCCAGTGCGCGATGAACTCCTCGTCCTGGAGCTGCGCCAGGTCGGCGCGCAGCGCCCGCGCGCGGCGCGCGGCCTCCTGTGGGGGGCAGTCCCAGAACAGCACCACCTCGCCACCGACGATCTCCACCACCTCGATGTGGTCGACCCGCTCGGGGTCGGCCAGTATCGCCGGCATCCACCCGCCGCGCCTGACGATCAGCCGGTAGGCGCGGTTGGCTCTCATGCCACAGTCGCCCAATCGAGCGCGTCTTTGCCGACGAAGATGCGTTTGTCGACCAATCCAAGATCGGTCAGCAGCGCCGGCACGCCGGTCACCCCGAGCCCTGCGGCCGCGGCCGTGGCGGCGCACAGCCGCTCGCGGATAGATGTCAGCTCGATCGCCTTGAGCACCGCTGTCGGGTGCATCTCGCAGGCGGCGGCGGCGATCAGCACATTATCCGCACCGGCGAGGCTGTGGCCCCCCGCGAACGCCTGACGGAAGGCGGCCTGGGCAAAGGGGACCACGCGGCCGATGGACTTGGCGTAGGTGGCGGCCAGCATCGCCAGTTCGCTGTCGAACGGGAAGTCGGCCGGCCAGCGCAGTGGTTGCAGCCCGAGGTCGAGTGCGCGTCGCTCGATCTCGCCCGCATCGAACGGCTCCCCGCCTGGCAGCTTGCTGGAGAGCACGGGCTGCCACTCCACGGGGGTGGGCGGGTTCGGGAAAACATGCAGGACGCGCTCGGCGGCGAGGTATGCGAGCGGGCTCGATAGATCGAAGTAGAAGGCCGCGTCCACGACGCAGAGCGTATCCCGCGTGTTGGCGTGGTGAACGCTCGCCGAAGCCCGCCGCCAGGCGGTGAACGCTCGCCGATGCTCCCCGGCGGTGGGCGCGGTGCTCGCGCCGGACGTACTCCTCAGCCGTGGATCAGCCAGCCGTCGGTGGCGCGCCCGGCCTCCATCACGGCCTCCGAGAGGGTGGGATGGCCGTGGATGATGCGCCCCACCTCGGGGAAGCCGCCCTCCAGAGCACGCACGTTGACGAGCTCCTGGATCAGCTCGGTGGCGCGGCTGCCGACGATGTGGCCGCCGAGCAGCTCACCGTACTTGGAGTCGCCCACCAGCTTGATGAGGCCGGTGCGATCGCCGTAGACGATGCCGCCTCCCACCGCGCCGTAGGGCACCTTGCCGACGACCACGTCGTAGCCCTGTTCGCGCGCTTGCTCCTCGGTGAGCCCGAACGAGCCGACGTTGGGCGTGCAGAAGGTGGCACGGGGAATGTCGATGTAGGCGAGTGGATGGGTGGCGAGGCCGGCGGAGTCCTCCGCGGCGAGGATGCCCTCGTCGGAGGCCTTGTGGGCGAGCGCCGGTCCGGGCACGATGTCGCCGATCGCGTAGACCCCCGGTGCGGTGGTGCGCAGCGCGCCGTCCACCTTCACGAGGCCGCGCTCGTCGAGCTCGACGCCAGCGGCGGCGAGGCCGAGCTTGTCCACATCGGGCCCGCGCCCCGCGGCGATCGCGAGGTAGTCGACCTCGGCCGACTTCGCCGCGCTCGAGTCGCCGTCCGCGGAGCCACCGCGTCCAGCCGACCCGCTCGTGTAGGTGAAGCTCACGCCGCTCTCGCTGGCGCGCACCCCTTCGATTGGCGTGGTGGTGAGAATCTGGATGCCCTGGCGCTTGAGGCCGCGCTCCACCAGGCGGGAGATGTCGGCGTCCTCGGTGGGGAGCACGCGGTCGAGCATCTCAAACAGCAGCACCTCGCTGCCCAGACGCGCAAAGCCGGAGGCAATCTCAGCCCCCGACGCGCCGGCGCCGACGACCGCCAGGCGCCGCGGCAGCTCGGGCAGCGCCCACGCCTGCTCGGTGCCGATCACACGCCCCCCGAGCTCGACGCCGGGGATCGAGCGCCCCACGGAGCCGGTGGCGAGGATCACGGTCGCGGCCTCGAGCTCGTTCTCGCCGGCGCGCACTCCGACGTTGCCGTGCCCACCGTTCGACCACTCCCGCCCGCCGGTGGCTGGAAGCAGGCTGGCCTCGCCCGCGATCACATCGATCCCATTTTTCTTGAACAGCCCGCCCACGCCGCCGGTGAGCGTCCCCACCACTTTCTCGCGTCGCTCCTGCACCGCGGGGTAGTCGACCTCGACGCCCGCCACGCGCAGGCCGAAGTCGCCGGCCTCGCGGATCTCGCTGAGCAGGTCGGCGGAGCGCAGCACCGCCTTGGCGGGGATGCAGGCGTAGTTCAGGCAGCGCCCCCCGAGCTTGTCCTGCTCGACCACCACCGTCTTTTTCCCGAGCTGCGCAGCACGGATCGCGGCGACATACCCGCCCGGCCCGGCGCCGATCACGATGCACTCGTAGGAGGAGTCAGCCACCTGAGCGAGCCTATCGCAGCGGCGCGTCGATCCAAGTCGTGCTGCCAGGGCCGTCGAGAGCGAAGGCTATTGGCGGTCCTGGGCCTGCATGCGGCCCATCACGCGCACCAGCTTCCAGAACAGCCAGCCGCTCAGCCCGATACTGAGCAGGCAGGCGGCGGCGGCCATGATCGTGGTGGCGATCACAAGCGCCAGCGAGGTGACAAGGATCTGGAAGGCCAGCAGCGCCTCGAAGCCGAGCACCGCCCAGTAGCGTCGCCGGTACATCCCCACCGCGAGCGCGGCGAGCACGACCGTGAGGAAGATGCCGCCGGGCAGCGATCCACCGCGGCTGCGCAGGTCGTGGATGCTGAGCGCGCCCACCGCCACCGCGATTGCGAGCAGGGTGGCTACCGCAATGGCAACCAGCAGCGCCGCGGGCCGCTCGCCCTTGGCGAGGGGTGTCAGCGTGGCGCGCAGTCGCTCGTCGCGACCTGTGCGGTCATCGCTCTCAGGTGACGGCGATGGCTGCATCGGCAAGCTCGCCGTCTTGGGCGTGTGGGTCGAACGATGCGCGCAGTGCGCGCGCGGCCTGTTCGGGTTCGGCGGCGTTTGCGATCGCTCGTACCACTGCCACCCGCCGTGCCCCGGCTGCGATCGCTTCGGGAAGGTTGCGGTGGTCGATCCCGCCGATGGCGAAGAAAGGCACCCTCGCGTGGGCGGCGGCGTGGCGCACCAGCTCCAGGCCCACCGCCGGGCGTCCGGGCTTGGTCGGCGTGACGTGTACGGGGCCAACTCCGATGTAGTCGACGAGCTCCGGGTCGGCTGCCTGCAATTCGGCAGGCGAATGGGTCGAGAGGCCGATCAGCATGTCCGGTCCGAGCACCCTTCGCGCCTGCTCGACGGGCATGTCCTCCTGGCCGACGTGCACCCCGTCGGCACCGGCGTCGACGGCGACGTGTGGCCGGTCGTTGACGATCAACAGCACGCCACGATCGCCGCAGAGCGCCCCGGCGGCACGCGTCACCGCCGTCAGCTCCTCGTCGGATAGCCGCTTGTCGCGCAACTGCACGATGTCCACCCCGCCGGCGATCGCCGCGCGCAAGACACCGGTCAGCTCCCGGCCACCCGGTTTGGAGTCGCACACCAGGTATAGCCGCGCCGCCGCCAGGCGTGCACGCCGCTCGGGGCCGATGTTGTCGTGGGTGGGCATCGACCCAAGTCTCGCATGGCCGCCTGGGGCTAGCATCAAACCAATGCCCAGCAACGAGCAAGCGGTGGATGTGGCAGTCGTCGGCGGCGGCATCATCGGCCTCGCGGTTGCCTGGCGCGCGCGGCAACGTGGGCTGACGGTCACCGTGCTCGAGCGCAGCGCGATCGGCGCGGAGTGCGCGTCAGGCGTGGCCGCCGGGATGCTCGCGCCGATATCCGAGGTCGAGTTCGGGGAGGCGGGGCAGCGGGTGCTCGAGCTGGGTCTGCGCTCGGCGGAGATGTGGCCGAGCTTCGCGGCCGAGTTGTCGCACGAGACGGATCTAGAGGTCGGTTTGCGGCAGAGCGGCACGCTGGTGGTCGCGCGCGATGAGGACGAGGCTCGCGAGCTGGAGCGGCAGCTGGCGCTGCGCGAATCGCTCGGCCTGCCCTGCAGGCGGCTGCGGCCCAGCGCCGCGCGTGAGCTGGAGCCGGCGCTTGCGCCGACCGTGCGGCTGGCGCTGGAGGCGCCCGAGGACCACAGCGTCGACCCGCGGCCGGTGCTCGCTGCACTGAGGCGAGCTTGCGAAGGAAGTGGGGTGCAGATTCGCGAGCGGACTCCCGTGGCGAGGGTCGAGGTGGAGGGAATCGATGCAGGTGGGCTCGGCGCCCAAGGGGCCACTACCGTCGCCAATCGCGGCGGTGCCATCGCCGCGCCGGACGGATCGCAGGGGGCAGTCACCGGAGTGGCGCTCACCACGGGTGAGCGTGTGTGCGCGGGGCGGGTTGTGCTCGCCGCCGGCGCCTGGAGTGGGGAGATCGCGGGGCTGCCCGCCCATGCGCGCGTGCCGGTGCGTCCGGTGAAGGGACAGATCCTGCGGCTGCGCGACCCGGCCGGCTCGGGGCTGCTGGAGCGAGTGGTGCGCTTCGAGGGCGGCTACCTGGTGCCGCGCGGCGACGGGCGCTACGTGCTGGGCGCCACGGTCGAAGAGCGCGGCTTCGAGGAGCGCCCGACGGTGGGCGGCGTGTATGAGCTTCTGCGGGATGCCCACGAGCTGGTGCCAGGCGTGCTGGAGCTGCAGATCGAGGAGCTCTCCGTGGGCTTCCGGCCGTCCACCCCCGACAACACGCCCGTGATCGGTCCCTGCTCGGTGGAGGGGCTTGTGTGGGCCACCGGGCACCATCGCAACGGAATCCTGTTGGCCCCCCTCACAGCGGAGCTGGTCGCGGAGGCATTGGTGGGGGTGCCCGCGTGATCCTCCTGAATGGGCAGAGCTCTGACGTGCCGGCCGGCGAGACCGTCGCGGGCGCGCTTGGTCGGCTCGGGCTGGCGGTGGATGCGCGTGGCGTGGCGGTGGCGGTCGACGGCGAGGTGGTTCCCCGCGCTGCGTGGGAGAGCTTCCTGCTCTCGGCAAACGCACGCGTCGAGGTGCTCACCGCGATGCAGGGAGGATGATCTGTCGATGGCGCTTCCCATCGCACCCATGCGGGCCGACTCGGACTCCTTCACGATCGCTGGGACCACGATGCGCTCGCGCCTGCTGCTCGGAACGGGAGGCTTTCCCTCGCTGGGGCTGATGGCGGAGGCGATCCGCGCGAGCGGCAGCGAGCTGGTGACCGTTGCTCTGCGGCGCGTCGACCCGCAGGCGCGCGGCTCGCTGATCGATGTGCTCGCCGCCGCCGGCGTACGGCTGCTGCCCAACACCGCCGGCTGCCACACTGCACGCGACGCGGTGCTCACGGCCAAGCTCGCCCGCGAGGCGTTTGCCACCGACTGGATCAAGCTGGAGGTGATCGGCGACGAGGACACCCTCCTTCCCGACGCCCCCGAGCTGCTGCGTGCCGCCGAGGAGCTGGTCGACGAGGGCTTCACGGTGCTCCCCTACACGACCGACGACCCCGTCCTTGCCCGCCGCCTGCAGGACGTCGGCTGCGCCGCAGTGATGCCGCTCGGCGCTCCGATCGGCAGCGGCATGGGGATCCGCAACCCCTACAACCTCGCGCTTCTGCGTCGGGCGGTGCACGTGCCGGTGGTGCTGGACGCCGGCATCGGCACGGCCTCCGACGCCGCCCTGGCGATGGAGCTGGGCTGCGACGCCGTGATGGCCGCCTCGGCGATCTCCCGCGCGGAGGACCCCGTGCGGATGGCCCGCGCCATGTGCCGTGCCGTCGAGGCCGGGCGCCTCGCCAGCACCGCGGGGCGCATCCCTCGCCGTCTCTACGCCACCGCCTCTACGCCGGAGGAGGGTTTGGCGGAGTTTCGGTAGGACGTGCGCTCGCTATCCGACCACTTCGATGGTCCCGTTCATCGTCGTCGGGTAGTAGGTGCACTCGTAGTGGATGACCCCCGGCTTGGAGAGCTTCAGTTCGAAGCTCTCGCCTTCGCCGAAGTCCTTGGAGGCGAACGTGTATGGGCCGCCCTCGCTCTTGACGTTGCACTTTTCGGGGTCTTCGTTGGTCCACTTGATCGTGCTCCCCGCCTTCGCCCGCACCGTGTCGGGGTCGATCGCGATGTTGCGGTAGGCGATCTGCACGACGCCGCTCTTCACCGGTTCGGAGGAGGAGGGGACAGCGTACTTCGGGGTGGTGACGGCCTTCAAACCGCCGCTGGCAGCGGTTTTGGCGGAGGCGCTCGAGGTGGTGGTCGAGTCGGAGCCAGTCGAGTTCGTCCCGCTGGATTCGCTCGACCCGCAGCCTGCCGCCAGTAGCACCAGCGCCACGCACGCTGCCGCACAAGCCGCCACGATCGATCTCCCCACTGTCGGCAACACACCACGCTCCCCTCTCATTGTCCACCTTTCCTTCTGCGACATCGCCGCCTCCCGGGCGCCGGCTCCAGACCGCGCGGCGTCGCTCCCCTATCGCCGTCTCTGCACCCCAGCCTAGCCTAGACTGGCGCTCCCATGGCATCTCACGAATCCCCACCGAGCGCCACCGCTGTGCCGCGGAGCGCCGGGACACGGGAGCCCAGTCGGGCTCCAGCCCCGCGCCACTTTCTCACCGGGGCGGAGTTGAGCGCCGACGAGCTTGACGGGCTGCTGGCGCGCGCGGCCGAGCTGAAGGCCGACCCGCTCCGCTCGCGCGCACTCGCCGGACGTAGCGTGGCGCTGATCTTCCAGAAGCCCTCCACGCGCACGCGCGTGTCGTTCGAGGTGGGCATCCACGAGCTGGGTGGCCACGCGGTGGTGCTGCGCAGCGACGAGCTGCAGCTCTCGCGCGGAGAGTCGCCGCGCGACACGGCGCTGGTGCTATCCCGGCACGTCGCGGCGGTGGGGCTGCGCACCGGGGCGGACGATCTGCTCGAGGAACTCGTCGCTTACAGCACTGTGCCGATCGTCAACATGCTGAGTGCCCGCCACCATCCCTGCCAGGCGCTCGCCGACCTGTTCACGCTGCGCGAGTCCTACGGCGCGCTGGAGGGGTTGCGCTTGGCGTATGTGGGTGACGGCAACAACGTCGCCCGCTCGCTCGCCGTGCTGGGGACGCTCGCCGGGATGCACATCGCCGTGGCCTCGCCCGCCGGCTACACGCTGGAGCCCGACCTCGCTCTGCCCGACGGCGCAAGCGGGCGGCTGACACTGCACTCCGACCCCTACGAGGCGGTGGAGGGAGCCTGCGCGGTGTACGCCGACGTATGGGTGAGCATGGGCGATGAGGCCACCGCGCGCGAGCGGCGCGCGGCGCTGGCGGACTACCACGTCGACGACGCGCTGCTGGACGCGGCGGCGCCGGGGGCGTTCGCGATGCACGACCTGCCCGCCCACCCCGGCGAGGAGATCACGCCCGAGGTGATGTACGGGACGCGCCAGCGCATCTGGGAGCAGGCCGAGAACCGCCGCCACGCGCAGAAGGCGCTGCTGGAGTTCCTGGCTGACCGGGACGTGGCCGGAACGGATGTCGTGGGTGGCGCATCCACATGAGTGAGCGGCCCGAGCGCGGCCAGGAGCTGGAGCTGACGGTGGACTCGCTCGCCTACGGGGGCGAGGGCGTGGCGCGGTTGGGCGAGCACGGCTATGTGGTGTTCGTCGCTGGCGCGATCCCCGGCGACCATGTGCGCGCTGTGGTGTACAAGCGCAAGCGCAACTACGCCCACGCTCGCACGCTGGAGATTCTGCAGGCCGGCCCCGAGCGGATCGCCCCACGCGCCGAGCACCCCGGCGTGCCGTGGCAGGTGCTCCCCTATGAGCGCCAATTGGAGATCAAGCAAACCCAGGCTCAGGAGGCGTTGCGCCGGCTGGGCGGCTTCGAGGGCTTTACGGTCGAGCCGATCGTGCCAGCAGTCGAACAGTGGCGCTACCGCAACAAGCTCGAGTATTCCTTTGGCCACGACCTTTCGAATCGGGCCCGCCCACCCGAGCTGGTGTGCGGCTTTCACGCCCCCGCCGGCTGGAACATGGTGCTGGCGATCGACGACTGCCTGCTGGCTTCCGAGGAGGGCAACCGCGCTCGCCGGGTGGCGATGCAGTGGTGTCGCGAGCAGGGGCTGCGCGCGTGGAGCCGCGGCGGCGAGGAGGGCGGCGGCCTCGGCGATCGCCCTGGCGAGACGGCTGGGGCTCGCGATGGCGGGAACGGCACCCCTCCCGACGGGGAGCTCGCGCTCGACACCGTGCCCCGCCCGGCCCCTCCGCGGGAGGGGCGGACCGACCCGGGCCCGGACGGCCGCGCGCTGCTGCGCAACCTCGTGGTGCGCGAGGGCCGGCGCACGGGCAAGCTGCAGGTGCGGATCGTCACCACCGAGGGCGAGCTCGACGCGCCCTCGCTGGCGGCGGCGCTCGCCACCGAGTTGGGTGAGCGGCTCTCGGGCGTGCTGTGGACGCGCTCACGAAAGCTCGCAGAGACGACCGCGGGCGGGGAGACCGAGCTGGTGTGGGGCGACGCCGAGCTGCCCGAGCGCCTGGGCGAGCTCGAGCTGCGCATCTCTCCCGAGGCGTTCTTCCAAACCAACACCGAGATGGCGGAGGTGCTGTATGGGATCGCCGCCGAGTACGCCGCCCTGGAGGGGTGGGAGCGGGTGTACGACCTTTACTGCGGCACCGGCACGATCGCGCTGACGTTGGCGCCCCGTGCCGGCGAGGTGTGGGGGATCGAGCTGGTGGAGCAGGCCGTCGCAGACGCGATCGCCGCCGCGCGCCGCAACGAGATCGCAAACGCCCACTTCTTCGCCGGCGACGCGCGCCTCGCGCTGCCCGAGCTGCTGGCCCGCGCCGGGCGCCCCGATGTGCTCGTCGTCGACCCGCCCCGGGCCGGGCTCTCCCAGAAAGTGGTGCGCCGGATCATCGAGTGTGCCCCGCGACGGATCGTGTACATCTCCTGCAACCCCACCACGCTCGCCCCCAACGCCGCGCAGCTGGTGGAGGCCGGGTGGGTGCTGCGCAAGGTGCGCCCGGTGGACATGTTCCCGCAAACGCACCACGTGGAGTGTGTGGCTCTTTTGGAGCGCCAAGGTAGCGGCGCTTCGGCGGGTTCAGAGGCGGACGGCGGGTAGGCTTCGCTCGATGCGCGCCGCCACCATCCGCGATAAGGAGATCGCGATCGAGGAGCACCCCGACCCGGTACCGGGAACGGGTGAGGTGCTGGTGCGCGTGCGCGCGGCGGGGCTCAACGGTGCCGACATGATGCAGCGCCGCGGACTCTACCCGGCTCCCCCCGGCTCCCCGCAGGACATCCCGGGGATGGAGCTGGCGGGCGAGGTCGCCGCGCTCGGCCCGGGGGCGGAACGCTTCGCGCACGGCGATCGCGTGATGGCGATCGTCGGCGGCGGTGCGCAGGCGGAGCAGGCGGTTGTCCATGAGCGCCAGCTGATGCCCGTCCCCGACGCGCTGGGGTGGCCCGCCGCCGGCGGGGTCCCCGAGGTGTTCACGACCGCCCACGACGCCCTCTTCGGGCAGGTGCAGCTGCGCCCCGGCGAGCATCTGCTGGTGCACGGCGGCGCCGGTGGGGTGGGCACCGCGGCGATCCAGCTTGCCCGCGCGGCCGGCGCGCGCGTGACGGCGACGGTGCGCCGCGCGGAGTCCCGCCCCGAGGTGGCGGCACTTGGCGCGGAGGCGATCGCACCCGAGGGCTTCGCTGAGCAGGGCCCGTTCGACGTGATCCTCGAGCTGGTGGGCGCCCCCAACATGGCGGACAACCTGAACGCACTCGCCACCGGCGGGCGGATCGCCGTGATCGGTGTTGGGGCCGGCGCCAAGTGCGAGCTCAACCTGCTCGCGCTGATGGGCAAGCGTGCGCGCATCCACGGCTCCACGCTGCGCGCACGGCCGCTGGAGGAGAAAGCGCTCGTCGCCCGCACCCTGGAGCGCGAGGTGCTGCCGCTGCTCTCCTCGGGCGCCCTCACCGTGCCGATCGCCGCGACCTTCCCCCTGGACGACGCCGCGGCGGCCTACGACGCTTTCGCAGCCGGCGGCAAGCTCGGCAAGATCATCCTCGATATCTCATAGACCAGGCCGCATGCGGCCTGGTCCGGGGCAGCGCATGCGCTGCCCCGCCCACCGGCGCATGCGCCGGTGGGAACAGCTCAATAGGCAGGCTGCGCCGCCCGCCGCTGGATGGAAGCCACCCACCCGGGCGGCCCGGGGGGCGGGCCACCAGCCTCCTCCCGTTCAATACCGCGGCTGCGAGCCCACCACTGGGCAGGGGGAGGGCAGGCCCTCCCCCTGGGCCCCCTCCCTGTCAATACGGAGGCTGCGAGGCCCACCACTCGCCGAGCACGCGAAACGCCTCCCAGAAGGCGCGCTTCGAGTCCTGCCCGTCGAGCGCCTCGTCGATGTTGGGCACATACAGCGCGTCGATCGAGGGGGTCAGCTGCTGGATCTCGCCCAGCCGGGGGGCGAGCGGGCGAGCGAGCGGGACTTCGAGGTCGTTGAGTGCCGTCAGCGCCTCCGCGCCCATTGCCACCACGATCTTCGGCTGCACGATCGCGATCTCCTCGATCACGCGCGCCACACACTCCGGCTCCGCCAGCGAGGAGTCGCCCAGCGGGCACTTCACGCACAGCGTGCCATACACCGCCAGCGGGTCGATCGAGAGGCGCTTGAGCGACTTCATCAGCGCGCCCCCCGCGCGGCCGTAGAAGGCGACGCCCTCCTCGACCTCCGAGGGCATCGGGGCGTGCTTGAGCAGCATCACGTCGGCCTGCGGGTGGCCGCTGCCCAGCACCGGCATCAGGTTGCCGCGCGGGCAGTGCGGGCAGGCCTGCAGATCGCGCGTGAGCGTGTTGAGCTCGCGGATCGCTCGCTCCAGGTACTTCTCGCGGATCTCGTCATCGGTTGCGGGCATCGACGCCGTTGGTTTTGACGGCGGCCCGGCTTGTCCTTGGCGCTGCATCCCGTCTTGCGGTGTCGCTGGCCTTCGTCGGGCGGTTTTTCCAGCGGTCATGACCGGGGATTGTTGCCCGTGGCGCGCCGCACCCGCCGCGCCCGCCTTGCCCTGCGCGCCGAGGGGGGCGTGGCGCGAGTCTCCAGGAACTTCAGCGCCTGCACGTACAGCAAACTGGTTGGGCGCGTCACGATCTCGGCGTCGCGCAGTGACTGCAGGAACTCCTGCGGTCCCTCGAAGTCGCGCATCCTCACCCGCACCGAGCCGAGCCCCTGAGCCACGTGGGAGTCCGAGCCGGCGCCCGCCGGTATCCGGTACTTGGCAGCGAAGCGCGCCGCCTCCTCGTTGAACGCGCCGATCGCCACGCGCGGGTTGAACACCTCGATCGCATCCACCCCGTCGAGCACTCCCAGCAGGTGCTCGTAGTCGGGCACCGCGTGCATACGGTCGAATGGGTGCGGCACATACACCACCCCGCCCTGGCGCTTGATCTCGGCGACCGTCTCCGCCAGCGTCATGTCGCGCGGGATGCGCTCCTCGATGAACAGCCCGATCACCTCGCCTTCGCCGTCGGTCTTCACCTCCTCCCCCACGATCACCTTGACGCCGCTCGCCCGCGCGCGGGCCTCCAGCGCGCCCGACACCTCGTTGTGGTCGGTCACCGCGATCGCCCCGAGGCCCTGCTCGCGGGCGGTCGCCAGCAGCACCTCCACCGGCGTGGCGCAGTCGTGGGAATGGTCGGTGTGCATGTGCAGATCCACGTCGATCAGCGGCCTTCCTTTCAGGCGCCGGCGCAGGGTGGCGTTGCCCCGCGGGTCGCGCCGGCGTGCGGCCAGCTCCCGGTAGATCCCTTCGATCTCATCAGCGACCTCGCTCCATCTGTGCTGCCTTGCGCCGGGTGCGTCGCCCGAGCCGGAGTTGCTCGCTGCCGACGATCGTGCATGGCGTGCCGCTGTGGTGGTGCCCTCTCCGTCAGTCTGCCCCGCCGCGCTCGCCGCCGGGGCCACCAGCCGATAGTCGGCCGGGAAGTGGCGCTCCATCAGCTGTGCGGTCTCCTGGAAGCTCGCCGTGCGCGCGTCCAGGCGGCCGAAGAAGGTCGTCACGAACCGGCGTCCGAGCAGCGTGGAGAGCAGCCGCTCGGTGGGCGCGTGGAAGGAGCCCACGTTCAGCGCCCGCGAATGGCGCAGTGCCGCATTGGCGGTGCTCGGTGCGAACGGCTCGTGCACGTGGACGATGTCCAGCTCGATCGCGCTCAGGAGCTCCTCGATCGTGCGCGCCACGTCGATCGGCAGCGCCCGTGCCGGCCTGCTCGATCCGCTCGGCACGTCCAGTACCTCCCCCACCGCGATCACCCCCGGCTCGCCGCCGTCGGTGCCCTCCAGCAGAGATCCGACCCCGCCCGGGCGCAGAGACCCGACCCCGTCCGGGTGGGCGGGGTGGGCGGGGTGGGCGGGTCCCGGATCCCGCGCTGCCCGCAGCGCCCGCCGCGACGCTCGCACCTGCTCCTGCGAGCGCGAGGGGGCGAGGATCAGCACATGATGCCCCCGCCGCGAGAGTTCCCCCGCGACTTCCCGCACGTAAGCGTTGACATCGTTCTCCTGCGCCTCCCACGGGTACGGGGTGACGTGGGCGATCGAGAGCGGTTGCGCCATCGTCTTCAGGTTAGCCCCAGGGCTGGGTGCGGGCACTCTTGGCACCGGGGCTCGGCGTCGGGTGTTGCATTATTTTTTGACCCCTACCCTTCATTTGTGAAGTAGTAGGGGCGCGTAAGGAGGGCATCTCCACCCTCCCCGACTCGCTTTCAGGCCCGCAACTACTTCGAGGCGCGGACGGGTTTCGCGGCTCGGAGGGGTTTTGCGGCGCCGACGGGTTTCGCGGCTCTTGCGCCTTTGCGTCCCTGCGCCGGTATGCCGGGCCTGCCGGCGTACTTGGCGATGAACTTCTCGGTGTCGGCGCGCGCCTGATCGTCGGGGCGCTGGTTGTGGGGCGACTTCATCAGGTATGAAGACGGCCCGTCCAGCTGCCCGGCGACGCCGTGGTTGAGCGCCAGCTTGCAGCAGCGCACCGCGTCGATCACAATCCCCGCCGAGTTGGGGGAGTCCCACACCTCCAACTTCAGCTCCGCCGTCAGCGGCACGTCGCCAAACGCCTGGCCCTCCAAACGGATGTGCGCCCACTTGCGGTCGGTCAGCCACGGCACGTAGTCCGACGGCCCCACGTGGACGTCGTCGGCTGGCAGCTCGTCCTCCATGATCGAGGTGACGGCGTTGGTCTTGGAGATCTTCTTCGACTCCAACCGCTCGCGCTCCAGCATGTTGTAGAAGTCCATGTTGCCGCCCACGTTCAGCTGCGAGGTGTGCACGATCCGCACGCCGCGGTCGCCAAACAGCCGCGCGAGCGAGCGGTGGACGATCGTGGCGCCCACCTGCGACTTGATGTCGTCGCCGACGATCGGCAGGCCCACCTGCTTGAAGCGCCGGTCCCAGTAGTCCTCGCGGGCGATGAACACCGGGATGCAGTTGACGAACGCGCAGCCCGCCTCCAGCACCTGCTCGACATACCACTTGGTCGCCTGCTCCGAGCCGACGGGAAGGTAGGAGACGACCACGTCGGTGTGGGTCTCCTTGAGGATCTTCACGATGTCGGCGGTCTCGCCGGGGGCCTTGACGATCTTCTGCTTGAGGTACTTCCCAAGCCCGTCGTGGGTCATCCCGCGGTGCACCGGCACGCCGAGCTTGCTCGGCACGCTCCGCCCCCCGGTGGCGAACTTGATCGTGTTGTTCTGCCCCGCCCAGATCGCCTGCCCAAGGTCTTTGCCGACCTTCGCGCGGTCGATGTCGAACGCGGCGGTGAACTCGATGTCGCGCACGTGGTAGCCGCCGAGATCTACGTGCATCAGGCCGGGCACGCGCTGGGAGGGGTCGGCGTCGGCGTAGTAGTGCACGCCCTGCACAAACGAGCATGCGCAGTTGCCCACGCCGATGATCGCCACCCGCACTTTGTCGCCCTGGTAGCGCGCCCTACCGTTGGTGGCGCCGCCGTTGTCATTAGTTGAAGTCATCCCCGGAGACTACCCGGACAGCTCGTGGCGCACGTGCCAGATGCGCTGGAACACCGTCACCACGCTGAGTGCCGCCAGCACATAGACAGCAGCCTGCAGCAGCTCGAAGTGCCCGAGCGAGGCGCCTTTGGCGAAGATCAGTCCGATCGAGAGGATCACGACGCGCACGGGGCGGGTGGCGATCCCGACCTTGCACTCCACGCCCAGCGCCTCCGCGCGGGCGCGGGTGTAGGAGACCATCAGCGACGCCAGCACCGCCACCACGACCGCGGCCGCGGCCACGCGGTCGCCCTGCAGCGCGAAGTAGCCGGCCACCGCCGTCAGCACGATCCCCTCCTCGATGCGGTCGAGCGTCGAGTCGAGGAACGCCCCGAAGGGGGTGCCCTTGCCGGACATCCGCGAGTAGCGACCGTCCAGCGTGTCCATCACCGAGCCGACCACGAAGGCGATCCCGCCGAGGAAGAAGAGGCTTTCCCACACCAGCACCGCCGCCACCACGTTCAGCGCCAGGCCGGTCAGCGAGATCGTATTGGGAGTAAGCCGCGACTCGATCAGACGGTTGCGCACCAGCTCGCGGCGCTGCCCATTGCTGCGAAAGACGCGCCCCGAGCGCGCTGAGCGATCCCGGCTGCGGCTCCGCTGCCCAGCCCCGACGGATCGGCCGCTGCTGCGCCGCCCGGCGGGTCTGGTTGGGGGGCCGTGTCGGGGGGGCATCTCAGGCGGAGGAGCGTGCGTGTGGTCGCGAGGGGGTGCGCGGATCTGCAGGCCCTCCACACCCAACCTTACATTGCCCCTACGTGCTCGCTCCCTCCAACTGCGTCGGGGAGAAGCGCCACGCGGTGGGACGCGCACGCGCCAGCCACAGCGCGCCGTAGGCCGAGAGCGCGGCGGTCACCGCTCCGAGCAGCGCGTCGAGGATGAAGTGGTTGGCGGTGGCGATGATCACGAACGCCATCAGCAGCGGGTACAGCAGCCACAGCACGCGCAGCGCCCGCCAGCGCACCAACCGCGCCAGCGGCCAGCCGATCAGCAGCGCGAACGCCACATGCATCGAGGGCACCGCGGCGTACAGGTTGGTGAGCGCAGTGGTGGTACCACCCCCGCCGTGCCCAGTGTCGATGCGCACCCCGGTGAAGTCCGCCACCGGGTCGAAGAAGCCCCACTCCGGCATGAACCGCGGCGGCGCCGTGGGGAACACCGCGTAGGCCACCAGCGCGATCGCCATCGAGATCATCAGCATGTTGCGCACGAAGTAGAACGAGCGGTTGTGGCGCAGATACAGGTAGATCAGCGCGGCCACCGTCACGGTGGTCTGGGCGTTGACGTACAGCCAGCTCGACATGTCCATCAGCAGATGGCTGCTCGCCGCCCACGCCTGGATCGAGGGCTCCACGAAGACGTGCAGCGTTTCCTCGATGTGGATCAGCTCGCGGGCGTGCTGGAAGGCGGCGGTGGCCCTCCCCTCGACCATCCCCCGCACCACGCGGTAGGCGAGGTAGGCGGTCCCGAACAGCGCCAGCTGGCGCAGCAGGTCGAGCCAGCCCTTGGGCAGCACCCGTGCCTGTATGACGCCGAGCCGAGCGACCATCGAGGTAGCCTAATGGATGATCAGGCGCATCGCGGACCCTGACTGAAGATCCGCGTAAGAGAGAAGTCGATTCCCACGTGGATCGTGCCTGCGGCCTGCGCTTCAACCACCGTCCAACCGCCCGGCGCGCTGCGCACGCATCCGCGCCCTTGCTGGAGCGCCCAGTAGGGCGTGTAGCGCAGGCGCACCTCATAGCTGCCCGCGCGCGGGGCGGTGAGCGTGAAGTAGTCGGCGCCCACGGCGGTGAGCCGCGCGGGCGCCGCCGCCAGCCCGGGCGCTCCCGCGACCGCGAACAGACGCCAGTGCGGCGAGCGCCACACTTCGTGCAGAAAGGGCAGCCCCTCTGCGATCAGACGGCCCTCCGCGGCGCCCGAGAAGTCAAGGCGAACGTCGGGGAGCGCGACGTAGGAGATCGCGTTTTCGTACAGCCATTCGCGGTAGGCCGTGGGAGTGAGCGCCGGCGCGTAGAAGGGCGCGGCGTAGCGGGTGTCGAGCTGGCGCTCCCACCCCCTCGCCAGCAGGATCGAGCCGTGCTCGGGCAGGTACACCGACTCCCAGTGCGCTCCCGTCTGCGGCACCTCCACACGCAGCGGCGCCCCGTGCGCGCGCTGGCGCAGCTCGCCCAGCAGGGGGGCGTAGTAGGAGGCGTTCACCGACGGGTCCCCCACCAGTTCCGAGACGTCGTTGATCGGGGTCTCCAGCTGCCAGTAGAGGAGCAGTGGCGCCAGGATCAGCAGCGCCAGACGATGACGCTCCCACAGGGCGCCCGCCACCAGCGGGGCGGCGAGGAGCTCGCCGAGGCGCGCCGCGTTGCTGCCCACGGGGGTGTGCAGCGCGAAGGAGCCCACCAGCGCCAGCGCATACAGCCACGCCCCCCATGTGAGCACGCGCGCGGCGCGCGGCCGCATGTCGTCGTCGAAGTGGGGCAGCAGCAGCGCGATCAGCGCCACCCCCGCCACGCCCGGCCAGAACACCGACGGCGCAAACGGCTCATACCCCCCTTCGGGGAAGGCGAGCGCGAACACCACGATCGGAGCCAGTCCCGCCGCGGCGATCGCCAGCCCGTGCCACAGCTGCTGCCACGAGTCATCCGCCATCCCCTCCAGCGCGAGCCTGCGCCCCAGCACCCGCTGCTGGAGTGCCCGGTTGCCCACGCCCGCCAGCGCGTAGGCGACGCCGCCCAGCGCGAGGAAGGTACCCGCGACGGGGCTGGCGAGGCTGGCGAGCAGCGTGAGCACGAGCCCGGCCGCGAAGCGCCTCGCCGAAGCTGGATGATCCGCCCCATCGACGGAGCGAGTGTCCCCATGATCGGTCTCCGTTTCGGCGAGCAATGCCACCACCGCGAGCAGCCCCACCGTCAGTCCAAGGCTGAAGGCCACGCGCCCGGAGAGCATCGTCACCGAGGCGCCCAGCGCGAATGATGCAGCCGCGACGCGTGCCCCCGCCATGCCGAGGATGCGCTGCGCGATCAGCCCAAACAGCCCCGCCGCCGCAATCGTGCAGAGCGCGAGTAGCAGGCGGTTACCTGCGAGCGCCCCGAGGGCCGGGGCCAGCAGCGAGTAGCCGGGTAGGTAGTGGCCGCCATACCAGCCGTTGTCCCACAGCGTGAGCCCCACCCGCGCGAACAGATCGCTGCGGTAGGTGGCCGCCGCCAGGTCGCCGCTGGGTGGTTGTACCGCCAGGTAGACGGCCGCCAATGGGATCGCCACCGCAAGCGCGACCACCGGGGGGCTTCCCAGCTCTTTTCCGCGCGGCTGGCTCTTCACGAGGTCGTCGGCCCGGACGGCGTGCTCGCTCACGACCGGCACCAGCCGAGCATATACCGGCCCCGGCAGATGCGGGCCGCGTGCCCTACCGTGGCGCGGTGCCCATCGCCCGCATGCCCACCGCAGGCTGGACACCGCCCAGCCGCCGCCGCGTGCGTGCGGTGCGCGATCGCCTGCGTGCGGTGTACGGCATCCCGCGCATGGCCCCGCACGGCGACGCGCTGGCGGAGCTGGTGCTGACGGTGCTCTCGCAAAGCACCAACGACCGCAACCGCGACGTGGCCTACCTGCGGCTGCGCGCGCGGCTGGCGACCTGGGAGGCGGTGCGCGACGCGCCGCTCGCGGAGGTCGAGGAGGCGATCCGCCCCGGTGGCATCTCGAAGGTGAAGTCGAAGCGCATCCAGGTCATCCTGTGCGCGATCTCCGACGCTCGACTCGATTGCTCGAGTGGGGCTCCAACCAAAGTGGGCGCCCGCTCGGGCGAGCTCTCGCTGGAGTGGCTGGCACATGTTCCACTGGCGCAGGCGCGCGACTACCTGACAAGCCTCCCCGGGGTAGGGCGCAAGACCGCCGCGTGCGTGCTGCTGTTCGCATATGGCCTGCGTGACGTCCCCGTGGACACGCACGTCTCGCGCGTTGGTATGCGTCTGGGGTTGTTGCGCGCGGGAGCCCCCTTCGAGGAGCTGCACGACCAGATGCTCGCCCTCACTCCCCCCGGCCAGGAGCTGGAGCTGCACGTCAACCTCCTGCGTCACGGCCGCCGCACCTGTCATGCGCGCAATCCCGCCTGCGGAGAATGCGCGCTAGCGCGGATGTGCCCGAGCCGCGCTGCCTTCTCCTGAGGCTCAGAGCCGGCGTTTAGGCCGGCGGAGCGGTCGCAGGCGCGCGAACTCCTGGGTGTGGGAGGACTCGTGCGCGATCGAGTGCGCTTGCGTGTGCGAGCCGCTGGGGGCCGATGATTCCATCGTCTGCATCGGTCCCACCCACGGCGGAATCGCCGCCGGAGCCGGTATGTCGCGGGGGTCGCCGGGGTGCGCGGAACGGGGCGTAAGTGTGGATATCGCCTGCGATCCGGGGGTGTACCAGACGAGCGTCCGTAGAAAGCCCGTGCTTATGATTGAGAACATCCGAACTTCGAAGTATGATCGTTGTTCAGACATGCTTGGCCCCAGCAGGGGGTCCAGATTACCCGGGACTAAGGACAGGGGTCCACCGTACAAATGCCAAGAACAAGCTCACATACTGACAGACTCAACGCCGACGGGGAATGGGTGCCCGCAATCCCCAGTCTGCGCGAACCGCGTTACTCGCAGTCGCTGGAGCGCGGGCTTGCAATTCTGGGCTGCTTCACGCCCGAGCGGCCGGTGCTCGGCATCGCCGACATCGCCGACGAATTGGGCATGAGCCGCTCGACCACCCACCGCTACGTGATCACGCTGGTCGCGCTCGGCTATCTCGAGCAGGGAGCCTCGCGCAAGTATCGGCTGGGCCTGCGCGTCACCGATCTGGGGATGTCGGCGCTCAACTCCACCGGGTTGCGCGAGCATTCGCGTCCCTACTTGGAGGAACTGCGCCAGCGCACCTCCTACACAGTCAACCTCGCCGTACTCGACGGCCCTGAGATCCTCTACGTCGATCGTGCCCGCAGCTTCCGCCGCGGGCAGAGTAAGATCGATCTGGGGATCTCGCTGGGCTCGCGGCTGCCCGCCTACTGCACCTCGATGGGCAAGCTGCTGCTGGCCTACCTCCCCGAGCACGAGCAACGCGGCTTGCTCGGTGAGATGAAGCTCGCCAAGCGTGGTCCCAACACGATCACGAGCAAGAAGGGCCTGCGCTCGGAGCTCGAGCACGTGCGCGAGGAGAGCTTCGCGGTCAACGACGAGGAGCTCGTGCCCGGCCTGCACTCGATCTCGGCGCCGGTGCGCTCGGAGTCGCGTGAGGTGGTCGCCGCGGTCAACATGGCGGCGCACAGCTCGATGATCTCGCTGGAGGAGCTGGTCGAGCACCTCGGCCCGCACCTCGTCTCGACGGCCGACCGCATCTCGGCGCGGCTCGGATACAGACGAGACGACGAGAAGGATTGATCTGGGGACCGATGACCTGCGCTGGCCGAAACGGGGATGCCCGCCGTAGGCGGGTGTCCCCCGGCTTCGGTCTGCGTCCTCGGTCGCTCGCGTGCTGGCCGATCGGTGAGCGCATCTGCTCGCCGATCGGTACGCCACGCTCCCTGCGTCCTTGATCTGCTTGGTCCTCGGTCCCCAGATCGCGTTTTCGACCAACGGCCGCGCGGCTAGCTCAGCGCGCGGCCGTACTGGCGCTCGTAGTACTCCCGATAGGCGCCGGAGCGGATCGGCTCCCACCACCAGGCGTTCTCGCGGTACCACGCGACGGTCTGGTCGAGTCCCGCCTCGAAGCGCACCCGCGGCTCCCAACCCAGCGCGCGCACCTTGTTGGAGGAGAGCGAGTAGCGGCGGTCGTGGCCGGGTCGATCGGTGACGTGCTCGATCAATGACTCCTCAGCGCCCGTCAGCTCGAGGATCCGCCTCACCACATCGATGTTGGCGAGCTCGTCGGGGCCACCGGCGTTGTAGACCTCGCCCGGGGCGCCCTGCTCCAGCACGCAGCCAATCGCCCGTGCGAAGTCGCTTGCGTGGATCCAGTTGCGTACCTGCCTGCCGTCCCCGTACACCGGCAGCGGATCGCCGTGCATCGCGTTGAGGATCATCAGCGGGATCAGCTTCTCCGGGTACTGGTGGGAGCCGTAGTTGTTGGATCCCCGGCAGATGGTCGCCCGCAGGCCGTAGGTGTGGAAGTAGCTCTGCACCAGCAGATCCGCCCCCGTCTTGGTGGCCGAGTACGGTGAAGAAGGATGCAGGGGCGAGGACTCGTTGAAGGTGCCCACCTCGATCGACCCGTACACCTCGTCGGTGGACACCTGCAGGTAGCGCAGACCCCGCTCCCGCGCCGCCTCCAGCAGCACGTAGGTGCCGAGCGCGTGCGTCCTCACGAACGCGTCGGGCTCGGCGATCGAGCGGTCCACGTGCGTCTCCGCGGCGAAGTTCACGATCGCCTCCGGCCGCTGTCCGCGCTCGGGACGGTCGAGCGCTTCGGCCACCGTCTGCGGATCCTCGATGCCGCCGCGGATGAAGCGGAAGCCGGCCGCGTCGGCGATGTCCTGCAGGTTCTCCTCGCGCCCGGCGTAGGTGAGCTTGTCGAGCACTGCCACCTCGTCGCCGTGCTCGTGCACGCGCACTCGCGCAAAGTGCGAGCCGATGAAGCCCGCGCCGCCACAGACCAACAGCCTCATACGCGAACCTCCCGTAATAGATCACGGCCCCATGAGCCAGCAGGGCAAGCTGGGCAAGGACGCAGTGAGCGAAGTGTGCTGGCCGAAACGGGGATACGAGCGAAGCGAGTGTCTCCCGGCTTCGGTACACGAGCGATCGAGGACGCCGTCCAGCGCCAGCCATGCGGGCTCATGGGCGCATCATCCCAGCTCTTGCTGCCAAATACCCCGCCAGGCCCTCGCGCCAGTCCGGCATCGGCAGGATGTCGGCGCGCTCGCTCTCCAGCACCGACCACGCCGGACGTGGCGCCGGACGCGCCATCTGCTCGCTGCTGACCGCCTCCACGCGGCAGGGGCGTTCGGCCTGGCGGAAGATCTCCCGCGCGAACCCGTTCCAGGAGACGGCGCCGGCGCCGGTGTGGTGCACGAGGCCGCACACCCCGCGCTCCAGCAGCCCGAGCACCGCCGGCGCCAGGTGTCCCGACCAGGTGGGAGAGCCGATCTGGTCGTCGACCACCTGCACCGCGTCGCGTTCCCCCGCGAGGCGCAGCATCGTGTCGACGAAATTGCGGCCATGCACCCCATACAGCCATGCCGTGCGCACCACCGCATGGCGGGGGGAGGCCGCGAGCACCTGCCGCTCGCCGGCGAGCTTGCTGTGACCGTACACCGAGCTAGGGCCGGTGGGATCGGACTCCACGTATGCGCGCTCACGTCTCTCGGCGTCGAGTGGAGCGCGCCCGTCGAAGACGTAGTCGGTCGAGATATGCAGTATCGGGATCTCGATCGCGGCCGCGGCGCGTGCGAGATTGCCCGCTCCCTCGGCGTTGACGGCGTAGGCCGGCTCGCGATGGGTCTCGGCCCCGTCGACGTCCGTCCAGGCCGCGCAGTTCAGTATTGCCTCCGGGCGGTGCTCCCGCAGGAACGCCTCGACCGCGTTCGCGTCGGTGATGTCGAGCTCGGGCAGATCCACCAACACCAGTTCGTGCCCCGCGCGCTCACCGGCGCCCTGCGCATCGCGACCCAGCATTCCGGCGGCGCCGGTGACCAGGATCTTCATCCGCGGCCGCCCACCGCCGCCCGTCGGGATCCCGGGCAGGTCCAGAGCTCTCGCGGCAGGGCGCGCGGAGGCGAAAGCCTCATTAGAGGATCGAGATGTCGGAGTTGTCGCCAACCATGAAGCGGTAGGCGCGCGGCTGGCGGTCGCCGCGGCGCACGGTCACGTTGCGGCCCAGCAGCGAGGACTCCATGCGGCCGTCGAGGTCGCACACCGAGGAGCCGGCAAGCAGGATCGAGTGCTCTACCTCCGCCCCGCTGATCGCACAGCCCTCTCCGATCGCGGTGTAGGGGCCGATGTAGCAGTCGCACAGCTGCGCGCCCGCGCCGACCACGGCGGGGCCGCGCACCCGTGTGCGCTCCAGCCGCGCGCCGGGCTCGACCACCACGCGTCCCTCGACCTGCGAGTCGACCAGCTCGCCCTCCACGCTGCGCACGATGTTGTCGAGAATCAGCCGGTTGGCCTCCAGCATGTCCTCCAGGCGGCCCGTGTCCTTCCACCAGCCCCGCACGATGTGGGGCTCGACGCGCATGCCCGCGTCCACCAAATGCTGGATCGCATCGGTGATCTCGAGCTCCCCCCGTGCCGAGGGCTCGATCGCCCGCGCGGCGTCGTGGATCTGGGCGGTGAACATATACACGCCCACCAGAGCCAGGTCGGTTGCCGGCTGCGCGGGCTTCTCCACCAGCCGCACCACCCTGCCCGTCGCCTCTCCGGGCTGCGCCGGTGCCAGCTCTGCCACCCCGTAGTTCTCGGGATCCGCCACCGGCGTCAGCAGGATCAGGGCGTCGGGTGCGTGCTCCCGGAAGGCCGCCACGAGGTCGGAGATGCCGCCCTGCAGCAGGTTGTCCCCTAGGTACATCACGAACGGGCTGCCCGCCAAAAACTCCTCGGCGGTCAGCACAGCGTGCGCGAGGCCCGCCGGCTGGTCCTGCACCACGTATGTAATCCGCACCCCAAAGCGCGAGCCATCGCCCGCGGCCGCTTCGATCTCGGGGCCGGTCTCGGGGGCGATGATGATGCCCACCTCTTCGATCCCCGCCTGCGCCATCGCCTCGATCCCATAGAACAGCACGGGCTTGTTCGCCACCGGCACCAGCTGCTTGGCGCTGGTGTGCGTGATCGGCTGCAGGCGCGTGCCCTTGCCTCCCGAGAGTATGAGTCCCTTCAACGGCTCCATTTCGGTCTCACTCAACTCAATACACCCCGTCGAGCTTGCGGTGATCCCACGTTGCCCGGTCGAGCTCGATGAACTGCAGCGCCACCCGTTTGGCGGCCTGCCGGTCTACCACCCGGCCCACCTCCTCCGGCAGCTGATCGGTGGCCTGCCCACCCGTCTCCCCTCGCGGGGTCGCATAGCGGGTGAAGATCTCGTGCCCCAACGCTTTGACGACCTCCAGATCGCGGTGGATCGCCGCCTCGCATTCGAGCATCACCCCACGCAGCTCGTGGTACTGCTCCCCTGCCTCAACCTGCAGCGTCGCGCGCGGATCGCGCTCCAGATTGCGCACCTTCTGCGAGGCCGCGTATGTCCACGACCACAGCTGCGGACCCGGCCGGCCGCCGGTGCGCTCGCGCAGCACGTACCACAGCGGCATCAGGTGCGGCCACCCCCGCGGCCCGACAGTGGCGCACACGACGGTGCGCTCCTGCTCCAGGAACGCTGCGACCTCATCGGCCTCCATCCTGATCTGCTCCCGCCGGCTCATCCTCGGGGTGCAGCCTAGAGGGTGGCGCAGCCGGCCACCAGGCCGGCGGAGCCGGGCCCCTCCTCTTTCAGGCGTGCGGGTGCCGCCTTCTATACGATCGGCCGCGTGGAACGGACCCTGATAGCCGATCTCGGCGCGAAGGTGGGCGAGACTGTGCGGTTGCGCGGGTGGGTCAACGCGGTGCGCGACCAGAAGCGCATGCAGTTCCTAATTCTGCGCGACGAAACCGGCCTTGCGCAGGTCGTGCTGGAGAAGCCCGACCCCCCGAGCGAGCTCAACGAGCGGATCTCCGAGCTGACCGACGAGTCGGCGGTGACGCTGACCGGCGAGGTCGTCGCCGACGAGCGCGTGCGCCTCGGCGGCGTGGAGATCCGGCTGCACGACTTCGCGGTCGACTCCGCCGCCGAGCCCGAACTGCCGATCACAGCGGAGTCGGCGCTCGACAAGCGGATCGACTGGCGCTACCTCGACCTGCGCCGGCCCGACCGGCGGCTGATCTTCGAGGTGCAGACCACGATCGAGCAGGCGATGCGCGAGCACTGGCGAGCGCAGGGCTTCTTCGAGTTGCACACGCCGAAGTTCATGGGCTCCGCGAGCGAGTCGGGCGCGGAGCTGTTCAAGGTCGAGTACTTCGAGCGCACCGCCTACCTCGCGCAGTCGCCGCAGTTCTACAAGCAGATGGCGATGTCGGCGGGCTTCGGCAAGGTCTTCGAGGTCGGACCAGTGTTCCGTGCGAACCCATCGTTCACCTCGCGCCACGACACCGAGTTCACGAGCGTCGACGTCGAGATCTCCTGGGTTGACTCGCACGAGGATGTGATGGCCTTCGAGGAGGCCTGGCTGGCGCGCGTCTTTGGAGTCGTCGCAGCCGAGCATGGGGAGGCGATCCGCGAGACCTTCGGAGTCGAGGTCGCGGTGCCGAGCCTGCCGTTCCCGCGCATCGCGATCGACGAGGCCAAGGCGCTGCTGCGCGAGCATGGGCACGAGCACGTGCCGGGCCCCGACGACGACCTCGACCCGCCGAGCGAGCGTGCGCTGTGCGCGATCGTCGCCGAGCAGCACGGCCACGAGTTCGTGTTCGTCACCGACTACCCCACGGCGGTGCGGCCCTTCTACCACATGCGCTACGCCGACCGGCCGGGGGTGACCAAGAGCTTCGATTTGCTGTGGCGCGGGATCGAGATCACCACCGGCGCCCAGCGCGAGCACCGCCTCCCCGTGCTGCTCGAGCAGGCCCGAGACAAGCGCGTGGACACCGGGCCGATCCAGTACTACCTGGACTTCTTCCGCTACGGGGCGCCGCCCCACGGCGGCTTTGGCTTTGGTCTCACGCGCCTGTTGATGCAGATGCTGGGACAGGAGAACGTGCGCGAGGTCACCTTCCTCTACCGTGGCCCCAACCGGCTGGAGCCGTAGGTCGATGGCGTTGGTTCCCAGAACGCCGTTCGGGCACAATGGCGAGATCGTGGTCAAGCGCTTCAGCCCACTGCTCATCGCCGTCCTGCTCGCGCTCGGTGTCGGCGCCTGCGGGAGCACGGTGAGCACCAGCGGCTTCAAGGGCGAAGCCCACGCGGTGGCGCAGCGCATCTCCGACCTGCAGTCGGACGTGTCCGCCTTGAACGAGCAGAAGATCTGCGAACAGGACTTCTCGCGCGCCGCTCGCACGCGGCTCAGCGCCGGGGGCGACACCTGCAAGCAGGCGCTCAAACGCCAGCTCGGGACGATCGATGCCTACGAACTGACGGTCGAAAAGATCGTGGTGAGTGGCGCCACCGCCACAGCGCACGTACGCAGCACGTGGGCGGGCAAGCTCAGCAGCAGCGGGCTGAAGCTCGTCAAGGAAGGCGGCAGCTGGCGGGTTGAAGGAGTCGGGTAACCACTGGTACCGCTGCCGCATGGGCCGCGGTCGCTTGGTGTGCCGGGAAGCGCGACCGCGGCCCGTGACCCCCCTCAGGCTGCGATCAGTTCCCCCTGCAGCCCGCCGAGCTGCTCCTGCAAGCCGGCCAGCTGCTCCTGTCCCCCGAGGCAGAGGGCGCACGCCCGAACGTCCCGCAACTCCATCTCCACGGGCGCGTGGTTGGAGGGGCGAAAGCCCCTGCGATAGGTGTGGTTGACGTGGCAGTCCCCGACATATGGAGCGAGGGCCTCGCTGGCGAGGACCAGGTCGATTCGCAATCCATAGTCGCGCCCGTAGTGGCCCTCGCGCTGGTCCCAGCAGGTGTACCCGCGCTCGTCGGGGTGCAGTGTGCGGTAGACATCCACGAGCTCCCCCTCGTCGAGGATCGCGCGCAGGTCTGCGCGCTCGGCCTCGCCGGTCTGGTAGGAGTCGGCAAACCACGCCGGCTCGTACACGTCCTCGTCGGTGGGCGCGACGTTGAAGTCGCCCGCGATCAGCAGCGGGCGGGAATGCTCGTCACAGGCGTGGCGCGCGACGGCCTCGAGGAACGCCAGCTTGCCAACGTCGCTCTGTTCGCCGGCCGCTGCGCCCGCGGGCACGTACACCGAGACGATCGTGATTCCCTCGGTGGTGAGCTCGATCCAGTGACCCTCGGCGATGTCGCGCTGGTGGTCGAGCTCTACGCTGCGCTCGGTGATCGGGTGATCCTCGTGCACCAGGATCGCCACGCCGCCTCCCTGCTGGGAGCCGGGGCTGTGGCGTGACTGGTAGCCCATCTCCCGCAGTCGCTCGCTCGGAAAGTGCCACTCCGAGCAGCGGGTCTCCTGCAGGCACACCACATCGGGCCGCTCGCAGGTGAGCAGCTCCGTCAGGCGTGGCCACCGTGCCCGGATCCCGTTCACGTTCCAGCTGACCACCCGCATGTCCCCCGCAGTTGTTGTTGTCGCTGTCATCGTCATCTCCGCTCCTCCCGGCGCTACGAATAAACGCTGACTTACAAAACGGTGCCTTACACAACACAAGGTAGGAGAGACGCATAAAAACGTCTAGGTACCGCGCGGCCGAACTTGCACAGGGCGGTTGGACGTTTCGGCACATCTCGATACCACCGTGCTCAATGACTTCAATGAACGCGCGAAACGGTCCTCTACATGGATCGCCCTGCCATACCGTCCGCAGCGACGACTACCTTCAATCCCATGCTGATCAACGAGCTGACAGACGGCATGGAGCTCGACCAGGTGCTGCTGGTGCGCCAGCTCGAGCGCCGACCACGTCGCGATGGCGGCGACTACCTGCGCCTGCTGCTGGGCGATCGCACCGGCGCGGTGCCGACGATGGTGTGGGAGGGTCTGGAGCAGGCCGAGGGTGTGGCCCGCGCCGGGGAGCCCGTGCACGTGCGCGGGCGCTACGCGGTGCACCCCCGCTTTGGGCCACAGATCAACCTGCGTGGGCTCGACGCCCCCGTCCCCGGGAGCTTCTTGCCCGAGGATCTCCTGCTCGGGCCGCTGCGCGAGGCGGGGCAGATGGAGCGCGACCTGCGCGAGCTGATCCTCACGGTCCAGGATCAGCATCTGCGGCGCCTGCTGGAGCGGGTGCTCGGGGAGGGCTCGCAGATGTGGGCCGGCTACCGGATGGCACCCGCCGCGAAGTACTACCACCAGGCGTACACCCACGGGCTGCTGGAGCACTGCCTGGGGGTGGCGCAGGCGGTCAGCGCGACCTCGGCGACCTTCCCCGGCATCGACCGCGATGTGGCGGTCACCGGCGCGCTGCTGCACGACATCGGCAAGCTGGAGGCCTACACGGAGGACACGCGCAGCATCGACCTCACCGATCTCGGCCGTCTGCATGGGGAGATCGCGCTCGGCTACTACCGGATCCGCCGCGAGATCGAGGAGATCGATGGCTTTCCGGAGCAGCTGGCGTGGGCGGTGCTGCACATCATCCTCTCCCACCACGGCTCGCTCGAGCACGGCAGCCCGGTGGTGCCGTGCACGCGAGAGGCGACGCTGGTGCACATGATCGACAATCTCGGGGGGCGGCTGGGCAGCTTCGATCGCTTGGAGAAGGAGCTGGCGCCCGGCCGCCACTGGTCGGAGTTCGATCGCGCGCTCACTGCTGCCGCATACTTCCCTCAGCGCTTGGAGCTCGAGTCCGAAGCGCTAGAGGCCGCATAGCAGGACCGCCAAATTCCGCAAATAGCGAGTTCGGTTGGGAGGGGCGCGAGCACAGTCTCCCCATCGGGTTCTATCTTTGAGCAAGGATGGCGAAGGACACCGAGAAGCTGATCCGCCAGCTCTCGCTGATCTCCTATTTGATGGCCGAGCGTCGCCCGGTCACGGCTTTGGAGATCCGGCGCGATGTGGAGGGGTACAGCGCAATGAACGAGGACGCGTTCGCGCGGCGCTTCTACGCGGACCGTGCCGAGCTGGAATCGCTGGGGATCCAGCTCACCGTGGATCGCCCGGCGGACGCGGCGGCCGAGCAGGAGAGCTATTCGCTGCGCTCGGAGAGCTTCCACCTGCCGGCGATCGAGTTCACCGACGAGGAGCTGGCGGCGCTACAGACCGCACTGCACCTGCTCGATGGGGAGTTCGCCTACGCCGAGCCGCTGCGATTGGCGCTGCAGCAGATCACCTGGGGGCGGCCCAGCCCTCTGCGGGCTCCCGAGCAGCAGCGCTCGGTGGCGCTCGGCATCACCGCCTCCGCCGGCGGCCACGAGCTCTCGGCGCGCTTGGCGAAGGTCGAGACGGCGATCTTCCGCCAGAAGACGATCATCTTCGACTACTACTCGATGGAGCGTGACGAGCTGGGAGCCAGGCGCGTGGATCCCTTCCACCTGCTGTTTCAAGGGGGGGAGTTCTACCTGCTGGGCCATGCCCATGAGCGCAAGGCGATCCGCGTCTTTCGCCTCTCGCGCATCCGCGGCAAAGTGGCGTACGCCACCAAGGCCGAGCACGACTTCAGGCGCCCCACCGACTTCGACCCGCGCGCCTACGCCAACCGTGCGGAGTGGCAGTTGGGTGAGGAGCGTGGCGTTGCGGAGATCCTGGTGTCCGAGCGAATCGCGTGGCAGGTCGAGCGCCACTTCGGCCGCTACGGCGAGATCCTCGCCGCCGACGACGAGGGATCGGGGGACCGGACCTTCCTGACTCCCTACGCCGCGCCGCGGATGCTCGTCTCGTGGGTGCTCGGGCTGGGGGAGCACGCACGGCTGCTGGGGCCGCCGGAGCTGGCGCAGGAGCTTGCCATGCGCCTGGAGCTACTGGAGCGCCGCCACGCGGAGAGCCCACTTGGCGATCTCGACGGCGACGCCCTCGGCCGGCCGCGCGGCGGTGTGCAGGAGCGACCCGCGAAAGGCCGTCGCCGGCGCACCGGCTCGCCGGCGGATCCAGACGGATCGGCCGAGGATCCCCGCCGCGTGGAGGCGGCGATCCGGCCCGAGCGCTTCGCGCGCCTGGTGACACTCGCCGGCATCCTGATCCACGCGGGGCGCGAGAAACGGCGCGAGTCGCTCGTGGAGCTGCAGGAGCGGTTGCAGCTGAGCGAGGAGGAGCTGCGCGAGGACATCGACGTTCTGAACGTGGTCAACTTCGGCGGCGGCTCGTATGTGCTGTATGCGGAAATCCTGGACGAGGAGGGCGAAATCGAGGTGGACCCCGAGCCCTACAGCGACAACTTCGATCGTCCCGCGCGACTGCTGCCGGTGGAGGCGAAGGCGCTGATCGCGGCGATCGACCTGATCGGAGAGCACATCCCCGAGGGCTCGCTGACATCGGCCCGGGAGAAGATCGTCACCGCGCTCGGCGGCGATCCGATGGAGCAGGGCCTGCAGGTGGCGCACGGGCGCAGCAACGACTCCTATGTGTCCCGGCAGATATCGACCGCGATCATCGAGCACCGGCTGATCGAGCTGGACTACTACAAGGAGAACGAGGACGAGTTCTCCCAGCGGCGGGTCGAGCCATACGCCCTGATCAACGGGCGCGAGGGCTGGTATGTGGCCTCGTTCGACCCCGTGCGCGAGGACGTGCGCCACTTCCGCCTGGATCGCATCAGGCGCGCAGAGGTCACCGACGAGCACTTCGAGCCCCGCGCCGAGGTCGATCCGGCGGCCGAAGTGGAGGGATGGATGCGCACCGGCGAGGTGGAGGCATCGCGCATCGCGCGGCTGTGGATCTCCCCCGAGCGGGCGCGCTGGGCACGCGAGAGCCGCCGCGTGGTCGAGGAGCGCGCCGATGGCTCGGTCGTGGTGGAGCTGAGCTTCGCCGGCGTGCGCTGGCTGGTGCGGGAGGTCCTCCGGGAAGCGGGCGACGCCGCCGTGCTCGAGCCTCAGGATGCCCGTGAGGCGGTGCTCGCCGCGCTTGCGCGCCTGCGCGCGGTGCCGGCAGGGGTGGCGTGAGGTGGAGTATCGGCGTAGTCTGTGGCTCTCCCGATGACTACTCCATTCCGCGAGGCGATCGAAGCCATGGATATCGAGCGAGCGGTGGGGATGCTCGCCGACGACGTCGTGTTCCGCAGCCCGATCGTGTTCAAGCCCTACCGAGGGCGCGAGGAGGTCGCGGTGTTGCTGCAGGCGGTTGCTCGTGTATTCGAGGACTTCCGCTATATCCGCGAGATTGGCCCTCCCGACGGGCACGACCATGCACTCGTCTTCGAAGCGCAGGTCGGCAACCGCCAGATCGAGGGCTGCGACTTTCTGCACACCAACGAGGATGGCCTTATCGACGAGTTCGTCGTGATGGTTAGGCCGCTTTCCGGGGCGCTTGCCTTGGCGGAGGCGATGCAGGTTCAGTTGGCTGCCTGACGGGCTCCGCCGATGCGCCGTGCGGGACTCGAACCCGCCCCACCGGATTAAAAGTCCGGCGCTCTGCCCGATGAGCTAACGGCGCGCAGCGCCACAGTTTGGCAGATGCCGGGGCGTGGGGCCAGCGCCCGGTCGCTGCGACGGTTGCTACCACGACGCCGGTGGCCAGCCCTTGGATGGAGGCCGCCACCGTGGCGGTCGGCCCCGCGACACGCGGGACCGACCGACTGCGGTGCCCCGACAGCCCAGTCCTACCGAAAGACCACGATCGCTGCCGCGAAGGAACCGGCGCCGCTGGTGGGACGGAACGAGGCGCTGAGCCTCACTGCCAGCCGTCGATGGTGGTGCAGTGAGGCGGAGGCTGCCCGCGTGAGACCGACCCGCAGCGTGAGCTGCTCGGCTCGCGCGGCCTGCTTCCTGGTGCCGCGCACCCCCTTGCCGTCGAGCGTGGCGGTGCCGGCAGAGGGCACGCGCAGCACGATTGTGGCGAGATCGCCGCGCACCCGGTGGCTGAGGATCGAGACTTTGCCCACCTCCTGCTTGGCTATGACGGAGGTGCTCGGCGTGGTGGAGGCGCCGGGCGCCGTGATCAGCACCGTGGTCTGGCTGCCCGAGCCGCCCGAGCCGCCGCTGCCGCCGGAGCTCTTGCCTTCGCCCGAGCCGCCGCCTTTGCCGCTGCCCGAACCCGAGCCTTTGCCTTCCCCAGGGCCTTCCCCCGAACCGGTGCCTTCGCCGGAGCCTTCGCCACCCCCTTCTTTGTTTTCGGGGGCTTCGCCAAGGTCGCCGAGCAAGCCGGTGACTAGCCCTTTGGCCGCCGGGGCAACGCTCGCGAGCTGGCCGTTCTTCAGAGGAGCGGTGATCACCGTGGCGCTTTCAGGCAGCTGCGTGGTGGTTTGTCCAAGTTCTTCGCTCACCATCTTCGGCGTGGTGTTCAGCTCTTCCGAGACTTCCTTGACGCTCGCTGGAGTGAAGCCGCCCGTCAGTTCGGAGCCTCCGAGCAGCCCTTCGAGCTTGTGTTCGGCACCGAGCTCTGCAAAGAGGCTTTCGGCGAGAGTGGAGAGTTCGCCAGCGAGAGGATCCGTGGATTTCGTGGATTTCAGCAGCGAGCTCACGAGTTCGTCGAGGTCGAGTGAGCCGAGGTTGAGCGAACCGAAGGCGCTTTCGAAGGTTGCTTGCTGTTCGGGGGTGAGCAGCAGGCCGAGCAATTTGAACAGTCCGCCAAGCTTGCCTTCCAGCGGCCCCTTGAGATTGACGAGTTCCTCGAGCGTGGCCGAGGGGTTGCTCAGCTTCAGCTGTTCGATCGCTTCGCTCAATGTTTGTTCGAGGTTTTGTGCTCCAAGCGCCGCTTCGAGCCCGGGCAGACCCACTTTCAGTTCGGCGAGCGCGCTGACGCCGTCGAGCCCGGCAAGGTACGACGCGAGCTGCGCGGCAGAGAGATCATGGAGCGGCAGCGTGGCGAGCAGGCTCTGCAGTTCTCCCGCACTCAGCAGTTGGCCCGGGGCCACGAGGTTGCCCACCGACAGCGTGGGCCTTTCCGCTGTGCCCGCACCGCCGGGAAGCGAGGAGTCGGCACTTGCGAGCGCCGAGGCGGTAGGCAGCGTTGCGAGCGCCGTGATCAACGTCATGGACACCGCTGCGGCACGGCGGCGGTACTTACGGGTTGAGGTCCTGGCGGACGCGTGGGCCTCGCGCAGGCATTGGCACGCCTCTCTGGGGGGTGTCGAAAACATGCAGGTCGCTCCCTTGTTCGGATCTCTCGGTGCCCGTAGAAATATTCGAGCAACGGGATTTTCGGTCTGTATACCCCCATTAACCACTCCGCCTAAACTAATTCGAACAGATGTTTATTTGACTTTTGCGAATCAGCCCCTATAGGGGGAGTTCGAATGAAGCGGCTATGCCCACTTTACGGGCACCCCAACAGGGTGCTGGGCGCACGAGCCCGCTGCGGCCGCGACGATGTCCGCGTGGAGCGCAGCTAGCGCCACTCGTGGGCGCGAAGTTGGGCGCAGACCATCTCGAGCGGCGCCGAGGAGCTACCGCTCACTCGGGGAGCTGCTCAGAGGCGACCCGCAGCATCTCCTCGATGCGGGTGAGCTTCACGCGCGGGCGCCCGGATGACTCGCCCAACGAGCGCTCGTAGCGGTCGATCTCCGACCAGCCGGCGTAGGTGACCAGCTCGGGCCGGCGCGCGCGCAGCGTCTGCAGCAACTCGGCAGGGTTGGGCGCTGGGGGAGGGGGCAGCAGCCCGGCGGAGAGGTCTTCAAGGATCGCATCGACGGTCTCCTGCGCATCCTTCTTGTTGGTGCCGATCACCCCGGTGGGCCCGCGCTTGATCCAGCCGACGGCGTACTCGCCGCGCAGCGGCCCCTCAGGGCCGAGCACGCGGCCACGCTCGTTGTCGATGACGCCGGAGCGCTCGTCGAACGGCACCCCGGGGAGCGCGACGCCGCGGTAGCCGATCGCACGGAACACGAGGCCGGCGGGGATCGTCTCGTACTCCTCGGTGGCCCGTGCGCGCAGTCGTCCATCGGGCGCTGCCACCAGCTCGTTGCGCACCACGCGCACCGCCCCCACGTGTCCGTGCTCGTCGGGGAGCAGCTCGACGGGGGAGAGCAGGAAGCGCAGCACGACTCGCCGCGGCTCGCCGCGCGGAGGCCGCTCCGCGTAGGTGCGCAGGATCCGCACATTTCCCTCGGCAATCTTGTTCGCCGCGGGGTCGGGCACCGCGAGCGCGCGCTCCAGCTCGGCGGGATCGACCACCACGTCGGCGCCCTCCAGCTCCCCCAACTCGAGCAGCTCGGGGTTGGTGAAGGCCGCCTGCGCGGGCCCACGCCGACCCAGCACCACCACTTCGCGCACCCCGCTGTGCTCCAGCGCCCGCAGAGCATGGTCGGCGATGTCCGTGCGCGACAGCTCCTCGTGGGAGAGCACCAGCATCCGCGCGACGTCTAGCGCGACGTTGCCGTTGCCGATCACCACCGCCCGCTCGCGGGCGAGGTCGAACTCGAGGTCGGGGTGGTCGGGGTGGCCGTTGTACCAGCCAACGAAGTCGGTCGCCGCCCAGCTCCCCGGCAGCTCCTCGCCGGGAATCCCCAGAGGCCGGTCGGCCGGCGACCCCGTGGCGTAGACGATCGCGTGGTAGTGGGAGAGCAGTTCCTCGCGCGTCACATGCGAGCCGAGCTCGAGGTTGCCGAAGTAGCGAAAGCGGGTGTGGGCGGCGGTCTTCTCATAGACGCGCGTGACCGACTTGATCTTCGGGTGGTCGGGCGCCACGCCGGAGCGCACCAGTCCCCAGGGGGTGGGCAGCCGCTCGAGCATGTCAACCTCGATCTTTCCCTCGGGGTCCTTCAGCAGATGCCCAGCGGCGTAGAAGCCGGCGGGGCCGGCGCCAACGACGGCGATACGTATCGGAGAGTCGCTCACGGGGAGGAGATCCTAGTAGGGCCAGGTGTGCAGGGCGGCTACTGTGAGAGGCAATGTGTGCCAGCGGGTGGCATCCGTCTCCTCGGGCCGGATCGGGCGGAGCGATGGGGATGCCATGAGCGCTGCGAGCGGCAGGTGGGAGATGGCCAGTGGCGTGCAGGGAGGCCACGTCCAGGCGCCCGCCTACGAAACGCTATTGGTTGTACTGGCGATCGCCGCGATGGCGGTGGCGGCCTGGATGATCGTAGTCTTCCTGCGGCGGCGCTCCCGCCGGTCTAAGCCGGTGGCCGATCAGTGGTCGGCGCTGGTGGTGATGGGTGAGCTGTGCCCGGAAGGCTGGCAGGCACAGATCACCCTGTATGGATGGGGTGCCCCGGTGCCCGCCGACGCCCCCCAGTCTCGCACCCCGCTGGTTGAGCTCGAATGGAAGCAGTTCGAGGAGGAGACAGGACGGGTCATCGTGGCGCGGCGAGTGTGGGCGGCCACCATCGGCGAGGCGCTGCAGGCGATGGTCGACGATCGGCACACCGACATCACCCTCGAGCAGATCGAGCAGGCTGCGGCCGAAAGGGGGGGCGAGTGGTGGAGCGACTGACAGCCGTATAGTTGCGATATGGCGGACGTGCTCAGCGAGGCCGAAGGTGGCCAAGCCAGCCGAAGCGGAGACCACTCGGCGCCGACGCAGGTGGTGGAGCGGTTCTTGGATCTGCTTCGCACCGAAGACATCGATGGGGCGGCAGAGTTGCTGGCGCAGGACGTGGAGTACGTGAATGTCGGGCTGCCAACCGTACACGGGCGCGAGCGTGTGCGGCGGCTCCTGCGGGTAACGCTCGGCCTGGACGGGGCCGGATTTGAGGTCTACCTGCACGCGATCTCGGCGCATGGCGCGTCGGTACTCACCGAGCGCACCGACGTCATGAAGTTCGGCCGGCTGCGTATCCAGTTCTGGGTGTGCGGGCGCTTCGACGTTCGCGAGGGCAAGATCGTGCTCTGGCGCGACTACTTCGATCAGCTGAACTTCTGGGTCGCCACTGCCCGCGGGCTACTGGGCACGATCTTCCCCGCGCTGCGGGCCAAGCCGCCGTTCAGCTAGTCCGGTCGAGGTGATCGCGATGGGCGCGGCCCGACTCGAACGGGCGACCCCCTCGGTGTAAACGAGGTGCTCTGGCCAGCTGAGCTACGCGCCCCCGTGACGGGGTATCGGTCTCACAAGGCTAGCGCTCCGGGCTCGCCGGTGGTCGTACCCGCCGCTGCGCCCCGGCGAGCTCACTGTGCAGCCGCTGCACTGGCTTGCGATCGTCGAAGTCCCTCGTGACCTCTCCACCCACCGAAGGGCACTTAATCCAAATAAATGTTTCCCTGCCAAACTACCCGGATGCGTTCGGGTCGTCGCAGATCTATTCGGATCGCGCTGGGGGCTGCTGGGGGGGTGGTGGTGCTGCTGGGTCTCGCGCAGCTGCTGCTTCCAAAGCTGGCGGCACAGCGGGTGCGCAGCGAACTGGCGCGCTACGGCGTTGTGCACAGCGTCTCCGTCAGCGCGTTTCCAGCGGTCGAGCTGTTGTGGGGCCATGCCCAGTCGGCAAACGTGAGCGCCGGCAACATCGACATGAGTCCCACCGAGGCCAATCGGCTGATGGGGCGTGCGCGCGGCGTGCAGCGGATGGACATCCATGCCACCAGCATGCATTTGGGCTCGCTCGAGCTGAACGACGTCGACTTGCGCAAGCGCGCCGATGGCATCTACATCGACGGCCTGCTCAGCGAAGCCGACCTGCGCGCCATGCTACCGGGCAGCACCGGCTTCGAACTGCTCACCAGCAAGTCCGGTGGGGCGACGATGCGCGTGAAGGGCAACCTCTTTGGCGTGACCGCTGCGCTCAATGTGCAGCTCAGTGCGGTCGAAGGAAAGCTGGTCGCCCAGCCCCAGGGCTCCCTCTTCGCCGGGCTCGTCAAAGTCACGCTGCTGTCGGTGCCGAGCATCGACGTGCGGTCGATCGCGGTTGCCAATATGTCCTCCACCGAGGCCGCCGATCCTTCCTATCGGGTGAGCGTGACTGCGGAGCTGCGTTGAGGCTGAGCTCCTACGCGGCCGCCGCCTTGTGCCGGATCGAGCTCACGCACAGTCATCGGCAGGCCCTCGTGCGGGCTGATGGTCGGCATCTGGCGGATGCCCAGCTCGAAGTCACGCGGCAACTCCAGCTCGAAGCGGCTGAGGATCAGCGTCGCAATCGTGCGCACCTCCAGCTGCCCGAAGCGCATCCCGATGCACGTCCTCGAGCCGCCCCCGAATGGGACGTACGCGCCCTTGGGGATCGCCTCTCGCGCGCCTGGGGCGAAACGCTGAGGGTCGAAGCGCTCCGGGTTCTGCCACACGTCGGGGAGGCGATGGGAGGCCCACGAGCAGTAGTTGACGTACGCGCTTCCCGGGACCTTGATGCCTTCGAACTCGAACGGCTCGACCGAGCGGCGTGGGCCGATCCAGGCGGGCGGGTACATCCGCAGCGTCTCCTCCAGCACCATCTCCAGCTGCGGCAGCTCGCCGCCCATCAGCTGCTCGGCGGTCGGCGGCTTGCCGCGCAGGCGCTCGCGCTGCTCGTCCACCAGGCGCCGGGCGATCTCGGGGTGGTGGGCCAGCTCGTAGAACATGAACGACACCGTCGAGGTCGTCGTGTCGTGGCCGGCGAACAGCAGCGTCATCACCTCGTCGCGCACCTGGCGGTCGCTGAGCGCGCTGCCGTCCTCGTCGTGCGCGTCCAGCAGCAGGCTGAGCACGTCCTCACCGCGCTCGCCACTCGCGCGGCTGCGGTTGATCTCGGCGTAGATGATCTTGTTGAGCTCTTTCGCTGCGCTCTGCAAGCGGGCGTACGGGGTCAAGGGGCCGCGTAGGAAGCGCGAGGTGTATTCGGTGGCGTAGAACGACAGCGCGCGCTCAAACAGCCCCGCCGCGTCCGTGCCCCTCGCCGGCTCGCCGTCGGGGTCAAGCCCGAACAAAGCGCGCATCGCCACGCGCATCGCCAACCGTCGTGTCCAGCTGTACAGGTCCAAGCTGCACCCCGGCGTCAGCTCCTCCAGGGCGCGTTCGGTCTCCTGGCGCATCACGTCGATCGATGCCGCGATCCGCTCGCGGTGGAAGGCCGGCAGCATGATCTGGCGCGAGCGGCGGTGGAAGTCCCCGTCGATCGTCAGAAGGCCGTCTCCCAGCAGCCCGATCAGGTCCCGGAAGTGGGACGGGCGCCAGATGAAGTTCTCTGCGTGCGACACCGTCATGTAGTGGTTGGCCGCCGGCCCCAGCATGAACACGACGTTGCCGTGCAGCACTTTGATCGTAAACACCGGCCCGTGCTTGTCGTAGCACTCAAGCAGCAGCGGCAGCGGATCGTGGGCGAAGCGGCGTGTCCTCGACATGCTGAAGCTGGTGTCGCCGGGCGGGTAGGGCACCCTGCTCGCGCGTTCTTTGCGCAGGTCGTCGACCATCACCGCAAACGGGTTGAACGGCTTCGGGGGCGGCGGGCCGAGGAGAGTCACCCGCGCAGCCTATCTCATTCCTGGCTGCGTAGCCAGTTTGGCGTCGCAAGATGCGCTGTCCGGTTCTTGCCCATCCGGCGAGGCTTGGCATACTGTGCTCAGCGCGTCGAGCCGCGGAGGGGTCCTCCCTTTCGCGTCCCGCCACGCGGGGGCGTAGCTCAGTTGGTTAGAGCGCCGGCCTGTCACGCCGGAGGCCGCGGGTTCGAGTCCCGTCGCTCCCGTCGAGGGAAAGCCCTGGTAATCAGGGCTTTTTCTTTGGGTGATGGTACTTGTTGGGGTCTCGGGTTTGGGCGCGAGTACCGCAGGCGAGTACCACGCTCGCCCCTGTTCCGCGGAGAATCGAGGTGGTCCCGGCTTGCAGACCGGAGGTCGCCGGTTGCGGGCTCCGCATGCGGCCTGTTGTTGCGGCGCGAGTCAGTTGTCTAGTCGTCGTCCGTGTTTACCGCGCAGTGGTTGGTCGAGGGGCTTACGGTCCTCGGTCTCGACGGACTCGGCGAGTGTGACGAGACGGGACATGGGCCAGGCCAGGGCGCGGGCGAGCCGATCGACTGTGCCGTAGGCAGGGTTGGTGCGGCCGTTCTCGATGTGGGAAACCCATCCCTGGTCGTAGCCAAGCTCTAGGCCGAGGTCCTGCTGGGAGATACCGACCTCTTCGCGGCGCAGGCGGATCGCGCGGCCGAGCGCAACTTGGGGGTCCTTGGCGGTGTTGGGCACACCCCAACACTCCGGGTAGACCTCCCTTCGCGCCATGTGGTAGGTTCCATATCGATGGTCTGTCTGCTTCCATTCATACGGCCTTGCTACGGTGTTCGGCGCGCCGGACCTGTTCTGGCATCCAATAGCAGCGAGGGCTATTCCCGCGGACATCGGCGTGAGGACCGCCGCACCCACTCACGCGCGTCACACCTGAACAACGTGTATGCGAAAGAAAGGAATTGATTGTGTCGGCTCCAAGCATAAGAACCCGCAGATATGGGCCAGTAACGGTAAGGTGTCTACTAGCGACACTCGTAGGAGCGGCCGCGCTCACCTTTCCTAGCCAGGTGCTCGCTGCGTCTAACCATGGCCTGCCGCCTGGTACATCCACGCCTTCGTGGGTCGGGAATAGGTCAGTCCATTTCATGCCCGCAGTGGGGGCGCTGCCTTTTGGCGCGCCGACCAGTCAATCACAGGCAACACCGACATCTGAAAAAGTCCATAACGATCTAGGTCGTCGCTGCGAATCAGGATATTGTCCGTCTGTGCCAGTTTCCTTTAAAGGTGGCAAGGTCCAGCATGATCCGAGCGTCTTTCTTATCCTGGATGGAAGCAATTGGAACGGATCGACAGGCGTCGCCTTGAAGGAACAACTCCTCAGCCTATACGGACATCTGCGCAACTCGTCATGGCAAGGGATACTCGGTCAATACTACGACGACCTCGGTTATGTTACGCAGGATGCGGGAGTCGCGAGCACGCTGATAGATACGCGCGTGAGCGCCCCAACATCGTTCAACAACACGAAGATTGAAGAAGAGGTTGCGTATGCGATCGCTCAAGCGAAATGGGCCCGCGAACCAAACGCACAGTTCGTCGTGGTGCCAGCTCCGGGCACTACCTATGAATCAGGCTTTGATACGGGATTCTGTGGGTATCACAGCATAGATTCATCCGGGTCTAGTTACACGTTCGTGGCGTATATGGGTAATGAACCATTTTACAAAGGATGCATCGGCTACGATGCTAGTGGCAACGCAGACAATGTGTCGTCAATGGTTGCATCCCATGAGTATGCCGAGAGTGCGACGGACCCTGATCCGGGAACCGGCTGGACAGACAGCGAAGGTTATGAGATTGCCGATATTTGCGCCTCGGGCGACAACCAACTGTCGAATGGCTCGTGGGTGCAGGGCTTGTGGTCAAATAGCGCAGAAGCCTGCGTCTTGGAAGACAATCACGAATACTTCCCAAAGAAGGAAGATGCGCCAGCCGCCGTATTTGGTAGCGAAGGCAATCTGTATGTCACCAGTGAGGGCCTGAGCAACCCCCTCTACGCCACAGTGCGAGAAGCAAGCGGCACGTGGCTTACTTCGAGCGTTGTTTCAGGACCGTTGACGATGTACTCCGCGCCAAGCGAGGCATTCGACTCGCACGGGAATCTCTTTGTGACGGCAGAGGGTTACGGCAACCGGCTCTACATGTGGGAGCGCTACGCATCGAACGGCTCGTGGTACGGCCCTGAAGCGGTGTCGGGTGAACAGACTGCCTACTCAGCGCCGAGCGAGGCGTTTGACTCGAAAGGTAATCTGTTCGTCACGGCGGAGGGCTACAACCACAGGCTTTATATGTGGGAGCGCTACGCATCGAACGGCTCGTGGTACGGCCCTGAAGTCGTGTCGGGTGAACAGACTGCCTACTCAGCGCCGAGCGAGATGTTTGACTCGAAAGGTAATCTGTTCGTCACGGCGGAGGGCTACAACCACAGGCTTTATATGTGGGAGCGCTACGCATCGAATAGCTCGTGGTACGGCCCTGAAGTCGTGTCGGGTGAACAGACTGCCTACTCAGCGCCGAGCGAGATGTTTGACTCGAAAGGTAATCTGTTCGTCACGGCGGAGGGGTACAACCACAAGTTTTATATGTGGGAGCGCTACGCATCGAATAGCTCGTGGTACGGCCCTGAAGTCGTGTCGGGTGAACAGACTGCCTACTCAGCGCCGAGCGAGGCGTTTGACTCAAAAGGTAATCTGTTGGTCACAGGGGAGGGATATGCAAATCGCTTCTATATGTGGGAGCGCTACGCATCGAACGGCTCGTGGTACGGCCCTGAAATCGTGTCGGGAGCACAGACCGCCTACTCAGCGCCGAGCGAGGCGTTCGATTCGAAAGGGAATCTCTTTGCTGTGGCAGAGGGATACAACAACAAGCTGGCTTCCTGGGAGCGCTATAGTTCCAATGGATCCTGGACGGGGCCACTGATCTTGTCGGCGGAAGGAGTCGCCAACTAAAGGAACCCGCAACGACAATACCAGCCCCGGAGCAGACGTTCACGCGGGGTTCGGGGTCGTAATGCCCCGAACCCCGCTGGTGTCCGCGTCCTGACCGGCTTGTAGGCTAAACTACGTGCGAGCAGGGAAAATGAATGTGCTAAGCGATACAAGGCCGCTTCCGCCCCCGGCGCTACCGTGGACCGATCGGTATCTCCGATGGGCTTCCCCTGCGACGCGCGAGCGAGTTCTTGTGGGATGGGAGTCGATCCCTCGGCTACGCGACCTGCGGTCCTTGCGTAGCTATGTAAAAGGCACGCAGATCCATCGAGTCCTATTTGCAGAGGATTTCACGATGCTTTACCCGATTCGCGGTCGGGCGCTCTACCGATTTGCGAGGCACGCCGACCGCGATACCTTGGCTGGGGCTCTCGTGGACTGTGGCACTTACAACGGTGGTTCTACAGCACTCTTGTCTGCCGGAGCACCCAAACGTGCGATATGGGCGTTTGACTCATTTGAGGGTTTGCCGGCCCCGTCGCAACGCGATAGCAACGATGTCAATTTCGACGTTGAGGAAGCGTGCCAGTTCTTTAAGGGCAAGTGCTTGGGTAGCCAGGAGCGCTTGGAAGAAGCGGTGGCCCGCTTCGGCTCGCCGGACAGCCTCCATGTTCGCAAGGGCTGGTTTGAGGACACCTTGCCGATCGCCCGTGGCGCAATTGGCCCTATCGCCGTTCTTCACATCGATGGGGACTGGTACGATTCGACTTATACGGTTCTGGACAATCTGTATGAACTCGTGGTGCCGGGCGGTTATATTGTAATCGACGATTATGCAGGGGTTCCGGGCGCGGGCCGCGCCACAGACGACTTTAAGAGCCGGGTTGGCGATGGCACCGCCGTGACGCGAATCGATCAATGCAGCGCATACTGGCGAAAGCCTGTGTAGTGCGCGGCCGTCAATGATCCAGGCGTCGTCAAGGAGCGGCGTGTGCGTTGCTTCCATTCGACACGGTTCACCCGGCTCTGCTGCCACCGCGTAAGGTTGTGGTCGATGCCTGGCAGTCAGGTCGTAGCGAGAGTACGCAAGTGCCAAGTTCCCGCCGGTTCGTCCCAGGATTCGCTCAGCGCCCGCGGCTCACACGATGGTCGGGGGTATCGCGGTTAGATGTGCGGATCAGCCAGCGCGTCGGCGAGAGGGCGGAGCGAAGTCGTAGAGGGTTGTGGCTCGGTGTCCAGCCGGGGTCGAAGCGTTCCGGGTGCGCGAGTGATGGGGTGTGCGCGCGGCTGTTGGTCATCTTCTGGGCCAAACTTGTGATCCGTTCGGCGTCCTGTCCTTCGGCGCCGAGGTCGTCGCGTGCGATGAACCAGGTGGTGCCGTGACGCGCACGGGTTGCCTCGACGTAGGCGGTCTCCTTGCTGGTCTGCCAGCCGCCGGTGAGCACGACGGTGCGCTCGACGGTTGCCCCCTGCTGGCGGTAGACGTGCTGCGCGTAGGCCAGCCTCAGCGACTGCAAGTCTTCGCCGGCGAGCTGCACCCGGCGCTGGGACCCGTCGAGCGTGACGGTCACGCCTTGCTCGTGGATGGAGCTGACCTGGCCGCGGGTGCCGTTCTCGACTCGCGGCAGGCCATGTGGTCGGTGTTGCGCGGTGAACGCGATGCGGTCGCCTTCGCGCAGGTCGTAGTGGACGCCGGGTAATGGGATCTCGTGGTGTCCGAGTTCTCCTCGTTGTGCGCGGAGGTGTTGGGCGCGGGCGTTGAGCCGGTCGATCTCCTGGTTGGAGGCGTCGGCGATCAGCGCTACCTCGCGGATGTCGCGTCCCTCGGTGAGCGTGGCCCATGTTTGTACGGCTTGCTCTGCGGCTTGATCGCGGGTGTCTGTGAGGTGTAGCTGGCCGCGGGAGGCGTAGTGAGCCATCGCGCGCTCGGGTTCTCCGGCGCGTAGCGCTTGCCATGCGCGCTGGTCGGCGGGGTCCTTGGTGCGGTGGATGTCGGCGAGTTCGGCGGTGGGTGCATGAAGGGTGAGCCGGTCGAACATTCCGCCGGGGCCGATCGAGGGGAGCTGCTTGCCATCGCCGACTGCGATCAGCTTCGCGCCTGAGCGTTCCACGAGTTCGGTGAGCGCGTCGAGGCGCTTGTGGTCAGCCATCCCAGCCTCATCCAGGATGATCGTGCTGTCGTGGCCCATATGGATGGTGCCGGTGTTCGCGCGGGCGACGAGCGAGTCGAGGGTAAGTGTGTGCCCGGCGAGTGCGGCGCTGTCGGCGCCGAGACGCTCGGCTGTGGAGCCCGAGACAGCGATGCCGATCGTCTCGCGGCCAGCGTGCTGCTCTGAGCGTGCGGCGGCGTCGATCACCACTCCCTTGCCGGTGCCGGCGGGGCCCACGAGCACGGCGGCGCGCTCGGGGCCGGTGAGGACTTCGAGCGCGTGGTGCTGCTCGGGGCTGAGTGGCCCGCCGATCCGCTCGGCGACCTCGCGGGCGGCGTGTTCGCGCGCAACGTCGCCGACGTCCCGGCCTGCGGGCTGGGCGAGCTGGGCGGCGCGGCGTTCGATCGCCTGCTCCTGGGCGCGCACCGCCAGGGTCGTCATCCGCCCGCCCTCTAAGGTCAGCACCCGCCGGTCGCGAACCATTCCCCGCGCGACGGCGAGCGCCTGATCTGGCGCCAGCTCGCCTGCGGCCTGCTCTAGCACGACCGCGCGCAGGTCGCGCTCCTGAAAGACGGCGTGTTGCTCGGTCAGCTTCCCCGCGACGCGATCCTCGATCCCACGCCCGGTCGTGGGACGCTCGGACGCGCCGATCAGTCGCACGGCCTCATCCGGGCCGAACCCGTGATCGTGTCCGGTCTGTGTCCACACTCGTTGTAGGTCTGAGCGTGTGGTCAGAGTCTTCGCGCGGCGGTTCTCGAGCGCGAGGTTGCGCAGCTCGCCACGCTCGGGTGCGCGGCCGTAGCGGGCGCGAAAGCGCTCCGCCGCCCGGGCTACCTCACGGGAGCGCCCGGAGAACGCATCGCACAGCTCCCTGGGGACACCGGCTATCTCGAAATACCGGCCGTCCTTGCCGGTGCCCTGCTCGATCGCATACCCCTCCCGCACCAGCTCCTCGGCGAGCGCAGCGCGGTAGAACGCTCCCAGCTCCCGTGCGCTACGGAAGATCGGCCGCGACGCGACTGCCACGATCCGGTCATCCTCGCGGACAGCGCCGGTAATCACGACATGGCTGTGCAGCTGCGGGTCCGGGGCCTGGGCGCCGGAGACGCCGCGGGCGGTGGTGTGCCGGTACTCGGTGGCGATCACGTCCTTGGCGTGCTCTTCGACGACCTGGCCGCTGTAGCGGCGACGCACGACAGGCACCTGCTCGCACAGATGGTGGATCGTCTGCTCGACAGCTTTGGCGTGTGCTTGCTCGATCTGCTTGCGCTGCCACGGGTCCCCGAGCGCCCACACCGTCGAGACGGACTTCGGGGCGCTGAACGTCACGTCGATCCCGCCCCCTCGGCCGCCGCCGGCGCCCTCCGGTCGAAGCCACCGGCCGGTGCCGGGATGGCGGCCCTCCATCAACGCGATGAAGTCCGCGCCGTCCACCGGCCCGCCGGCGTGGATCCCCAACCTTTGCAGGGTCTCGGTGTCGGCGAGCCACTGGCCGGGGGCCTGTGTCAGCTCGCCGTCCGGGGTCAGGTAGTAGTCCCCGCGCTCGGGCTGGACGGTCTTGCTCTCCAGGTAGCGGGCGTACCAGCCGCCCCTGGCAGCACCGATGCTGGCCGCGGTCATCACATGGTTATTGACCGCGAGCACGCTCAACCGGCCACCGACTTCGTCACACAGCGCTCGCTGTGCCGCGGCACGGCCGTGCATGTTTGGATGAAAAGTCAAGGGTTTGGGCCGTGATTTTCTTTGGAGGTATCGGCCGGTGGGACGCCTGGGGTGGTGGGGGAGCCGGGGTCAAG
>Ga0302325_10000463_pt1 | contig 113392 bp, 100 predicted proteins | sample Palsa_T0_2_FD_201948 | JGI IMG/M metagenome (GOLD analysis project Ga0302325, IMG submission 201948) | Peat permafrost microbial communities from Stordalen Mire near Abisko, Sweden - Palsa_T0_2 | ecosystem: Environmental > Terrestrial > Soil > Palsa > Peat permafrost | place: Sweden: Abisko...
TTTACCGTTTGCATGAACATTCCCGTACATACGCCGTTGTACCTTGTGTTCCTATAGGAACATTTTTCAATTTCGTGCCCACGCTCCCTGCAAAGAACGCTGGACGCGCGGAGCGCCTCTCTTCCGTCATCAACGCGCGGTGATGAATTTGACCGCATCGATTTTGGCCGGGTGCCCCGTCATTGCGGTTTTTGCAAGGGCGGGAACGATGCTGCCGATCCCATAGGCCTTGTGGTACATCACGCTACTCGGTCATGAAAGGAGATCTTTCCCCAACCCTCATTAATGCGCACGGCACCGGGTTCATCGAGCAAGTAGAAGCGGTAACTGCTCCATCGCCACTGCTCCGGAGACGCGACCAAGCCGCGCTTGACCGGATTGCGGTGCATGTAGCGCAGCTTCTCGAACCGCTTCTTCGTGGTCCAAACGTTGAAGTCGTAAAAGCGCGCCTGCCAGAAGGCGCGGCGCGCTTGCTCTCCGAACAGTTCGCGCTGGCGTGGGTCGCGACGCTTTCTTTTCGGCAGCAGGGCATGCGCGGTGCGCTGCTTCACGACCTGCATCACGGTGGACGGAGTACCGGTCTCAGGCTCGGTGATCAGCAGGTGAATGTGCTCGGGCATCACGACATATCCGGCGACGACGAAACGGTAGCGTTGGCGGGTCTGTTCAAGGATGGAGAGAAAGCTGTCACGCGCTCGGGCCGCGTTGAGAAAGGGCAGTCGGTGATAGCAGGAACAGGTGATAAAGTGCAGGTGATGAGCGCCGTAGGTGCGATGCAGGCCGCTGGGCATGAATCTCATGGTATCGGCAGCATCGTTCCCGCCCCTTCGGCTGCGCTCAGGGCAGGCTCTTGCAAATAACGCAAGGACGGGGCACCCACAGTATCGAAACGGGAAGCGGTGTGAAACCCAAAGGATGGCCGCCCCCCACTTAGCTGAGTGGACTTCAAGTTTTCCTTGACATTCCGAAATGCCCGCCATATAGTCCGTTTTCGACCGGTTTGAGCCGTGCAAAGCCTCGGCGCTCGGCCGCCTCCCCCCGGGTAAGACTGTATAGTTCGGCTTTTGAATTTCGCCGACACCGCCAAGAATGTGGGTGCCCCGCTCTTCGCGCCCTTTGCGAAGGGCGGGAACGATGCTGCCGATATCATGAGATTTTTTATTTACATTTATGCAGGACGGAACCGAAAGGATGGGGCACCCGGCAGGTCTACCGCCGTGCTCGTACGTCCCGCGCAGGAGATCCCCGCCACAAGTTGTGAATTACCGGGGATGAGGAGTCGGCAGACGGAATCTACTCAAGATGGAGGCAACATGAAAAGGCAAATGATGAGCCGGGCTGTTCTGCGATCTGTGCTAACTACCGTGCTTCTCGCGGTGTGTTTGACCGGGCCAGCGATGAGCCAGCAAAAAAGCGGCGCGCCCGCGGGTACTGGGCAGCCACACAACGCGGCGGCGCAAGTTTCCCAAGCGCCAGCGTCCCAAGGGTCGGCCGCGGCCAGCGCCGACAGCGCTTCATCCGGCCCTCCACCCGCCGTCTACGGCACCGGCACCATCAACTTTATTCCCCTCTGGACCGGCAGGCGCGTGATCGGCAATTCCATCCTCTCCCAAACCGCCGCTGGCCTGAACGTCGCAGGCGGCGTGACCGCGACTTCTTTCTCCGGCGACGGCTCGGCCGTGACCAACGTCAACGCCGCCACGTTGGGAGGACTTGGCTCTTCCGTCTTCGCGCAACAGGACACGTCCAACCAGTTCACCGGCAACCAGACCATCACCGGAAACCTAACCCTGACCGGCTCGATTGATGACGCGCTAACCCTGCAAGGCAACCTGAGTGATGCCGAGGAGGAGGAAGGCGCCAACATCATTGGCGGCTTCGGTGGCGACAGCAGCTATCCGGGCAATAGCGTGGCGCCGGGGGTGATCGGGGCGACCATTGCCGGAGGCGGCGGCGCGGCAGACACCACCTCGCTTCCCAGCCATAACAGGCGAGGCCGGGGCGCCGCCAAGGCTCGTCCCCCCCAGTTCGGTGTCACATCCATCTTCCAGACCGTCACCGCCAACTGGGGCACGATCGGGGGCGGCGGGTCCAACACCGCCTCTGGCATCTTCTCAGTGGTGGCGGGCGGCTACAAGAACACGGCTAGCAACACCTACGCGACCGTAGGAGGAGGAGATCAGAACACCGCTAGCGGCACCGAGTCAGTAGTGGGCGGAGGCACAAGCAACACCGCGAGCGGCTACGCTCACACGACCGTCGGCGGAGGCTATAGCAACACCGCTGGCGACGAAAACGCCATCGCCTACGGCGACACGGTGGCCGGGGGCGAGAATAACCTTGCGAACAGCGCAGCGGACACGATCAACTTTGATTCTTGCGTAACCAGTGGATTTTGCCAGGCTACGGTTGCCGGCGGCTGGGGTAACCATGCCACCAGCGGCAACGCGACCGTAGGAGGGGGTTACGCCAACACAGCTGCAGGGCCTTTTTCCACCGTGCCAGGAGGATGGGCCAATACTGCGAACGGCTATAACAGCTTTGCCGCAGGCTACGGGGCAACGGCGAACTACAATGGCAGTTTCGTCTGGTCAGATGACCTAAACAGCCCCGCCGACACCGGTACCGGGCAGTTTGTGGCCACAGCCAGTGGCGGATTTTTCTTCTACACGGGGGGGAGCTTTGGAACGTACACTGGCGCGACTCTGCCCAGCGGCTCCGGTTCCTGGTCCTCGGTCAGTGATCGCAATGTCAAAGACAACTTCGCCATCATCGACGGCGAGTCGCTTCTAACCAAGATTGCGGCGCTGCCCATTTCCACCTGGAACTACAAGACGCAAGCCACCTCCATCCGCCACATGGGCCCGACGGCGCAGGACTTCCGCACCGCGTTCGGCCTCGGCGAAGACGAAAAACACATCTCCAACATTGACTCCGAAGGTGTGGCCCTGGCCGCCATTCAAGCGCTCTACAAACTGAACCAGGAAAAAGACGGAAAGATCGCAGAACTCTCTCAAGCCCTCGAACAATTGAAAACGGAGGTGGATACGCTCAAAGATTCCAGCCGCAAGCACTGAGCAAAAGGCCGAAGGACCAGAAGCTAGCGAAAACGAAAATTATGGAGACTTTTCGCAAACGGTTGCGGTGGTTCGGAACTCCTTGCCTCTTATTCTCACTTTCCACGGCGCTGGCAGAGGGAAATGTGAACACTCTGGCCCCCGCACCTCTGCCAACGATTTCGCCAGCAGGGCAACTCGAGCCGCCGGTTGCTGATCCGTACCAACAGCTGTCGACCCAGATCGTCAAAAACGCCAAGGCCCAAACCGGCCCGAAGCTCATGGCGGGCAAGGATTCATACGACGCTCCCACGGTGTGGTGCGCATGGTTCGAGGGCACAGTGCAGAAAAACGCAACCTTCCCGCCCGAGGCCTTAAAGCACGCTTAAGGTTTGCCAAACCCGCCGCGAAAGGGCAGGCCGCGCCATCTGAATGTCCAGACATTACCCGCTCAACCGAATTTCAGGCGTAGCCCGCTTTTCGTCGCCCTAAAAATAGTGCAAACGCCTTTCTCCCCGTCCCTACAACCGGCTGTCGTCCCAGGGGTTTACCGTTTGCATGAACATTCCCGTACATACGCCGTTGTACCTTGTGTTCCTATAGGAACATTTTTCAATTTCGTGCCCACGCTCCCTGCAAAGAACGCTGGACGCGCGGAGCGCCTCTCTTCCGTCATCAACGCACGGTGATGAATCTGACCGCATCGATTTTGGCCAGGTCGGGGAGCTTGGCAAGCTCAACGTGGCCGATTACTACTCTTTGTTTTGGGCGATCGGACGAGATCTGCAGACCGATTGCCTTGAGACGATCGCGCAGGGCCGGTGAATCTTCGGTTAAGAACAGCTGAATCTCGATGGATCCGTCAGGAGACTGCTTGCAGTCTGAGGCCTGCTTTGTCCAGCAATCGAAGCGCTCGAGTGCGGCAGGACTTAGTTTGGATTCGAGCAACGCGCGCTCAGTGGCGAGCTTGGCATCTGGAGCCGTGGATCGTTCGGTGGCTCCTTCTGTAGTCGTCACGATATTGATTTTGGGCATGGTAACAGCGGGGATGCTGGCAGCCTGGCCGTGGAATACGGCCCCGCCGACACTCCTGGTATAGCCTGCGCTGGAACTGGATGAGTAGCCTCCGCCGGAACCGCTGCCAGTGCCTCTCGCCCTACCCAACTTCGAGGAAGAGGAGTTGCCTGCAACCGGAGTGTACAGGTTGCCGTTCACGCTATCGCCGAAGACTCCTTCATAACTGACGCCCGCGGGCATTTCGACGGGGACTTCGACGCGTTGCGGTTTGCCGTCGGTGGTGACGATGCGTTCTTCGACGGCTACGAAGGATGTGAATTGGGTCATGAGCTTGTAGCTCAAGCCGAGTTGTGTGATTTCTTTTTGTACTTCGGGCTTGACGGTGCCGGACTGCAGACCGGCCCAGTCCTGGGACATCAGATCGTCGATTTTGCGGCGAGCCCAGAAGCTGGGAAGGATATTGCCGTCGACCGTGGCGCTGCTGAAGTGGACGGGAATTTGGCGGGTGAAGTCGTCGCCTGCGCGTTTGCCGTGGATGACGATGGAACCGGTGGATGCGGCGGTGTAGCGTCCGCTGATGACGAGCGGCTTGCCGGTAAACAAATCGGGGAGGGCTTTGGGATAAACGTCGGTGACGGGCAAGCCGCGCCAGTCGATAGAGATGTTGGTGAGAACGGGCGCGCGCAGGCGCCGATAGAGGCGATGGGCGGCGACATCGGCTTTGTCGTTAAGGGTGACGACCTCGGAATCGCCGTGGCCAGCTTTGGCCATCGATTCGATCAGGAAGCGGTTGACCGATGTGCCGATGCCATAGGCGAAGACTTGTGCGTTGGGATGCTTCTGGACTTCGCCGATGATGTCGAGATCGTTGCCGACATAACCGTCGGTGAGAAAGCAGACTACGCGCAGGTGATCTTGAGAATCGGAAGGCGCGAGCGCGGCCTGGATGGCTTTCATCATCACCGTACCGCCGCCTCCATGCTCCGCGTTCAACACGGCGCGGGCATTGGCAATGTTTTCGGCGGTGGGAAAAACCGGCTCGGGGAAAAGAATCTTGGTGTCCCCGGAGAAGGTGATGAGGTTGAAGGTGTCGCCGGGATAGAGTTCGTCGAGCGCGTGATTGATGAATTCTTTCGCCTTCTCGATGGGGAATCCGCGCATGGAGCCGGAAGTGTCGAGCACGAAGACGAGTTCTTTGGGCGTGATGTCGGATTCGAGTAACGCGGCGGGAGGCTGCAGGATCAGCGTGAAATAACCGCCGGGCACGGATTTGGCTCGGGAAACGGTTTGCGATTCGGCTTGGGAGAGAACGGCATCGGAGATCTGTTCGCCGGCGACGTCGTATTTCAGGATGAAATCTTTGTTGGGAATCGCGGCGAGATTCTTGAGCTTCACGGTGGCCGAACTGGCGCCGGTGCGGTCGATCTCGATGGCGTGGGAGGAAGAACTTACCTGCATCAAGGGCACGCCGGAGTCGATGGCGAGTTCGATGGAGATGTCGTGCCCGGCGCGCGTGCCTTGGGGCGTAACAGGCGGCGTGATTTTGGAGGCGTCAGGAACCTGGTCGGTGTCAGGCGCCCAGCCGCCGCCTTGTTGGCCGACAGCTTCGCCGGGGATGTATCTGGGGCCGACGACCATGGGAAATACAAACTGGTAGGAACCGTTTTCGTATTCGAGGGTCTGCAGGTAAGTGATGGTGACGGTGATCTGCTCGCCCGGCAGGATGTTGGCCACGGACTGGGTGAAGATGTTGGGGCGCTGCTGGTCGAGCAGGGCGGCGACGTGTCCGGTTTGCCTGGCTTTGTCGTAGATGGCGCGCGCTTCTTCGCTCTTGCGGATGACTCCGCGCACGGTGCGGTTGCCGATCTGCATGGTCATGTCGTCAACGGCGGCGTTTTCGGGCAGCGGGAATGTATAGACCGCTTCGATAGGTTGCGAAGCCGTGTTCTCGAAGGTCTGAGTGACGGAGACGCTGGCGAGGAATCCGCTGATGCCGCCGCGCACTTCGGTGTGACGAAGCGGGCATGTGCCTTTGATCGATCCAGATTTGTCGAGGATGCCGAGAGATCCGGCGCTTTCGTCGGACGCCGCAGAAACTGTAGATTGTGCGGGCCACAGAACCACGGCGGCCAGGATGAACAGCGTAAGGCTGACGACCAACCACAGGGGGTGCAGACGATGGCGCTGCATAGGTGCCTCCGCAATTGAACGATTGGAACTTTATGACTCGGTGAAACGTTGCCCCTGGCGCGGATTTATTTACGCCAGGATTTGTATTCCTCAATAGACCGATGGGCGCAGGGGGATGTTCCCGAGGTCTACGAATGGATGAACGCGGGGCGGGGAGATTCTTGCGTTCAATCTAAAATCCCCGCTCTAGCGGCACAGAACGCGGCTAGAGTGGGGCACCCATCCTGTTGAGCATCCACCGGACTTTCCATCTTTAAATGTATTTGAGCCACCAGTCGGTGCGTTTGGACTTTAGGGCGGAGAACCAGCGGCAGGGGAAGTATAGAAGGATGATCGCGACTGCCCAGACCAGGTAGAGAAGCGGCAGGCTCCAGATGTATCCGTCGGGGGCTTCGGGATTGCCCATGGGGTGGTTGGCGAAAAGCCAGGGACTGACGAATCCCAGACGGACCTTCGAGACAATCAGCGCCAGCGCGTGGATTAGCGGGATGTGGAGAACATAAAAGAAGAAGGGCACGCGTCCGAACATGGAGACGGACCGGGCCAGTGCCCCGCGAACATTTTCCAGCAGCGGGATCAGGGCGATGACTGGGCCGAGGGTCATCAGCAGGAAATCGAGCGATGCCGGGTACTTGCTGCAGTTCAGGAAGGAAAGTATGGCAGGCATGGGATGTTCTGGAGCAGCGTGCCGCCATGGGTGGGGATCGCCGTAGAGATTGAAGCCGCGCAGCACGACGAAGAGCGCGATGGCGCCGAGGCCGATGATCAGGCAGAGTTGATTTCGGCGGGAGGACTCCATCGCTAAGATCTTGCCGAAGGCGAAGCCGGCGGCCATCACGCCCACCCACGGAATGAGCGAGTAGAGGACGATCAGGTGTGGTCCATTGGGACCGAATTGAATGGGGCCTGCCCAGAAACTGAAGTAGAGAGCCTTCCAGAGGGCGGGGAATCGGCGATCGTTCAGTCCTTGCGCCAACTGCATGAAGTGGGAATCCATCAGGTTGTGGGCGGCGATGATGATCACGCCGAAGGTCGCCGTCAGCGGCAGCGGGAGTTTGACCAGCACCGCGAGCACAAACATGCACCAGCCAATGACCCAGAGGATTCCGGCCATCTCATAGTGGGCGAAATCGAAGTTGAAGGTCCAGGCCAGGCGGAGCACTGTGAGTTCGAGCAGGATGAGCCAGACTCCGCGGATTAGCAGAAAGCGAGACGCGTCAGAGTGTTTTCTGGCGTAAAAGAAAACGCTGGCGCCAGCGAGGAAGATAAACGCGGGAGCGCAGAAATGGGTGATCCAGCGAGTGAAGAAGATGCCGGGCGTGGGGCCGCCGGCGGGCAGGCCCGAATAAACGCGGACGTGATCGATGGCCATAACGATCATGACGGCGCCGCGGATCAAGTCGATGGAGGCGATGCGGGCCGGAGCGGAAACGGTATTCATAATTAAGAGCCTGCGGCGTTGGACGAGGATACTCCGGAAATGTTGTGGAGGAAATGGTTTTTGCGTTGAGAGCTAGGAACGAAGCGTGGAACACGTGTGCTGTCCCAGAAAAAGATGGCACAACTCGATCTACGCTGCCGTCGCTGATCCGGACGCACCGCCGGTGCAAAGGGAGTACATAGGTCCTTCGCTTCGCTCAGGATGACAACTCCTACTTATTACGCGAATCCTTATTACGCGAATCTTTATTACGCGAACTTGCGGGACGGCGCACTAGGAAGTCTAGTTCGGGGTCTCATGGACTCCGGCGGAGTCGAAGGTGAAGGTCTTGACTTCGGATTCGGCGCCCTGGGCTGGGATTTCTTTTCCATTCAGGAGAAAGCTGACGCCGGCGGCGTTGCCTACGCGGGCAACGATTTGGCTCTTGGCGCGGAGGGAGGTTTGGGCGGGCGCGATGAGGGTTTCCTGGGTAACGAGTTGACCGTCGGCGACAACGGAAATCCAGCAGGTTTCGGTGGCGCGAATTACCAGCGCAATGGGCGCCCCAGCTTTTGCCGGGGGCGGAGTCTTGACGTTGTCGAATGTGCGAATAGTGACGTCGCTTTTTACGACGACGTGGCTATTTTGATTGTCGGCGGTTGTGTCTTTGGGGCTTTTGCCCGCGGCGTTCTGTGTCGCCGGCGGTTGAGTTGCGCTTTGCGGAGCCGTGGGCTGGGGTGGTTGTTGAACGGGCGTGGCTGGGACTGACGCGGGCGGCGGAGATGTTTGCGCGGGAGACGCGGCGGAATTCGCAGGCGAAGAATGGGTGGCGCGGGCGTGACGAACCCAGAGAAACGTGGCCAGGGCGACGACCACAATGACGGCTAGCGCGATCGGGGTCCAGGAGGTCCCGGAGCGGGTCTCGGAGTGGGGTAGGTGAGGAGGAGGAACGTCTTCGGCGGGAGGAAGTTGGGGCCGGAGAAGTTCTTCTTCAGGATGAGTTTCTTCCACCTGCACCGGCGGCAAAGCGTTGAGGGATGGCTTGTCGTATGGAAGCGGAGGGTTGGCGGGCGCGATCGTGGCGGGGGGAGTTTTCCGGGGATCCGTTTTCTGCGCATTCGTTTTCTGAGTAGTCGTTTTCTGAGTAGTCGCGGGCTGTACGGGATCCCAGACTTCGTGCGCGTCGACCTGGGCCTGGCGCAGGCAGGTCAAATAATCAGTGATGGCTTCCTGGTCATTGAGGCCGAGATGTTTGGCGTAGGCGCGAATGAATCCTTTATTGAAGACGCCGCCGGGGAGCTGATCGAAACGCTCGTTTTCGATGGCTTGCAGCATGCGGGCACCGATTTTCGTGACATTGGCGACGGCGTCGAAAGTAAGGTTCTTGCTCTCGCGCGCTTTGCGGAATTTGTCGCCGAACTCGCCCACGTTATTTCCAGAGCCCTTTGCCTTTGCCGTCATCATAGGACATGTGGGGCGGTGACGCTACAGTCGTTGGGGTGTGGGGGAAGGTAACCGGGGAGCTCGGGCGGCGGGCGTCAGGCTTCGGGCTTCGGGCGCCTGAGGTCTCAGCTCGCGGGCTTGCGCAGCACTATGGGGAGTTGCGGCTTACAGGTTACTGAGGGGTCGTCGAAGGCTACGCCGGTGCGGCCACCCTCGGAGGCCTGGAAGTAGAGTCCGCGCTTAAGGTGGTCGGGGAGGCCGGTGAAGCGGGCTTTGCCGTCAATGTTGGTTTGCACTTCGAGGTCGAGCTTGTGGAGGCTCATGAATCTATACGCGATGTGCACGCTGATTTTGGCGAGATAGACGGGCGAACCGGCCTCGTCGGTGACGGTGAAGTCGACAGCGCAGGGGCCGAGAGCTCCGTCAACGACGGGGACGGAATGGGGATCCGCGGCGTCTTGTGGAGCGGGTGCCTGGGCTTGCAGGAGCGGCGTCGAAAGTATCGCCGAAAGCATCGTTAAGAAGAGTAAGCGGGCAAAGGTCATTCGGCCTAGTGCGATGTTTTGCATGACATCAGAATAGCTCATTCCATCGCTTGCGGCGCGAATCTTCCCGCACTTAGGTAGGGGAAGCGGAGTATACTTGCCGCCCTTGTTAGTTTGTTTGAGTTTAAGGAGGATGATATGGCGGCGTGCGGGAGTCAACCGAAGCAAACTGCATTCGTGACGGAGAATTCACCGGTCGATGCCGCAGGTAATGCGCGGAACAAAGCGCGGTTCCTGGCCTCCCAGGCGTGCAAAGCGGAGACTTGCGGCAAGGGGGAATGCACTTACATTGAAACCAGGATCGAGGGCAAGACGTTGTATAGCCCCACAACGAAGAAATGGACGTCTTCGCAGACCACTTCCGGAAAATGCGCATGCACAACCGAAACCGAACGCATCTCTTCCTGTAAGAGGGAGTGCGAGCAAACCGTGACAGCTTTTGGCGATAAGGACACAGAGGCAGCGGACAAGGCGATGAAGATCGCGAGGAAGCTTGCGCTGAGCATGTGCGAAGGCTTCCACTGCGACCATCCCGAAGGCACGAACGAACCAAAGTGCGTGTATGAGGAAACGACAATCGTGGGACAAACCTGGAAAGACACGGAAAGCGGCAAGTACATTTCCAGGCAGATTTCTACCGGCAAGTGCCGGTGCGAAGCGGTGTGGCTGTAAAGACTGACTTGGATCTTCGACCTCGGATCTCCGACCTCTTACCTCTTACTTTGGGCCTAGGACTTTGGACCTCTGGCCCTGGGGTTCCTGACCTTGGTCCAGCCGATCTGGGTCCAGCCGGGGGACTGTCTGCGGCCCGGCAGCATTTCATTGAACTCATTGGCGTTGCGGGTTCAGGTTACCAACGTTCATTGCCCCTGTGTGAAGGTGGTGCATATAATTTTTTGAACTACCCTCCCGTGAGGAACAAGGAACTTGCATGCCTGAGGCCGGCACAGAATTGAAGCGCCAGAGTCAGGAACTGATGATCGTTCAAGACGTGGCCAAGGCGCTCACGTCGTCGCTGGACCTCGATTCCATCCTGCAGACCATCATGGAAAAAGTGGCGGAATACTTCCGTCCGGACACGTGGTCGTTATTGATGGTGGACGAGGCGAAAGAAGATTTGTACTTTGCCATTGCGGTCGGGGAGCGGTCGGAAGCGCTGAAGAATGTCCGCCTAAAGGTGGGCGAAGGCATTGCCGGATGGGTCGCCCAGCACGGCGAGACGCGAATTGTGCCCGACGCGAATGCGGATCCGCATTTCGACGACCGGGTGGATCAGACGACCAAGTGGACCACGCGTACGGTGATTTGCGCGCCCTTGCGCTTTAAGCTGCGGGTGCTGGGCGTGATTGAGTTGGTCAACGTGGACCTGGAGCGCTTCAAGGAGCCGGAGCTGTTCTTTCTGCAGTCGTTGTGCGATTACGCGGCCATCGCCATCGGCAACGCGCGCTGGGTCGAGAAGATTCAGGAGCTCACCATCACCGACGATTGCACCGGCTTGTACAACGCGCGCCATCTTCTTAAGACTCTGGAAACGGAAGTCTACCGGTCTTCCAGATTTGGATATGAGTTCAGCGTTCTGTTCATCGATCTGGATTACTTCAAGGTGGTCAACGACACGCACGGTCATCTGATCGGGAGCAAGCTGCTGGCCGAGATCGGGTATTTGATTAAAGCGCAACTGCGGCTGATCGATTATGCCTTCCGCTATGGCGGCGATGAATTTGTAGTGCTGCTGCCGCAGACCAGCAAGGATCAGGCGCTGGTCGTGGCCAAGCGGTTGCGCGAAGATTTGCGGACCTCCACGTTTTGCCGGGAAGAAGGGCTGGAGTTGACGGTGCGCGCGTCGGTCGGGCTGGCGACCTATCCGCATGATGGACGCACCGCCCACGATGTGATCCGGCAGGCCGACGGCATGATGTATATGGTGAAGAAATCGACCCGCGATAATATTGGCGTGGCGCAGCGGGGAATGTTGAGGGAATAGCTAGTCCTGAGCCCTGAGTCCCGAGTCCTGAGCCCCGAGCTTCGGGCGGCGGGCGTTTGCTCTCTCTCCGAATATTTCAGTTCTGAAAGTTCTTTAGATTAGGCTGCTCGAATTCTGCTCGCCGAAGGCCGGTCGAGCTGCGCTCGACCGGACAGCCGAGGGCGGCTGTTCCCACATGACGCCTGACGCCTGCCTTTACGGCTTTTCCGGCTTGTAGGGATTGGCGTTCGCTGGGGCTTTGGGATTGACTCCGAAATCCCATACATAGAGGTTGATCTGCTTATCGACTACTTCCACGATGGCGTATTCGCCAGGCGTGAGCGGTTCGGTGGGAGTGAGTTTGAGCCAGCCCCCGGCGATTGAGCTGATGGTGGTTTTGATGGTGTGCTGATCCTCGCTGACTTTGCCCGTGGCCTGGCGTTTGACTTCGCCCACTATGCGCTTGTCTCCCTTCACCTCCATGCGGACGATGCGATAGCGATCGAACGGAACGCTGGGCTGCTGCGGTTGTTGCGGTTGCTGCGGCTGCTCAGTCTTCGGAGCAGAGCGATCGAGAACCAGTCCGGTCTCGCGGGAATCGGGATTTGATTCGTCCACATTCATGTAAATGGAAGGAACGCCGACGTGCACCTGGACGCCGGCGTGGGCGCCTTCGATTTCGATGGTTTGCTTGAGTCCTGCGAGCGGAATCATGCCGCGGAAAATGTTGGCTTTGCTGTTTTGGCTGACGTCGCCGGCGCTTTGCTTGACTTCGAGGAGCTGAGCTTCTCCCTGAAAATCGTCGAGGAGGAAAACGCCGGAGTCGTTGGGCAGATGAAGTCCGGGTGAGACCTGGGGAAGCTTGGCGTCGCCGGATTCGCGCTCGGTATCGATTTCCTTGTCGAGCTGCGCGGCTTCGGGAGCGGCGGCCGCGGCGGCCCGATCTCTTTCATATTGTTCGGTGGCGGGCCAGTCGACCAGCGCGTTAGGCAGTTCCTCCCATTCGTCGCGCTCGGTGCTGAAGTAGCGGACGCGGTCGCTTTTGAATTCATATTGGGTGACGAGCTGGTAAGAACCGTCTTTGAGGATAAGGCGGCGGGAGCGGGCGTCATTGTTGTTCTGGGCGTTGTTTTGGGCCAGTGACGCGAGGCACACCAGCACAACGAACAAACAGGCGGCGCGAAGATGCAGCAAACATTTCATGGGTTCCAGACATCCCATCTCAGAATCATTATCTCTCTTGTAGATGCAGTTGGGTGCACGGAGAGCTGGTTGTAGTATGCTGATGCCGCGGATTCCAACAAATAAATGAAGATAAAACGATCCCTGCGAGCATCCCCCTTGCTGTTTTCACTATTAGCCTACACATTGCTTGCCTGCGCATTGTGTCCCGCGGACGTAATGGCACAAGCGGAGCCCTCGGGTTCTGTGGCCCCGGCCAACGGCGGGCAGGGACAACCAGTGTCGTATGCGTCCGTGAGCGAATTGAATGGCCTGCTGGCGCAGATGGAGGCCACGTCGAAAAATACCCAGGCCGATCTGGCCAAGCTGCACATCGAGAAGTGGAAGACCGACAATTCCTATAAGAAACAGGCGCTGGGGAACGTGGATTCGATTCAGCGCAACCTGCAGGGAGCGTTGCCGCAGATTCTGACGGAGTTGCGGGCTGCTCCTGAAAGCCTGTCAGCAACCTTCAAACTTTATCGAAACCTGGACGCGCTCTACGACGTGATGGAAGGCGTGACCGAGGATGCGAGCGCGTTTGGCTCGAAAGAGGATTTCCAGTCGCTGTCGAACGACCTGGGCGGATTTGAAAGTTCGCGAAAGCAGTTGGCGGCGCGGATGGAGAATTTGGCATCGGCGAAGGAATCGGAAATTACGCGTCTGCGGGCGGATTTGAAAACGGCGCAAGCCGCGATTCCAGCCGCACCGGTAAAGAAAGTCGTTGTGGATGACACCGAGCCTCCGAAGAAACCGCCGGTGAAGAAGAAACCGGCGCCGAAGCCACCTGCAGCCACCAAGCCACCGGCGGGGCAGACTGGGCAGGCACCGGCGCCGCAGTAGTGCGGGCGTCAGGCTTCGGGCTTCAGACCTCAGACCTCGGACCTCACAGACCCTAACTCTGTCTTCGTGGGCCCGGACGAGGCGTCCGCGGCTACCTGGCGGAGGATGACCCCATGGCGAAGAAATGCATGCGGCGCTGATGCTGGGAGAATCTGATAGTCTTCCTCCCGCATCTAGATTGCACTCTTACAAGAGGATCAGGGTCCAGGGATCAGCGTCTGAGGTCTGCTTTTAGTTCATGCATTCGAATCACATCATTGCGGTGGTGGCAGGGCTGGGCATGATGGCGGTCGTGTTGCTGGATGCCTTTGAGACGGTTGTATTGCCGCGGCGAGTGACGCGGCACTTCAAACTGACTGCCTGGTTTTACCGGCGGACATGGATTCCCTGGCGCAAGATTGCGCGGCAAATCCACACGCCTTCGCGGCAGCAAAATTTTTTGGGGTATTTCGGGCCGCTCTCGCTGATCCTGCTGCTTGGGTTCTGGGCAGCGGCACTGATTCTGGCGTTTGGGCTGATTCAATACGGCATCGGCGGGCACGAGCAGCTCAGCGGTGAGACTCTTACATTCGGCAAGATCCTGTATCACAGCGGTGAGACATTCTTCACTCTGGGATATGGCGACATTGTGCCGACTTCGCGCGCGGCGCGGGCGCTCTCAGTGTTTGAAGCGGGCATGGGCTTTGGGTTTCTGGGCATAGTAATTGGTTACATTCCAGTGGTGTATTCGTCGTTTTCGCGCCGGGAGATTGAGATTTCGATGCTGGACGCGCGGGCAGGATCACCGCCCTCAGCCGTGGAATTGCTGGTACGGTTGGCTGGGAGAATGGAGAATCCCGGCGTGGATCAGAAGGTGCTCGATGAAGTGCTGCGCCAGTGGGAGCGCTGGGCGGCGGAGTTGCTGGAGTCGCAGATTTCGTATCCCGTGCTGACATTTTTTCGTTCACAGCACAGCAACCAGTCGTGGATAGCGGCGATGACCACCATGCTTGACGTGACGTCGCTGCTACTGGCCGGGATTGAGGGCGTGCGTCCGGATCAGGCGAAGCTGACATTCGCCATGGCCCGGCACGCGGCCGTCGATCTGGCGCAGGTGGTGAATGCGAAATATGATCCTACGGCGCCGGATCGCTTGCCCGATCAGGACTATGAAACCTTGCGTGCTGCGCTGGATGCAGCGGGATTGAAATTGCGCAGCGACGAATACGGCAGGGAAAAACTGAAGAAGTTGCGTTCGATGTATGAGCCCTATGTGTATTCGACGGCCAGGAATCTGATGATGACGCTGCCTCGCTGGCGACACGAAGAGAAAGTGCGGGACAACTGGCAGGCGGGGCCGTGGGATCGACTGATCCAGGCGCAGGGTCTCGCCATTCTGGGACAGAAGCCGCGGTCATCAGCCGCCCTGCCCGGCGACATCGATCACTTTTAATTCAGATCGAGTTTGTTCGATCGACTGCACTGCAAGTTCAGGGTTTGCTAGCATTTCTTCTTCCTCATGAAACATACGGGCGAGAGCGTGGTGCGGATCGAGGCGGCGGCGTTGGGCGCGCTGGCGGATCGGATTGCGGGTCCGATGGCGGCGGCCTTTCAGCGCGCCGTGGATTTGATGTTCGGCTGCGCGGGACGCGTGGTGGTAACCGGCATGGGCAAGAGCGGGCTGATTGCGCGCAAGATTGCTGCCACGCTGAGTTCGACGGGGAGTCCGGCGCTGTATCTGCATCCGGTGGAGGCGCTGCACGGGGATTTAGGAATGGTGGTGCGCGGGGACGTGGTGCTGGCGCTCTCGGCGAGCGGGGAGACGGAGGAAATTCTGGCGCTGCTGGCGACCATCAAGCGTCTGCAGGTGCCGCTGATTGCGATGACCGGGGATGAGATGTGTGGAGATCGGGGCGGTCGGGATTCCCACCCTTCGAAAACCACGAAGGCTGGGGCACCCTCTGTTGGGGTGGTGTCGACGTTGGCGGCGGCGGCGGATGTGGCTTTGGATTGTTCGGTCGCGAAAGAGGCTTGCGCGCTTGGTTTAGCGCCGACGGCTTCGACGACAACCATGCTCGCTCTGGGTGATGCGCTGGCGGTTACATTGAGCGAGCGGCGGGGATTCAAGGAAGAAGATTTTGCGAATCTGCATCCCGGCGGAAAGCTGGGAAAGCGGTTGGCGCGGGTGGAATCGCTGATGCACAGCGGCGATGCCTTGCCTTGCGTGACGCCTGCCACCAAGATGCCGGATGTGATTTATGAAATGTCGCGGAAGAAATTGGGCGTGGCGGCGGTGGTGGAGAGCGAGAAGTTGGTGGGAATCATCAGTGACGGAGACTTGCGGCGGCTACTCGAGAAACGCGGAAAAGACGCGATGGATCTGACGGCCGGCGAGGCCATGACATCGACGCCGAAAACGATCAGCGCAGACGAGTTTGCCGCCACAGCGCTCGCCGTGATGGAAGAGAAGAAAATCACGTCGCTGATGGTTGTGGATGAAGCCGGATCGCTCCAGGGGATTGTGCATCTACATGATTTGTGGACGACCGACCTGGTGTGAACGAGCGATTCGAATTGAATAATTGTGTAATTTGGTAATTGTGTAATTGAAAACCGCGGCGACCTGGATTGCTTTCAATTTCTCAATTACTCAATTTCCCAATTACTCAATTGAGGGTTTCTATGTACCATTACGATCCCAATACGGCGCTGGAAGAATTGAATGAAGACGCGACGCTTCCCAACCCGGTGCATGTGCGCGACATGATTCTGCGCAAGCATCCGTCCGCCGATGAGGCATTGGAACTGAACCGGAAGTTTGTGGAGTATCAGAAATGTTTCGGCGAAGCGCAGAAGCTGGGGAAAGAGATTTTGAATCAGTTAGCAGCGCAGTCCTGAGTCGCTAGTCGCGAGTCCCGAGAGCGGTGGTTTCTTCACCGTGCTTGCGGAGGCTGGAGACGTACCCCGCAATCGCGTCTTTGGCCATTTCCCGTGCCTCATCCACGGTACGACCATAGGTGACGCAGCCCGGCAGCGCAGGCACCACCGCGGTGTAGCCGCCTTCTGGCTCGGGTCGGAGCATGATGTTGTAGTGATAGCGAGCTTTGGGCATTGGATTTGAAGCGATTCAATCCTTGCCGCCAAGTTCAGTCAAAACCTCCTTGGTACAATAACGAATTCCACTTTCTACTCCCCGTAACGCCGGTGACGGCGCTCACGACTCGGGACTCGGGACTCAAACACTATGCATCGTTGGTCGGAACTGTTTATTCCTACTCTGCGCGAGGCGCCGGCGGACGCCGAAGTGGCTTCGCACAAATTTCTGGTGCGGGCCGGATACATCCGGCAGCTTGCGGCGGGAATCTATTCGTATCTTTTCCTCGGCAACCGGTCGTTCCACAAGATCATGGGCATTGTCCGCGAGGAGATGGACAAGATCGGGCAGGAATTCTTTTTGCCGGCGCTGCATCCGCGGGAAGTTTGGGAGGCGTCCGGACGCTGGGCGCTGATGGGCGACAACCTGTTCCGCCTGAAAGATCGTAAGGGAGCCGAAATGGCTCTGGGCATGACGGAAGAAGAAGTCATGACCACGATTGCGCTCAAGGAACTGCGCAGCTATAAACAGCTGCCGCAGATCTGGTATCAGATTGCGCCCAAGTTTCGCGACGAGCCTCGGCCCAGGTCGGGCCTGCTTCGCATACGGCAGTTCATGATGAAGGATTCATATTCGTTCGACATTGACGCGGCGGGCCTGGATGTTTCGTACCAGAAACATTTCGACGCGTACTGCCGCATTTTCGATCGCTGCGGGCTGAAGTACATGGTGGTCGAAGCCGATTCCGGCGCGATGGGCGGAAAAGAGTCGCACGAGTTCATGGTGCGGACTCCGGCGGGGGAAGATCAGATTGTGAGCTGCGATGGATGCAATTACGCGGCGAACATGGAGAAGGCGACCTCGAAGTTGGAGCCGGTTGCCGATTTGGCGGCGGAAGGCGATGGCCAACCGCTGGAAGTGCACACGCCGGGACAGAAGACGATTGAAGATGTGGCGAAGTTTCTGGGCGTCTCGCCGAAGAACAAGATCAAAACCTTGGCGCTGATGGCGGAGGAAAAAGACGCCAAGGGAAAGACGGTCAAGACGCGCGCCATCGTGGTGCTGATGCGCGGCGATCATCAACTGAACGAAGCCAAGCTCAACGCCACGATTGCGACCGTGCCGCGCCCCATGGATGAAGCGGAGATCAAAAATCTCTTCAAGTCTCCCCCAGGATATTTGGGGCCAGTGGGCATTGAGTGGTCACGCGAACTGAAGAAAGATGATGGCAAACCGGCGCTGCTGGTCGACACGGCGCTGGAAGGACGGGTGAATCTGATCTCCGGCGCGAACAAGGAGGACTATCACCTGAAGAATCTGACGCCGGGGAAGGATTTTCATCCCACGGCGTACGCCGATCTGCGTAGCGTGACGGCCAGCGAGGCGTGTCCGAACTGCGGCAAGCCGCTGCGCATCGATACCTCAGTAGAAGTTGGGCACATCTTCAAGCTGGGCTATCGTTATTCGGAATCCATGGGCCTGCGCGTGCTCGACAAGAATGGCAAGGAAGTCATGCCGATTATGGGCAGTTACGGGATCGGAATTGAACGCATTCTGACCGCGGCAGTCGAGCAAGGAAATGATGAGAACGGATTCTGGCTGCCCACGGCCATTGCTCCGTTTGAGATTGTGGTCGCTCCCGTGAACATAAAAGACGAAGCGGTCAAGGCCGCCGCCGAGGACATTGCCAGGCAGTTGGAATCCGCTGGATTTGACGTGATTCTCGACGACCGGGACGAGCGTCCGGGAGTGAAATTTAAAGACGCGGATCTGGTGGGAATCCCTTACAGAATTACGGTGGGGAAGAAAGTTACCGAAGGAACTATAGAAGTCGTTAATCGGTCGACTCGCGAAGTATCCGATGCTAGGATCGCGACGGTTGTCGAATACTTCCAGAAATTGCTCGGCCGGGCGGGATGAGGCAGGTTGCATCCACCCCTGAGCCGACAGGGTGGGGCATGGACACAATCAAAGCAGTCCTCGGCATCGTGGCAATTGTGGCGGTCATCTATGGGGCGGTTGAAATCGTTCCACCTGAAATGGTCAACTATTCATTTCAGGATGACCTGCGGAACATCGCGATGATGGCCGGCAGCAATCCGCATCAGACCGATCAAGATATCGTCGCGTCGGTTTTGAAAAAGGCCCACGAACATCAACTCACCCTTGCACCCGAGCAAGTCACCGTGCAGCGCATCGGAACTCCGGGAGCGCCGGCGGTTTTTGTGGCCGCCGACTACAGCGTACCGGTAGATTTAGAGGTATATCAGTTCACCCTGCACTTCACTCCTTCCAGCGGCAATAAGGGAATGTAGATCGTGCGTCAGGCTTCGGGCATTGGACCTTCGACCTCAGCCCTTGGACCTCGGACCTCGGACCTCTGACCTCGAATTGCTTGGTCGCACAAGCTTCTCCGAATCTCTTAGCTGCCGATTAGTTGATTGAGCACACGGCTCGCCACGCGGACGGGATTTTCAATCAACCGTCAATCAACAGCGGTCAATGTGAGATGTGAGTTCGCAGTCGAAAGCCTGAGCCGAGGTCTGAGGTCCGAGGTCCGAAGTCTGAGATCCGAGGTTCCATTTCGGAAGGACTCAACACTCCACCCGAACGTGGCCACCCGGCAGTCACCATGCGTGACATTGGTAACGTTGTCAGGATGTTACGAGCCGACCTAACATCGCGATGAGGCGGAGTCAATCTGCCGGGTGCATGGCCATCGTGCATCCAGAAAGCCAGGTCGAGCGATCCGGGCGCAATCCTGGCGATATCTGGAGATATAAGGATGGAACGATGAAAGTTCGGGCGCTAGGGGCGGCGATGATCTTGCTGGTTGCGCTATCGCTGAGCGGTTGCGGGCATTACATCTGCAACCACACGTTTGGCAGTTCTACTTGCGACGCGTCATCGTCAGGTAGCGGGGGAAGCGGCGGCTCGGGCGGAAGTGGCGGGAGCGGGGGCTCAGGCGGCAGTGGGGGCAGCGGCGGCAGCGTCACCCCGACCGCTTTTGCGTTTTCCGGAGTCACTAACGCAGGCGGAATCGAAAGCTTCACCTTTAGTGCGACCAGCAGTGTCCTCGAGGCTACTCCGAATGAGTCGATCGCCAGCGCTCCCGACGGCGGCGGCGGAGCAATGATCGTCGCGCAAGGACAATACTTGTACGCGAGTTTCTACGGCACCGGACTGTACGGCGAGATTTACGGCTGGACCATTAACTCCAGTGGAGGCTTGACCGCGATCAACGGCAGTCCGTTCACGGTGTCGAATTGGACGGGCACGATCATTGGGAGCTTTGCCACCAACCCCTCCGGCACGCTGCTGTTCAGGACCGATCCGGGCGCGTTTCAAGGCGAGTCGAACGTACACGTATATCAGGTCGGGGCGCAAGGAGTACTGACGGAAGCCAGCGGATCGCCGGTCGCAATTTCGTTCTCGCCAGGAGCCATGGCCATGGACGGGCTGGGAGATTATCTGTACATCATCGGCCTTACGGGGACAGGGGCGGGTGAGGAAATTGGCGCTTACAGCGTCGACAGTAGCACTGGCGCCCTGACTGCAGTCACGGGCAGTCCATTTGTCTACCCTATGACGTATGTTGCGGGTGACGTATCCGGCCAATATCTAATCGGAACGAGCTCCAGTTTGACTGATTCCAACCTCTACGTTTTCGCCATTCAACAATCGGGAGCAAATGCAGGGGCGCTTACCCAGGTCACAGGGTCGCCGTTTGCAACGGTAAATGCTCCCTACACGGTTGCGGTTCAGCCGGCCGGAGGAGAGCTTGTCTACTCGTTCAGCCTGGGCAACGGAAATGGCAATCCGATTGAGGGCTACCAGTTGAATACAACTACCGGCGCGCTGAGCGCGGTCTCGGGTTCTCCGTTCACTTCCACTACGGAAGCAACGGGTGGATTTGACCAGAGCGGTGACTTTCTGTTCGCGCTCGACGGGAACACCTTAACCGGGTATCAGGTATCAAGCAACGGTTCGCTAACGTCGTTGGCCAGCCTTGTTGAAGGGTGGGGCGCCGGGATTGCCATCGCCGACGTACCGTAAGGGCGGTTGGGAACCAGGAAGCGGAGGGAATCTCATGACATTGAAAGCACGAATTCTTTTAGTTTCGACGGTGCTGGCGGCTACCACGTGGCTGGGCGGTTGTGGCCATTACGTGTGCGACCATACCTTTGGGAGCGCGACCTGCACGTCGTCGGGCAGCGGATTCCAGCAGGGTGGGGGCACCGGGACCATTGCGGTCACAACGTTCGTTTATTTCGCGGATCCGGCTGCCAGCCAGATGTCGATGGAAGCCCTCAACATTGGGAACTCACAGACCTTTGCGCCGGTTTCCACTTTTGTTTCGCCGAGCGTGGTTCTGAGCGCCGACTTTGTCAGCATGGCGGTGGTGGGCGAGCAATATCTCTACCTCTCCTCTGACGGCGACACTCTTTACGGGTTTGCGATCAACTCCACCAGCGGCGCGCTGACGGCGGTGCCCAACAGCCCTTATTCCGTCTCCGGGGATTCGATTGCGGCCGACCCGAACGGGCACTTCCTGTTTGTTGGCAATCCTTCGGGCATCTATGTCTACACCGTGAACTCGGATGGTTCGCTCACTCTGGCTCCGGGATCGCCGTTTTCGAACGGAGGAATCTTCCCGACGCAACTGATCACCGACGGCTTGGGAAAATATCTCTATGCGGTGGGAGGGACGACCGTTTCGGAGTTTTCCTACAACCAGACCAGTGGCGTTCTGACCACGGTCGGCACGATCACCCCGGGGCTCTCGGTGATCGCTTCCGAAAAAACAGGCACCTATATTTTGGGCATCACCGGAACGACGGCAGATGTGCACGTGTATGGCATTGGCAGTGCGGGTGCGCTGACCGAGTTGAGCAATTCGCCCTCGCTGACGACGCTGGCGCCGGTCTACCTGGCGGTAGATTCCAGCGGAACCTACGTCTACACTTTCAATCAAACCTCATACGGATCGGAAGCGACTTCGCAGCCCATGGAGGGCTATTTGCTCGCTACCACTGGTTCTCTGACCGCCGTGACCGGATCGCCGTTTACCGGCCTTGACGCTTCATATGGCTTAATTGACCAAAGTGGCCAGTACATATTTGTGGAAGCGCAAGCGGGTTCGATTGCCGAAGAGTTTGCCTACGGCGTGGATACGAGCACCGGAGCGGTGACCAGCACTTTGCCCAGCGCTGGAATTGCCGGCACTTACGTGGTGACGGACGTTCCCTAGCCCAAGCGCATCATTACCAGCACATCATTACCAGGAAGAGACCTGCAACGACTGCAGGTCTCTTTCTTTTTGAGGAGGCCTGCGAAGGCGGCTGTACAATGAGGTAGCAACTTCCGCTACTTCGTTGGCTTTGCCGGGCATGGGTTGAAGCGCGAGGACAGGGCTCAGGCTACAGGGGTCATCGTTCAGGCTCCATAGTCAAAAGCGGGCACCTTGCCCGATGTGCTCAACCTTTTTGCGTGCGCGGCCGTCTGAATAGTACTCGGGCTTAGAGCGAAAACCGTGGCCATCAAAATCAGAATTCCGAAGGCAAAAGGCGAAGCGGCGGGAACCGGGAAGCGCAGGCGCGATCCCATCCTGCGGATCGCAGGGCTGGTGTTTCTGGTGCTGGCCATTTCGTTTGTCGCGGTCTTTTCCTACTTTTACATCAAGTACGACCGGATCATCGAGCGGCGATTCCGCACGCCGGTATTCGCCAATTCCGCCAAAATTTACGCCCTGCCCCGAACGCTGCGCGTCGGAGAAAAGGCTGATCTGCGGGACATTGCCACTGATCTGCGCCGGGCAGGCTATTCCGACAACGACGGCGAATCGAAGCTGGGGACGTTTCACCTGGCAAAGAACGGAATCGATATTACTCCCGGCAGCGAGTCGTATCATGCACCGGAGCCGGCGCACATCAGCGTACAAGACGGGCAGGTCGCAAGCATCAACAGCCGCGGCAACGAACTTGCCGCGTATGAACTTGAGCCGCAATTAGTGACGGCCCTGTTCGACGCCGAGCAGCGTTCGAAGCGGCAGTTGGTGAAGTACCAGGATATTCCTCCGGTGATGGTCAAGGCGACTCTGGCCATTGAAGACCGCAGATTCTTCGAGCACAGCGGCGTGAACTTCTTTCGCATGGCGGAAGCGGCCTGGATCGACGTAGTGCGCGGGCGGCACGAACAGGGCGGATCGACCATCACCATGCAGCTTTCGCGCGGATTTTTTCTGACGCCCGAAAAAACCGTCAAGCGCAAGCTGACGGAGATGCTGATCGCGGAGGAGATGGAGCAGAAGTTTTCCAAGCAGCAGATTTTCGAGTTCTACGCGAACTGGGTCGATCTGGGGCAGCGGGGATCGTTTGCCATCAGCGGATTTGCCGAGGCCTCGCGCGCTTACTTCAATAAAGATCTGAAAGACGTCACGCTGCCGGAAGCGGCATTGCTGGCGGGATTGATTCAGCGGCCGAGTTATCTTTCGCCGTACCGCCATCCCGAGCGGGCGCTGGAGCGGCGCAACCTGGTGATCGAGGCCATGGTCGACACGCACGCCGTTACGCGGGAGGATGCGGACAAAGCCAAGGCCACGCCCTTGAAACTGGCCCCGCCGAATGTGGAGGCCAGCGACGCGCCCTACTTTGTCGATATGGTGCGCGAAACTCTGATCAGCAAGTTTAACGACACCGAATTGAACGACAGCTCGTACCGCATCTATACGACGCTTGATCCCGACTTGCAGCGCGCGGCGGCGCAGTCGGTCGAACTGGGCATCAAGCTGGTGGATGATCAGGTCAAAAAGATGCGCACCAAGCGCGTCAAGGTGGGTAAGACATACGAAACCAAGGTGACCGCCGGACCGCAGGCGCAGGTGGCGATGGTGGTGCTTGATCCGCATACGGGCGCGGTGCTCGCGCTGGTCGGTGGCCGCGATTATGGCTGGAGCCAGCTCAACCATGCAATCGCGAAGCGGCCCACCGGATCGATCTTCAAGCCGTTTGTCTATGCGGCTGCGGTCAACACTGCGCTCGATGGTTCGTCCACTGTGCTCACTCCAGCCTCGACCGTGATGGACCAGCCCACAACTTTTGCTTATGGCGATCAGATTTACGAGCCGCGAAATTATAAAGAGGAATATCACGGAGAGGTTTCGCTGCGCTATGCGCTGGCCATGTCGTTGAACAATGCGACCGTAAAAGTGGCCGAAGAAGTGGGCTATGACAAGGTGGCAGATCTGGCGAAGAATGCCGGCATTCTGTCGGTGAAGGCGACGCCGGCCATGGCGCTGGGATCGTACGACGCCTCCCCGCTCGATATGGCCGGAGCCTACACGGCGTTCGCCAACAATGGAGAGCGGCTCTCGCCGGTTCTGTTGCGGTCGGTGCGCAATGGCAAGGGCGATGTAGTGGCGAATTACAACACCGATCAGCGGGACGTGCTCGATCCGCGCGTGGCCTACGTCATGACCAACATGATGGAAGGCGTCATCAACAACGGGCTGGGATTTTCGGCGGTGCGCGGGCGGGGATTCACGCTTCCTGCCGCGGGAAAAACCGGCAGTTCGCACGATGGCTGGTTTGCCGGGTACACCTCGAACTTGTTGTGCATCGTGTGGGTGGGCTACGACGACTACAGCGACCTGAAATTGACCGGCGCCATGACCGCCGGGCCCATCTGGGCGGAGTTCATGAAGAAGGCAGCCGCGTTGCCGCAGTACTCGAACATGAAGGAGTTTTCTCAACCCACCGGCGTGGTGGATGTGCAACTGGACAAGGCTACCAACCGGCTGGCCACGCCGACCTGTCCGGATGATTATGTCTCCGCGTTTGTGGCCGGAACCGAACCCCGCGACACCTGTGAGGGCCAGAGCGGGGTGAAAGGCATCTTTTCGCGAATTTTTGGAGGCGGCGATAAGCCCGCCACGCCGCAGGATGCGAATGGAGCCAACCCTGCCGGCGGCAACGAAGCCAACAACGGGCAGGAACCGAAGAAAAAGAAGGGATTTTTCGGCAAAATCGCCGGAGTCTTCAAGGGCGACAACAAGAACCCGCCGCCCGCCAATCCGCCGCAGCCTGCGCCACAGTAAAGTAGGCGTCGGGCGTCGGCCCTTAAGCCTTAGCCCTAGCTCCTGGACCTTTGAACTTTGACCGCGCAAGACTTCTTGAATCAACAAGTTTCGACCCTGGCGGTGGCTTTTGGAACCTAACACGGAGTTGCTCCCCCGCTTGCCAGACAGTCTCTACGCGCGAAAAATCTTTCGCCGTCCGGCCAAAACTGTGCCAAAATGTGAGGCAGTTGGGGGGGTGGCCTGTGTCGTTCTACCCGAAGCAACTGCTGGTTCGCGTCACGCTTCTCACCGTCTGCGCTTGTGGCCTGCTGAGTCTCGGCCAAGCGCAATCCTCACATTCCGAACAAGTCATGATCAAACCTCCTTTGCTTCGGCTGGTGGATCCGCCGTCTCCGGATGCGACTGCGCAACAACTGGAGGCGCGCGCCGATGAGTTGCGATCGGTGAAGCTGTTCCTGGACGCGTTGGATTATTACCGGGCCGCGCTGGGCAAAGAGCCGAAATCCGCCCGACTGCTCAACAAGATCGGAATCACCGAACTGATGATGCAGCGCTACCGCGATGCCAAGAGGTCGTTCGATCTGGCCGTCCGCGCGGATCACAAGTTCGCCGACGCCTATAACAATATGGGCGTGGTTTATTACGAGGGGCAGAAGTATTCGGCGGCCGTACGGGAGTACCGGCGCGCCATCGCCCTCGACGGTGAATCCGCGTCGTTTTACAACAATCTGGGAGCGGCACTGTTCGCCAAGAAGGACTTCGAGCCTTCGGTGAAGGCCTATTCGCGGGCGATGGAGCTTGACCCAGATGTGTTCGAGCGCACCTCGCACACCGGTGTGCAGGCGCAATTGCCAGGTCCGGAAGATCGCGCGCGCTACGACTACACCGTCGCCCGGCTGTATGCCAAGATGGGCTTTTCGGAACGATCGTTGGAATATCTGCGCAAGGCGATGGAAGAGGGCTATAAGGATTTCAAGAACGTCTACAAAGACGTGGAATTCGCCGAGCTGCGCAAAGATAAGCGCTTCACCGACTTGATGGCGATGAAGATTCCAGCCTTGCCGGAATAACAGGTAAAACCGCGATTGGCTTGCATCAGGGAAAACCTGAAGCCGCGGTGAAGTGTGCCGGGAATAATCCCACTGCCGATGTTTACCAAGTGACAGGTTTTACATTGGTTTACAAAATTAGACGGAACTTCCCCGGCTGCGGGTGTTTAATTCTGTTACATACTCCTGAAAACAACAGGGTGAGTAAGGAGAAACGGTAGGCCCATCGGATGCTGACCCGAGCACGCCCCAAGCAAGCATCCGGTGGGCTTTTTAGTTCTTGTTCCTGAGTCCCGAGCTCCGGGTCGCGAGTCCTAGTCGCGAATCCCGGTTGCTGGTTCCGAGTCTTGAGCCGTCAATCCCAGTCGCCAGCGCGGGCAGCCCTGATTTCTGCCACCCGGCGTGCTCGTCCAGAAAGTATAGGTGCGTAGGCCTTTACCTGTTTCCGCACTGCATTTAGAATCGATCCCAGGCCGACGTAGCTCAGTTGGTAGAGCAGCCGATTCGTAATCGGCAGGTCAGCGGTTCAAGTCCGCTCGTCGGCTCCAGATTTACGCGGGTTCCAAGCACATCACACCATGGAACCCGCTTTTTTTATCCCATCTCTTTACCCCATGTTTCGCCGACATGCCGATTCTAGCGACGCCCAATAATGATGGCGACGATGGGAGGAACGCAGTTGATGGACGTGCCCAACAGGTCTGAGGTAGTACACTACCCCAATGTCAATCCGATTCGTGCCGCAACAGGGCATGATTTTGATGTGCGACTTTGCAGGGTTCGTTCCGCCGGAGATGACGAAGGTCAGACACATAGTAGTTGTCTCCCCCCGGCATCGGCGCAATTCTGGGAGTTGCTTGGTGGTTCCCCTGAGCACGGTCGCGCCCAACCCCGTGGAGCCGTTTCATTATCGAATCCCAGCCAACACGTATTCATTTTTCCGAGCGAACACGGATGTGTGGGCGAAGGCTGACCTTCTCTCTCATGTTTCCTTCGGGCGGCTTGACCGGGTGTTGGATGCAAGGAAATATTGCTCTCCACGCATGCATCCTTCGGACCTCAAGGGCATCCAACTTGCGGTGTGGGAGGCATTAGGCCGACCCGCCGTACAACCGACTGAAAACACAGTTCTTGAGGTAGTTGAGACCCGTGTCGAAACTACCGAATTAGTGGTTGACAAGCCGTCTAAAGGCGATTAAGCTTTTTCTAGATGTTCCCGTTAAATCGGGCTTGGTTAACGTACCGCCCTGCATAGCTCACGCTCTGCGGGGCGTTTGCTTTTTGAAGCCCAAAAGCGTTTACCTAGGGACATTCGTAATCGGCAGGTCAGCGGTTGAAGTCCGCTCGTCGGCTCCAGCTTTTTCCCGCCCGCAATCGCCCGAAAGAACCCGCTGGGCGCGCACGATCGCCTCCATAGCGTTTTTGCGAAGCGGCCTTCAGTTGACGGGCTTTTCCGCCAGCGCGGTTTCGTCCACCGCAGGCAAGACCCAGGTCGCAGCCGCCGCGGTTTCCTTCCGGTCGTCTTTCCCATCGCCCTTCAGGTCGCGGACTGCGTCGCAGTCCGGGTAGGTGAACTGCGGGACGATGTGACGCAGAGCGGCGAGAATCGCCGGTCTGCCGCCTAACGATACCGCCAACTGCAGTTCATCGAGCAGGCGCTTGAGCTCGATCCAGGAGGGCTTGTGGCTTTCGGTGCGCGCAATCTTTTCGCAGGCGCTGGGAAAGACGCGTTCGTCGGAGTAGAAAAGTTCCTCGTAGAGTTTTTCCCCGGGACGCAGGCCGATGAACTTGAGTTCGAGATCGGGCTTGCCGTGCAGGCGGGCGAGGGTGCGGGCCAGATCGGCGATGCGCAAGGGCTCTCCCATATCGAGCACCAGAATGTCGCCGTCTTGTCCGATGCCAAAAGCCAGCAGCACCAGGCTGACCGCTTCGGAGACCGTCATGAAGAAGCGCGTGATTTCCGGGTGCGTAATGGTGATGGGCTGGTTGGCGCGAATCTGTTCCTGAAACAGCGGGATCGCGCTGCCGTTCGATCCCAGCACGTTGCCAAAACGGGTGGAGACGCAGCGCAGGCGGTGCGACGGCCAGGCGGCGAGAATCAGTTCGCCGATGCGCTTGGTGCATCCCATGACGTTGGTCGGGTTCACCGCCTTGTCGGAGGAGATCATGGCGAAGGTGGAACAATGCGAGTGTTCGGCCACGCGCAACAACGAAACGAGGCCGAAGATATTGTTGCTGACGGCCTCATCGACGTTGGCTTCCATGACCGGAACGTGCTTATAAGCGGCGGCGTGGAAGACGATTTCGACGTCGTGCGCCAGGAAGATGCGGCGCATGCGCTCGGCATTGGTGAAGTCGGCCACCGCGAACACTGCGTTACAGAATACGTCTTGACGAGACGGGTCATGGCAAAACACGTTATGGCAGGATGCGCCGTCCTGGGCGAACTGCTGCTCCAGATGAAACATGGCGGTTTCGTTCTGGTCGACACACACCAACAGCCTGGGCTTGAAGCCGCGAATCTGGCGGCAGAGTTCCGAGCCAATCGAACCGGCGGCCCCGGTGACCAGCACCACGCGGCCGCGAATCTTCTCCTGCACTTCCTGCATGTCGAGATCGACCGGCACGCGGCCCAGCAGATCCGAGAGCGAGATGTCGCGCGCCTGGCCCAGCGTCGCTCGCCCGGCAATCAGTTCGGTGATCGCCGGCACGGTGCGGAACGGGACCCCGGATTGTTTGCACCGTTCGACCAACCTCCGCATTTGCTCCGAAGTCGCGGAGGGGATGGCAATCAGAATTTCGTCGACTGTGAACCTGCCCACGAGGGCGGAAAGATTCTCCACCGGACCGAGGACCGGCACGCCCAGCACGCGCAGTCTCTTCTTGAGAGGACTGTCGTCGACGCATCCGACCACCTTGTATCCGGCATCGACCTCCTGGGTTTCGCGGATGATCATCTGCGCGGCATGACCGGCGCCCACCAGAAGCAGCCGTTTGGCCGACTGATGCAGGCGCACGCTTTCCGCCAGCAGGCGCGACAACACGCGCACTCCACTCAGCAGCGTGAAGGTGAGCACCGCCTCCAGAGCATAGACCGAGACCGGGAACGCCGTCACGCCCCACCCATAGCGAACCAGCACGGTAAAGATGCACGAGCCGGCCAGCACGAACTTGGCAATGCTAACCGCATCGCTGATGCCGGTGTGGCGCCACCATCCGTGCATCAGGCCGAACAGCGGCATCAGGATGAGGCGGATGGCAATCAGCACGGGCACGCAAGACCAAAGCAACGCAGCCGCCGGCAGGTGGAATTCGAAGCGCAACAGCCAGGCGGCGACCAGCGAGCCGCCCACCAGCACGGCCTGCAAAATCAGGACAAGAAACGAGCGGCAGCGCAAAAAAAGTGCTGTCGACAAATAACGTTGCACAGTTTTCCTCTTAGGTGAAGAAGCAGTTAAAGAAAAACAATCTTGAGCACGAGGGTTTGTTCTTAGTTCTTCGGCGGGGCACAGATTTTCTTGAGCGCCGCTGGCCCGCGTGGACGGCTGGAAGACGGCTGGAAACCGCCGAAAGGACAGGGTTAGCCCAAAGGACACGATCCAATGGACACGATCAATGGTGTACTCCATGAGCCCGCAGCACACGCCACAAGGTGATACCCATGATTTTCAGGTCGAAGCGGAACGAATGCGCCGCCATGTACTCGGCATCCAGGGCAACCTTGTGCGGAATCGCGAGTTCGTCGCGGCCGTTCACCTGCGCCCATCCGGTGATGCCGGGAACCAGGCGGTGAACCCCGCATGCGGTGCGCAACGATACCAGATCGTCCTGGTTGAACAACGCCGGGCGCGGCCCCACCAGGCTCAGGTCGCCTTTGCACACACTGTAGAGCTGCGGCAATTCGTCGAGGCTGGTCTTGCGCAACAGCGCGCCCACACGCGTCAGATGGCGCCCCGGCTCTTCGAGCAAATGCGTCGCCAGCTGGGGAGTACCCACGCGCATGGTGCGGAACTTGGGCATGCGGAACCGGCGGTTGTCTTTGCCCACGCGCTCGGACCAGTGCAGGGCCGCTCCAGGCGAAGTCAGGCACACCGCGGCCCAGCACAGGGCCAGAAGCGGGCTCGACAACAGCAGCAGCGACCCGGCGAACATCAGGTCGAAGGCGCGCTTCCACACCGGCAAGGTGTATGGCGTTGCCCAGCTGTCGCTGGAATTAGAAACGGCAAAGGAAATTGCGGGCATCGAGTGAGGTTCCATTTTTTGTATGAAGCGGGTTTTTTACGATGCTTTCTTATGACGCCGTTTTTATGAAGCCGAGGCTCGCGCTCGCGGCGGCGCCCCCGGCCCCTTAATCACCCGCTTATCGGACCCGAGGCGGTATTCGGCGCGTTTGAGCAGGGCGCGGGCCCCCACGGCGCAGCGCACCAGAAACTTCATCGCCGGGCTGGGGCCAAAGTAGTCATAGGCTTCGTTGAAGGTGACCAGCGCCTGATGCAGTTCCCGCAGCGAGCTCTCGGCTTGCTGGTTGACGCTCTGGCTGCCGTAGTGCACGATCTCGGCACATGGGGTGTAATCGACGCGGTAGCCCTTCTGCTTCAGCATGAAGTTGTAGGCCAGATCGGAAACGAACAGGCGGAAGCGTTCGTCGAGCATGCCGGCGTTCTCCCAGGTCGAGCGGCGGATCACGTAGGCGGTGGTGCCAATGCTGTCCACCGCTTGCGCCCGCGAATAGTCGAAGCGGGTGGCGTAGTAGCGGCCGGCGCGGCAGCTGCGGGGAAACAGTTTGTGCCAGTTGAGCGCCTGCAGCACCATGGCTCCGGGACCGGAAAAACAGCGGATACAGTGCTGCACCGAGCCATCGGGATTGAGCAGCTTCGGTCCGCAGGCGGCGACTTCGGGATGCTGTTCCATGTAGCCGACCAGCGCGCGGAAGGCGTTGCCGATCAGGCGGGTGTCGCTGTTGAGCAGGCAGGCGTAGCGGGCTCGCGACATCTTCAGGCCAAGATTATTGTTGCGCACGTAAAACTGATTGCTCCGGTTGCGCACCAGAATAACCTCGGGAAACTCCGCCGCCACCATGTCGGCGCTGGCGTCGGGCGAGTTGTCGTCGAGGCAGATCGTTTCAAACGCAATGCCGTGGGTGTGCTCGTAAATCGAGGTCAGGCAATCCGCCAGCAGGCGCCGCGTGTTGTAGCTGGGGATGATGATGGTGAGGTCGAGAACCGGCTGCATGGTCGCTCCTGGAAGCAATGGTCGCCTTGGAAAAAGGAAACGCGGAAGTTAAGAAGGGCAAAATCAAAGACTTCTTACATGGATCGGGCCGCCTCCGCCCGCTGGGCTACGGCCATGGCCGGGATGCCGACCACGGTTGCGCCCTTCTCGACGGGATGAGTCACCACCGAGTTCGCGCCGATGACCGCGCCGTCTCCGATGAGGATGCCGCCCAGCACTTTTGCGCCGGCTCCGATCGTCACGTCGTCGCCGATTTCGGGACGCAGGCTGGGGTCGAATCCGATGTCGAGTTTCTGCGCCCCCAGAGTCACCCCCTGAAAGATGCTCACGTTGCGCCCGATGCGCCACGCTCCCACGACCGTGCCGGAAGGGTGGGGGAAAAAAATGCCCGGGCCAATCTCGCAGCGCGCGGCGACTTCGATCCCGAACAGCACCAGGTTCATATAAGCGCAAAATCCGGGAACGACCGGAATGCGCCGCAGCCAGGCCGCGCGGCCCAGGCGGCAGAACACGATGGGCAAAAAGCGCGGATGCAGCAGGCGCCCAAGCATGGCGAACCCTCCTGGTTGAGGACGTCCTTCCAGTTCGTATTGCCGCGCCAGATCGCTATACAGAAGCTCGCCGAGCACGAGAGTTCTCCTTCATCAGGCCGCGCTTCACCAATTCTTCGGTGGCGCGCTCCAGCCGGTCGGGTTCGGTGGGCTGCGTTCTGACCCAGGCAGCAAAGCGGGTCAGGCCTTGGTCGAGCGAAACCTCGGGGCTGAATCCCAGCAGGGCGTGGATGCGGGCCAAATCGGCGTAGCCGTGGCGGATATCGCCCACCCGGTACTCGCCGGTGATCACCGGCGGCGTGGTTGCGGCAAAGTGCTGGCCCAGCAGAGCGGCCACCTGTTCGACGCTGGTGGGCCAGCCCGAGCCCACATTCAGCGTGTGGCCGTCACCATGATCCGCTGCCAGCGCCACCAATACCGCCCGGGCCACGTCGGAAACGTGGACGAAGTCGCGGCTTTCCTGACCGTCTTCATAGAGGTGAATGGTTTGCCCGCGCCGCAGCTGGTTGGAAAAAATCGACAGAATCCCGGTGTAAGGATTCTTCAGCGACTGGCCTTCTCCATAAACGTTCTGCAGGCGGAAGATGACAAACGGAATACCTAGCGCGCTGGCCCCCACGCGCACCAGATCCTCCTGCGCCAGTTTGGTGGCGGCATAAATCGATGCCGGGGCGGGCTTGGCGTCCTCCGGCGTGGCTGCCGCGGCAACCGCGCCCTGGCACAGGGGACAGACCGGCTGCCACTGGCCGGAACGGAACATCGGCCCCGAGCGCGCCGCCGGGTAGACGATGCCGCACCGGCTGCAATGGTAGGCGCCTTCTCCGTAGACCGAACGCGAGGAGGCCAGAACCAGCTTGCGCACCCCGTGGCGCTGGTTGGCCAGATGATTGAGCAGGATCGCCGTGCCTCCCACATTAGTGTCGGTGTAGCGGGAGATTTCATACATGGACTGCGCCGTGCCGGTTTCGGCCGCCAGATGAATCACCGTCTCAGCTTCAGCTTCATGGATAGCCGCGGCCCAGTCCGCAGGCCGCAGCACGTCGCCGCGGAAGATCTCCACCCCGGACTCGCACAAGCGTTCCACCTCGGCAACCGCGGGCAGAGCGCCGTGGATCTGGGGGCAGAGGTTGTCGAACAGCAGCACCCGGTATCCGCCCTCGACGGCTTGCCTTGCCACCTCGCGCCCGATGAAACCGGCGCCTCCGCTGATCAGCACTTTTCGCTTGTCGGTCATAATATGGTTCCTTTCGCGGTGAGGCCTTATTGGCATTCGCGATAGAGAGCGAGGGTCTCCTCGGCACACTTCCGCCAGCTGTAGAGAGCCGCGACCTCGGCCCCGCGCCGCCGGGCGCGCTCCCAGGCAGGCTCGTCGGTTGCAGCAGCGATCAGCTCGCGCTCTAGCGACGCGGGATCTTCGGGATCGAAATAGAAAGCGGCATCCCGGCAGATCTCCGGCAGCGACGAGGTACGGCCGACCAGCGCCGGACATCCCGCAGCCATCGCCTCCAGCGGCGGGAACCCGAATCCCTCGCAGCGCGAAGGGTAGACCAGCAGGCGGGCAGACTTGTAAGCCTCGGCCAGCACGGCATCGGCGATGGCAGGCACGACGACGAGACGGCGATCGATTCCCAGTTTTTGTGCCAGGGCTCGCTCTTCGCCGGTCAGCGGGCCGCCGCCTGCAACCAGCAGTGACATCGATTGCCCGAGCCCGCTCCCTTGAAACGCCTGCAGCAGGGCGTTGAAATTCTTATAGGGAGCGCGCGAGCCCACAAACAGCAGGTAGTTCTCCGGTAATTCTGGAGATAAAGACCGCAATGCGACGGCCGCAGCCGCCGAGCCCGCCAGCGGACGCAATCCGTGATGAATGACCCGAGTCTTGGCGGCGCCGGTTCCGTAGAAGCGGAACAGGTCCTGGCGGCTGGATTCTGAAACGCAAATGATGGCGTCGGCCGCGGCGTATAAACGGCGCTTGGCGGCGATGATGGCGGCCGCGTTTGAAAACAGCTCGGGAAAACGCTCGTGGGCGCAATCGTGGTGCGTGACCACCAACCGGCGGGCGCGGACCAGCGGCATGCGGCGGTAGAGCGTGGGGTGGTAGATGTCCATTGTCCCGGCGAAAGGCGCAAGCGCGTTGCTGAGGAGTTCGTTGACCAGATAACGGGGCTTGCCGCGGCCGAGAGCGTGCCCGCAGCTCAGCACCCGGGCGTGCGCCCCGCGCAGAGCGAGGAAGGGGTAAGCGCTGTCATGCAGGCCGAGCCAGGCTTCGGTGTAAACATCGGTGTCAACATCGGTGTCAACATCGGCGCGTACTTCTGTATGTACATCGGCGTGCATATCTTGGCGTGCATTCGCTGGCGCCCCGGTTTCGCAAAGCGCCCGCATCAGTTCGTAGTGGTAGCGCGAGGCGCCGCCGGCGTTTTGCAGCGAGAACACCTGATGGTCATAAAGAATGCGCATACACGAACCCGCGTCAGGAGCAGGAAGCGGCGTCGAATTCGGTTTCCGCCGGAACTCCCGCTTCGCATGCAGCCGGCGGACCGGGGCCGGTTTCTCTCATCGTCCGTGAAGCCAGCAGCAAGGCCGCCAACAGCACGACATAGGAGAGCAGGGTGTTGAGAGCCGCGCCCCACGCTCCCAGACGAGGCAGCAGGATCCAGTTCAATACGATGTTGGTCACGGCGCCGGTGCCGGTCGCAGCCAGAACCTTGCGATCCATGCCCCAGGCGAGAAACGCGTTGCTCAGATACGACGACAGGAAATCGAGCGGCAGCGACCAGGCCAGCAACAGCACCAGCGGCGCCGCCGGGAGAAACGCCCGCCCAAACACCAGCGCCAGAAGCGAGCGCCGCCCCAGGATCATGCCCGCAGCCAGCACCAGGCCCGCCGCGGCAAGCGGTCCCAGGACGCGGAACCCAACCATCCGTCTGCGCTCGCCCGCGCCGTGCCGGGCAAATTGCGGATAAAGAGTTTGAGTCAGCAGATAATAAGTGGCCAGCGCCTGGTTCAGCACGCGGTAGGCCGCGCCATACAACCCTACCTGTTCGGGGGTCGAGAGCAGGCCGAGCATCAGCATGTCGACGTTGTTGAAGGCCAGATAGCAGAGCCAGGCCAATCCCATAATGCTGGTGCGCCGCCAGGCGAGCGAGTCGAGGGCCGCGGGGGGAAGCGCCGCTTGCTCACCCCGAGGCCGCTGCCGCTTCCACCACCAGCGGAAAAAAACCGCCTGCAGGAGAAATCCGCTCCAGTTGCCCGCCGCCGCCCACCACAAAACCTGGAAGCCGGAGGCGTGGCCCGCCAGCACAAAAACCAGAATGCAGGCCGGGGAGAACGCCTTGGCCAGACCCACCAGCGCCATGCGGCCTTCTCCCCAGGCGGCCCAATCGAGCGACGCGGCGTAGAACGATCCGGCAACCGCAAAGGCGAGCAGAAAACGCTGTGCGTCGGGCGGCAGCCGGGCGGAGCCGGAGTACATCAGAATCAAGGGCAGGGCCGCGACCGCCATCCCGTAACGGCGGCGCTGCACGCGCTTGACGATGGCGGCGGTCGCCTCCGGATACCTCGCCACCAGACGCGCCCCCACGTGGCGCATGCCAAAGTCGATGACCGGCTGCATGTATTGCGCCAGGGTCTGGGCCAGCGCATACATCCCCAAAATGACCACACCGTAGCGGTGGCCCAGCCAGATGACCGTGGCCACGTTGCACAGCCGGCCCATCATCTCGCCGCAGCCCAGATGCAGAATTCTGGTGAACAGCAGTTGAAATCGGAACTTCATCGGCAGTCAGGCACAGGATGCATGCGGACTACATGGCGCGCGGCAATAGAGAAATCGACGGCCGTTGCCGCCGGCTCGCGGCATACCCGGCCAGCTGTCCGGCGCCGCGCAAGGCGTACACCGCCGCCCGGTCGAGATGGCCGCGGCACAGGCTGAGAGCGGCTCCGCCGAACGACCGCGCCAGCAGAGCTCCCACCCGATGCAGCGGGTAGCCATGCCTGCGCAGCACCCGGCCCGTCCCCAGGGCGAAAGGATACGTGGTCCGGCGCAGCCTCTCGATCGAGTCGAGCGGGGGATGGTGGACCGTCAGCCCGGGCTCATACCACATTTCGAAGCCCTGTTCGAGGGCGCGCAGCACATAGTCGGTTTCTTCTCCGGACTGGTAGCGCGAGCGGGCGCCGACGCCGATTTCCTCATCAAAATCTCCCACCGCATGCATTACGGAGCGGCGCAGGAACAGGGCGGTGGAAACAGCACACTGCCAGACGTTCTCCCTGGTGCAGCGGCAAGCGCTCGCCGGAGACCGCGGGCCTGAAGGTCGGTTCTCGGCAGTGCGCACGACCGCGCCCAGCAGCCCGAAGCTTGGGTTCTGCCGGAACCATTCCTCCACCCTCGCGAGCAGGCCGGCAGGATACCAGCAGTCGTCGTCCGGGATGGCGATCAGGTCGCCTTGAGCCGCCCGCAATCCGACATTGCGTGCCCGCGAAAGCCCGCGCTCCGAGCGCAAGTGACGCGCCGCCAGCCGGGAATGCGCTGCGAGCACCGGCGCCAGACGGTCGTCGGGATTCTGATCCACCACCAGCACCTCGAACCCGGCGTCCTGGTTCTCCAGGCTGGCGAGCAAACGGTTCAACTCGTCCACCCGGCCGAGAGTAGCCACAAGCAGCGAGATCATCGGATTCCCTTTCTGTCCGCTGAAGACAATGTCGACAGCGCCAGCAAGTCCATCAGGTACGCGGCCGATCGGTAGATGCTCCACCCGGCGGCGATCAGGAGCAGCGAAACTGCGGTTCGAAGACTGGCAGAAACCCAGTCCAGCAGGCCACCGCGCGGCATCCAGAGAACGTCAGGCAGAATCATGGCCACCAGAAACAACCCCAGCGGATGCGCCGAGGCGCGATGCATGGCATGCAGCAGCCAGCCCAGCCCGGCCGACACCAGCACCGCCCCCCAGAGCCCCCCCAGAATGTAGGCTTCCGCCACATAGGAAGAACCGCAGCCAAAGCCCAGCCGGTAGGTGACCGGATTCAGATACATGGCGGCATCATCGGAGAAACGCTGGCCAGGCGAGTAGCTCACCTGGTCGGCGGCGACGAACGCGGACTCCAGTTCGCTGGCGAGATAGGAGCCTATGTGCGGAAGGAACGCATCCCGCCGCAGCACAGCGATCTCGGTAACGTTCAGGGACGAGCCCTGATCGGCAATGAAAGCGGCCGGGCCGGCCAAAGTCCGTGCGGGAGTGCCTTCGTCGCGAAAACTGCCCACCAGAGCGCCCACTCCCACCAGCGCAGCGGCGATCATGGCCAGCGTACCCATCCGGATGCGGCGCCCCGACCTTGCCTGCCGCAAGTACCAGAGCGCCACAATCAGGCTGAACAGGGCGCCCCGCGATCCCGTGATCAGCACCGGTGCGGCTACGGCAAAATAGATGAGCGCAGCAGTCCGCAGCCGCCTGGTGCGATTTTCCAGCACAAAGATGCCGGCCAGCGCCGGCAGAGTCACCAGTGCAACGGCGCGGACCACCGCCGGGATGCTCCCCGCCATGCCTTCATGGTCGATGAAGAACACCAGATACCCGCCATGGTCGCGGGCGTAGGCGTAATAGCAGTAGTTCTTGTAGAGCTGGATGGGAAGGCTGGACCAGAACAGCACGCGCAGGTAGGGGAGGAATCTTTGCCATGATTCGTTCTTTAAAGATTCGTTCTTAAGAGATTCGTTCTGCAGCGGAGCTAGCGGCCGGTAATTCCAGCGGCACACGGCATAGATGACCAGCGCCGACAACGCCAGAGCCAGCAGGACCGTGCCGGCAATCTCGCGGGAAACGTCGAACTGGATGGTGGTCATTAATACGACGCGGAAGGGATCGGCCTCGCCTGCCATCAGCCGTCCGCCCTGGAACAGCGCCAGCACGCACAGGAAATAGAACGCGGGATGGCAGCCGGAACGAAAGTGTTTCCAGGCCAATGCGATCAACCCAAGCAGCAGCCCCATGCAGAGAAGTCCGGCTGGGCCGGGGCTCAGCCAGCCCGCGGCGAACAGCAGGGCGGCCAGCGTGATTGCGGCCAGGGCCGCGGTGATTTCCACCCCGGCACCAACCCAATCGTTGAGGTGGCGATCGTCAATGCGGCAATCGTTGATGGGGACGAAACTCCTCATGGCTGGTGCGGCGGGGATAAACTGGCCTGCCGTTCGAGCGGACTGTCACCAACCACGGAATTGGACAACGTGCCTCGCAAGACCGCCCAGCGCGCCGCTACCGCAGGCTGGGCATGCATCCGGCGCAACCCCTCGGCACTCAAGACCCATACGCAGGAGCCCAGAAATCCCAGAGCTGCCGCCAATGCGACGATCAAAGTCCGCGGCGGCCAGGATTTGCGGTCGGGTTCGACCGCCGGGTCCAGCACCTGAATCACGGCGGCGGTGCGGGCTTCGTCGAGCCGCGCGGCCTCGTACTGTTTCGCCAGCAGCTCAAAAATCGTTTCGGCATACTTCACGTCGCGCAAGCGGCGCACATATTGCAGGCCAGCCTCGGGAACATCACCGGCGGGCAGACTGCCCGGCGAAACGGCGGCGCCGTCGGAGGGGCCGTCCGGTTTTTCCAGGTGCGCCAGTTGCCCGCGCATGGCCGCCAGCTGCAGTTCGGTACGCTCCAGGTCGGGATTGCTCTCCGTGGAAGACAGGCGCATGCTTTCCAGTTCCACTTCCTTGGCGGCGATGGCGCCGCGCAGCTTCACCACCGATTCAAGAATGATTTTGGCCTGGCCGTCGAGCTGGATGACGCCGGTTTTCTGCTCGGTCGTTTTCAGCGCCTGTTCGGCGTCGGCCAGGCGGGCGCTGGCCATTTCCAGTTGCCGTTCGAAAAAGATGCGGCGCTGCCCGGCTTCGGTCACGGCCAGATCCTGGGTCAGGTGCCGCAGCTCGTCCACGTACCCATTGGCCAGTTGCGCGGCCCGGCTGGGGCTTCGGTCCTCGACCGCAATGGCGACCAGTCCCTCTTTCCCGATCGAGATGTTCGCGGCTTTTTCCAGATGACGGCACGCGTCCGACATTCTCCGCTCCCGGTAGAGGCCGACCAGATCGAAGCGGCGCACCAGCGCCTCCTCGACGATCCGGCTGCGCAGCATGCCCACGTACAGGTCGCCGGGGTTTTTCACGCCCAGATCTTTTTGCGCCAGAGACGCCACCGATCCCAAAGAGCCCAACTGCCCGATCATGGCCGAGGCCAGCGATGGGCTTTGCTGCGGCGGCAGAAAGGTCGTGACCGCGGTGTAGCGGGCCGGGACCAGCAGAACAATCACGACCGCAACCGCCGCTGATGCCAGGGTCGTCCGCAACACAACGTGTTTGCCGCGGCCAACAACGATGAGCAAGTCGAGCAGGCGGACTTCGCCAACCCGGTCAATCGAACGATCCCCAGCGGGATCGATTGCGGCAGACTCCGCCAGAGAACGATTCGTGCGAGGCGGAGCTTCCGCAAAAGCGGCTTGCGGATCGCCGACCGGGCCGTCCACGACCGATTCCCTCCTTCGGTCTTCGACCGCGCCGGGCGGCGTCGTTCCAGGCGGCGTCAGGGCAGGCGGCGTCATTGAATCACCCGCACCGCGGCGGCGCCCAGAGCGAACTGGGAAAAGACCTGGCTCCAGTCCCGCAACCCGCGCAGGAAGGTTCCCCGCGACAGCCGCTCCGGGACCACAATAGCGTCGCCCGGCATCAGGCGCAGCTGGCCGAAGCCTCCGTTCCACAATCCCCGCACCGACTGCCGGCTGAGCACCGATCCGTCGGCCCGCAGCAGGAACATGCGGCCGGTGTCGCCGTCCCGGGTCGAGCCCCCCGCCAGTTTCAGATAATCGTCGACCCGCGCTCCCCGGCGGCAGATGATCGAACTCCGGTTGTAGACGGCTCCCAGCACTTCGACCGTCGAGGGCTGGGACGGAACCACGAAGCGGTCGCCATCCTCCAGTTCGATGGCGGGCAGGGTGGCCGCCTGATTCGAGTCCGGCCCCAGATCGAGCACCACCCGTCCGCTGGCCTTGATTTCGCGCAGCCGGACGATCATCTCGCGCTGCGCTTCCAGGCGGGCGCGCTGCTCCCCGGCGTCTTCGGGACTCACTCCGGCCGAGCCCAGCGCCCCGCGGGTGACATCCTCTTCCAGATCCTGGATCAGGCGGTCGAGACCCTTCTGTTGCTGGCGCCGCGCCGATTCGCGCGTAAACTCGGCTCCATAAAGATAGGCAGTCGCCGCCAAGCCCCCGGCCCGCGCGATCAGATGCGGCAGAGTCTCGCCGGGTTCGGCGCGATAGACGCCGGCGCTGGCAAACTCCCCTTCCAGGCGGATAAACTTGCTGCGCCGGGCCAGCGGCACCGCCAGATCGTTCTGCGAAAAAATGGTCACGATGTCGCCCGGCTCCAGCGTCAGGTTATTGCCTTCGTCGCCCTCCAGCACCAGCTTGCCCAGATCGAAAGGAATCAGCCGGGTGGTCAGATCCTCGGCATTCATGCGCTGAATGACGGCGTAGTCCCAGTTGATTTCCGGGACATCGCGGGTGATCGGGCTGCGGGGCTCGGCTTCCTCGGCCTCAGCTTCAGGCCTTGCGTCCTCCGGCCTGGCATCTTCGGGCTTCTCGGATTTTCCTTCGCCGGCAGGCTGAGCGCGGAGCCGCGGCTTGGGGTTGGCCGCCGCGTTGCTCGAACGCCAGTGGGCTTCGGGAACCAGCGCCGCCTGATTGGGGATGATGTCCCGCAGGCGCATGCCCGCATGCCAGGGCACACGGCCGGGACGGGCGACATTTCCCCGCAGCGTAACCGCGTTTTCAAAGCGCGGCGAAAGCGGCAACACGCGCACCAGATCGCCGTCCTGCAGCACCCGCTGCAGGCCGGCCGCGTCCAGAGGAAACTCCTCGACGCGGCGGCTGTCATGATGCTCGACCCGTTCGACGATTGCCTTGGCCCCATCGGCTACCGAGGTCAATCCCCCCGCCATGTCCACCGCGCCGGCCAGCGATGTGTCGCCACTCAGTTCGTAAATGCCGGGCACATTCACGCTTCCGGCAACCGCGATCGAAGGACCGGTCGGCGGAATGTAAATCACGTCGCCGGGCAGCAGCCTTCGGTCCCGGCTCTTGTCTCCCTTCAGCAACAGATCGTAGAAATCGAATTGCTCGATCACCTGGTTATCGCGCCGCAACTGGATGCGGCGCAGGGACCCCGAGTTGGCGGGCCCGCCGGAAGCGAACAGCGCATTCACCAGCGTGGAAAGCGAGCTGACGGTGTACGCTCCGGGACGCCGCGCCTGCCCCACCACAAAGATTTCGATGGAGCGCAATCGCCCCAGGCTGACGGTCAGATCGAAGTTGCGGAAGACGCGCCCGATGGCGGTGCGGAAATAGTCGTTCAGCCGCTCATAGCGCAGACCGGCCACGGCCAGCGTTCCCACCTTGGGCAGAAAGACTTCTCCGCTGCGGTCAACCATCAGCCGCGCGTTGAAATCGATCTGGCCCCAGGCCCGCAGTAAAATTTCGTCGCCCGGGCCCAGCACATAGTCGCCGGTCACCGGAATCCTGTCCACCGGGGCGAAGGTAGTGGGGACGCGTTCGAATAGGTTATGCCCATAGAGCGGCAGCTTGCGGCCGATCGAGGCAGCCACGAACTCCTGAAATTCTGTGGGCGGTGGTGGCGGCAGCTTGTCGGCTCCCAGGTCCCGCTTGTCCCGCATTTTCTTTTCCGGTTTGTCGAGCGGGCCGGCATTCTCCTTTTCCGCGGCGCCCGCTTGCCGGGGATTCCCGTTTGGCCGGTCGCCGCCCGGGCCGGTGTCGCCTGCGTTGGGATCTGCGGTCGCGGTATCGCCTGTGCCCTCGTCGTCCGCCGGAACGGCCGTGTCCGGCGGACAATCGCGATTGGCGCAGGCTGCGTCGCCTGAACCTGGCGTGCGCGGGGCATCCTGGCCGAAAGCGCCCAGGGACCACATCAAGGCAGCTGCCGCCGCCAGAGGGCACAGAATGCTTGATCGCAGAACTAGGATTCGTAATCTCATTGGGCTAGGTTCGCTCGGTGGAACTGCAATCGTCCGGTCCAGTTGGGATGGTAGGCCAGCTCAATCGAGGCCGCGGTATCGGGCCCGGCCAGCGGCCGGACCAGGGGAAAGCCCCAGCGTTCGAACTGGACAAAGGCCTTCAGTTCGTAATCCGACCCGAGGCGCCAGACCGAGCTGGCGGAAAAATCCTGAATGTTGCCGCCGCCGGGAATGAAATCGTTGTCCACATGCGCCCGCCGGTATCCCAACTGCACGGTGTGGCGGGGCGAAAACCAGTACGTACTCCACAGCTGACAACCGTGGCCCATACGGCCCACCCAGGAACCCATCAGGTTGCCGGCGTTGGTGTAGGAGATGTGAAAGAACTCGTCGTAATAAATGAATTGGCCGTGCCAATTGGCCAGGTCCGGCGGGTCGGACCACGCCATCTCGGCGCGGAAATCAAGCTTCGGAATCTGGGGAATCTGCGGCAGGTAGAAGCCCGGGTTCATCAACGAAAGCTGGGGCGCGCCCAGCGGCGACGGGTTGTGATCGCTGGTGCCGTCGTTGTAGACCACCAGCCAGTCTCGCAGGCCGGGGATGCGATAGCTGAAATCGAAGCCCCCATGCCGGCTCCCCACCGTGCCGGGAAGGGTATGGATGTTGTCGCCCACGCTGATGAAGCCCTTCCAGAACTGGCCGAGCGTAATCGGCCGGAATACGACCACGCGAGAAAAACCGAATTCCAGGTTGGGCGTGGGCTTGAAACTGAGCTTCTGGCCATCCATTGCGGGCAGCGGCGGGTACTTATGGTCGGCCATCAGTCCGATAAAGAAGTCCCAGCGCAAGGGCCCCAGCCAGTGAAAGAAAGAAGGCAGCCGCCAGGGCGAGGGATTCGTGAGCCGCAGCATATCCATGGGCTGGGCATTGTCGCTGAAGTTGGGAGGGCCCCCCAGTCCGGGCCCCCACCACAGGCTCTGCCGCCCCGCCGAGATCTGGATGGTTTTCCAGTTCCAGGCCAGATAAGCGTCGAGCAGGCGAAACCGGTCGAAGACAGCGGCGTGCGGACCGACCGGCGTCCCGGTGTTGTCGATGGCCGCCAGGGTCGCCTCGAGCTGCGCGCTATAAGCCGGCAGCGCACCCGCGCGCTGATATTCCCCGCGGAAGTAGAGCGCCACCGGACCCGCCCAGCCCAAGGCCGAAACCCCGCTCACCACATTCGATCCCTGCCCATAGGGCCGGCCAAAATCGTTGATCAGCGTCTGCCCAAAGTGATCGCTGTCGGCCAGCGGCGTGCCCGCAATGCCGAGGTAGCGGGTGTAGATGCTCTCGACGCGCACCGCCGCGTCCGGCCGCGAATCTGCCATCGTGGAAGGAATTACGGCTGACCCTATCTGTTCGGAACCCTTCAGCTGCTGGGCAAATTCCGGCCCAAATTCAGACTTCAGGGCGGAATAGAGGCGGTAGGCCTCGGCCTGCTGATGGCCATCCGCGAGTTCGTCGATGTATAGACCCTTGATGTACAAACCTTTGCTGGCCGCGACCAGAATCCGGGCGCATTCCAGGCGCGTCCAGGGCCGGAGATTGGCGTAGGCGCTGGGCGCATACCCAAGCGCCCACAGGCGATCGAATGCCGCATAGACCCAGGAGTCGAGCGGCACCGACGGCGATGCCTCATCCCTCGCCGAACGCTCGCCCCGATCCTTCTCCTGCTTTGCGCTCTCCTCTACTCCCGGGCGCTGTTTGTCGTTGTCTCTGGGAGTCGGCTCGCTTGCGGCAGCTTCCGGCAGTTCACGAACCGGCAATTCACGAGGATGATGCGCGCCATACACGTAGTGCCCCACCAGATATCCCAGCACGCTGCCCACCGCGACATCGGAAGGAAAATGCTGGCGGGCCGCGATGCGCGCGAAACTAATGGCGGAAGCCGAGCCATAGGCCAGCACCTTGGTCAAGGGCCCGGGATATTCCTCGGCGATCACACTGGCCATCGACCACGCCGCCAGCGCGTGTTGCGAAGGAAACGAGCTTCCGCCCGTCGCCCCAAACTGGCCGGCGTCTCGCGCATTTGGAGGCGCTCTTCGGAGGATCCGCTTCAGCGGTTCGCCCAGCATGATGCTGTCGGCCAGAGCGGAGAGTGCAAGCCATCCGGCTTCGCGGCTGTGCGCATCCCCGTTCCAGTTTCCGGCAAAGTACAAACTCACCGGTATCGCCGTCATGGCTCCCAGGCCGTCATTGCTGAAACGGTTCGCCAATCCGGCGTGGCTGCTGCCGATGCGGCGCATCAGGCTCTTGTCGGCCGCCATCAGTCCCACGGTTCCCGCACCCAATATTTCCAGCGTGATCTTCTCCGATTCGGGCAGCCTACGCCAGCGCAGCGGGCTGGTCCAGATGATCTTCTGGTCGGTCACGAAATCTCTGGCGAAGCGCTTCACGCAAATGTCTTTCAAAAGACCCGGGCCCGCGTCAGACTGTGTTTTTTTGGCAAAGGGCGCAAGCAGGGGCGCGGTCCGGTTGGCGCAGGAGTCTGTCCCATCGCTATCGGATGCGCCCACGGGATGAACCACCACGAGGATCAGCAGACCAAGGAATGCAGGCCACCGCCAGTAGCGCTGGAACGCGCTGCGCAAGGACATCGCTAGATCGCCCTTGACCAGCCGTTTTCGCCCCAGAGCGGTGCTGGAGCAGAATCGCCGCACACCCACGGTTTCGGCGCCGGTTCCACATCCAGAGCGTCCACTTCCACGGCCACGCTCTGGCGCAGCACCTCCAGCGAGAGCACAACCCGGAAATAATTCTTCTTGCGGACGAGCACGCCTTCCAGTCCGCACATGGCTCCGTTCTTGATACGAACCCGATCCCCCACCGCCAGGTAGGGATGCGGTTCCAACCTGCGCCCGCCGAGGCCAGAGTGGAGGCCGCAGCGGAGAGCTTCAATCTGTGTATTCGGCAGCGCCGCCGGAACGCCCGCAAAACCAACCAGCGACAACACTCCGGGCACATTCAAAACTGCCGATCGCGCTCGGGCGGCGATGTGCACAAAAACGTAATTGGGAAACAGCGGCAACTCCAGATGCTTGGTGCAGCCATTCCGCCAGCGATGTACCGCCGCGTAAAGCGGCACAAACGAGTCGATCTCGCGGTTCGTCAGATGCCCCGCCACGCGCTTCTCATGGTGTGCGAGCGTGTAAGCCGCGAACCATTGCACACAGCAATTCGCACAGCTCTCTGCGCTCACAATGGGCTCTGCTTCTCGCGGAAATGTTTGTGCGGAACAATCCTGCATCAGTCTCGGTTCCCTGCCAAGGCTTCGCCAGCCCCAATTAGCGAGGTGGTCTTAGAGTTTTCAAAGGTGCAAAGCTAGGACAAACCGATCTATGCACTTACCCTGCCAAGAAAAATCCACAGATCAATCCACGCGCGTCATTCGCAGGATTGAAGTTAGTGGACGACGGAAAGGAAAACCCGCCGCAAGCGCAACGCTGATTCCCAGATCGGGAGCCCAGATTGGGACTGAAGCCTGCGATGACTTTGTCCAGCGCCTTCGGCTAACTCACCAGTCGCGCAGTCCGCCTCGGAAGCGGCCAGCGCTGCCACGAACCTCGCAACAACCACCAGACGGCCAACCTCGACGCAATAGAGCCCCCGAGCCGGATACTGCCGAATTCCTTGGGAAAAATCGCCAATGCGCCGTCCCTTGCATTGAGAATCCGGTTAGGAGCCTCTCACAAACATCCCCCACTGCAGGTTAAGAATTCGTAACCGCCATAGCCGCGGGATAAATTTTCCACAGGATATCTCACTGAAACAGCGGGAGGTACAAGAGGCCCTACCCGTTTGGTGCCACCCATAGCACGGAGGTGCCATTTACGGGGGGTAGGGGTGCGGGTAAAGTAGCACTTGAGCAGCACTTGGGGGAGGGCTGATCAACAGACGTCCCACGACTCAAATCGAGTCTGGGGCGTTTTGTTTTGCGCGAAAATAACCTCATGGTCACCGCCCAACGTGCCATCCCGCACGTCCCATAAAAATCAGCCTTGTCGTCTCGCACGATAAATCAGTCTTGTCGTCCTGACCCTATGCTTGTCGATGGGGAAGGACCTATAGAATCTGCCTGCAGCGCCCGCGCTATCGACAAGCAACGGCAGCGTAGAGAGCGCCCAGGGCTTCTGCCTGCTACCAACCTCCATTCGTCAAGTGATAGATTGATGGACGCATCCCGTTTGCCGTGACCCAAGCATAGGAGTCCCGCCATGCCGCTGCCTCCCGCGCGTCGCCAATTCCTCAAAGGAGTGGCCGCCGTAACCACCGCCAGCGCCATCCCCTGGTTCCCTTCCCAAGCCGAGAGCAACTCGCCCTTTCGTGTTGCGGTCATCAACGACGAAATCTCGCAGGACTTCGGCCACGCCTGCGAAATCGCTTCTCGCGAATTCGGCATGAGCTGGATCGAACTGCGCAGCATGTGGGAAAAAAACATTGTCAGCCTCGACGAAAAAGAAGTCGCCGAGGCCCGCAGCATTCTCGAGAAATATCAGATGAAAGTCACCGACATTGCCAGCCCGCTGTTCAAAGTGGATTGGCCGGGCGCGCCCAAATCGAAATACAGCGAGGCCAAGAGTTTCGGCGCAAACTTCAGTCTGGCTCAGCAGGATGAAGTTCTCGACCGCGCCATCGCCATGGCAAAAGCATTCGCCGCCGACCGCGTGCGTTGCTTCGATTTCTGGCGTCTCGACAACCCGGCTCCTTATCGCCCCGCCATTAACGACAAGCTGCGCGAGGCCGCGGAAAAAGCTGGAAAAAGCGGCATCACGCTGGTGCTGGAAAACGAACAGTCCTGCAACACCGCCACCGCGGCCGAAGCCGCCAAAGTCCTGGCCGCGGTGACCTCGCCCAATCTCATGTTGAATTGGGACCCAGGCAATGCCGCGATCAGCGGTGAAGTTCCTTATCCCGACGGCTATAATCTTCTTCCCAAAGACCGCATCGGACACTGTCATTGCAAAGACGCGGTGAAGAGCGGAAAGAAATACGATTGGGCGCCCATGGGCGGAGGCATCATTGACTGGACCGGCCAATTCAAAGCCCTGAAGCGCGACGGCTACCATTTCGCCGTGAGCCTTGAGACCCACTGGAACGGCGGCGGATCGCCCGAAGAATCCTCTCGCAAAAGCTGGGCCGGAATGAAGAAACTGTTGCAACAAGCAGACGCGTTCTAGAAACTGTTCATAAACTTTGGAAGGGCACCACTTTCGCCGCGCAAAAGTGGAAGAGCGGCCCTTCAGGGCCGCGTCAAGCAGACTTTTTGAAAAGGGCTTTAGCCCCTGTGGAAGCACCCAAGCTGGAACGGAGAATCCAATGACATCGCAATCACGCCGCACCTTCCTCAAGCAAGCCGCCATCGGAGCCGCCGTGCTCGCCTATCCATCTTCCACCATTCTCGGCGCCAACGATCGCGTCCGCGTCGGCATGATCGGCGTGGGAGATCGCGGCAACGATCTTCTGGATCAAGTGCGCAAAGTCCCCAACGCCGAATTGGTCGCCATGGCCGACATCTACAGCCGCCGCCGCGATCAGGCCAAGAGCAAAGTCCCCGGCATTCAAACCTTCTCCGACTACCGCCGCATCCTTGATATGAAAGACATCGACGGCGTAATCGTGGCCAGCCCCTTGCACATTCATGTCCGGCATTTTCTGGATACGCTCGCTTCGGGAAAAGATCTCTACGCCGAGAAAACCATGACCTGGTCCATTCCCGAAGCCGACAAATGCCTGGCCGCCGCCAAGGCTTCTGACCGCGTGGTGCAGATCGGATTGCAGCATCAAAGTTCCGGTGCTCTGGCCGACGCCAAACGATGGATGCAAGACGGCTCGGTGGGCAAAGTCACGCAAGTCGAATCCTGGATGAGCCGCAACACTCCCCACGGCAAAGGCCAGTGGGTTCGCCCCGTGCCCGGCGATTGCACCGCGCAAAACGTCGAATGGAGCGCGTTTCTCAACGGCCGTCCCGATCGCGCCTTCGACGGATTCAAGCTGATCAACTGGCGCTTGTTCTGGGAATTCTCCGGCGGCAATTGCGCCGAGAACATGGTCCACCAGATTGCCTGGATCATGGGCGCGCTCGATCTCCCGCTGCCCTCCGCGGCCTACATGTCGGGCGGAGTCTTCTCCGAAAAAGACGGACGCGAAGTTCCCGATACCATCGCCGTCACCCTCGACTTCCCCAAAGACATCGTCGTGACCTGGCAGTCCACCTTCAGCAACAAACACTACGAACTCGGCGATCGCATTCTCGGCAGCGACGGCACCCTCGAACATCACTTCGACGAGCCTCTCGAGTATTGGCCGGAAAAAGTAAACCGCCCCAACGGCGAATCGACAAAGGGAGACGCTCACAATCAGGACCACATGAAGAACTGGATCGACTGCGTGCGCAGCCGGGCCACGCCCAACGCCCCGGCAGAAATCGGCTACCGGTCGGCAATCGCAGTCCACATGGCAAATCTGTCGTACAAAAACAAAAAGAGACTCACGCTGGAAGAAGCCAAAGCGATTACCCCGGAATATTAGGCATTCTGCGATGCTGGTCTCGAGCCACGTTGGCGCGAGCACCGGCCATGTAGGGGCAGACGCCTGGTCCGCCCCTACATGGTCATCCCGCCTTCCATCTGGTCTGCCGATCTGTTAGTGTGGCTGGTTTGGTTTTTGGCCGATCGGCACCGAAAGGACCAGAGCTACGTGATTGTCGGAGTTCCGAAAGAAAGCTATCCCGGAGAGCGCCGGGTTGCGCTTGTTCCCCTCGTCGTTCCCAATCTTGCCAAGGCTGGACTTGAGGTGGTGATCGAGTCCGGCGCGGGCGACTCGGCGGGCTATCCTGACGGCGCGTTCGCCGCCAAGGGCGCGAAGATTCTCCCCAGCCGCGCCGAAGTGTTCGGCGCCGCCGACATTATTGTGCAGGTGCTGTGCTACGGATCGAACGACGTGACCGGCCAATCTGACGTGGCGCTGATGCGGCGCGGGCAGGCGCTGATCGGATTTCTGCGTCCTTTTGGGGCGGTGGAAATCGTAGAGGAAATCGCGCATGCCGGCGTCCTGTCATTTGCCGTGGAACTGATGCCGCGCACCACGCGCGCTCAAAGCATGGACGCGCTTTCTTCCATGGGCACGGTGTGCGGATATAAAGCGGTGCTGCTGGCCGCCGAAAATTCGCCGCGCATCTTCCCCATGATGACCACTGCCGCCGGCACGGTCACTCCTGCGCGTGTGTTCGTGATTGGCGCCGGCGTGGCCGGACTGCAGGCGATCTCAACCGCGCGCCGCCTGGGAGCCGTGACCTCAGCCTACGATATGCGGCCGGCGGCCAAAGAGCAGGTGCAGAGCCTGGGCGGACGCTTCGTTGAACTGCCCCTCGAAGCCAAAGACGCGCAGGACGCGCGCGGCTATGGCACCCAGCAGGATGAAACTTTTTACGCCCGCCAGCGCGAACTCCTGACCAAAGTGGTGGCGGAAAGCGACGTTGTGATTTCGGCTGCGGTTATTCCAGGCAAAAAATCTCCCGTGCTCATTACAGAAGATATGGTCAAGGGGATGGCGCCGGGGTCGGTGATCGTGGATATCGCGGCGGAGCGCGGGGGCAATTGCGAACTCACGCAGATCGGAAAAATCGTCAGCGTATATGGCGTCACTATCATCGGCATGATCAATATTGCGAGCAGCGTCCCTTACCATGCCAGCCAGATGTATGCACGCAACCTGACCACCTTTCTGACCTACATGGTGAAAGACGGCAAGCTGCAACTGAACCTGCAGGACGAAATTATCCGCGAAACCATGATCACCAATGGCGGAGAGATTGTGAACGCGCGGGTGCGGGAATTTTTCAAACTGCCGGCGCTGGCCACGAACTGAGACTCGACTACTGAGAACCGATTTATGAATTCCGACAAACTGCTCGACGCACTCTTCGTATTCATGCTGGCGGCCTTCATTGGATTCGAAATTATCCGCCACGTTTCGCCGCTGCTGCACACGCCGCTGATGTCTCTGACCAACGCTTTGGACGCCATTGCCGTGGTCGGCGCCATCGTTCTTGTCGGCGAGAAGAAGAGCACATTCGCGACCGTGCTGGGCGTGATCGCCATTGTCGCCGCCACCAGTAACGTGGTCGGCGGATTCATCATCACGGACCGCATGTTGCGCATGTTCAAGACCAGCCGCGCGGTGAAGAAGTAACTGGGCGCCTTTTATGAGCGAGCTTCTCGCAAGCCAGACCGTCATCGAAGTCATTTATCTCGTCGCGAGCGCGCTGTTTATTCTCTCGCTGAAGTGGATGAGTTCTCCCGCGACCGCGCGCCACGGCATTCTGGCGGGCGAGATCGGCATGGTGCTCGCCATCGCGGGCACGCTGCTGCATCACGGCATCGTCGATTACAAGTGGATCATCATCGGGCTGGTGCTCGGCTCAGGCATTGGCATCCCGCTCGGCATGGTGCAGATGACCGCGGTGCCGCAACGAACGGCGTTGAGCCATGCGTTCGGCGCGCTGTGTGTCACGCTGGTCGGCACGGCCGAGTTCTACCTGGGGACACAAAGCGCTTCGAAGTTCGGCATGTCGGTACTGGCGCTGGAAGTGATCCTCGGAGGCCTGACCTTTACGGGCAGCCTGATCGCCGCCGGCAAACTGCAGGAAGTTCTTCCCCAGCGGCCGATCACTTATAAAGGACAGAATCTCGTCAATCTGCTTCTATTCGTCGTCGCCATCGTGCTCGCCGTCTACCTCGTGCTACATCCCGGGGCGAAACAGATCTTCCCGGTCATCGTCGGCATCGCCCTGCTCTTCGGGGTTTTTCTCGTGATTCCGATCGGCGGGGCCGACATGCCCACCGTCATTTCACTGCTGAATTCTTATGCCGGACTTTCCGCCGCGGCTATGGGATTTGTTCTGCAATCGAAGCTGCTGATCATCGCGGGCGCGCTGGATGGATCGTCGGGCTTCATCCTCTCGGTGATCATGTGCAAGGCGATGAACCGGTCGTTCACCAACGTTTTGTTTGGAGCGTTCGGGCAGGTGCAGCCTTCGGCGGCTGGAGCGCAGGAAGCCCGCAGCGTGCGCAGTGCCACTCCGGAAGAAGCTGCACAGATTCTTGCTGCTGCGAACAAAGTCGTCATCGTTCCCGGCTACGGCATGGCCGTCGCGCAGGCGCAGCATAAGGTTCGCGAGCTTTACGATCAGCTCACCAAGAAGGGCGTGGAGGTGCGCTTCGCCATCCATCCCGTAGCGGGACGCATGCCCGGCCACATGAACGTGCTGCTGGCCGAAGCCGACATCCCTTACGACCGGCTGATCGAAATGGAAGACATCAACGGCGACTTCCCCCAGACCGACGTCGCCCTGGTCATCGGAGCCAACGACGTGACCAATCCCGCCGCCCGCACCGATCAATCCAGCCCCATCTTCGGCATGCCCATCCTCGACGTGGACAAAGCCCACACCGTGATGGTCATCAAGCGCAGCATGAACCCCGGATTCGCGGGCATCGACAACCCGCTGTACTACCTCGACAACACGCTCATGCTGTTTGGTGATGCGAAGCAGTTTGTGGGCGGGATTGTGAAGGAGCTGGGCGGACACTAGAGGGCGAAAATCAGAGAGTGTAGATTCCAGGAGGTTGAGACTAAGACCATGCGATCCTCTGACAGCATCATTGTCCGCGATCCGCAGATCCTTGGAGGAACCCCTGTTTTCCATGGTACCCGCGTTCCTTTTCAGTCCTTGCTTGACTATGTGGAAGGCGGAGAGACCCTCGACGAGTTTCTCGACGACTTTCCAACCGTGACCCGTAAGGCCGCGGTGGACGCGCTTGAATACGTCAAGAAGTTGGTCGCTGACGATATTCGTTTTACCGAGGCCATCAATACTGGACTGGAGGCGGCCAATCGCGGGGAGTTCGTAGAGCACGAAGAGGTCAGAAAGAAGTTAAAACATATACTGCTCCCTTGACGTGCATTCTGACGATTACGCCCGCCGCTCTCCAAGTGTTAAATTCTCCGACGCCATGCGAATCTCGCTAATCGCAATCTTCCTCTCTTCCATCGCTACCTTTGCGTTCGCTCAATCTCAGCCCCAGCTTCCGCTTATGCCGATGCCTGCCAGCGTGCAGACTGGAACTGGCCAATTGGTGATTGACTCGTCATTCTCGGTTATTGGTTTTCACGATTGGTCGCTGAACAGCGCAGTACAACGATTCGAGGAGCAGCTCTCGCGCCAGACGGGAATCCCGTTCCACCCTAAGCCCGACGCACCCGTTACGCTGCAGATTCACATTGCACACAGCCGCGAAGCCGTGCAGGCGCTGGGGGAGGACGAATCTTACGAACTGGTGGTCACGGCGGGCGGGGCGAAGCTCGCCGCGGAAACACCGCTGGGAGTCATGCACGGGCTGCAGACTTTCCTGCAACTGGTGGAGATCACGCCGAACGGTTTCTCCGTTCCCACCGTCACTATCAAGGATCGGCCGCGCTTTCCCTGGCGCGGGCTGATGATCGACGTCAGCCGCCACTTCATCCCCATCGACGTGATTAAGCGCAACCTCGACGGCATGGCCGCCGTGAAGATGAACGTGCTGCATTGGCACCTTTCCGACGACCAGGGATTTCGCGTGGAGAGCAAGAAGTTTCCCCGGCTCACTGAGATGGGCTCCGACGGTCTTTACTATACGCAGGACGAAGTTCGCGACCTGATCTCTTATGCGCATGATCGCGGCATACGCGTGATTCCTGAGTTCGACATGCCCGGCCATTCAACTTCGTGGTTGGCCGGCTATCCGGAACTGGCCAGCGCGCCGGGCCCGTACGAAGTCGGGCGCACCATCGGAGTGTACGATCCCGTCATCGATCCTACGCAGGAACATACGTACAAGTTTCTGGAAGAGTTCATTGCTGAGATGGCGAAGCTGTTTCCCGACGCCTACTTTCATATCGGCGGCGACGAAGTCAACGGCAAGCAGTGGACCGCCAATGCAAAGATTCAGGCTTTCATGCGTGAACACGGCATGAAGACGAATCAGGACCTGCAGGCTTATTTCAATCAGCGCCTGGAAAAGATTGTCGCGAAGAATCACAAAATCATGGTCGGTTGGGATGAGGTGCTGCATCCCGACTTGCCGAAGTCGATTGTGGTGCAGTCATGGCGCGGGCAGGCGTCGCTGGCGGCTGCGGCCAGACAGGGCTATCGGGGACTCCTTTCCTACGGATATTATCTCGACCTGATGTGGCCGGCGGCGCGGCATTATGCGGTCGATCCGCTGGCGGGTGCCGCGGGGGCTTTGAGTCGCGAAGAGACGGAACGAATTCTCGGCGGCGAATCGTGCATGTGGGCGGAGTGGGTGACTGCGGAAAATGTGGACTCGCGCATTTGGCCGCGCAATGCGGCCATTGCAGATCGCTTGTGGTCTCCGCAAAGCGTGACCGATGTGGCTTCGATGTATGCGCGCCTGAATGCGGTGAGCCTGGAATTGGAATGGCTGGGGCTGACGCATCGCTCGGCGCGCGAGCAAATGCTGCAGCGCATGGCGGGCGATCATGAGATTTCTGCGTTGCGCACGCTTGCCGACGTGGTTGAGCCAGTGAAGGATTACAGCCGGGAGGATGACCACAAGGGCGCCCCTATCAATCTGCAAGCGCCGCTTAACGCGCTCGTGGATGCGGTGTATCCCGAAAGCAACACGGCGCGCCAGTTCAGCGACCTGGTGCGGGCGTTTGCGCAAAGCGGATACAAGGACCAGGCGGCGGAAACGCAAATTCGTTTCCGGCTTGGGCTGTGGCGCGACAATGACGCGAAGCTGCATCCGTTGCTGGATCAGTCGGCGCTGTTACAGAGCGATGCCGCATCGTCAGAGTTCTTGTCGGCCCTCGGAGCAGCGGGATTGGGGGCCCTCGATTATCTGGACAAATCGCAGCCTGCGCCGGATTCGTGGAAGACGCAGCAAGCGGCGTTGATTGATCAGGCCAAGAAACATAGTGCGAACCTGCTGCTGATGATTGCTGGGCCGGTGCAGCAGTTGGTTGAGGCTAGCGCCGGGGCACCGCCGCACTAAGGCGAGTTGGCGGGTTCTTCGGACCGAAATGCTACCCAAGGTATTGCGCTGTTCTCGCGGATTTGATATCATGATATCAATCAGGAGATGTTGCAATGGCCCAATTGGTGGTTCGCAATATTGAAGAGAGTGTGAAGGCCCGTCTGCAGCGCCGTGCCCGCAGCAATGGCCGCAGCATGGAGGCCGAGGTGCGCGAGATTTTGCGCAACGCGGCCAATGAAAAAAAAAGACTTCTGGCGGGCTGGGCACTGAAATAGCCTCGCTATTCCGGGGCACGGGGATCGACTTCGACATTCCTGAACTTCGTGGATACACGATCAAACCGCCCGATTTTGATGAGTAGCGAAGTGCCCGATGGTCATTCTGGACACCAATGTGATCTCGGAACTCATGCACGTTGCTCCCGATGCAAAAGTGATTGCGTGGATGGATCGCCAACCCAGGGGATTCGATTTGGATTACCTCGATCACGATCTTCGAGGTTACGTTCGGATTGGCGATGATGGCGCACGGGCAAAAGCATCTGACATTGCAGCGTTCGTTCGAAGCGCTGCGAAGTAAACTGGAAGGACGCGTTTTTCTTTTCGACGAATCGGCGGCGGAGAAGACGGCCAACCTGATGGCCGATCGTCAAAGGCGAGGAACGCCGAGAGACTTACGCGATACCATGATCGCCGGAATAGTGCTCGCGCATCAGGGCACGCTCGCCACGCGTAACCCCGGTCACTTCTCGGATATTTCTGCGGAAGTGCTGAATCCCTGGAACGACTAACGCATCTGTAACCCGTGGTGACGTGATATTCTGTTTATACCAGCTGCGTAACCGTCTTGACCGGAATTCCTCGCAGTTCCTGAAGCACTTCCGAGAAGAAGCTCAGAGAAAAGAAATTACAGAACCATGCTTTCAGTCAGCAACGTTTCCATGCGCTACGGCGCGAAAATTCTGTTTGAAGATGTTTCCACCGCATTCACGGCGGGCAAACGCTACGGTCTGACCGGGCCGAACGGCTCCGGCAAATCGACGTTCATGAAGCTGCTCAGCGGCGAACTGACGCCGCAAAAAGGCACGGTCGTCCGCCCGCGCAAGCTCGGCGTTCTTAGCCAGGATCAGTTCGCCTTCGACGCTTACTCAGTCATCGACACGGTAATCATGGGCAATAAGCGGCTGTGGGCCGCGATGCAGGAGCGCGACGCCATTTATGCCAAGGCTGACATGACCGACGAAGACGGCATGAAGCTGGGCGAACTGGAAGGCATCGTCGGCGAAGAAGACGGATACTCGGCGGAAAGCGATGCCGCCATTCTGCTGCAGGGTCTCGACATCGGCGAAGAATTGCATGCGCGCAAGATGGGCGAACTGCAGGGCGGACAAAAAGTCCGCATGCTGCTGGCGCAGGCATTGTTCGGGCATCCGCAGGCGCTGCTGCTGGACGAGCCTACGAACCACCTTGATCTCGACTCGATTCATTGGCTGCAAAGTTTTCTCAACGTTTACGACGGCATCGTCATCACCATTTCGCACGACCGCCACTTCCTCAACAGCATCTGCACCCACATCGCCGACATTGATTACGAGACCATCATCACCTACACAGGCAGTTATGACGACATGGTCGTCGCCAAAACGCAGGTGAGATCGCAGATTGAATCGCAGAACGCGCAGCGGGAAAAAAAGATCGATCAGCTGAACGAATTCATTGCAAGATTCGCCGCCGGAACGCGATCGAGCCAGGTGCAGTCGCGGCGCAAGGAAGTGGAACGCTTGCAGGTCACCGAACTGGCCAGATCGAATATTCAGCGTCCGTATATCAAGTTTGAGCAGAAACGGCCGTCGGGCAAGCATGTGCTCGAAATCGAGCATTTAGAAAAATCGTACGGCGAGAACCATGTGATTCGCGATTTCACCGCCAGCATCATTCGCGGGGAGAAGATCGCGCTCATGGGACGCAACGGAGCCGGCAAGACTACGCTGCTGCAGGCGATTCTGGCCAACTCGCCGACCACACCGGAAGCCGAACTGCGCAAGACCAGCGGCTACGACGGTCCGCTGCTCGATTCCGGCAAAGTGATCTGGGGACACGAAACCGGCGTCGGATACTTCTCGCAAGATCATCGCAGCCTGATCGAAACTGGCACGACCGCGATTGAGTGGCTGCATCAGTGGGACCCGGCCGCGTACAACGAAGATCTGCGGGGGATTCTCGGGCAGATGCTGTTTGCCCGCGATGAAGCCACGAAGTCTACAAATGTGCTCTCGGGCGGTGAAGCCGCTCGCCTGCTGTTCTGTAAGCTCATGCTGCAGAAGCCGAATGTGCTGGTCTTCGATGAGCCGACCAACCATCTTGATCTCGAATCCATTAATGCGCTGAACATTGCCCTGCAGCGCTACCAGGGAACCGTTTTTCTGGTGACTCATGACCACGATCTGATCGACGAAGTCGCCACTCGTGTGTGGCACTTTGAGAGCGATCACAGGATCACGGACTTCAAGGGTACTTATGAGGAGTACCAAGCGGCGGTTGCGGTGTAGTCACTTTCCAGCGGGGCCGAGGACCATTTCGCCCACAATGCGTATGCGCGGGAGGTCCTTCGCTCCGCCTGAAGAACGGCTGCGCTCAGGATGACAGAGTTGCTACTGGATTCGCTCAGGTTTGCACAAGTTTCGCTGCATGTGAATTAACCAGGTTCTCCACAGGTTTTCCAACAACTCAGGTGTTGCCTTGATTGCGCGAGTCGGGGATAATGGGCCGACGATCAGTCGAGCGAGTTTGTTCGGGCTGATTCGAGTTGATTCAGGCAGCACTGCATTAACGGTTCCGTGTACAGTCGAACTGACTTATTACGCATTCTCCGCCTTACGCCGCGCCAGTTGGCGAACTGGGAGCGGAACGCCTTGGTGACTTCACAGGAGAGCTATTCGTTCTCCGACCTGCTGGAAATCAAAAAGATTCGCGACTTGTGCGAAAATAATGTGCGGCCCAATGTGATCCGGCAGTCGCTGGACGCCATGCGGAAGCGGGCCATCGGGGTGGAAAATCCGCTGCTTGAAGCCGGTGCCAGTACCACCGCCAAGCACCGGGTAGCGTTCCGCCACGAAGGCAAGTTGCTGGAGCCGATCGCCGGGCAGTTTCTTATGGACTTTTCCGAACGCGAGAAAGTAGTGACCACCACTCCGGTTCCCCGGTCGGAGCCCTCGCCGCGCGACCACGAAGTGAATGCCTGGTTCGCCCGCGGCATCGCGCTGGAAGAAGATCCGAATACGCATACCGAAGCCATCGCGGCTTATCATAAGGTGCTCGACCTGACGCCGGCGCATGCTGCCGCCCACATCAATCTGGGGACGCTCTATTACAATCGGCAGGAATTTGTTCTCGCCGAGAGCCATTACAAGAGCGCCATTGAAGCGGACCCGCGTTACGCGCTGGCCTATTTTGACCTGGGCAACGTGCTCGACGAAACCGGACGTGTGCAGGAAGCCGTCGCCGTGTATAAGACCGCGCTGCAGCTGGCTCCCACCTATGCCGACGCGCACTATAATCTGGCGCTGGCCTTCGAAAAACTGCGCGAACCGCGCAAAGCGCTCAAGCATTGGCAGGCTTACATCAAGCTGGACACGTCGGGCCCGTGGTCTACGCACGCCCGCAGCCAGATCAAGCGGATTCTGCAGGCCGATAGTCTGAAGCTGGTCCACAAGCGCGCGTAGAGTGTTTCGTAAGTGTCTGCGATGGCATGGTTTAGTTGAATCGGCCGTCTTCGTGCAGCCCGTCGCCGAACCGTTTGCTCACTTCCATCCCGAGCGTGACCCACTCACGAGCAACCTCGACTTCGACGCACCGTTCAAGAAGATTGCGGGCAAGAGATTGGAGGGCGCGCCAGCATGGGACTTCACTCTCCCGAAGTTTCAAAACGCCTATGCTAACAAGCCCCGAAGCTAAGGAACTATCTGCTCTACACCTTCATTCGGCTGCGCGACTTGGAGATTGCAGAACCAGGGAAGTACTTTGTCTTGTCGTCTGACCAGGGTTGGGTCTGCTTCAATACCGGTCTTCAAGACCGACATGCGGCTGATCTTTATTGCATCTTCCAGAAGTACATGCCGCTGGCGAACGCCGTTAATGCAAAGCCAGTCTCAGACTGGGTATATAGAGGAACCGCGACCGCTCGCGAAAACGCCTATCGGAATAACTTCGGGTCAAAGCTACCTGAGCTGGCGTGGTATTCAAACGACAGCCGGGATTACATCTTCAACATCGAATACGCCATCGACACAGACGTGTTTGATCACATGTTTGATCGAGCCAAAGATAGATCGGGGTTGCCCGCCGCGGCCTCAGATGAAGCCGTGCGTAATTATCTGAAGGGAGCAATCGACAACCTCGTCCCCAAGATAAAACGGAACTACAAGACTGCTATCCCCATGTACTACATCGAGGAGAAGCGGATGCAACTTCTCCTTCCGTTCCACTCGACGAACGGTCGCGACATTTCGTGCTTCTTGGTCGAGTGAGACGACTGTCAACCGTGTGTACAAGATCAAGACGGTGCTGGACATGGATCAGGCTTATTTTGCCGCCCGTCTGATCACACGACCCGACAAAGAGTGGCTGAATCCCTGACCACCGGTCGGCCGGACAGCCAGCGGTTCTCCTTCGCGCACCCCGGCTAGATGCTAGAATTACCGGTTTGCCATTCTTCTCTGTGAAGGTGCTTTCATGCCTGAAACCTTGCAAGCCTCCCTGCCCGCGCCGCTGACCACTTTGACCGAAGACGAGATCCTGTTTCGCGACAACATCCACCAGTTTGCCGAGGAAAAAATCCGTCCCTTGGTGCGAGAGATGGACGAGAAAGGCGTCTTCGATCACAGCTTGATCGACGAGTTTTTCCAGCTCGGACTGATGGGCATCGAGATTCCTGAGCAGTACGGCGGAGGCGGAGCGAAATTCTTTGAGGCGATTCTGGCGGTGGAAGAGCTTTCCCGGGTGGACGCATCTTCTGGCGTCATCGTCGATGTGCAGAACACGCTGGTCAACAATGCGCTGCTGCGCTGGGCCAACGACGAGCAGAAGAAGCGCTACCTGCCGAAGATGGCGTCCAATACCGTTGGGGCTTACGCCCTGAGCGAAGCTGGATCGGGTTCCGACGCTTTTGCGCTGCAGACCCGCGCCACGCTCAAAGATTCGGACTACGTGCTCAATGGCCGCAAGCTCTGGATCACCAACAGCAAAGAAGCTGGACTCTTTGTGCTGTTTGCGACGCTCGATCTGGCGGCGGGATACAAAGGCATCACCGCGTTTCTGGTGGAAAAAGATTTCCCCGGATTCACCGTGGGGAAGAAGGAAGATAAGCTGGGCATCCGCGCTTCATCGACGTGCGAACTGATTCTGGAAGACTGCCGCGTGCCCAGGGAAAATGTTCTGGGCGAGCCCGGCAAGGGCTACAAGATTGCGATCGAAACGCTGAACGAAGGCCGCATTGGCATTGGCGCGCAGATGATTGGCGTGGCGCGCGGGGCCTGGGAGTTCGCCTGCAAATACGCGGTTGAGCGCAAGCAGTTCGGCAAAGCCATCGCCGATTTTCAGGGCATCCAGTTCCAGATTTCGCAGATGGCTACGGAGATCGAGGCTGCGCGCCTGATGGTCTACAACTCCGCGCGCATGAAAGATGCGGGCATGAACTTTGTGAAAGAAGCCGCTATGACGAAGCTGTTCGCATCGCAGGTGGCGGAACGGGTGACGTCATTGGCGATCGAAATCTATGGCGGGTATGGATATACGAAGGATTATCCCGTGGAAAAATATTGGCGCGATGCCAAGATCGGCAAGATTTATGAGGGCACGTCGAATATGCAGTTGGCGACCATCGCCAAGTTGGTGCTGGGGAAATGAAAAATCGCGTGCACCGTGGACCTGGGCTCGGAGTTCAAGGGCGTTAACCACAGAGAGCACAGAGGATCACAGAGGAAACCTACGACTCATAAAGCGTCGAGTTTTTTGACGCTCTCCACTAGGGTGTGAAGTGCAGTTCTACCGGCTCCCTGGACTCGGGGCCGGGTGCGTACTTCCACTGCGAGATGGCGCTTTCGGCGGCCTGCATCAGCAGCGGGCTGCCTCCAACCGGCTCCACCTTCTTGACGCTTCCGTCCGCACCCACGATTGCGATGACCTTGACCGTGCCGGCCAGGTTCATTCTTTTCGCGATCGCCGGGTAGAGAGGATCGACTTTTCGGACAATCTTGCGGGTAGCAGGGTTGGCCGGCGCCTGGTCCTGCGTGGCTGCGACTGCGCCAAAGCAGCAGCAGACAACCCCCAGCCAAATCACGGCTTTCTTCATTCGTTTCATGGCGGCGCCTGAACCAAAGAGGATTTCCAACCGACCTTCGTCCATTAGTTCGATCTTAGAAACCTTACCCATCGCGGGAAAGTTACTTGAGTAATCGCTGCCGCCGCGCGCTCTTCCGGAGCAAATCTTCGCTGCTCATAATGTGCAGGCGCTTGCACTTCCGGCTGTCCCACTGCGCTCCCACAATACCGCTAACCGGCGTGATTTCAGGGTGTTAACTCCGGCTGCGCTATTGGTTCGCGGGATGCATTCTTCTCTGTGCCTGCGTACTCGGGGCACAGTGGGGTGACTGTGACGACGCTATTCGGAGAGACCGTTGAATCGAAAACGCTGCCCGGTGTGGCCGATGCCCGGCCAAAGAAACGCAGCTGGCTGCCGCTGTTGATCGTGCTGTTCCTGATCTCCTACGGGCTGATGACTATGCTGATCGTGGAACAGGGCCGAACCATCGATTCGCAGCGGGTTCTGATTCGCGAATTGTTCCGCGACAACAACGAACTCTCGGCGGCAAAGAAGGCGCAGCCGAACACTTCGTCGTCCCAGGATTTATCGAATCAGGCTTCGTCTCAGGCTCCGTCAGCGCAGTCTCCGGCTACAAAGGCTCCGTCGTCCCAGGCCGGCTCGTCGCACGCTCCGTCGTCTCAGGTGCAACGGCGGGCTCAGAACACGCCTCCGAAGGCGAAGTCGGATTTCCAGGTACCGTCTCAGCCCGCATCGGATTTGGTGGATAGCGATCGTTCTCTGAAGTCGATTTAGGAGCGGCAGAAGTTCGTTCTGTGGATCGTGCAGTCGGAAGGCAAAGAACAAAGACAAGAACCAAGACGCGGCGAGCTTGACCAGCCGGCCAACTTGGCAATGATGTCCGCGAAATATGAAAGTCCTGACCCTAGCTCTGATGTTCAGTCTCCCGGTGAGCCCCATCGCTCCGCAGCCGCTGCTTCGCCAACCCACGCCCCAGATCAAGCGCTCCAAAGGCGGACGCTGGTATTTCGCCGCCAGCGGACACGCGGTCTACTGCTACGGGCCGGTCATGACGGTCCCTCGGCCTAATGGCGACCTGCAAAAAGTGGCGACGTTCTGCCGCGATGGGAGCGCCATCGTACCGCTCAAAGACTAGCCGCCCCTTCGTACGAACTCTTCGCTGGGTTAACCGCGCTTGCGTTAACCGTCACTGGATTAACTGCCGTTGGCTAAATCGCCCTCGCGTTCCTTGGTTTGAGAATCGTCAGTCGCTGTCTGGCTTAGCGCCGGGCAGACGTTTTCTCAGGAATGCGATCTGACCACTGTGATGCGCCTCGTGCTCGCAGACGTGGAACCACTTACAGTAATTGTTCGTCGGACCCCAGAACCAGTCTTTGTCGGCAGCCAGAAACCACGTGTCATCGCGCTTGCTGAACTCCGCAAGCGTTTTGGCGCGCGTCTCGTTCAGGATGTTCAGGTAGTAGTCCCGATCATGGCCCTTGATGGTTTTCCGGCCGGCGTCGCCCAGATTCATCGCAGCATCCCATTGCTGCTTTACCGAATCGGGCCACGAATCCCACTTTTTGCCGTCGAAGGTATTGAGCTGGTAGTACGTCTCTGTGGCTGCCAAGTGCAGCATCAAAGCGCCGATGGTATTGGCCTTGGGGTCAATGAGGTAGTCGAGGTCAGCCTGCGTGAGGCCCTTGGTAGCCGCGATGACTCCGTTCGCCTCGCGCATCCAGGTCAAGAGTGAGATGAATGTTCCCACTTGCGGTGTGAATCCGGGTCTCGGTCCAAGAATGTTGAGGTCTGAGTCACTCACCGCCGCGACCGCGGGCGGCGAGAGCGACCCGAGCAAAGCGGAGGAGCCGACTGTGAGGGCGGCCGACCCTTTCAGAAAGCCTCTGCGGCTAGAAAAGCATTGGCTGGCAAATTGGGTTTCTAGAGCGGAATTCATTTCGCTGGATGTCATGCACGCCTCCTCGAACTGGTACGCCCGAGAATACTAGGTGCGAGCTTAGAGAGAAGTCAATTCGTCTCTCTGCGTCTTAGAGGCCACTCAAAGCATCAAATCTTCGCGCAATAAAAAGGATCATTTCACGCTTCAGAAATATTACAAGAGGCTGCGATGTCCATTCGCCCTGTAAAACGCCTGATCAATGAGCGCCCGCCATAGAAGTTTGCGCGCCCTGGGGCTATGCTTCTTGTTTGCCCATGCCTGAACTCCCCGAAGTCGAAACTATCGCCCGCGGCCTGGCCAGGCGTGTCACTGGAGACACCATCGAATCCGTTTGGCTGGGCCAGAGAAAAGAGACGCTGAAATCCTCCGCGGGGGAAATCGTGGCTGCGCTGGAACATAGGCGCATCGCCGAGGTTCGCCGGATGGGAAAGCACATTGTCTTTGATCTGGTGCATGTGGAGCGGGCGCCCTCGCCCGCGAAGGGCGAGACGCGGAAATCAGAGTTGGGTAAGGGATCAAAAGCGGGCGAGGGCGTCCGCGCCACATACGGCAAATCGCAATGGATCGTCCACCTCGGCATGACCGGACGGTTGCAGGTTTGCGATCCGCAGACTGAAGTCGCCAAACACACGCATGCCATCCTGACATTGGCTTCGGGCCACGAATTGCGCTTTGTCGATCCGCGGCGCTTTGGGCGCTTGAGTGTTTCTGCGGATGGAACGTTTGCGGCTGCGGGTATTGAACCGCTCGAAGTCGATCTTGACCAATTCGTCTCGCTCTTCCGCGGGCGCAAGACCCCAATCAAGAGCGCCCTATTGAATCAGAAATTGCTGCGCGGCGTGGGCAACATTTACGCCGATGAGTCTTTGTTCCGCGCCGGCATCCGACCCCGGCGCCGGGCCGCGTCGATCACGCGCGAGCAACTTGCAAAGCTCCATACGGCTGTCAAAGAAGTGCTGAGAGAAGCCATCAAGCTGGGCGGCTCTTCTATTTCGGACTACGTTGATGCCGACGGCGAAGAAGGATTCTTTCAGCTTCGCCACCGGGTTTATGGGAGAGAAGCCGAGCCTTGCCTGGTTTGCAAAACGGCCATCAAGCGCATTGTGATCGCGGGGCGCAGCAGCCACTACTGCCCCGGGTGCCAGAAGTGATTTTCGATTTTCGATTACCAATTTCCGATTGCTTGACTGCGAAACGCAAGAGCGCGGTCCGAAATCGACACTCGGAAATCGGGAATTGAAAAGATCATCTGCCCGCCGTGCTACTCTGTATCCCGCTATGCCCGACTTCTCCATCGGTGTCGACATGGGCGGCACCAACCTGCGCATCGCCGCGGTCAGCGCCGACGGCCTCATGCTGGAGAAGATCACCACCAGCGTCAAGCTTTCTCTTGGTCCCGATGCGGTGATGGCGGAGATGTGCGATGCCATCCAACATCTCACGGCGAAGCATTGCGCCGACGGAAAGTTCCTGGGCGCGGGCATCGGCGTCCCCGGCATCATCGACATGAAAGGCGGGATCATGCGCAAGTCCGCCAATCTGCCGGGATGGATCGACTATCCCGTGCGCGATGTTATCGAGGAGAAACTCGGAATTCCAATTTTTCTGGAGAATGACGCCAAAGCCGCGGCACTGGGCGAACGCTGGCTGGGAGCGGGCCGCGGCGCCGATGACATGGTGATGCTCACGCTGGGCACCGGCATTGGCGGCGCGATTATTTTGAATGGCAAAATCTTTTACGGAATGAACGGCATGGCCGGGGAATTTGGCCACGTCACCGTCGAGCCCGACGGCGTTTCCTGCGGCTGCGGCAATCATGGCTGCGCGGAGCGTTACGCCTCCGCTACCGCCGTGGTGCGCATGGCGCGCGAAGCCATTGAAGCCGGCCAAGCCCCGGCTCTGGCCCGACTTGCCGCTTCCGGCGCGGAATTCAGCTCGAAGGCTGTCTACGATCTTGCGATGGAAGGCCACGCCGACGCCCGGCGCATCTTCGATCGCTTCGGACGCGCACTGGGAATCTTGCTGGCCGATCTGGTCAACGTTCTCAACCTGGGAATGTTTGTGATTGGCGGGGGCGTGGTCAGCGCCTGGGACGCATTCGCTCCCACGATGTTCGCGGAAATGCGCGAGCGCTCGATTATTTATGCTGCAACAGAGCCGGCAGACGTAAACGCAGCGCCTGAAAACAACGTGCGCCGCAAGACCATCGTCACCCGCGCCCTTCTAGGCGGTGACGCCGGACTGTACGGCGCAGCGTCAATTCCGCTGTTAAGAAATTGATAGTGCGTCCAAATTCTGATGAGCCATGCGAGCATCATTTTCCGGAACCGCGCACACATAATGCGCGCATGCCTGCGTTTGAGTACCAGAAGCCGCTTGGATCATCATTCGGCTTACCAGAGTTGAAGTCAAACCAATAAAAATATCCGCTAGGCCGTCCACGATCATCCATTCTGTAATTACTCGTCCATTGATCACCCGTCAAGAACAGATTACCTTTCACATGCCAAGTGACGTTCCTCAGTTCTTTGCGGTAGCCTGCCTTTCCAGGCGCTTTGGAGTTGGGGTCATAGATGCCCTGCAACTGAGCCATATTCGCCAGCCTCCAGTCGGAGTAGCCTGCCAATCGCAGATCGAGGCAATACTTCATCGCCTTCTTCCAACTCACGTCTTTACCGTTATCCCTCCCCGCCCACATCAGTCCGGTGGATGGATCAATCCAGAAGCCGCGCGCCTGAGTTTCCTGCGCGCCACCCTGGCCTTCCGGTGCTGACTGAGCACTAGCTTGGATGGCAGCGACAGAGAGTAACAGCGCAGCGAATTTTGCCCAACATCTCACGATGCACACTCCCCATGAACGAAGGGCTGAAAGGCAGCCACTACTTCCAGCTGTTTGAGTACCTAGCGCGCACCGGTCGCGCGCAACGACTGGACTGCGTTCCGCATGGCCCGGAGAAGGATCTCGTTCTGCTCCGGCGTCCCGATGCTTACCCGAATGGAAGTCGGCGCGCCCCACCCCGCCAGCGGCCGCACGCTGACTCCTTCAGTTCGCAATCGCTCCGCTACTTGAGTCGCATCGCCGCCCACATCGCAACACACGAAATTCGCCGCCGTCGGAATAACCCGATATCCCATCTCGCCAAGCGCAGAGGTTAGCACGTCCGCCTGCGCAGCGTTGTTATGCACCGCGCGACCGATGTGGCTCAGATCGTCGAGCGCCGCGATGGCCGCCGCCTGCGCCACCGACGACACCGAAAACGTATTCCGCATGCGAGCGCAATACGCCAACAATTCCGCCGGCCCCATGCCATAGCCGATGCGCAGTCCCGCCAGACCGTGCGCTTTGGAGAACGTGCGGAGAACCACGATACTCGCGCCCTGCCTCACCTGCTCCAGCGAGCGTGAATATTCGATCGTGCGAAGCGAGGCGAAGTGCAAGGCGAACTCGAAGTAGGCTTCGTCCAGGACCACGACAACGTGCCCGGGAACTTTCGCTAAGAACTTCTCGGCTGCGGTGGCGTCGAACATGGTTCCCGTAGGATTGTTGGGATTAGCGAGAAAAACGAGCCGCGTATCGTGGTTTATGGCTGCGAGAATCGCGTCCAAATCGATTCCGTCATTCTGCATGGGAGCTTCAATCAACTGCGCTCCCGCAGCATGCACCACGGCTGCGTACACGATGAACGAGCGCTCGCTGGTTACAGCGTTCAGGCCCGGAGCCAGCATGGTCTGGCAGATCAGTCCCAACAAAGCCGTCGATCCCGCGGTGACCAAAATTTGATCGGGCAAGAGATTGTGTTGATCGGCGAGTTTGCGGCGCAATTCCGCGCAATCGTCGTCGGGATAACAATGGCCGGCGGTCAGAGCCGCACGCATCGCCTCCATCGCGCGGAGCGACGGGCCATAGGGATTCTCGTTGGAATCAAGCCGAGCCAGCCGTGGTTCCGCGACTGCCACGCTCGCCCTGGGCGGCGTCGCAGGCTGGTAAGCCTGCATGTTGCGCGCCGCATTGGAAACGAGATCGAAGAATCGGCTCATACGGGAATTAAGTCATTGAGCGACTGCGTCATCGGGCGATTGTTCCCACGTCACGGCTTCTTAGAGCGCACCGTCGTTTTCGCCGCTGATTTTAACCGCTCGACTTCTTTCAAGGTGAGTGAGCGGAATTCTCCCGGCGGTACATCCAGCGTGAGCGGTCCGTATTTCACACGCTTGATTTTCTCCACATGATGTCCCACCGCCTCAAACATGCGCCGAATCTGGCGATTGCGCCCCTCGATGAGCGTGACCTCGTACCAGGGATTGGGCCCCTGTTTTACGATGCGCACACCGGCAGGCCCGGTCCGCACGCGCTTACCGTCATCGGTTTCAATGGAAACACCGGCCCGAAGTTTCGCGATGGCCTCGTCGTTCGGAGCACCCGCGACTTTTACCACGTAGGTCTTGGCAACGTGGGAAGCGGCTTTCATCAGCCGGTTGGCCAGGTCGCCGTCGTTGGTGAGAATCAGTAGCCCTTCGCTCGCATAGTCGAGACGCCCCACCGGATACACGCGATCTTTCACGCCCTTGATCAGATCCATCACTGTCGGCCGCTTCTCCGGATCGCTGACCGTGGTCACATATCCTTTGGGCTTGTTCAACAGAAGATGAATATGGCGCTCGGGTCCGTGCAACAGCTTGCCATTCACGCGAACGTGATCCACCTCAGGATCGGCCTTCGTGCCCAGTTCGGTGACGACAGTTCCGTTGACCTTCACGCAGCCGGACGTGATCAGTTCCTCGGCCTTGCGGCGCGAAGCGACTCCGGCAGCGGCGATGATTTTTTGCAAGCGTTCGATCGGCATGAATAAAGATTTGGGGAGAAAAAAACTAACCGGCCTTCTCGGCCTCGGATACAACTTCTTTCAATGGATCTTCGTGTGGCGGGTGGTCAACGGCCGCACTTTCTGCCGGAATCAGCTCCGCTTGAAACGACTCCGCCACCAACTTTTCGAACTCTTCCATGCTGGGCAATTCATTCACATCTTTCAGACCGAACCGCATCAGGAATTCCCTGGTCGTCTTATACAGAATCGGACGCCCGATCACCTGCTTGCGCCCCGCGGTCGTAATCAGCTTGCGATCGAGCAGAGTTCCAATCACGCCGCCGGAATCAACGCCGCGAATGTCGCTGATCTCGGGCACGGTGACCGGCTGCTTGTAGGCGATTACCGCCAGCGTTTCCAGCGCCGGCAGCGAGAGCCGGATCGGCGGCTTCAAACTCTTGGCGAACGACCGCACCGCTTCATGCTGCTCGGGCTTGGTCGACATGCGATATCCGCCCGCGACCTGGCGAATCTCAATCCCGTGATCGGGCGCGCCATATTCGGCGATCAATTCTTCCAGGCTGGACCGCACCCGCGATCTGATCTCGGCCTCATCCGTAACGCCTTCGGCGGCAATCCCGTCTCTCACCAGTGCCGTCAATTGCTCGGCAGTGATGGGCGTCTCCGCCGCGTAAATGATGGCTTCGAGTTGAGCTTTTAAAGACATCGGGTTTCAAGGTTTCAAGGTTTCAAGGTTTCAAGGTTCGAACCGCGCAACGGCAGTCTTTGAAACCTTGAAACTCTGAAACTTTGAAACCTGCTTTTTACCTCCAATCATCTCTTACCGCTGCGCGCTCATTCATCACTTCTTCAAAGTGCGTATGCTTACGCACGGCGATTTCTCCAAACAGTTTTTCCTGGCGTACCTGGATCGCCTGCAGCCGCACCAACTCCAGCAGCGCGAGGAACATGCACACCAGCGCCTGCCGCGAAGGCATCCGTATCAGCATCTGCTTCAGACGGATGGGCCGGTCTTCGAGCGTGAGCCTGCGCCGCAAATATTCGATCATCTGCCCCACGCTGACCGTGTCCTCATTTACATCGAGCACCGGACGCGTCCGCACCCGTTCCAGCACGCTCTGAAACGTCTTCACCAGATCGATCACGTCCGCCGCGATCTCCGGCTCGGCGCCCTCGGCTTCCATGAATTCCTTCAGCGAAGGGTTGGTGAGCACTGCCTCTTCAATCTGCTGGCGTTGCAGCAACATCTGCGCCGCCGACTTAAACTTCTCATGCTCCAGCAGCCGGCTCACCAGCTCGCCACGCGGATCTTCCTGTTCTTCCTCTTTGGCGAGCGGATCGCGCGGCAGCAGCATCTTCGACTTGATGTGAATCAGCACCGCCGCCATATAAATGAATTCCGAGGCGACGTTCACGTCCAGTTCGCGAATCTTCTCCACATAGGCGAGATATTGCGCCGTGATCTTCGCGATGGGAATGTCGTAGATATCGATGTCTTGCTTGCGAATTAAATCCAACAGAAGATCGAGCGGCCCTTCGTAGACGTCGCTCACCGCCACCGCAAACGGAAAATCGCTGTCTTCTTTCTTGCGTGTCTCCGACGGCTTGGTCACTGTTGGGGCCGACAACACGCCGCCAACAGGTGACGCGGTCTGCACAACGTCTTTGGCTTCTTGACTCATCGCAAACTCTGACTTGTCATCCTGAGCGAAGCGAAGGATCTATGTAGTTCGCGTTCTACTTCGGCGCCTCAAACTCTAACGACATCCCTATCGCTGCGCGCACAGCGTCCATCGTTTCGCCGGCGGCCTTGCGTGCCTTTGCGGCGCCTTCTTCTAGAATATCCCATGCAGCGCGCGGGTTCTCCTCATATTTTCTGCGCTTCTCCTGCATTGGCGCGAGCAATTGCACGATCGCATCCGCCGCCCATCCCTTGCACTCAATGCACCCGATGCCAGCGGAGCGGCAGCCTTCGTAGACCTTCGCCATCGTTTCCTTGCTGCTGAAAATCTTGTGCAGGTCGCCTACCGGACACTTATCCGGATCGCCCGGATCGGTCCGCCGCACCCGCGCCGGGTCCGTGACCATCGTCTTCAGCTTCTGCCGGACCGCTGGTTCGGGATCGGTGAGCATGATCGCATTGCCGTAGGACTTCGACATCTTGCGGCCATCGGTTCCCGGCAGTCTGGGCGCGATCGTCAGCAGCGATTGCGGCTCGGGGAAGATTTCTTTTTTCGCACCATAGAATCCGTTGAACCGCCGCGCAATCTCGCGCGTCAGCTCCACGTGCGCGACCTGATCCTCGCCCACCGGCACAACGTCGGCTTTGTAGATCAAAATGTCAGCAGATTGCAGCACTGGATATCCGAGAAATCCATAAGTTCCCAAATCTTTGTCTTTGATGTTGTCGCGCTGCTCTTTATAGGAGGGCACGCGCTCCAGCCAGCCCAGCGGGGTGATCATCGAAAACAGCAGATGCAACTCGGCGTGCGCCGGAACATGCGACTGAATGAACACCACCGATTTTTCCGGATCGATCCCGGCCGCCAGCCAGTCCAGCGCAGCATCGAGCGAGTTTTCCTTTACCTGCGAAGTGTCGGCGTAATCGGTGGTCAGCGCGTGCCAGTCGGCCACCTCGAAAAAGCACTCGTACTCATCCTGCATGCGCACCCAGTTCTGCAATGCTCCCACATAGTTCCCCAGGTGCAACTTGCCGGTCGGGCGCATACCGCTCAGGACACGCTTACGAGTTTTTGTCGAGGCGGTCATTGTTGTTCAAAGAGCATGTTTAGAAGCATGTCCAGGAAGCATAGCGCGCGCAGAAACGCCCGGCGAACTCATGTCGCGGCCGCAAATCAAGTCCAGAAGTCGCATGCAAAGTTGAGTTCGATAGTACCAGAAAGCGGGGTTCGGCTCTCGCTGCGTGCCGCGCCGGTTGGTCCGTATCCGAGGACGAGAGCCCAAGGCAGAATGTTCTATAATTCGCGCTCACGACCTCGCGCCCGTGACCACCCTCGCCCGCAAACTTCGCGCTACAGATTTTTTCACCCTGGGATGGGGCACCATGGTCGGCGTGGGCTGGCTGGTCATCATGGACGACTGGCTGCTGCGCGGCGGTGCGCTGGGCACCGTTCTCGGATTTGTTATCGGCGGTGCGCTTCTGTTGCCGATCGGCTGGGTCTACGGCAGGCTGGTCGTCGCCATCCCCGACACGGCTTGCGAAATCGCTTATACCGAAGCCGTTTTCCCCAGGGCCATCAGCTTTGCCACCGGCTGGATCATGATGCTTTCCTATTTCATTGTCTGTCCGTGGGAAGCGGTTGCCGTCGGCCGCATCGCGGCTTACATCTTTCCCCGTGTCGATACCGTCGAGCTTTATCGCGTCGCCGGTCGGCCCGTATATCTTCCCCACCTGCTGATTGGCCTTGCCCTGACCGTTATTCTGACGATCCTGAATTATCGCGGCGTCCGCCTGAGTGCGACCTTTCAAAACTGGACCAGCTTCGGCACCATCGCCCTATTCATTATTTTCGTCGCGGTCGGCGCTGGCCACGGATCCCCCGCTAATTTTCAGCCGCTGTTCACGCACTCTCCGCTGATTTCAATCCTGCTGGTGATGCAGATCGTTCCTTACTTTATGACCGGGTTCGAATCGGTGGGCAAAGCGGTGCAGGAAGCCAGCCCGGATTTTCCCGCTCGCCGGTTATATCGCGCCATCTGGATGGCCATCGTCATCGGCTTTTTGTTTTATGCCACCATCGTTGCCGCTGTCGCGTTCGTGGCTCCCTGGCATAAACTTACCCGCGAAACGTTTATGACGGCTGTCGCGTTTCAACAGGCGGTCGGTGCAAGATGGATCGTCAGGGTCATCCTCGCGGCAGCGCTTTTGTCGCTGTTCAAATGTTTCAACGGAAATTTCATCGCCGCCAGCCGTCTGTTCTTCGCCTTGGGACAGCGCGGCATGATCGCTGCTAGAGCGGGAAAGATCCATGATCGCTATCAGACTCCTTCTGCCGCAGTTTTGTGGATAGGCGGGACGACTGCCATCTGCATGTTGCTGGGCGACGCGATCCTGGTCCCGATCACCGAAGTGGGCTCAGTGGCCGCTGCTCTGGGATTCGCCGCCACCTGCGCCGCCTGCTTGGCCCTTGGTCATTTCCGCCCTGATCGGATTTCACTGTCGGAAGGCGAGTTTGGTGTAGCGGTTATCGGATTCACGGTTGCTGCGGCGATGACGCTGATGAAGATCCTTCCGTTTGTGCCCGGGCATTTCACCGCGTCGGAATGGTTGGCCCTGGGAATTTGGATCGCACTCGGCGCAGTGGCCTGGCTATTCAAGAGTTCCTATTCAGGAGGGGAAGAAACCCGCCATGTCTAACAAACTTCTCTTGGCGTTGTCGCTCTTGGTTTGCATGGCCGCCGGCGTGTCTGCACAATCTGTTCCGGCCTTTGATGTTGTCATCACGAACGGCCACATCATCGACGGTACGGGTTCGCCCTGGTACTCGGCCGACCTTGGGATTCGCAACGGCAAGATCGCCGCCATCGGGAATCTGGCGACCGCCCCGCGCACACGCACCATTGACGCCGCCGGCAAAGTCGTCGCCCCCGGCTTCATCGACATGCTGGGGCAATCGGAGCTGACGATCCTGGTCGATCCGCGTTTGCCCTCGAAGATCGATCAGGGCATTACGACGGAAGTCACCGGCGAAGGATCCTCCGTTGCTCCGCTGAACGACGCCATCGTCAAATCCAACCGCCGCGCGTATGACTACTACAAGATTGATCCTGACTGGCGCACCTTTCGGCAGTATTTCGCGCGGCTTGAGAAGCAGGGGATCGGAATCAACGTAGCCGATTACGTGGGCGCAACCCAGGTTCGACGGATGGTCCTCGGCGACGACGACGTGCAACCCACGCCTGCTCAGCTTGACCAGATGAAGGCGCTGGTGCGCGCAGCCATGCAAGACGGTACGGTCGGAGTTTCCACCTCGCTGCAATACGCGCCGGCTCCTTTCGCCAAAACCGAAGAACTGATTGCGCTCGCCGCCGAGGCGGGAAAGTTCGGGGGCATCTACGCGACGCACATGCGAAGCGAAGACGACGCGGTGATCGAGGCCATCGACGAAGCGCTGCGCATTGGCCGGGAAGCGCGTGTCCCGGTGGAAATCTGGCACATCAAAGTTGCGGGCAAGAACAACTGGGGACGCATGCCGGAAGTCGTCGCCAAAATCAATGCGGCGCGCGCGGCCGGCGCCGACGTCACCGCCAACACCTACGCCTACACCGCATGGTACAACGATTTTTCCGCCTTCATTCCGCCCTGGGCGCACAACGGCGGCACCGACAAAATGGTGGATCGCCTCAAGGATCCGGCCACGCGCGAGCGCATTCGCAAAGACCTGCTCACGCCATCGAAAGACTGGAACAACGAATGGCAGTCGATTCCGGGGCCTGAAGCAATCATGATCGGCGCGGTTGAAAATCCGCAACTCCATTCCCTGCAAGGCAAGCGGCTTTCTGAGATTGCTAAGCTCTGGAACAAAGATCCGATCGACGCATTGTTCGACTTTCTGATCGGGGATCCCGATACCGGCGTCGCCGTCTTCGGCATGTCGCAGCCCGACGTAACGCTGGCTCTTCAGCAGCCGTGGGTTTCCATTGACAACGATTCCGTTGGAACCTCGCCCGAGGGTATTCTGGGACAGGCGCATCCTCATCCCCGCGCCTACGGGACCTTTCCGCGGATTCTGAGCAAGTATGTTCGCGAGGAAAAGGTGCTTACCCTCGAGGACGCAATCCGCAAGTTCACAGCTCTGCCTGCACAGCGCATGCGTTTCGCCGATCGGGGCGTTCTCAAAGCCGGCATGTGGGCCGACGTGGTGGTGTTCGATCCTGCGACGATTCACGACCGCGCTACGTTCGACAATCCCAATCAGCTTTCCGAAGGAATGGAATATGTGCTGGTGAACGGCGTGCCCGTGATCGAGCGCGGAAAGATGACTGGAGCGCGCCCCGGCAAAGTCCTGCGCGGCTCGGGATACGTGCCGTAGAAGAAGACAGAAAATCTAATGCAGCTCCAAGGCGAGGCGGATTCCATCCTCAATCCGTGCGAGGGTTGCGGACGGTAGGCGGCCCACCGGAGGAAAAGCTACGTCCAGCTTCGAGATCGTCGTCACCTGGTCGCACTTTGCCCATGATTCTCTCTTCAGTCCACCTTCTCCCGCCGGAATTCCAACTCTTAGCGCAAACCGCCGATGATGAACCGTAGTGATGGGAACCACGCACACATCTAATGCGAGCCGGTTTAGAATGTCGCTCGAAATCACTAATCCGGGCCGGTCCTTGTCGAGATGCAGCCAGCAGATCTCGCCTCGCCGCGGATACCACTCAGGGGGTGCTGTCGGCATAGCTAGTCTCGCGAAAGCGCTCGCTTCGTCGCTTTCTGATAGGCCGCTCGTTCGCGCGAAGAGTCGCTGTTCTCGGTCACAAAGAACTCAGCAGCTTCCCGTTCGAAACGCTCGAGCCGCTCCAACTCCAGAGCACGCCGCAAGAGAGTGTTAACGCGTTCGCTGGTAGATCCCTTGCCCTTGGTGTCGGCAATTTCGGCGAGAATATCCGAGCTAATAGTAAAGCTAGTAGACTTTCTCATAGAGAATATCTTACCATGAATGGGCAAGCTGCCTACGGCTTCAGTGTGGCCTGCTCCGCGCCATTCACCTGCGTAACCTTCGGCTCCGCCAGGGTGCCGCCAATCGTGTAGGTCGTTCCGGTTCCGCCCGGAGCACGCCCGAGCTTGAGATCCAATTCGCGTTCGAATGACGCTGTGCCGCTCAACTCAAATTTCCCTGCAGGAGAATCCATCTTTGCATCGTGAAACTCGATCTGGCCGGCTTGCAATTGCGCCCTGCCAGTCATGCGAGTGATTTGAAGCGCTTCTGCGTTGTCCCCAACGACCATATGTTGCAGGATTCCTTCAGACACATCGAGCTTTAACGTCCCTTCGGCGGAGTCCCAGAAATCTGCCTGGCATGGTCCTTTCAACTCGTAGCTGCCGCTGGCGGTTCCCGTGATCCAGTTATCTTTCATAGTATCGGCCACGGCGGAGAGCGACAGCTTCGTCAGGGCTCCGCTGCCGTTGCACGTCGTCGGCTCGGCGGCGAAATCCGCCTGCCAATGTCCAGAATGTTTCCCGCCGAAAACATCCGCGTTCAGTTCCGAGATGTCGAGCTTTCCTGCTTCCAACCGGACGCTGGCAGAAACTCTCGATGCCGTCACTCTTTGGACCTGCAAGCGGTCGACGGTCAACCGGCCCTCGGCACGCAAATTTTCGAGCATGGTCGCCCCCGGCTTCGGATTGGCCTCCAAGGCGCGATACCACGGCCGCTTCTCCGGGGTGGGGTTCGCCCACTCGTTCCATTGGCCAAGCACAATCTGGCTGGCATTCAGAGCGAAGTGAAGCCGGCAGGCGCTGGGAGTCGCACACCCGCGCGGCATTTCCATCGAACCGGTCCAGGTTGTGCCCGCCAACTTCGCATTCAATTTCGTAATGCTGACCCGGTCCGATCCAAGCAGCACCTCAGCAGAAGCGATCTCGACTGGCACATCCGTTCCGCGTAGCGCGATGGAGAGATCCCTCAGGCTGGCGGTTCCGGTGACTTGCGGTCCGGCGAATCCAGCGGCGCCTCCCACGCCCGGCCGTCGCCATGATCCTGCGACTCGCAGATCGACCTGGGACGCGTCTTTCCGGGCCGAGCTTTCTTGCGGCGATCTTTCCCGGGACGATTCTTCCTGCGACGATTCTTCCTGCGACGATTCTGGCGGAGTCCACGGCAGCGCCGGCACGCCCATCATTCGCGCGATGCGCAGCAGAGGCGCGATCTCGGTCTCGCCGGCCACGGCGATTTCGTACCCGCTTCGCGTAAGGCGTCCGCGCGCGGTTGCCTTCTTCGTGCGTCCTGCGCCTAATTCAATGGGACCGAACTCCACATGCGGCTCTTCCGGCGCCTTCCTCCGAGCGCTGCCGTAAGCATGCGACCGCTTGTCTGATTTGAGAACAGGCTGTTCGTTGATCGCCACGAAAGGAAGTGTCTGCGGACCAATCTCCGCGTCGTTGGAGGCCGAACTCAAGTGAAAGTCCTTGATCTCTCCCTGCCCCTCCCAGCGCAATTCCTGCCCGGTCTTCGATCCCGGCGACCGCTGCAGCGTGAAACTTCCGCGCAGCATGCCTTCCGCGGTCAAATCCTCCGGCAAATTCCGTTTCACTCGGCGCGCCAGCATGATCGCGGCGTTCGCTGGAACATCGTCGGCGCTTATCGTGATCGCGGAAATACGGCTTCCGGGAAGGCCCACCTCGCCTTTCAAGGTAATCAGCCCGGTTCCAACGGGGGCCTCGCACACCACCTCATGAAGCTGGTGCGTCAGCGAACTGTAGTCTGCGTTGCAATGCCCGGCTAAGCGAAGCGCCGTACCGTTGGTAATGTCGTAGCGGCGGAAATCGTCGAGAATGGCGTCGCTGGCGATCTGCAGTTTTGCTGGAGTTCCACGGAGCGTCGCATCCAGTTGCATGGCGCCGCGCCAGCCCCAATCCTGTCCCGTGAAGAATTTGCTGACCTGCCCCAGTTGCGCCTGTCTCCACTCCACCTGCATTTCGAACGGTGTATCGCGCAACGACTCGGCCCGCTGCCACCTGCCCTCGAGCTGAATGTCGCCGGTGTCAAGAAGGTTGATGTCACTGCGAAACGGGTCCGCCTTCAACCGCATTCCCCACGTGTTGTCTGACTCCTGCCACAGTGAAAAATCTGCGTTGGTGAATGCGTAGGGCCGCTTCTCCGCGCCCTGCTTGAAGTTGATGCGCGCCCCGGTGGCCGCAATATACGGAAAGCCGGCTCGCGCTTCGGACTTCGCCTTTCCCGTCGGCGCCAGCGGGATGCGCGCATTCCGTTCCAGCAGCGCCGCCACGTTCCAGCGCCCGCCATCGCTGTGCACCAGGTTCAGGCTGGGGTCGGTCAGGTCCAGGCGGGCAATTTCCAGGCGTCCCCGCATCAGCGAGATCAGCCGCACATCCGCCGTAACTTCGCTGGCCCGCAGCATGGGCTCCGCTCCGAATTCCGGATCGTCATACACCACCAGATTGTCGAGATCGAACCCGGGTCGCGGCAGCAACCGCAAGCGCACAGCACCCACTTCTACCGGACGTCCCACGGCAGCGCTGATCGAAGTAACCAGTCGAGTCTTGATTCGGGATGCGCCGGGCCGCAGCAGAAACAACGCCAGCACGATCAGCGCTGCCAACACCGCGATGCGTTTTTTCGAACTGAAGAGTTTCACCGCAATTTGACGGGAACGGCGCGCGGCCTCATTTTACGACCTTGAGTGTCCGCCTCCACTCCGTCTTATCGAAGAAGTGCAGAATCACATGGCCCAAAAATTCCAGCCGATCACTCCACGCTGTCTTCAGATATTGATCGGGAGGAGTTTCGAACGACCAATAAATGAACATCGGACGCCCGATAATGTTTTCCTTCGGAATGAATCCCCAAAACCGGCTGTCCAGGCTCACACCGCGATGATCCCCCATAGCGAAGTAATGATCCGGAGGCACCACAATGTCCTGTCCCTGGACATACGACTGCATATAAGCGATCCAGTCGGGATACACGCCGTAATCGCCTGAAGGAGGCAGCGCCGGAAAGTTCTTGCGATAGAGCAGCGTTTCCGGCGATTCGTGCGGACTATCTTCTCTAAGACTCCAATAAGGCTCGGTCAGAGCTTCCCCGTTGCGATAAACCACACCGTTGCGCAGATGGATCTTGTCGCCCGGCACTCCGATGATCCGCTTCACCACATACAAGCCGGGGTCCGCCGGAGACAGGAAAACGACGATATCACCGCGCTTTACATCGCGGTAGGGAAGCAACGGTCCGACCCAACTGCTCTTCGGGGCAAACTGAATGCGGTTCACAAAGACGTGATCGCCGATCAGCAGCGTATTCTCCATCGAACTCGACGGAATCTCAAACGCCTGCACCACAAACGTGATGATGAACAGCCCCGTCACCAGCACCGCCGCGAGCGACGATAAGAATTCGACCATCGTCTCCTTCGGCTTTTCTTCCTTGGGCTGATCGTCCTTCGTCAGCTCATTCTTCGGCCGTTCGGTCGCCCCGTTCTTCTCCGCGTCTTTTTCTCTCTTCGCCACTATCGTCATTCGGAACTCACACCGAAAATCCCGTTCAAGAGCTATAAACTTGATCCCTTTTCGTGTTCCCTTTGTCTTAGCGCGTCTTGTGGTCCGCCTTCCTAGAGCGGCTTGTAGTCCGCTTTCCTACCTCGGCTTGTGGTCCGCCGTGGAAGAGCGGCCCTTTAGGGCCGCGTCAACGGCCAACCCCAAGAGGGCTTTAGCCCCCGCCAAGCCCCTTCAGTGTACCAGCCGCAGCGTCCGGTCCCAGCGCGTGAGCTGAAAGAAATGCGTTACCGCGTAGGCCAGATGATAGAGCCTCCCGCTCACCGTAGACGGAGTTCCCCGGTCCCAATCCTGTACCGACCAATAAATCACCAGCGGCCTGCCGATAATGTTCTCTCGCGGCACAAAGCCCCAATAGCGGCTGTCCTGGCTGTCGTCCCGGTTGTCGCCCATCACAAAATAATTTCCCTCGGGAACGATCAACTGCCCGTTTTCCACCAGTTTTCTCATTTGCAGCCACCACTTCCCTTCCAGACCAAACGCCGGAATATCGGTCCGGGGGAAATTATCACGGAACAGATTGTTCGCCGGTTCCAGAAAACGCACGTAGGTTTCTTCGAGCGGCTTTCCATTCACAAATACTTTCTTGTTGACCATTCGTAAACGGTCTCCCGGCAATCCGATCACGCGCTTGACGAAGTGCTGCGTCGGGTCCACGGGATAATGAAACACAATGACATCTCCCCGCTTAATCTCCTGGTAGGGCATTACATGATCGCCCGGGCCCGGCCCGCCATAGCAAAGCTTGTTCACCAGCAGATAATCGCCCACCAGCAGCGTGTTCTGCATCGACTCGGAAGGAATCTGGAACGCCTGCACGATGAACGTGATTACGAAAATCGCGATGACCACGGTTCCCAGCAAAGACTGCATGGAAGCGCTGATCTCGCCGCTCGCTTGAGGAACGCCGTCGGGTTGCGGAGCGTTTTGCCCAGGGTCCGGCGCAGGAACGCCAACCTGAGCAGGCAAAGGCGGAGGCTCAACCGGCGATGCGACGGACTGATCGGAAAGATTCATGAGTCTAGTTATCGAAACTACTTGTCGACCGCCTGCGCCGCGGCTTTCGCTTCGCCCGCTTTCGGACGCGACGCCAAAAATGTCAGCAACTGCCGGGCTGCGTCCTGCTCGGCGGTCTTCTTGGTCGATCCCTGCGCACGTCCGGCGAACTCCACGCCCTTGTTGTCTCGCGTGAGCAGCCTCGCTTCCACGGTAAACGTCTTGCTGTGCTCGGGCCCAGCTTCTTCCACCAGCACGTATGCAGGCTGCGGCAGCCCCAGGCTTTGCACGGCTTCCTGCAGCGCCGACTTAAAATCCGTAATCGGCAGCGTGCCTCCGCCGCGCTCCATGCGCTCCAATTCCGGCTCGATCACATTGCGCAGCACGAACTCTCGCGCCACTTCCAATCCGCCGTCCAGATATATCGCCGCCAGAATCGCTTCCAGCGCGTCTACCAGCAGCGCGGTCTTGGCCCGGCCGCCGCTTTTTTCCTCGCCCCGCCCCAAGCGCAGATAGTGTCCCAACTCCAACTGCTGCGCCACCCGGATCAAATGCCTCTCACTCACAAGATGCGCCCGCAGCTTGGAAAGTTCACCTTCGCGAAACTGCGGAAACCGCTGAAACAGCTCTTCGCTGGTGATCAGGGCCAGCACCGCATCTCCCAGAAATTCCAGTTGCTCGTTGTCGCTGATCTTATACTTGCTGTCGCTCCTGCCTTCCCCGGTCTGCTGCGCTTCCAGTTCACGAGCCTGCGAACTATGCGTCACGGCTTGCTCAATCACCGCGCGCCGCCGGAAATGGTATCCCAGCCCCGCTTCCAGCGCCGTGATTTCGCGTTCCTTCATGTGCACTGATTGATGTGGGACAGCCGGTTAGCTTGCCTTGTGCGAAGTCGAAATGGCTGTCCTGCGAGCGTAGCGATTCGCCTCTCGATCTGAGCATGCCATCTCTGAGCATTCCATCCCGGTGGGCCTTCGCCGGACGCTGGCAACTGCGCCAAGGTTTCTATCGGCCCGGCAACTACTTCTTTGGCGCCCCCGGCGCGCTTCCACTATTCAGCGTGGTCACCCTGTCCTTCTCCTTCCGAGCCGCTTTGCCCAAATCCGAGTTCGGCTGATCCTTCGTGAGATTAACGGCCTGGTCTGCGTATTTCATAGCTTCCGCGAACTTATCCTGCTCGTCCAGCGCGACGGCCAACTGATAAACCGTGAGCGGATCCGGTTGGTCGGGCAGGGCCTCAATCGATTTGCGCAAACTGACTTCCGCCTCCGCCCACTTGTTCGCGGTGAACGACAGCGCTCCGAGGATGCTGTACGCCTCGGATCGCGCGTTGGCCTTATACGCCGCCAACTGATCGGGTTGATACGCAGCCGTCGGGATGTCCGTGTCGACCGTTACCAGCGCCCGTTCGGCGTCCTTCTGCGCTTCCGCAGCGTTCTTGTCCTTGTCGGCATCGCTATCTTTGGTCCGGTTCGACAGGATCTGAGCCGCGGCCAGTAGTGCCTCCGGATCGTCCGGGTCAATCCCGAGCACCTTGCGCGCCATCTCCAGCGCTTTGTCGTCGTTGTGAGCTTGCCCGTACAGGCGCAGCGGCCCCTGGCGGTACAGCAGCGCCCGCAACTCACTGGTAGGGAACTTGGATGCAAAATCGTCTGCGGCCTTTTCCTGTGCAGCCGGATCGGTCATCGCCATGGCCGCATTGAACGCGTCGAATTCCGGCTTCGTCTTCGCCTGTGGAGGACGCTTTCCTTGTGTCGCAGCTTGTCCCGCAGCCTGTCCCGCCGGCGGCGCGGCTTGCTTGCTATTGTCCTGTCCTAGACCCGCCACGCCCATGCAAAGCACCGCGATCACAACCGCCGCTCGCCTCATGCTCTCTCCTCGAAAACGACTGGAACGAACTCGCAACCCTGCATTCTATCAAGCTTATGAACTGGTTATTGCGGATGGCTGAAGACGGATAGCTGACGGGCCGTTCACTGCGCCTTCGCCGGCGGCTCGTAGGCCTGCTGCAATCCCTTCTCCGCCGCCGCTTTTACTTCCGGCAGGTCCGATCCCGTGGTCAGCGCCGCGCGATATTCGTTCATCGCTCCATCGCGGTCTTCTTTCATATCCAGAATGCGCCCCAGATAGAGGTGCGACCACGCCACCACATTTGCATCCTTGGTCGCCTGAATCGCCTTCTGGAAATATTCTGCTGCGCCCTCGCGATTCTTGTTCGCCACCGCTACCTCAGCCAGAATGAACAGCGCCCGGCCTTGATCTCCGATCTTCTTGTCCAGCGCCTGCTGCGCCAGTTCCTGCGCGCCCTTGGGATCTCCCGCCGCCAGCCGCTTCTCCGCATTCACCAGCAGCCGCCGATCTTCCAGTCGCGACAGCTGCACCAACTCCGGCGCCGTGACTTCAGCAAACTGCACTTCGCTGGCTGCCTTCTCCTGCTGCTTCAAGTCGATCGCATCCAGCAGCTCTCCGTAGGTCGCGCGCAAGCCCGCCGGATCTTTCTCGAACGCCAGCAGCGACGTATAAAAATACCTAACCAGAATGTAGCCCTGCTTCACCGCGTCATCGACCGCCTGCAGGCGCATAGCCTCCGCGGTTTGTTTCGTCCCCGTGGTTCGGATTTCGATCGCCCGCACCAGGCACTCGGTGACCAGCAGCGCAATGTCGGTTTTGAAATTTTCTTCCAGAGGAGCACGCCTCACCGATTGCAGCAGAGGCTCCAGCCGCTTGACCGACGTGAAATGTTTATCCGCCATCGGATCGAGCAGGTAATGCAGATACGTATGCCGGATCTGCTCCATCTTCAGCGGCTGGCTGGCGTTCGGATCGGGAGAGGGAAACACCACAACGTAATAGTCCGACCCATAATTGCGGGCGTTCGCCTCGATGGGATCGCCCATGAAATCCAGCAGAATGGTGAACGTCCGCCCCAGATATCCGCCCGACTGCAGCTTCAAGTAGATATCGGTATCGAACACCATTTTGGCCAGCGGCGCATGATAACGCGCCACCTCCGCCGCATAATTTGCCCGATGTTTTTCCCAGATGCCGTGCAGCCCGGCCTTATCGTAAAAGCGCTCCAGCAGCGCGCCGAACGGCGCCAGCGGTGCCGCATCCGGAGGCATTTCGTCTTCCTTCACCCGCGGCAGAAAATGCGGCGGTCCCTGCAGATACAGCGCCAGCGACACAAACTGCGACAGCGTATGTTGCGCATCTCTCCCCTTGTGCGACACATACCAGTCGCACAACGCCGCCCGCGCCGCCTGCGCCTCATCCGAGTCCCGCATGTTCCGGTCCACTTCAGCGCGAACATTCAAGCGCTGCGCGTCGGAAATGTTCAGATCGACGTCATAACCGCATGCGTTCATCGCGGTCAGCACGGCGAACAGCGTCTCGCTCGTATCCAGCGTGATGGCAGTATTCTCGTCAGCCGCGCACACCGGCCCCAGCAACCCGACGAGCGAAGCAAACACGGCTGCCATGATCGCAATCCGAAGACCAGCGCAACGAATCTTGGAAACAGGAAAACGACTCAGGAATCCCTCCCGCAGAACAGCCATAGACGATAAGACGCGGCAAACCGCCGCCAAGATGTGCGGAACCATTTTAAGTGTAAGAGTTCTCTCGCAGAGGGGTCAAACTCCGCGTTTGCTAGGTAGTGGTGCAGTTTAAGAAAGATTTGTATCAGGGCACGCCTTCGAGGCGCGCCGCAAGAGCACGATAGAGGATCGATCGGCTTCAGCCGCTGCGGCCACGCGGGCAACGCACAGCGGCTAAAGCCTTTTCCCACGCAGCCGTTTAACGGCATCGCTGAAGCGAAGCCCTGACACGAACCCTCGGACGCAAACTGCACCACTACCGTTTGCTGATCGAAAAGCAAAGGCGCGACCGAAAGGCCGCGCCCAATTTCTTTCTTCTACTTCTAGAATACCAAATTGGACAGGGAAAGTGGACATTCTCTCCACCAATTTTTAGCGAACGTTTTCAGCCACTTAACCTCGGTCGTGTAATTTCGCCATCTTGACAAAATTTTGTTGGGATCGAATTCTTCGGGCGGCGCACAGAGATTCTGTTTCTTCACTCATCACAGCCCGAGGTGATCCGGATATTTCGCCTGCAGCGAACTGACAAGAAATTCGAACTGGGGCATTCCTCGCAGAGGCGCGAGACTCGGGTCTTTCAGAAAGAAAGGCCAACAGGCGAATCCGGTGGCGACACTGCGCTCCAGCCACTCAAAGGCAGTTTCGCGATGTCCCATCAATGCCAGGGTTCCCGCAATCTGGTAGTAGGTGTGATGCGCATGGCCAAACGATTTCGGGTTGGAACACGCCTGGTTCACATAAATCTGGGCTTCCTCGTAATTTCCCAGCTGAGCGCAAAGCAATCCTTGCAGGCTGACTAAGATCGGTTCGTTCGGAACCAGCCGCATGGCTTCCTCCAAAAGGCGCGCCGCTTCCTTCCGGTCTCCGGTCAGCATTGACGGGAACGGGCTGAAGTAGATCGCGTACTTGTTGCCCGGGCTTTCGGCTCGCCACTGCGCAATCTGCCGGCGCGCCAGATCGGGTTGCAGACTCCAGACGTAAACCTGCACCACGCTGGGACTCACGGCCTTGCCCGGTTGAAATGGACGTCCCCGCTCGAACATCTCGCGCGCGCGATCCAGAAGGCCGATATGCGCCAGGATGGTTCCCAGCCGGTTGTAGGCGTGGGCAAGATTACTCTGCAACGACAGCGCGCGCTTGAGGCCGGCGATGGCTTCCAGATGCTGGAAGTTCTTCGAGGGTCCCCAGACCAGAAACGCGCGCGCTACATGGCCTTCGGCCAGGTTGGGGTCGAGTTCGAGCGCGCGCCGGCAGTGGAACTCAGCTTTCTCCAGCCAGACGTTTGCCGGATCGAACTCAAAATGGCGTGTAGCGCATGCGAACGACAGTGTGGCGTGCGCCAGCGCGAATGTTGGATCGCGCGTCACCGCATTCGAAAGATAATCGCTGGCGCGGTCCATCACCGACGCGTCTCCCGAAGATGTGATCCGATATCCCCGCATGAATTCCGCGTAGGCAACAGGATCGCGGCTGTAGCGCGGCCGCTGCTCCGCTAGCGCGGGAGCCTGGGTGCGGTTCAAGGCTTTCGCGATCTGGGCCGCCACTTCGGTTTCCAGGGCAGCGAGGCCTGAGAGATCGAGATCGCATTTCTTTGTGTAAGACGCCTGTTGGGAGCGGGCATCGAACGTTTGCAGGGATAAGCGCCACTGATTCTTCGACATCTGAATGGCGCCATGAACCACGAAGCGCACGCCCAGCCGCATGGCAACATCTTGCACAGGCAATTCCGCAGGTTGGCTCAACACCGCAGAAGTGGGCAGAACGTCCAGTCCGGGAATGTTCCCCAGACGGGCCACCAGAGCGTCGGCAAAACCAAGACAGACCCCTTGATCGTCTGCTGCCTTGCCTGCCAGCACGAGCGGAAGGACAGCGATCGAGGCATGTTCCGATGTTCCTGATCCCGCTAGGGCGGCGGAGGCATGGCTGTTCGAGCGTGGAAAATCCGGGCCAATCAGCTTGAGCGGTCCCACGAAGCGATATCCCTTGCCAACCACCGTTTCCAGGAAACGCGGCCGATCGGCGTTATCGCGCAGCGCGGTGCGCAGCTTGCGCACGATGTTGTTCAGATTCTTCTCGGTGTCGATGAAAAGATCAGAGCGCCACAGTTTACGCGCGATCTCCTCGCGACCGACCAGTTGCTCGCGCCGCGTGGCCAGCAAGATGAGCAACTCCATGGGCTTTTTCTCCAGCTTGATGCGCCGGCCAGAGCGGCGCAATTCATAGCGCCCTAGATCCAGTTCCACCTCGGCGAGACTGTTCTTGATGTACCTCATACCTTCTCAGTGGCAGCATTATCCCTGATTTTCAATGAGTTGCGTAGATATAAAAAAGATATAGAAAAGTTACATAACCTGCGTTGTCAAGCACACGGGATTGAAGAGATGATGCTGCCGACCCTATTCGAGGAGGCTGTTCATGAAACGACTTCTGTATCTCACCCTGCTGCTGACAGTTGCGTTCGGAATCGCGCGGCACAGTTCAGAATCGCCCGCACGCGCCGCCGAAAGAAATGCCTTCACACCCGATTCCATCCCGTGGGGACCTCCGCCACCGTTCATTCCTCCGGGAGCGCAGTTGGCGGTGATCGAGGGAAACCCCGCAGCCAGCACCGGCGATTACACCGTGCGCGTGAAAATGCCCGACGGATACCGCTTCCCGCCGCATTGGCATCCTATGCGGGAAAACGTTACCGTGATTTCCGGGACGTTTAAGGTTGGCATGGGAGACACTTTCGATACCGAGAAGATGGCACCATTTCCTGCGGGCAGCTTCGCCTACCTCGATCCCGACATGCATCACTATGCGATGGCGTCGGGCGAGGTGGTCGTCCAGGTCCATGGACAGTCGCCATTGCAGTTTCACTATGTGAATCCACAGGATGATCCATCCCGGAAGTGAGCAGCGCTGAATCTCCGCACAAGTTCGCGTGCCCCATTCAGGCCCGCTTTTTGGCTTGAGTGGGGATTTTGATTCTCGCAAGGACGCGAGCCCGAAGCCCAACGCCTGAGTGCGGCTCACGGTATAATCCCACCGACTCATGCCACTCGTCCCCGGCACCAAACTCGGCCCTTATGAAATCCAATCTGCCGTCGGCGCCGGCGGCATGGGAGAAGTCTACAAAGCTCGCGACACCCGCCTTGACCGCATCGTTGCCATCAAAGTTTTGCCCACTCATCTCAGCGTGCATCCGGAGCTTCGCGCCCGCTTCGATCGCGAGGCCAAAGCCATTTCCAGCCTGCAGCATCCTCACATCTGCGTGCTCTATGACGTCGGTACGCAGAACGACATTGACTTCCTCGTCATGGAGTACATCGAGGGCGAGACGCTGTACACGCGTATTGCCCGCAAGCCCCTGACGATCGAGGAGTCCGTCAAGATTGCCACTGAAATCGCCGACGCGCTGGAGAAGGCGCATCGCTCCGGCATCGTCCACCGCGACCTCAAGCCCGGCAACGTGATGCTCACCAAGTCCGGCAGCAAACTGATGGATTTCGGTCTGGCCAAGCCGTTTGGCATCTCCGGCGGCAGCGGCCTGAAGTCCGGACCGACGTCCGGCATGCCCGACGCGGCTTCGATGGCGACCATGGCTGCAACTATGGCCAACCTCGCTTCGCCCGTCACCGTCGCGGGAACGCTCATCGGCACGGTGCAGTACATGAGCCCCGAGCAGATTCAAGGCAAGGAAGCCGACGCTCGCAGCGACATTTTTGCTTTCGGCGCGATGCTCTATGAAATGCTCTCGGGCAAGCGCGCATTTCAGGGCAAGAGCCAGCTTTCGCTTGCCAGCGCGATTCTGGAGCGCGATCCCGATCCCATCGAGCCGGCTCCGCCGTTGAAAATTTCTCCTGCGCTCGATCAGATCGTTCGCACTTGCCTCGCCAAAGATCCCGACGACCGCTTCCAGAGCGCGCACGATCTCAAGCTGCAACTGCAATGGCTGGGATCTTCCGCCAGCCAGATCGGTGCGCCTGCCATTACCACGGCGCCCCGCAAAAAATTTTCTTCTATCCTAATCGCCGCCCTCGCCGCGGGATGGCTCCTCGCCGCGTTAGCCGCTGCGTTCGTCTTTCTCTACTCCAACCGGCTTACATCGGCGCGTCAGCCGATTCACACCAAGATCGAGGAACCCGCCGGATTCGACTTTGCCCCGATCGCGCCCGGCGCTCCGGTTCTATCTCCTGACGGCCAATCCATTGTCTTTTTGGCGTTGAAAAAAGGGGTCACGTGGACCCCTACGGCAAATACCACGCTCTTTCTCGAGAGCCTCGCGACCGGTGAAGCCACACCCCTGGCTGGAACCCAAGGCGCCATGTTTCCGTTCTGGTCTCCCGATGGTAAATACCTCGCGTTCTTCTCCGAAGGCAAGCTCAAGAAGATTCCGGTTGCCGGCGGTCCGGTGCAAACGCTCTGCGACGCGCCCGATGGCCGCGGCGGCAGTTGGAACGAGCAGGGCACCATCATCTTCGCCCCACGCATCGCCGGTCCTCTGCAATCGGTCTCCGATGGCGGCGGCAGTCCCGCCGATGTCACCACCGCTCACAAAGACGATGCCCAGTTCACCGACCGCAATCCCTACTTCCTTCCCGACGGCAAACACTTTCTTTTTGTGCAGCGGGGAAAAGACAGCCTCGGGCGCGTCTACGGCAACTCGCTACAAGGCGGCCAACCGAAAGAGATTCTTCCCTTTGGCTCCAACGTCGTCTTTAGCAACGGTTATTTGTTCTACGTGAAAGAGAGTGCGCTCACCGCCCAGGCCTTCGATCCCTCCAGCATGAACTTCAAGGGAAAACCCGTCACTATCGCCGCCAAGGTCGAATATCTAAATGCCCGCAACCTGGGATACTTCTCGGTCAGCGACAACATGCTGACCTATCGCGCTTCCACTGTCGTGAATCGCGATCTGGCTTGGTTCGATCTCTCCGGCAAAGAACTCGACCACTGGGGTGATCCCGGGCCTTATGTCGGCGGATGGTTCTCTTCCGCCACGCAGGCAGCGGTTTTGGGACGTGCCAATGCCGGAGGAAACGGCTACAGCCTCTGGCTTTCCGATGTACAGCGCAAGACTGTGAACCGGCTTACTCCCGACATGGAGACGAGCCAATCCGGAGCTTTATCTCCCGATGGAAAAGATATTTGGATCACGACCAGCACCGGCTATGTGAGCACGCTCACCCGTAAATCCTTAACGGCATCCGGCGAGGAAGAAAAGGTGATCGAAAAATTCGACGGCCACCTCACGCTGCAAGGTATCTCCCGCGACGGACGCTACCTGCTGTTCGACCATCAGGATCCCAAGACCGATTTCGATGTCTACACAATGGATTTGCAAGGCGACCGCAAACTGGTTCCAATGCTCGCCAGCTCAGCGGCTGAGCATCTTGCCGATCTGTCGCCCGACTCCAAGTGGCTGGCATACACCTCGAACGAAACGGGTGAAGTGGAGCTGTTTGTGACTTCGTTTCCTGTGCCCGGGACCCGCTGGCAGGTTTCCAGCGGCGGCATCCGGGGCACCGCCAATTGGTCCGCCGATGGCAAGAATTTGCGCTACCGCCAGGGCGACAAAGTCTTCAACGTGGAACTCCGTTATGGCGGCGTCAAGCCCGAATTCTCCACGCCAAAAGAACTGCTCACGCTGCCGCCCAACCTCACTGTCATCTCCATCCTGCCCGACGAAAAACGCATCCTCGCCCTCCGCCCCAGCGGCGAGACCGTGCCCACGCCCATGGACTTCGTCTTGAACTGGGAGCACCTGGTGAAGTGAATCGCGCCTCCGGATCCCCTCCGCCGGAACTGCCCGATTGACGCGGCTTCCCGCCCTTCATATACTTCTTCGCGCCTGGAATTCCGCTCTGGGAAGGACTCTATGTCAAAACAATCTTTGGCTCTCGCCGTCATTCTGATGGCCGCCGTCAGCTTTGCCGAAACCAAGAATGTCAAACAACCCACCCTCACTCCGCAAAACAGCGGCACAACGCAGTTGCTGATTGCAGTCAGCCCGGTGAATGATCAGGTCGTCTGGGCCGGAGGAACCGGCGGCACTTACGCCCTAACCACCGACGGCGGCAACACCTGGACCTCCGGCGTGGTGCCGGGCGCCGAGGAACTGCAATTCCGCGACGTGCGGGGAGTCAACGACAAAGTCGCCTACCTGCTCTCAATCGGCAACTACACCCAAAGCTTCCGCATTTACAAAACCTGGGACGGCGGAGCAACCTGGCACGTCCAGTTCACCAACCTCACGGTGAACGCCTTCTATGATTGCTTCGCTTTCTGGGAACCGAATCGCGGCCTGGCCCACAGCGACTCAGTCAACGGAGTCTTCCCCGACCTGCGGACCTATGACGGCGAAAACTGGGAATCGATCTCGAATAATATGCCTCCGGCGCTGAGCGGCGAAGCCTCTTTTGCCGCCAGCGGAACCTGCATCACCACCGAAGGAGAAGACAACGCCTGGATCGCGACCGGCGGCGCCAGCATCGCCCGCATCCTCGCCACCACCGATGGCGGCACCACCTGGAACGCCTACGACACTCCGCTGGTCAGCAACGCCAGCGCCGGCGGAATTTCCGTGGCTTTCCGTGATTCGCAGCATGGCTTTCTCGGTGGCGGAGATTTATCCGTCAACACGTCCCTCGATGCCGCGACTTCCAGCGACGGTGGCCAGACCTGGACGCTGACTACGACGCCTCCGATCGGCGGATCGATCTTCTGCGTGGCATACGCCAACGGCATGCCGCTCAACAACGACAAGTATTCCAGCGGAGGCAGCAATCCCGCCTACGACAAGACCGTGGTGGTCACCGCCGAGACGGAGCCGGACTACGACTCCGGCGCCGCTGCCTGGACTCCCGACGAAGGCCAGACCTGGTACAGCCTGCCCACCGTCAGCGGATATTGGGCCGTCGCTTTCGCCAATCCCCAGGCAGGATGGTTCGTGGGCAATAACGGCCAGATTCTGAAGATCAGCTTCTGACACCCAAACGAAGCGACGATTGACCCTGGAGCCAGGCGCAAGCGCCTGGCTCTTTTTTCCCCCCAAGCCCTTCTTTACCAATCCCCGTCGTACCCCGTTCGTACACTCCCTTCCGGTAACCCTTGGTAACCTGCGCTTCATGACCGCCAGCCTTACAATGGGCCTTGTCCGGAGGTTCATTCGCGGATTCGCAAATACCGCGTGACCCCTGGGCCAGTCGTACACCGGTTCTACGCGTTTCGACGACTAAAGACCAGGGTCTGGAGTTCGGATTCTTATGGCGTTGTTTGGCTTCAACAAACAGAAAGTTCTCGCCGCTGCGGAGAAGTATGTCCAGCAGGGAAAACTGCAGAATGCCATTTCTGAGTACGAAAAGATCCTCAAGCATGACGCCAAAGATCTGACGGTTACCAACACGGTCGGCGATCTCTACTCGCGTCTGGGCGAGCCCGACAAAGCTACCGAATTCTTCAAGACCGTCGGCGATGCCTATGCCAGCCAGGGCTTCACGGTCAAAGCCATCGCCATGTACAAGAAGATCAGCAAGCTCAAGTCGTCGCTTGAGGGCTTGCTGAAACTGGCGGAACTCTACACCCAGCAGGGATTATTCAATGACGCCCGCGCCCAGTACATGCAGGTCGCGGACGAATTCCTGAAAACCGGCGACCTCGAGAATGCGGTTCGCATCCTACAGAAGATTCTTGAGATGGACCCGGAAAACGCCGCCGTACGGGTCAAACTGGCCGACGTTTATGTCCGCCTCGGCAAGAAGAGCGAAGCCTGGCAGATTTTTTCCGCCGCAGTCGAAACCATGCGTTCCAAGGGATCGCTCGCCGGGGCGGAAGATGTCCTGCAGCGCATGCTCCTGCTCGATCCCAACAATGCCTATGCTCTGCTGATTCAGGGGCGCATTCTACTTGAGTCCGGCGACAGCGCCGCAGCCGTGGCTGCTCTGCAGAAAGTTTCTGACATCGATTCCAACAAAGACGGCCTGCGCGATCTGCTTAAGGCGTATCTGCTCAACGGACAGCTTTCCGAAGCCGGGACCATCGCCGGCAAACTGCTCACCGTGCACAACGACCTGCAGGGCATCACCAGCTTTACCGACGCGCTCATGCAGGCCGGGCAGTATGAAAATGCTCTGCAGGTATTCGATCAGCATGCCGAGCGCCTGCTGGCGGAAAACGCAGATAAAGTCCTCCATACCCTACACGCCATCATTGGCCACGTCCGCGAGAATCCTGATTCGCTGCAAAAGCTGCTCGACCTGTTCCAGAAAGCCGGAGAAACCACCCACGTCAGCGAAGTGATGGAACTGCTGGCGCACTCTTCGGTGCAGGCCGGAAACTTGCCCCGCGCGCGCGATCTTTACCAGCGCCTGGCCCAGATCGAACCGCAGAATTCTCTGCACATGCAGAACTACCAGCAGGTGGTCAGCCAACTGGGCGGCACCTCCAACAACGGCAAGCTCATTACCCCCGAAGAGGCTGCGGTTCTGCTCGACGATCTCGAGGCCTCCGCGCCTTCGGTGCACCAGCATTACTCCGACGAAATTGCGCTCTCGGTCCGCTCTGCCCTCACCGATGCCGAGCTTTTTATTTCCTACAACATGCCCGCCAAGGCCCTGGGGCCGCTGATGACCACGCTGCCTCTGGCGCCTCACGACCTGCGCATCAATCAACGCCTGGCAGGCTTGTACACGCGGTCCGCACAGTTCGCAGAAGCCGGCGTGTGCTGCCGCACGCTGCAGCGGGTGTATTCGGAAGCAGAGTTTCCCGAGGAGGCAACCCGCTACGGAGAACTCGCCGCCCGCTACGAAGAGCGTGCAACCACTACCGTCGAAGCTGAGTTTGCCGACCTCGACTCGGAGTCTCTGGAATCCGAGGCGGTGGAAGCGCCGACCGAGGAAGCTTTTGAAATTTCCATCAAGGATGCGCCGGTGGGGATTTCTTCGATTGAGCCGGACAATATTGCGCCGGGCAATGCCGAGCCTGAAAGTACTGAGCAGGAAGGTGCAGAGTCAGAGCGGGGGCCGCAGCACTCCACCTCTTCACCCTGGCCGACTACCGCTTCCAAGCCTTCCGAATTCGCCGTCACCGAAGCTGCATCTTCGGACGCATCCTCTGACGAGGTCGACATCCCTTCCGAGTGGGACGACGCCATCACCATCGAAGCCGATTCCGTGGCCGAGGAAAGCGCAGCCGAACCCACCGCAGCCGCCGGCAGTAGCGAACCCGCGGACTCCTGCAAAGTCGACGAAGCGCTGGAAGAGATTCGTTTCTATCTCGCCCACGACATGGCCGAGCAGGCTGCTGCTGCGCTCACCAAGCTGGAGAATCTCGCGCCTCGTCACCCTGCGCTGCTCGAACTCCGAATCGAAGTGGAGGCCGCCGTGCGCGCCGCTGCTGCGCATGCAGCCGCTGAACCCGAAGTCGAAGAACTCAGCGTGGAAGACATTCCGGCCATTGAAGTAGCCGAAGGCGTTTTTGTTCCGGCGGACTCGCCGACAGCGACCGAAATGGAGGCTTCTGCCTCCGAGCCGGTTCCGATCGAACCAGTCACGAGCGAGCCCGAGCCCGTCATCGTCGAAGCCTCTGTCGAGCCCGAACCTGCAATCGCCGAACCTCCGAGCGATGAATCTGCGATCCATGAAGCCCCCGAGCCGGTCGCAGAAGTCACTGTCGACCCCGAGCCCGTAGTCGCACAGTCCGCCAGTGAACCTGAATTTGCGATCGCCGAAACTCCCGTTGCACCGGAACCAGCTCTCGAACCGAAGCAGGAGCCAACTGCCGCAGCCAAGTTGGAACAGCCTGCGCCCGAAGCGAAGTCCGGCGTCTTGCAGGAAATGGTCACCGAGCTTGAATCTTCGCTCGGCGAAACCTTCCTGCCGCAGACCATGTCGCATTCCGCAGAAGTGGTTCCATCGGCAGCCGCGCAGCCCGCCAGCGAAATCGCGGCAACTGTGCCGCCAATTCTTGGAAAGTTGGTTTCCGATCTGGAAACGTCGCTGGGCGAAGACTTCCTGAAGAGCGCGACGGTCAGCAAGTCTCAGCCCGCTGCGCCGCACGCGCCGCCTGCAGCAAGCTCCGACTCGGTCGCCGTGAATCCGCTGGCTGCCAGCGCCGCCGCCGGTGCTCATTCCTCGAGCGTTTCAGTTTCGCACGTTCCATCTCTGGCCGCGCCCGGAACAATTCCCGCAACTGCCTCCACGCCCGAAACATCTCCGGCGACCGCTCCGGTCGTTCCCACGTCGCAGGCAATTCCGGTGCCTCAGGCTTCAGCAACTCCAGTTGTTGCTGCGCCATCGGTTGCGGCTCAGGTCCCGGGAGCTTCGCCCGCATCCCAGCCCGGCATCGATCTCTCCGAAATGTTCGGAGAACTCAAACAGGATCTGGAAGCCGGCATTCCCTCCAACGATGACGATCCTGAAACGCACTACAACCTGGGCATCGCCTTCCGCGAAATGGGCTTGATCGATGAAGCCATCAGCGAATTGCAAAAAGCCTGCATGGCGTTCGATCACGGACATCCCTTCACGCAGATTCTGCAGACGTACACCTGGCTGGCGCACTGCTTCCTGGAAAAACAGGTTCCCGAAGCCGCGGTTCGCTGGTATGACAAGGCTCTGACCGCGCCCAACATCGACGGCGAGACCCGCATGGCTCTCACCTATGAATTGGCGTCCGCTTACGAAGCCGCCGGCGACAAGCCGGTTGCTCTCAAACATTTCCTCACCGTCTACGGCACCAACATCGACTACCGCGATGTGTCCGAGCGCATTCGTGTGCTAAAGTCGTAAAATAATCGGATGGCCTTCTTGCGCAACGCTTTGTGCTCCGGACGCAGTTCGCGTTGCTGTGAGTGTTGTGTTTGCAGTCAGTGCCGGAGCCGCCACGCATGACCGATCCAACTTTTTCCAGCGCCCCCGGTAAAGCGCCCGAGTCTGGCCACTCCGCCTCGGAAACGCCGACGGCGCTGCTGGATCCGCCGCCGGCCGTCGTTCCCCAAGAGCCGGTGCAGCTCTGGATGCACCGCATTTCCATGTTTTTGTTCGTGCTGGTCAGTGCCGTTGCCGGAGTGCTCCTGATCATTCTTCCCTGGACTCCGGAATGGACCGACAACTATCTGCTGCTGTCATTTCCCGCCCTGCGCACCCTGGTCTCGAACGGCTTCTTTCGCGGCCTCTGCAGCGGCCTGGGATTACTCGACATCTGGATCGGTTTCTGGGAAGCTCTGCACTACCACGAACACCGATAGCCTCACTAGGAACGATAACCTCTCTATGAACGATCATTTGAAATCCGCGCCTGTCGCCTACGAAAACGAAACCTTCCTCAAAAGCCCCGACGGCCGCATTCTTCGCATGCTTGCCGAATACCAGGAACCGCTCGCGCGTTTTCGCCGTGAGCAGATTCAGGACACCGTGGTGTTCTTCGGTTCGGCCCGCTTTCAGGGAAGTCAAGAGGCCGCCCAAGCCCTCAACAATGTCGAAACCAGCCACGCCGTCGTTTCCCTGGCCGAACTGGAAAAAGAGCGCAAGCGCGCCCAGGCCGGCCTCAACATGGCCCGCTATTACGAAGACGCGCGCAAGCTCGCGCACATGCTCACCAAGTGGTCCATTCAGATTCCCGCCCGCCGCCACCGTTTTGTGGTCACCACCGGCGGCGGTCCCGGAATCATGGAAGCCGCGAATCTTGGCGCACACGAAGCCGGCGGCAAAAGCATCGGGCTCAACATCCAACTGCCCTTCGAGCAGCATCCCAACCAGTTCGTCACCCCGTCGCTCAATTTCCAGTTCCACTATTTCTTCATGCGGAAGTTCTGGTTCGCCTATCTCGCCAAAGGACTCGTCATCTTTCCCGGCGGATTCGGCACCATGGACGAACTGTTCGAAATCCTCACCCTCGCCCAGACCGAAAAGCTGGCCAAGAAAATTCTGGTCATCATTTACGGCAGCGAATACTGGAACAAAATCATCAATTTTCAGGCCTTTGTCGATGCCGGAGCGGTTTCGCCGGAAGACCTCGAGCAGTTCAAGGTCGTTGACACTCCCGAAGAAGCTTTCGAATTCCTTCGAGATGGATTGACGAAATATCACCTCGGCGGCAGCGCCGTGAAAAAAGAGAAAGAAGGCGAAGTCACGCCCGAGATCGCCAAGACAAGGCCGTGAAGCGCCAAGACTCATGTGGGGACAGCCGCCCTGTCCTGCCGGCATTATCCTGATAGCTGAAAGCTGATGGCTAACAGCTGCCTTCTCTACTACATCACCGACCGCACCGCCTTCGGCCCTGACGAACCGACGCGCCGCCACCGTCTGCTGGGAAAAATCGCCGAAGCCGCCCGCGCCGGCACCGACTACATCCAGCTTCGCGAAAAAGATCTTTCCGCGCGCGAACTGGAATCGCTAGCTCGTAATGCCGTCGCCATCATCACGCAACTGAGAACTGAGAACCGAGAACTGAGAACTGCTCTTCTCATCAATTCCCGTACCGACGTTGCGCTGGCAGTCGGAGCCGATGGAGTCCACCTCCGCTCCGACGACATCTCGCCACAAGAAGTAAGAGCAATCTGGAAAAAGTGTGACGCGAACATCTCGTGTGGCGCGGGCACTCCTGCCCGCGAGGCCTGGCCACGAAATCCGCTGATCGGAGTCTCCTGTCACTCGCCAGAAGAAGTGAAACTTGCCGAAGCGGCTGGGGCCAGCTTCGCCGTCTTCGGGCCAGTATTTGAAAAGAAGGACACTCCGAGAACTCAAGCGACTGGCCTTGCGTTGTTGAAACAAGCATGCCAGGTAAAGATCCCTGTGCTCGCCTTAGGCGGTATCACCCTGGCTAACGCTCAATCCTGCCTCAATGCCGGAGCAGCCGGAATCGCCGCCATCCGCCTGTTTCAGGAGAACGATGTTCAGCAAGTTGTGCGGAGCATTCGCCAACTCAACCAATGAGCTCAAACATTGAGCTCAAATCTGTGCCGCGCGGGTATAGAATGCCGCGATTCGGCCTCTGGCCTGCATCCAACTCAACTAATGCCTCCAACGGCCCAATACACAATATGGAAAGGCCCCAACGGCATTCGCGCCGGCTGGCGTCTGCTGATTTTTTTCGCTCTTCTGGCGCCTATGCTTTGGGGCTCGGGCCTGCTCGCGGATGCCATCGTGCGCCGCTTCAGCCTCACCACTGAAACCCCGGCAGGCGGCCTCGCCGCTTACGGAATTTTCCTGCTCCCGCTGATGATCGCAACCTGGATCATGTCGCGAATCGAAGGCCGTACTTTCGCCGACTACGGATTGCCGTGGCGGCGCGCCTTCTGCAGCCAATTCTGGCAGGGTGCAGCTTTCAGTTTCGCGTCGCTCTCGCTTCTTATGCTCGTGTTGCGGCTGCTCGGCGGGTATTACTACGGTTCACTCGCTCTGCATGGCCTGGATATCTGGAAATACGCTCTGTTGTGGACAGCCCCGATTTTCTCGGCCGCACTGCTGGAAGATTTCCTCTATCGCGGCTATGTGCTCTTCACTCTGTCGACTGGGGTCGGCTTTTGGCCGGCGGCGGTGGTAACCTCGCTGCTCATGGGCGGATTGCATTACTTCAATCCTGGAGGTCACGGGCTTGGTCCAGTCGCGGCCACCGAATACTGCCTCGTTACGGCTCTCGTTCTGCGCCGCACGGGAGATTTATGGATGCCGCTCGGCATCCATGCTGCGTGGGGTTGGGGCGAACTTTATTTCTATGGCATCCAAGGGAGCGGCTTCCCAAGCCAGGGCCATCTGCTGAATTCGAGCCTTCCCGGTCCGGTGTTACTCACTGGCGGAACCTTCGGTCCGGAAGCGAGTTGGCTCTCGCTGATTTTGCTTTTCTTGTGGGGATTGGTTTTCGCCACCTGGTTACGGAGGACGAAGCGAGAGAAGGAGTATCCGAATCCCAAGGCGGTTCCTGATCCGCGCAGGAAATAATCCAAGCTGTTAATCGAAAATGGGTGGGACGCCGTGCTACCCCGGCCACTTCGCGCCGGTTTTCAAAACCTCCATCACCTTCACCAGCCGCCGCTTCTTCGTCTCTTCCTGCTTGGCTTCGGTGATCGACCGTGCCATCTCTTTCTTCACCGTGAACGAAAGCTCTTCCCACCGTTCCCGCGCTGCTTTGCTTTTCGCCAATTCTTTCTTCAGCTCCGCCGGAGCTTCCACCGTGCGCTCGTCCCCATCCCGCTCCAGCACGACCTCCACCACGTCCCCGGCCTTTACCTTCGCCCCGTCGCGCATGGTCTTGTTCACGGCCATGCAATGCTGGCCGCCCATCGGCATCAGCGAAGACCGAAACGGATAGCCGTTAATCGTCCCGCGCACCGGCACGCGGGCACGCGTCCCAAAGGCTTCTACAACTTCCGGCGGCGCGTAAAACCCGGTCGCCGAGCTTCCTTCCTGACCCACCAGCTTCACGTTGAACCGCAGCCTCTTTTCAGGCATCCCGCCCTCCATCGATGTGCGCTCTGGTAAACTCTAACGCGGCCAAAAGATCGGCGGCAACTGCGCACGCAAGCCGGGAAACATTTCGATCAGATTGCAAAAGAAAATCGCGCGCCAACCGGCGCGCGATGCAGTTTATCCTGTCAATCTTCTCTAGCTAGTCCGGCTCTTCAGCACTTCAATGGCTTTGTTGAGCTGATCATCCACGGGGTTCTTCGGCTTCTCGTCTTCCTGAGGAGTTGCCGTACCATCCCCATCGTCCGGGCTGACCAGGTCATCGGTGGCATCCGCCACCAGCACATTGGGCGTGATTGCCGTATCCTGGATCACCTTTCCTCCCGGCGAATAATACTTCGCCACCGAAAGAATCAGCGCGCCGCCATCGGGCAGATCAAGGGTTTTCTGAATCGAGCCGTCGCCAAACGTTTTCTCGCCAACCACATCCCCCCGGGCGTTCTCCAGCATTGCCGCCGCGACAATCTCCGCCGCTCCCGCCGTACTGTGATTCACCAGCACAGCAATCGGGAGATTCGTGATCGCCTTCGCCGGATCGGCCTCAAACGCCTGCCGTGCATACTTCTGCCCCTGCAGGTAGGTGATCGTGCCGTGATTCAGAAACAGATTTGCGGTAGCGATGCCTTCGGTTTCGTCGCCTTCAGCACAGTTCCGCAGGTCCAGCAAAATCTTCTTCGCTCCAGATTTCTCGAGCAATTTTACTTTGGCCGCAACCTCTTGCGCCTTGCCTTTGTTCAAGGCCTCGACCTTGATGTATCCAATTCCGTCTTCCATCATCTTCTCGGTCACCGGAGGCATCGTGACCACGTCGCGCGTGATCGCCATCTTCTGCGGCTCCGCACGCCGTGCCCGCACCGCTTCCACGTTCAGGGTGCTTCCCGGCGCTCCGGTAAGCAGGCTGCGAATTTCCGGCAGCGACATGTCGCGCGTGCTCTGGCCTTCAATCGACTCGAAAATGTCGGTAGCTTCAATCCCCGCCTTTTCCGCTGGTGACCCCGGCAGCACCGCGACCACTGCCGCATAGCCATACCGTTTCGAGACAACCGCCCCAATCCCAGCCTTGCCGTCCGCTTTGCGAGCTTTGAAAGTCTTGTAGGCCTCGGCGGACAAGTAGCTGGAGTTGGAATCGAGCGACTCCAGCAGCCCGTGCAGGGCTCCGTCGGTCACCTTCGGCAGGTTCGGCTCCTCTACATACTCGCTGCGCACCCGCGAAAGCACTTCGCTGTACACCTGCAGTTGGCGGTAGGAGCCGTCGTTCGACGAGGCATGCACCCCGCCCCACTCTCCGACAACCACGAACGACAAGATGGCAAAGGACGCGACCAGAATCGCTGCTTTGGTTTTCATCGACATCGGCTGTGATCTTTTCCGGAAGGAACTACTTCCTGAGAAACTTTCTCCATTATATCCCTTTAGGATGCTCCGGAACGAAGCGCGGCTGCCCGGAATCATCTCTTCGGTAATAAGAGTGTGAAATCCGGGTGTAGCGCTAAACGACCGCGGCTACTTTGCCGGACTGAACTTCATGGTCAGAACCGTCTGCACCTGCACTGCCCGTCCATTCATCTCGTAGGGCTTGAATTTCCATTGCTTCACGCCATCAACCGCCGTTTTGGCGAAAGCCAGCGATCCCTGCAGAAACTTTGCATCCTGCACCGCGCCGTCCCGGCCCACCAGAATCTGTACGGTGACCGTCCCCGGCTGCCCGCCGCCGTTGGCAGGATAGCCAACCCCGGGCTGTTCTATAAGCAGCGCGCGCTCCGCCGCCTCAGGTACGCTGACCGGCTCAATCGAAGGCATCGCCGCCTCTGGCGGCTTGTCTCCGCCTGCCGCGGGGGTCATGGACCCCATCTGCGACTGCAAGCTCGTAGGAACCTTCACCGGCACCGGCGTGGAAACATACTGCACCTGCGGATTTTTCTGTGGTGCCTTCGGCGGGGCTGGAGGCTTGATCGGAGCGACGCTAGGAGATCCCGCTGCCGAGTTCGAGGCTGTGTCGGTTCCCGCAGTTTCCGCGTTGTCAGCCTCGCGCCTAGAAATTGTCTGATGGCCGTCGCCAACAGACGTTGGTTGCGCTCCGCCGGAACTTGTGTCGGAACCGCCGGATGCCCCCGCTACCTGTTCGCCAGCGGTATCGTTGTTAACCTTCTTGATCGTCGGATCTACGACTGGAACGACTTTGATCTGCGAAGGGTCGGTGGTTGCATCCGGAATATTCTCAGCCACTGGCAGCTTGTATTCGTCCCCGGCGCGAGCAAAGTTTTCATGCGAGACCGGCGCTTGCACAGGTGTCACAAGTTGCGGATTGAGCCATGCATGCACGGCGTGCTGCCCACGATTCCACAGCACCAGCATCTTGGCATGCCAGGGAGCCTGCGGCGCCGCTGCGATCCCAAGCCCAGCGAGCACCACCGCCGCAGCTATGGCCGGTCGCCAACTACGTCGTTCCCGCTTCGGACTCTCCCATTCGGCCTCCGAAACCTCTTGTTCCGGGGCAGACTTCGCCGCTTGCGTGTGCGCAAGAGTTCTCGCAGCTGGTTGCTCGTCACTGGCGCTCGGAGCCCTTGTCGCCGTCGGCGAGTGGGACGTAGCCACACCACTCTCCAAACTCGAATGTTCAAACCCCAGCAAATCAGGACTCGACTGAGGCGTTCCCGCGGGCTGTCCCACACCCCGGTTCCCACCTCGGGTCTTGAGATACCAATCCAGCCCCCGCTTTTCCTGAGATGCCTCTTCCGGTTCCGCCGCAGCCGCTTTCTGAACGGCATAAGCAACCGGCTCTAACTCTCTTAGCGGATCGACCGGTTCGCCCGGGGTCGAATCCGGAATGCCCAAGATCTCCGACTCTGTCTCGAACTGCGCTCCAGGAGCCACCGGAGCCGACTGCAGGAACTCCCCGGCGCGCCACCCTTTTTCCTTCACAGGTTCCATGCTGGAAGGAATCGATGGCGTCGTCGACACCTCCAGCGCAGATGGCTTGGATTCAGAGATCGATTCCGTGCTGGATTCAACCTTCGATCCAATCGCCAGCGCGCTCTTGGCCGATGCCTGCCGAGCCTTCAGAAGATCGCGCGCCGTGGCCAGCGTGTCCTTGCAATGACCCGCAACGATCGGCTTGCGCAATATCGAGTTCGCCCCGGCCTGCAGCGCCTTGGGGACGCTCGCGTCTTCCCTCACAATGACCAGCGTGAGCGGCCTCTCGCTGGCTTTGCGTTGCCGCGCCGTCGTCAGCAGCGAACCCGCCTCCGGCTGATCGTCCCAGTCGACGATCACCAGCTGAAATGCCTGCCTGCTGAGTTGTTCGACCGCCGCAAAGCCCTCTGAGCAGTACTCTCCCGTCACCCCGAGTTCGTCCAGAGCCTGGCGGATCACACGGGTGGCTTCCTCGTCCGTAGAGAACACAAAGCAGGTCATGAGTCCCCAGACTAGGGCCATCCGGTAACCCCAACAAGATTACCGAGGTGGCCGAGGGACCACCCCCACGCCGTGCACAGGTACATGTACGGTCGTGTCGAACTCCCAAGGAGGAATTTGTTTTGAAAAGCCGCAGCGCTAAACCCGATAACTCGTTCGTGAATATACCCTTTTCCGGCGCCTAGCCTCTGGATTGAATGACCTGCCCAAGAACGCACCAGAGTGGTGTACGATGGTGCTATGAGAGCTGCCAAACAGGTCCGCCGCAGCGTTACTCTCCCCGTCAGGCTCGCTGAGCAAGTCGAACGAATCGCCAGGAAAAAACGTCTTAGCGACAACCGGGTCTTCGTCGAACTCGTCGAGCGCGGGCTCGAAGCGCAGAAGGAAAAGGAAAAAGCCTTCTTTGCCTTGGCAGAGCGCTTCCGTGCCGCTTCCGATCCAAAGGAGGTTCATCGGCTCGGCGACGAAATGGGCCGCTTCATCTTCGGAGAGTAATGCCGCAGATAGAAACATGGTCGCGTCTTCCCGCTGCGGTTCGCAATCATCTGGTTGAGAGAATGCATGACCGTATGATCAGCGTTGAAGATTTGAATCGCTTGCGAGTCTGGATGGAGACAAAACCGTTCGTTTCAGAAGGGCTGTGGTACAAGGACTTCTGTTCGTTCAAGCTTTGCGGCAAAGGCAAATATCCGAAGACGTTCCTTCTCGCCGGTCAACCGGCCGCAGGACGCAGGCTCTAGGGTCGGAGAAGCGGAGACAATCCTGTGACTGACGGCGATTTTCGGTTCGGCCTCTCTTGACGATTGAAATGCAGTAAGAAATCGTTTTATCACCGGAACGGATTCCTCATCCCGAGCTTCCCTCCGATCACCTGCCCATCCTGAAGGTCTTCCGAATACAACGTCCCGCATCCCGCCTGCATAGCAGCCGCGACCACCAGCGCGTCACAAATGCCGAAACCATAGCCTTCGGCGATCTTCCGCCCTTCCGCATGCGTAGCCAAGGTGACGGGAATCGGCGATGGACACAAGACCAGAATCGCCTCGACTGCCTCAGTCACTTCGTCCCAGGACATTTTCAATTTGCGCCGCGCCACCGAAACAAACTCATTCAGTATCTGCACGCCGATCACGCCGCCGGCCGCGAGCAACTCCTCGGCCCGTGCGGCGCGAGAATCGTCTTGCGCCACCGCATAAATTAAAATGTTCGTGTCGAAGAAAACCCTACCGGGCATTGGCGTCGTCGCGCTCAAATACGAATCCGGCGGGCAGAGGGCGCCGCAACTGCCGGAGCCTGCTCAGCGCTCGTTCGCGTCCCGTATCACGCGCCACCTCAAACTCGCGCTCTGCAGCGATCCGGATCTCGATGTGATCGCCTTCCTTCAACCGTAGCGCCTCCACCACCGTGGCCGGCAGGCGAACGGCGAGACTATTTCCCCATTTCGCGACCTGCATGTCTAAGCTCCTAAGATATACATAAACAATGTATATCTAAGGCTAGCGCCAGTCAACTGGAAATTTTAGTACAGCACTATATAATCCGATCAATAGTGCTATACTGAATTAGTTATGCCCATTAGCATCAAAAGCATAGAAGCCGAACGTCTCGCTCGCGAGATTGCTGCAAAGACCGGGGAATCGATCACTGGAGCCATCCAACAGTCGCTCAAAGAACGGCTGGACCGGCTGAAGCAACATCGCCGCAGCGTGATTCTGACCAGCCAGTTGGAAGAAATCGTAAAACGCGTGCAGCAAATGCCCATCCTGGACACGCGGACTCCGGAAGAAATTATCGGATACGACGAGCACGGGCTTCCGAAGTAAGGATTGCCGCGATAGGACACTGTGCGATCCCTATGGTGATTGACACCTCAGCCCTGGCAGCAATTTTCTTCTCCGAACCGGAGGGACCGCAGTTTCTCCGCGCCATCGTGGAAGCGGAGAGCCGCCTCATATCCGCCGCCACCATACTCGAAGCGGGAATCGTTCTCGAAGCTCGGCAGGGCGAGGCCGCTGGTCGCGAGTTCGATCTGTTCACCCTTCGCGCCGGTCTGCAAGTCGTGCCCTTTGACGCGGAACAGGCTGAACTCGCCCGCTCGGCCTGGCGCAAGTTTGGCAAAGGCCGTCATCCCGCAGGACTCAATTTCGGCGACTGTTTCGCCTACGCTCTGGCGCAAAGCACCGGAGAACTCCTGCTAGCCGAAGGCGCAGATTTCGCCGCGACCGGCATCGCCTTGCACTCTGACGAACTAAGCATCAACCAGGTAAAATTCTAAAATCTGTAATCCGCTAAGCCACCAGCCTCCCACTCAACGCCCCTTCAAGCTCCAGCAGCTTGCGTTTCACATCGAGCCCGCCGCCGTAGCCGCACAAAGTTCCATCGGACGCGATCACCCGATGGCACGGCACCACAATCGCCACCGGATTCCGGTTGTTCGCCATGCCCACTGCCCGAAATCCCTGCGGACGCCCCACCGACCGCGCAATGTCGGCATACGAACGCGTTTCGCCATAAGGAATCGCGATCAAGGCCCGCCAGCAAGCCAGTTGAAATTCGGTCCCCCGCAAATCAAGCGCAAAACTGAACTCCCGCCGCGTCCCGGCAAAATATTCGCTCAACTCCCGCGCACACGCCTGAATCACAAGAACGGCCTCTGTGCTACTCTGTGCCCTCTGCCTGCCCTGAGCGAAGCCGAAGGGTGGTGAAAGCTCTCCCCGCGATGCATTCCAGCAACATTCCTCAAAATGCACGTCAGCGTTTTCGACCCGCAAATCCCGCGGATTCGGCCGAATCGTCTGCTGCCCTGGCAACCTCCGGTCAAATTCCAGCGCCACCAATCCCTTCGCCGAAGCCGCCAAGAACAGCGGCCCCACCGGTGACTCCACCGTATTAGCCTGCAACGTCTCCATAGAAAAACTCCCCGCCGTCCATATTCAATCACAAAGCCGAACCGGAAACTCAGCCGAGCCAAGCCTGACGCCCAGCGCCCGACGCCTGCCGTTGACCCCCAACCCCAACCTGTGATTACATTCCTAAATCCCGCGGACTCCCAGCCAGGGCCCGCTACTTCGAAAGCGTCCGAGGTGAAGAATGAAATCCGTATTTGCGATCGCTGTGGTATCGCTCCTCGCTCTCACCGTCTGCGCTAGTGCCCGCGAAGTTGTTTTGCCCGCCGGCACTCTTTTGCAGTGCACCATGAATGAACCCAACTTCTCTTCCAAGACGGCGGAAGTTGGCGATCCGGTTCTCTGCCACCTGAAAAGCGTCACCGAATTCGGCCAGCAAGCCTTCCCGCGCGGCGCCTATCTCGTTGGTCACCTCGAAGCCGCCAAGGATCCCGGCCATTTTGTCGGCAAGGGATATCTCAAAATTCAGTTCGATCGCATCGGCCTGCCCTCGGGCGACCTGCCACTCGAAGCCAAAGTCATCTCCACCCGCGGCTACAAAGTCGATAAGACCGGAGCCATCGACGGCAAAGGCCATGCCACCCGCGACGTAGTCGAGTGGCTCTTTCCACCACTTTGGCCCTGGAAAGTGATCATGCTGCCTGCCCGCGGCCCGCGTCCCACCCTCAAGGGCGAAACCCCACTCACCCTGCGTCTTATGGACGACGTGGAAATCCCGCAAACCGCCGAAACGAATGGCCCCGGGTGGCACTACTTCCACATGGATTCCTACAACAACGCTCAGCTGAGCACGCGCCCGCAGCTCGCCATCAATGCTGACGTTGCGGTTGGAGCGCAAGCTTCGGTTCATGCTTCTCTCGCCGCCTACTCCCAGCCAGCTACGCTGCCCGATCCTGCCAAGCTGGTCACGCTTCCCGGCATGCCCGTCTTCGTCCTGACCACTGGCACGATTCTCTCGGTCAGCGGCTACGGCTACCAGGACAACCGCATCTCCTACACACTGATCGGCGGAGGCTCCGGCGTCATCAACAGCTCCGACGTCGACTGGACCGCCACCACACATCTCAACGACCAGCGCGGCATCCGCCTGACGCTGCACAACCCGCACCCCACCGCAACCCCGGGCCTCTAACCAACTCGCGTAGGGGCGGACGCATTCGTCCGTAAAATTGCTCGTGTAGGGGCGGACGCCTCGTCCGCCCCGCGAGCAAAGCGAGCGTGCCCTTCAAATGCCCGGACGAATCGTCCGGCAGGATTTGCGGCTTTTCTACTTCTGCGCCGTGTAACACGTTACGCTGTTATAGAGAAGTTGCAGATCGTCGGTCCCGCCACCGAATTCGGGGTAGTTGGAAATAAAGACCGCCGTATAGGTTCCTCCGTTGTAGACGGTAACGATCCCGGTAGCGCCATCGGAATCTGCTTCCAGGGTCGCCAGGTTCAGCGCCTTGTCTCCCCAAGTCAAAGCCGGCGTTGGAACCTGGCTGTAGGCATATCCGGCGGATTGCCAAGGGGAGGGGATGTTTCGGAACAGGCACGCCTGGTTCTTGACCTGGGCAAATGTATTCGAGATCGGCGTCTCTGTATATTGTCCAACCGAACTGAATCCAAACACTGGCAACAGGCCCCTATCGTCGGTACCACCCCACTCGAAAACCACGAAAGTTCCCAGGACGGTGTGTCCCGCCTTGGCGTACTTCTCCACCGCAGAGATTTCCGCCGAAGAATACTGCTGGCCGCCGCCCGCCGGATCGCTGAGGACGATTACGTCGGCGCCCGAATTCACCAAATCCTCGTAGGTGAAATCGCTGTCGATATAAGTCGTGTCGTCGATGTTGAGTGGAATGGTCCCATAGTTCTGCCATTCTGACTGCAAATCCGACCATCCCGAAGTGGTTCCCCAGGACGGGAGCAGCACTACGTTCACAGATGCTGAGCTGCCTGAGACCACTCGCCTCGACGGAGTCATCTCGTGCCCGGTCTTCGGGGGCGTAGTGGCCTGAACATTGCCTTGGGCTGCGGCTGAAATCGAAAACGTTGCGCTGGCGCTCAAAATAAGCGCGGTTAGTAACCTGCACATATCGAACCTCCTAATTGTTTTATTGAACCTTGGCGTGATTTCTGGGGGAGCGAAACAGCGGCCATCAGAATACACCGGGCGGGTGGCGCAGCGTTGAGCGCAGCGACCCGTATATATGGAGCGGGTGCTCTGACCCGCCATACAGGCGTTCTGCGGAATTCTCTGCGACCTCTCCCACCCCACTCCCATCCCATTCCTATGCCCAAAGTCAACCTAGCCGAAAAATTCTCCCAGGTCACCGAACTCTGGAAGCCCTACATCGCCGCCGAACTCAACGGACAATACGTCAAGCTCGACAAAATCAAGGGCGAATTCGTCTTCCATCATCACGAGCACGAAGACGAACTCTTCCTCGTCGTCAAAGGCCGCTTCCGCATGGAATACCGAGACCGCCAGGAATGGATCGAGGAAGGCGAATTCGTAGTCGTCCCTCGCGGAGTCGAGCACAAACCCGTGGCCGACGAAGAATGCTGGTTCCTTCTATTCGAGCCCAAGACAACGCTCAACACCGGCAACGTAGTCAACGAACGCACCCGCCGCGAACTCGAGCACGTGTAACAAAATTATGCAGGGGCGGACACAGGCGAAGCCGAAGGGTCCGGCCCCCGAGCGAAGCGAGCCGGCGAACACGAACCCAAGTCATGAACGAAGGGAAGGCCGGTTCGTGTCCTAGTTTGTCATTCCGAACCGGGCCGAAGGCGCGGCGAGGAACCTGCTTTTTGACTGCGTATGACTGTCGAACTCAAAATTAGGACACTACCGAAGGCCGGCGAGGCGTCGGGATCTACACTTTCTATGGTTAAATTCTTGTGATGCAACTCACCATCTACACCGCCTTCTGGTGCCCCGACTGCCGCACCGCCAAGCGCTTCCTCGACCAACACAAAATCCCCTACACCGAAATCGACATCGAAACCACCCCCGGCGCAGCCGATGAAGTTGTCCGCCGCACCGGCAAGCGCGCCGTCCCGCAATTCGTCATCGACGGCGAATGGGTTCAGCCCTACGATCCCCGCAAAGGCTTCCTCTACAACGAAATGTCGGAGCGCCTCGGCATCACGAAATCGAAATAAGGAGCGCCATGTCTCAGAACGTCTCTCACACCATGACTCGCAACGGATCCCACAACCTCGACCACACCATCTCTCTGCTCTCCCGCACTCCCGCCACGCTCAACGCGCTGCTGCGCGATCTCCCCGAAGCCTGGACCAACAGCAACGAAGGCGAAAACACCTGGAGCCCCTACGACGTCGTAGGCCACCTGATCCATGGCGAGCTCACCGACTGGATGCCTCGGGCCCGAATCATCCTGCAATCCGGCGAGTCGCGCCCCTTCGATCCCTACGACCGCTGGGCACAAGAACGCGAAAGCCACGGAAAATCACTGAGCCAACTGTTGGACGAGTTCGCCCGTCTGCGTTCAGAAAACCTATCCGCACTCCGCGCCATGAATCTGACCCCGAAAGACCTGGCCCGCCGCGGCCGCCATCCAGAACTGGGCCTGGTCACGCTCTCCGAGCTGCTAGCCACCTGGGCCGCCCACGATCTAAGCCATCTCCACCAGATCTCCCGAACCATGGCCCACCAATACCATGACTCCGTCGGCCCGTGGGGTAAGTACCTGGGTGTAATGCACTGCGCGGGCCACAGCCAGTAGGCACGTACATGTAAGCGCGGACGCAGCCTGCCCTGCGCGAAGCCGAAGGGCCCGCCCCGCGAGCGCAGCGAGCAGAGCGCCAGAAGCCGGACGCCCGACGCCCGTTCCCCCACACCCCCGTACATCCCCTTCAGTACCGTAGCGATCCCGCGCCCCACGCTTGAAGATGATTCTTCCAATCATGTCCCAGACCCACCCACCTCCCGATCCATCCCTGGCGAGCCCCATCCCCACCGAGCCCGTGAGCGACCTTTGGGCTCAAATGATGCAGCTCGTCCTGGCCGCCGTCCTGCTAGCCGGAACCTTCGCCGCCTATCATTACTACACCCTGCAGGCGGCCCAGCCGTCACCCGCCGATCCCGCCAACGACCTCCGGAATAACGACCTCCAGAATCAGGTGCACGATCTATCCGCCCAGGTCGCCCAACTCCGGCAGGAGCAATCCATGCCCGCCGTCGTTCTCAACCGCTATCGCAACTCCATCGGCTACATCTACGGCGTCTACCACGTAGGCTACGCCAACCGCCGGCCTGAAATCCGCGCCCGCGTCTCCGGCACCGGATTCCTGATCTCCAACGGATCGGCCTCCAATGGATCGGCTTCTAGCGGCCTGGTCGCCACCAACCGCCACGTCGCCGAACCCTGGTACGGCGATCCCGACGCCGAACGACTCCTCGACCACGGCGCCACAGCGATGCTCGAAAGCCTGGTCATCTTTTTCCCCAACTCACCCACGCCCGTCACGCTCGTCCCCGCGTCAGCATCCAAAACTTCCGATCTCGCCGTCCTTCGCGTCGAAGATTCCTCAACCATCCGCGGTCTTCCCACGCTGCCGCTCTCCAAATCCCCCGCCGCTCCCGGCCAACTCGTCACCGTCATCGGATACCCCATGGGCATCGCCGGCATGGTCGCCAAATCTCCCGAAGGAATCTATCAGCGCCTCGCCTACCGCCACAACGACATCAGCGCCGCCAGCGAACTCGCCGCGCTCTCGCTCATCCGCCCCTCCACCACCTGCGGACACCTCGGCGACGTAGTCGGCGAAAAGCTCATCTACGACGCCCCCACCGCCCACGGCGGCAGCGGAGGCCCAGTCTTCAACTCCCAGGGCGAAGTCATCGGCGTCAACTCCGCCTTCATGGACGGCTTCTCCGGCGGCACCCTGGGCATCTCAGTAGAAGCCCTCCGCCCGCTCCTACAAGCAGCGCAGCAGCGTTAAGAGCGGGAGCCCAGCGCTTTTCCTTGACATTCCGAAACGCCCGCAATATAGTCCTTATCGATCTGGGTTTGAGCCGCGCCAAGCCTCGGCGCTCGAACCAAATTCCCCCTGGCAAGACCCTGTGATCTGATCGCGTTTTCGGGCCCCTGTATTTATTCTTCGACGGAGAGGCACCCGATGGCAAAAATCGTCCCCCCCCCCCTCGTTGTAGCGATCCTTTCCGCGGCTCTTTTGTTTTCCGCCCTCTCCATGCCGCTTAGCGCGCAGAACGGTATCACCGCACTCGAGGCTGGCGCGCCGTCGATTTCGCCAGGAACGGACTACCTCTGGGCCGACAGCGGTAACAACCGATGGAAAGTCAGCGTCTACAATGCCGCCAAGGTTCTTGGGATCTGGCCTTGCATCAGTACCAGCACACAGGCAGGCGGTATCGTGTACGCTGGCCCCACACCCGGCGGCGGGTCCACTACGAACGAGGAGTCGTGCCTCTCACTCCCCAACCCAATCGATCCTGGCGTGCCGCTATTGGTCGGGCCAACGTCGGCGAGCGCTCCCCAATGGGGCGGCTCACTCGGAATGAACGCGATCAGCCTCAACCTGCAAGGCTGGGCATCCGTGACTGAGGTCCTGAACGACACCACGACCGGCACAACCGTCAACTCATTGGCAATCATCAGCACCACAGGGGCAATCAAGGCCGGTACCGGCAATACCGCCGTTCCCACATACATCGTGGTCGCCGGTGCCGGTAACACCAGCAGCACATACGCGCAGCTCGCGATCTCTGGACAAGCAGCGTGCACCATGGACGCGTCTCACACCGGGGTGGAAGGCCAGCCCGTGTTCGCGTCCAGCTCAATAGGCGGAGATTGCTCTACTGCGGCGACCGCCCCCTTGGGAGCGTGGGTCCTCGGCCAGATGGTGTCGAATAACACGACCGGTGGCTCGACCGCAACGATCCTTGCGAGGCCTGGCTTTCCGGGGCTGCCGCTTAGCAATCCTACTGGTACGGAGCTGGCTACGGCTAGCGGCACACTAACGAGCGGGCACCTAGTAAAATTCAACAGCAGCGGTGATGTCGTTGATGACGGAATAGCCTTAGCGTCGGTCTCAGGGAACACGACAATTGCCGCAACCGCCAACTCCAACCTGACGAGTTCCGCCTCCGGCGACATTGTTAGTGTCGATGCGAACGGGAATGTACAAGATTCCGGGACGACTCCGTGCTTAATCCAGAATGCCAACGCCGGTTTCTTAATTCCTCCCTATATATTCTTTCCGTCCGCCAACGGAGGAGGCACCGCCGTCGAAACCACCTCGGGCGTCGTAAAGTACGTCCAATTCTACCTTCCCTGCAAGGCCACTCTAAATCATGTAAGCGTCAACATCACCTCGCTAAGCTCCGGAAGCATAGTGCTTGGGTTCTACAGCTGCGGTCAATCCGCATGCACCAGTACGAGCCCGCTCGTGAGCGGAAGCGATGTCTCGCTGTCCTGCTCGGCAACGGGAGCGGTTACGGGATCAACGGGTTCGACACTTACCCTTGAGCCCGGCATCTACGCATTTGCTTACGCGGCGACAGATACCTCCTGCGCGACCAACAGCCAAAGCAGTTCCGGCTGGATGGCTATTCTTAACCAGAATGGAAGCAAACGTCAGGGAACAGGGGCCAATAGCCTGAGTAGCGGAGCCCTGCAATCCACGCTCGGCACGCTCTCGACCTCAAACCAAATCATAATCTATAGCCTATGGGAACCCTAGCCATGAAAATAGGGATATCCGCCATCTCGCTTCTGCTGGCATTGACGACCGCGGCACAAGCCACCGGGCAGATCAATATTAGCGGCCAGGTCAACATCATCGGCCAGGTCAGCATGCCGACCTTCTCAGGTACCCAGCAGTACACTAACATCTGGGTCTTCGATCCTCCCAACGGCCCGGGCGGCGCCAACGATAACGTCAACTTTATGAATGACGTCTTCGGCAACAATGCAATCGCCGGCGCATCTGTGCCCATAGCGTGGAACTCGATTGAAATGTCTCTTCCTACGTCTACGCCCTGCGCCCCATCCGACACGTGCCAGCCCGACCCGGGGTTGCCCGGCATGTACCACACCTATACTTGGACCACCACCTACGACTACACTGGGCCCGGCAGCCCGATTTACCAGTGGATCAATCTCAAGAAGGTAAATATACTCGTCAACGCACAGCAATCCGGTGCAACCAATCCCATCACGCCGCACTACGTAACCAGTTCGTGGTGGTACAACCAGTTCAGCCCGCAGCAGCAGGATGTCATCAACGGAATCAACACACCCTCGTGTACCAGCCTTCCATGGACCGGAACGGGCGGGACGGTCGCGACATGGTCTGGGACCACCGTAACGGTGAACTCAACCAGCTGTTGCAGCACCATGGCGACACAGGGGCCCTCGCTGCAGACCGGCGACGTCATCTGGGTCACAAGCCCAACAACAAATCTGGACACCCCGTCCGGAGGTTCGCCAGTAACGGTCAACAACAGCGGCCAGTTCTACTACACGGCTTCTGGAACGGGAATGCCTGCGGCTCAATCGCTGAACTACATCAGCGCTGCACAATCGTGGGCAGTGCCTTACGAATACCCGTTCATGAGCGCGCTCAAGGCATTCTGGGCCGCCGTCGTCGCGCACTATGGTCCAAATTACAGCCTAACCTACATGACCTCAACGACAAACTATTTCTCCAAGCTCAATTATTTCCGGTTCGGCGGTTCCGTTGGCACGGAGTGGTATCCGTACTGCACATCCGTTCTCACATCTCTTCCTAACTACGGTTACTCGATGTCAGGCTGGACGAACTACTATCAGCAGATGGGCAACTACCTGCACTCGCTCGGGCCGCCCTGGCAGATCATCGATTCCGTCAACTCGGCGGAAACGCCTGCCAACTATTGCTACGCAAACACCGAGGCAGGCTACGCCGTCGGGTGGGCCAATCGCTTCGGAGTCACGGACGGCATCGGCAGCCAGGGGCTTTCGGTAGCGGACTACATCGCGTGCCATCAACATAGCTGCCTGAATGGCAGCAGCTGCACAATGGGCTCTTACTATAGCGCGTCGAACTGGTATCCGCTGTTCCAGACCTATAATACTCGGGGCGTGCCGCTACAATTGCAACCCATAGCCCTGTCGTGGCCCAACGACACGACATGCGCCAACGGCTGCGGTCCAACCACCTACTCAGGCGACCTTCAGACGTTCCTGTACCCATTTTCGACCAACGAAGGCACCACGGATTACGAGATCTACTGGCGGGACCTGTCGCTTGCCTACGACGTTAACTATTACTGCCATTTCAACACGATACCTCCGCCGCCGCCGTATTCCTGCAACAGTAGCTCGTCAATATCGCTAGGGGGAGAAATCACTAGCTCTAGCCAACTGCTGACGTTCTTTCAAGCCGTCGGCCAAGGGAATGATCCGACCGCTTGCGGAAGCAACACCCCTCAGACGGGTTCGATGGGGGACTGTGGTTATGCGATTAAGGTCAATGACGCTCAGGGGCCTCACTGACCATCGCTATTAGAGCAAGGCATTTATCTGCAAAAGGAGATCCTATGAGGATGGTTTCATCTCGCAGTATTGCGGTCCTGCTGGTATTAGTCCTGGCGGCGACGTGTGCGCGGCTGGACAGCCAGACGGTTAGCATTCTGTACAGCTTCAACGGCCAGAATTCGTCAGGGCAACCGGTGTACGTCGCGCCAATGCAAGGACGTAACGGGCGGCTTTACGGGACAACATACGGGCCGAACGGAGGGTTCGGCTCCGTTTTTACGATCACGACAACCGGTACTGAGGCCCAGATATACACCTTTGGCACCGACGGCGCAAACCCGGAGGCGGGGCTGACGTTGGGAACGGACGGCAACTTTTACGGAACGACGACCGCTGGCGGCTCAAGCGGCGACGGGGTGCTTTTTCTCGTATCACCCGCTGGAGGTTATACCGACTTGCACGATTTCGGCGGCGGCTCTGACGGTGCCGTTCCTACAGCCCCCCCAATAGAGGCTTCTGACGGAAACTTCTATGGCTCAACGTCCGGAACCGCGGGGGCCTCGACGCTGTACGAATATTCTCCTTCATCAGGCACCTTCTCAACGATCCTAAGCCTCGGTTCGACGCAGGGACAATACGTGATAGGTGGAGTTGTGGAAGGCTCCGACGGCGACCTATATGGATCTGCCGAGGAGGGAGGCCTCAACGGTTGTGGCACTCTCTTTAAGGTGACAAAATCCGGAACATTTCTTTGGGGCTACAGCTTTGCTTGCAGCGCCGGGTTCTTACCGGGCCAACTGGTACTGGGTACCGACGGTAGCTTCTACGGAACCACAGCGCAAGGAGGGCGCTCTGTCTCCTGCGGTACAGTGTTTAAGCTGAGCCAAGCGGACCAAGTCTCGATCGTATACGCATTTAAGGGGGTGCTCGACGGGTGCGAGCCGTTCGGAGGCCTCGCCCAAGGGTCGGACGGCAATTTGTATGGCGCAACGACCTTCGGTGGAAAGGGAACCAATGGGGGTGGGGGAACACTCTACAGCATCAGCTCTGCCGGGATTCATACCGTCCTTTACGACTTCGGTCCAACGGGCGAAGAGCCCACGTTCCCGCCGGCTCAGGACACAAATGGCGAATTCTATGGCACCACTGAGGTGGGGGGCCATTCTGGATACGGCTCCGTCTATAGTTTGAACATGGGCCTCGCGCCTTTCGTCGCATTCGTGCAACCTACGGGGAATGTCGGACGCTCGGCGCAAATACTAGGCCAGGACCTGACCGGCACAACCACCGTCACGTTCAACGGCGTGCCTGCGACCAGCTTCACGGTCAAGTCAGACACGTTCATGACCGCAATCGTTCCGGCCGGAGCGACCACTGGCCCGGTCGTAGTCACCACCCCCACCGGCACGCTGACCAGCAATGTCAGCTTCCGCGTCACGCAATAGAAAACGACCTGACCCATGGCCGATAACCTCAAGGCGGGCGATGTTGTGCAACTGAAATCGGGCGGCCCGGAAATGACCGTCACCCAGGCGGGCAAAGATTCGACCGGCGCGCTCACCGTGTGGTGCTCCTGCTTCGACGGAAGAAGGTTCGAAGGCAAGATACAGAAGGGCGCAACCTTCCCGCCCGAGGCATTAAAGCGGGCGTAGCTCTCGCCGAGTCCGATGCCGGCCGAGGCCAAAAGCCCAGCCCGCCCCAACGCGGGTTACACCCGGCGACTCCCGGACGGCTGTGGTCTGCGACGAGCGGACAGCAGGTTCCTCACCGAGTCTGCGACTCGGTTCGGAATGACATCACTTAGAGGTTGGAGCTCGGCATCACGAGAGGCCGGAGCTGGCCGGGCGCTTGGCTATCGCGCTGCGCTCATGGCGAGGTAGACAAAGCCCAATACCGACACCATGATGCACAGGTAAGGCCAACTATCGATGGTACGTTTCCACACCCGCATGGCTCACCTCATTCTTTTACGATCGAACTTTTACGATCGGGCTCGGAATTGCTACCGGGGATTCGGCACAGGATCGAACCTGGCTTCAGCTGCAATTAAGCCGGATTCGTTCCCTGCGAGCAATACGGTGAACTCTGTAAGCGCGGCCCTCCATTGCCTGATACTCCTGCCGGGGCTGGCGGAAGCGCAGGTTCCTCACCGCCGCTGCGCGCCGGTTCGGAATGACATCCGTTTAAAGCGCGACTGCGACTCGGTTCGCAATGACATCAAGGAAGATCGAGAGCGCCGCCGGTCTAGAACTCAACGTGGGCGCGGAAGCCGGGGACTAGGACTGGGCCGCGGTCCCGGTTATAGCCTGGGTTATTGATGTGTTGGACGCTGGGGGCTAAGTAGATACCGCGCCAAACATGGACGGTGTAGTAAGTCTCGACGATAGTTTCGCGGCCGTAGTTAAGGCCGCCGTCGCCGAGCAGAAAGCC